>Ga0182013_10005692_pt1 | contig 14409 bp, 8 predicted proteins | sample 612S2MmetaG_FD_120487 | JGI IMG/M metagenome (GOLD analysis project Ga0182013, IMG submission 120487) | Permafrost microbial communities from Stordalen Mire, Sweden - 612S2M metaG | ecosystem: Environmental > Terrestrial > Soil > Wetlands > Permafrost | place: Sweden: Stordalen | collected... | reverse complement strand
TGGCCAAAGAGCAGCCCATGGCCATCGACCTGCGCTTCATCCTGGCGGTGATCAAGATCAACGGCGACCTGGAGCGGATCGGTGACCAGTCGATGGGCGTCGCCCGCCGCACCAAGGAGATCCTCAAGGTCGAGGAGGTCGATCTGCCGGTGGATTTTGCCGCCATGGGCGAGTTTGCCGGCCGCATGATCCGCTCGGCGGTGCAGGCGCTGCTCGACGGCGACGCCCGCCTGGCCGACTCGGTGCGAGAGATGGACGATGAGATCGACCGCATGAACCGCCGCGCCCAGGAAGATCTGCTCAGGCTCATCGAAGAGAAGCCGCAATTTACCCGGCAGGCGATGAGCGCCATCCTTGTCGCTAAGCACCTGGAGCGGATCGCCGATCATGCCTCGAATATCGCAACCGATGTGATCTTCTGGATTCGCGGCGCGGATGTCCGCCACCAGTTGAGCATGTCGATGGACTGAGGTGCGACAGAGGACCAGGATCAGGGGGCGAAAGGCTGGAGCGTGGTGTTGGTGGCGACCGCGCGGATGCACATTCAAGGGAGAATAGGGATAGCGTAGCCGTTGCGATCCAGCCACAGGCGCTCGAAATCCTCAATCGGCAGCGGACGGCTGAACAGGTAGCCCTGGAATGAATGGCAGCCGAGATTGATGAGGAAATCCCTCTGCTCCTCGGTTTCAACTCCTTCGGCGATCACCGGCAAACCCATCGCCTTGCTCAGGGAGAGAATGGTTTGCGCAATGGCGCCGCTGCTGGCGTCAACCAGAATGTCGCGGACGAAGGAGCGGTCGATCTTCAGCAGGTCCAGAGGCAGGCGCCTCAGGTAGGCCAGCGAGGAATAGCCGGTGCCAAAATCGTCCAGCGAGAATCTCAAACCATGCGCCTTTAGCTCCAGCATTTTGGCGATGACGTCCTCGATGTTCTCTACCAGCATGCTCTCAGTGAGTTCCAGCTCCAAGTTCCGCGGATTGGCTCCCGTGCGATCCAAGGTGTGCATCACCCGTTGAACAAAGTCCGGCTGGCGGAACTGGCGTGCGCTGATGTTGACAGCAACTACGATATGGGCAGCTGATGCCCGGTTAGCCCATGCCGCAATCTGAGTGCAGGCAGTCTCCAGAACCCAATCGCCCATGGGAAGGATCAACCCGGTCTCCTCGGCCAGCGGAATGAACTCGTCAGGTACCAATAGTCCGCGCCTGGGATGATTCCATCGAATCAGGGCCTCAGCGCCGATTAACTTGCCGCGATCCACCTGAGGTTGATAGCAAAGCAAAAACTCGTTGTCCTTGATCGTCTGATGGAGGTCCTCTTCAAGTGCGGCGCGGGCATTTACGGCAGCCTGCATCTCGGGGATAAAAAGGTGCATTGTATTGCGGCCTGTCGACTTTGCCCGATCCAGGGCAATATCTGCCTTTTGCAGGATCTCCTCCGCTGTCTCCGGACTATCGCCGAAGACGGTGATCCCAATGCTTGCAGTGCTGCGAAACTCGCGGCCCGCCAACTTGTAAGGCCTGCTTACGGCGGCGAGGATGTTCTTGCCGGCCACCTTCGTCTGCGCTACAGCCTCTTTGCTAGTCACGCCTAGGTCGTCCAGCGTGACCACAAACTCATCTCCCTCAAGTTTTGCCACGGTTCCGGCGGCTCCGATGCACAAGACAATACGCCGGCCGGCCTCCTGAAGCAGATAGTCGCCGGCCTGGTGGCCCAGGGTTTCGTTCAGCATCTTGAAGTTGTCTATATTCACCAGCAGGAGCGCTTGCAACCGCTGAGTGGAGATGCTCAGCACCTGGGTCTCCCGTAGCCGCTCCAGCAGAAGCCGGCGGTTAGGCAGCCCGGTCAACGAGTCGTAGAAAGAGAGATTCTTGATCCGGTCCTCTGCGGCCTTGGCGCCGGAGATATCCCGGATCATCGAAAGCAGGCAGGCATGGCCGTCAAGTTCAATCAGCGATGCCGAAACCAAAACCCAGAAAACCTCTCCGCTCTTCTTCTTGAACTGCACCTCCAAATCACGGCAACTTGAGTTCTGGAGGAGTATTTCAACCACTCTGTGCCGGTTGCGATGGTCCGCCCAGATGCCCAGTTCCAGCGAGGTCTTCCCAATGACTTCCTCGCGTTCGTATCCCGTGGTATCGAGGAATGCCTTGTTGCACTCGATGTACATTCCGTCGCTCAGACGGTTGATCGTGATGCTATCCAGACTGGTTTCGAATGCGGTGCGGTAGCGCTCTTCGCTTACCCGCAGCGCCTCCTGGGACGTAGCAAGGCGCTCTTCGGCAGCCCTGGCGGCGGAGATATCCCGTGTCATGCAGAGCATGCAGGGAACGCCATCGATATCCATCACCGATGCCGACAACAGCCCCAGGCCGACCTCCCCGTTCTTCTTTCTGAACTGAGCCTGCAAATCCTTGCAACTTGATCTCTGTTGCAGTTCTTCAAACAATCTCTGGCGATCTCGATCGTTTACCCATATGTCCAGTTCGAGCCCCGTCCAGCCGATCACCTCTTCGCGCCGGTATCCCGTCATGTCGAGGAATGCTTTGTTGCAGTCGATAAACCTCCCATCCTGCAAGCGGCTGATATTGATGGCATCCAGGCTGGTCTCGAATGCGATTCGATAGCGTTTCTCGCTCACTCGCAGCGCTTCCCGGGCTTCGGCCATCCGCTCTTGCGCCGCCTTGACCTCAGTGATTTCTTTTGCGAATGCAATCAGGCACTGCTCTCCCCATATCTCGATCAAGGACGCGGACAATCGCATCCAAAAGATCTCCCCGTTCTTTCTCCTGGAGAGGACTTCAACTTCCCGGCAATTGCCTTGCCTCTGCAACTGATCGAGGAATATCCTCCTATCGGATTCGCTCACCCAGATTCTCAGCTCTTTGGTTGTGCGCCCGATGACTTCATCGTGTTCGAAGCCGGCCGAATCAAGGAATGACTGATTGGCGTCGAGAATAACCTCATCGCTCATCCGGGTGATCAGTACAGAGTCGGGACTGGTGTGGAAGACAGTGCGGTAGCGATCTTCGCTTACCCGCAGCGCTTCCTGGGCTGCGCCCAGGCGCTCCGCCGCCGCTTTGGCCTGGGAGATGTCTTGTATGACACTGAGGGCGCAGGAAACGCCGTCGTGCTCAAACGGGGATGCCGACATCAGGCCCCAAATGATCGCTCCGCTCTTCGTCCGGAATTGGAATTCATCGCGGATGATCGAAGTACCGCGCAGTGCCACGGCCACCCTCAGCAAATCGCCAGGGCAGGCAAAAATGTTGAGTTCCCGCGCGGTTCGACCAATGACCTCTTCGCGTTCGAAGCCCGTGGCGCTGAGGAAGGCCTCATTGACGTCGAGATACCTCCCATCGTCCAGGCGCACGATGCTGACGGCATTGGCGCTGGTCTGGAAGGCGATGCGGTGACGTTCTTCGCTCTTCCGCAACGCTTCCTGCGTCTTGGCAAGGCGCTCCTCCGCGATCTTGCGGTCGTTGATGTCTTCCACCACGGCGATGCAGTGCACCGGGCGTCCCTCCGCATCGCGTTGCGCCGAGACCGTCAACTTCACCCAGGTGAGGCTGCCCTCCTTGCGGATATAACGCTTCTCTGCGATGACAGGGTCGACGGCCCCGCTTCCGATCCTTTCAAACGTCAGTCGGCTTCCGGCGTGATCCTCCGGCAGCGTGAACTGCCAGATGGTCATGCCGGGAACTTCCTCGGCGCGGTATCCGAGAATCTCGGCGAAATGTATGTTGCAAAGGAGGATACGCCCGTCGAAGGTCGTATGAACGATCCCTACCGCTGCCTGCTCGAAGGTCGCCCGGTAGCGCGCCTCGCTTTCGCTCAGCGCTTCCGAAGCCGCGGCCAGCCGTTCCTCAGCGGCTTTGCGGATATTGATGTCTTCTGCCACGCCGATGAAATGAAGAGCACGTCCCTCGATGTCCCGCTGTGTCGAGATCGTCATCTTGACCCAGGTCAAGGAGCCGTCCTTGCGGATGTAGCGCTTTTCCAGACTCTCAGTGGCTGTTATGCCATTTCGTAGCCGTCCCATCACCTCGACGCTGACGGCTAAATCCTCGGGTGCAGTAAACCGATGGATGGTCAGGCCGCATAGCTCCTCCGTTGTGTAGCCGAGAATCTCGGCGAAGCGGGCATTGCAGCGAAGGATGCGCTCCTCAAACGACACATGGAGGATCCCCACCGCGGCCTGCTCGAAGGTCGCGCGGTAGCGCTCTTCGCTCTCGCGCAACCGCAACTCCGCCTGCTTGCTTTCGGTGATGTCCCTGATAACGCCACTCAACTTCAGGGGCTTTCCATGGGCGTCGAGTTCGAGTTTGCCCACTCCATGCACCCAGCGGATCGCCTTGTCTGTCTGGCGAATGACGCGAAAATCCTTGTTGAATCGTTCACCTTTTCCTAACACTTCGCCGATGAAATGGGCTTCGAGTATCGCACGGTCGTCAGGATGGACAATGGCCTCCCCCGCGGCCTGGGTGTGGTCATAATTTTCGTCGAAACCAAAGATCTCCCGCAGCACCGCCGAACCAGCGGAAACCCCGGTAGAAAAATCCAAAGTAAAGTTGCCCAGCGCTCCGGCCTCCTGCGCTTCTCTTAGGGAATCCAGGCTCTCGCGCAACCGCATCTCCGCCTGCTTGCGCTCGGTAATGTCCTTGATGGTGCCATGCATTCTCACCGGCCGTCCCAAGGCATCGAATTCCAACCGTCCCAGGCCATGCACCCAGCGCTCCGCCCCGTCCGTCTGCCGGACGATGCGGTACTCCTTGTCGAAGGCCTGGCCCTTGCCGGCTACTTCCTCGGCAAAATAGGCCGCCATCATGGCGCGTTCGTCTGGAAGTACCAGGTCCGTCCATCCCTCAATCGTGTGCTCGTATGCCGGACCGATGCCGAAGATCGCATCCATGACCTCCGAACTCGTCCAGACCCCGGTTTGAATATCCAGGGCATAGCTGCCGAGGCCCGCAATTCTCTGCGACTCCCGCAGAGTCTCTTCGCTATCGCGCAGCGCATCCTCCGCCCGCTTGCTCTCGGTGACGTCGTGCACAATGGAAAACAGATGCAGTCTGCCCCCCACGTTGACGGGTGTGGAGTAAACCTCGACATCCCTTTCTTCGCCAGAGGCGAGACGATGACGGAATTCAAAGAAGTTGCGTTCTTCACGCAGCGCCTGCTGCCGCTCCAGAGCCACCTCATCCAGCGGCAGGGTATTGATCCGGCTGACGTTCATGCCGACCAACTGCTCCAGAGGGTAGCCGTAGAACCGGGATGCAGCCCGGTTGGCAGACACGATCACGCCGTTTTCGGGCTCCACGAGCACCATGACCGAGCCATTCTGCTCAAACAGGTTGCGAAAACGCGCCTCGCTCTCAGCCAGCGCTTGTTCGGCCAGCTTGCGATCCGTGACATCTTCGCCGACAGCGTAGATCCCCGCGGGCTTGCCGTTGGCGACGATCGGGGTGAGAGTTAGAGCGAACGTCCGGCCGTCGAGCATGGGATATTCAAACCGGATAGGGCCTTCCGAGAGCACCTGCCTGAAGTTCGCCAGCCAGTACACATAACGCTCCGGAGGGATCAGATCCTCGATGCGAATCCCGACGGCGGCTGAAACGCCATAGACCATTTCAAGGTGATTCTGAAAGGCTTGGTTGAGCGAGGTGAGGCGAAAATCAAGATCCACCGACCAGATATGGTCAGACCTTTCAATCAGGACCGAAGGCCTGGTTCGAGCTTGATCCTGGATCACGGCCTTTCCCGAATCTGTTGACGCTCTTTTCTCCATAACGGAGTCTCTCTGTTCTGGCTGGGCATGAACTTGATCAAGCGCTCACTATACCCAATTTCCCTGAATGCCTCAAGGCGTTGGCTCTTTCCGGCGAGACGAAGTTGCATCATACATCGGGAAGAGCGGGGACAATCTTTATGAGGCCACAAGAAAAACTGAAAAGAACTGGGTTAGAGTGTACTCCTTGCGCTGAACACCCATCACTATTTCTCTCCGAAGGAAAAATTTCCGTTGGAACCGGGCCGGTGAGGCCGTATTCTCGGGCGAAGATCGGTTCCTGTGGCCGTTCCTCCAGGATTTCCAGTTAAGGATTAATTTGTTGTTTTTGGCCGAAAGCGCCGCATCTGGCTGCTTAGAGATACACGAGAGCGGACACGTCTCGAGGGGCGGCGGCGATAGCGTCCGCCAGTGCATACTCCTCGGTCGAGCCATAGCCCCACCCGGCGGCCAGGCAACGAATGTTGTTGGCTCGAGCCGCCTGGAAATCGAAGACTCGGTCGCCGATCATCCAGGCGGAAACGCTCCTGATCGCAGTCTCGGCGAGCAGCCGGGCAAGCAAATCCACCTTGCTGTGGCTGGCGTACTCGGCCTTGTCGCCGTAGATGGCTGTGAACAGGGGAGTCAGCTCGAAGTGATCCAGAATCCGCACGGCAAAGTGCTGTCCCTTCGAGGTGCAGACGTAGAGCGGAAACCCCTGCCGGCGAAGCTCGGTGAGCAGTTCGCGCACCCCGGCAAAGACGGAGTTGTTCTTCCAGCCTTCGCGGTCGTAGCAGGCGCGGTAGTCGCGCGCCAGAGCAGCCCGGGCCTCGTCGCCCGCCTCGGGCAGCAGCGCCACGGCCCACTCCTCGATCGGCGGCCCAACGAAGCGGTCCAGCGGACCTTGGGGGTCGATCTTGCGGGCGGCGATCACCTTGCTCAGGCAGGCGACGATGCCGGGTTTCGAGTCAGTGAGGGTTCCATCCAAGTCGAAGATGAGGGCAGGCAATGGGCTGGGCACGTCTCCAGTTTCGCAGAGCAGGGCACGCCGGTCCAAGAGGGTGCTATCACCCAAAAGGACGCTCAATAGCAAAGCAGGCCGAGGTTTTCTCCCCGGCCTGCTTCGTTGTTCGCAATGATTCGGCTCAAACAGACCCTACGGAACAAACACCCGCAGCCTTACCTGCCACTTGGTGCTTTGGCCGGGCTTCAGGGTAACCATGTGGGTGTCCGTCTTGCCCCACTCCTTGCCGAACGGATCGGCCAGGTTGTACTGGTGCTCGATGGCCACGAAGTTAGCCGTCGGAGGCGCATACATCTGGATGGTCTTGATCTCCGGCGACAAGCCCTCGATGGCGACCCCGTAGTGCGCTGCCGGATCGATGACCTTCACGGTGGCCACGCCGTCCTTCCACGCGATGTTGCTCCAGTTGTCGTCGTAGAAGTTCTTCTCGAGCGGAGTCCCGCCCTCGGCGCGCAGATCGAACTTGGTCTTGTCGACGGGCAATATCTTGCCGGTCGGGAAGACATTGTCATAGTTGTCCACCTCGGCCACGTTCGAGCCCGGAATTTGAATCCTGGCCTGGGTGCGGTCGCCGGAGGGAAGATTGAAGTAGGGGTGCCAGGCGATGGCGATAGGCTCATCCTCGCCGCCCACATTCCGGGCCGCGATGGTGGCTTCCACCGCTTCGGCGGTGAGCCGGATGGTGAATGCCAGATCCGTCTTCGAAAGCCAATGGCCGCCAAAATCGCCGGCATGGATGATGCCCGTAACCTCCTCGCCGTCGGCGGTCTTCTTCACAGCGACATCGTCCGTCTTGGCCTTGAGGATCAGTCCGTGCATGGCGTGGCGCTCGGCCGTAGGCTGCCTGCCGATGTTGTTGGCCGGCAGGGTAAGCGTGTGCCCCTGCCACTGGGTGGTCAGCGTCTTGCCGTCGGCCGAGAGCGTGCCGCGAATGCGGTTCGGATACGGTACCAGGAAGGCCGCGCCCAAACGGTAGCCCAGGTCGCCGAAGGCGGTATCGCGCACGTCGAGCATCTGTTTGACGCCTTCGAGAGGTGGAGAAGCGAGCACATTCACATTGCCCTTGCCGGGGAAGTTGGCGGTAATCTGCAATATCTCCATGCCCCGGCCGGGCGCCAGCGTCACGCTGGTGAACTCGGGTTTGGTGGTGCTTACGGCGGAGCGGCTCAGGGTTACGATCTTCTGGCCGCCGATCTCGGTTACTTCCTGGGCGCTGGCGGAAAACACCAGCGGACCCGCCATCAATGCCGGTATAACAAGGGCGAGGAGGGCTAACGTGTGCATCATAGGCTTCATCTCATTCCATTCCTGAAAATGCAATTGAATTCTCCGGGAGCGGTTCTGGCCGAGTCCGTTGCATACGCCAAAGTCGAGGGTTTCCCGGCTGTGTGCCATTCTACGCCAAGCAGGCGGCGATGCGCGGCGAGCGTCCGGGACAAATCGTCGGGTGTTGCTTCAGTCGGCATTGCCGGGCGCTTCCCGCCAAGCGCCTTCGGCATCTACGATATGCATGGTAATGTTTGACAGTGGACGGCCGACCTCTGGCACGATTCGCGCGATACGACGCCGCTCGATGGCAGGCCGGCGACCGAAGGCTACGGCTCGATGCGAATTGTCCGTGAAGGCGGGTGGAGTGGCGACGCCGCAATGTTGCGATCTGCGGCGCGCATAAGGGCGACTGAGTCCATCCGTGCACCCTTTATCGGCTTTCGCATGGCGCGATCGCTGGCTTGAGAAGGCTGGCGCAGAAAATCCAAATTCCCGATCGCTCGCGATCGGCCTCAGGGTGAAATCAGTGAAAAACGGAATTCCCCAGCTCGCCGTCAAAGAACTCAAACGCCGCATCGACGCCGGTGAGGACGCCTACATCCTCGACGTTCGCGAGCCCTTCGAGTACCGGATCGCAAACATCGGCGGAATACTTATCCCAATGAACGAAGTGCCCCGCCGTCTGGCCGAGATCGACCGCGACCGCGAGGTCATTGTGCAGTGCCGCTCCGGCTCGCGCAGCCAGCAGGTTGCCGAGTATCTCAAGCAGCTCGGCTACCCCCGTGTCGTCAACCTGGCCGGTGGAATCCTCGCCTGGAGCGACGAGATCGACCCCTCGGTGCCCAAGTACTGATCCCGTTCGCGCCGCGCTACGTCATGAGATGAACAGACCGGTGGCCTTACAAATGAGCCGTGCCCCATCCATTTCGCGTTCTTTGCGAAATGGGTGGGAAACCACAGACGTTTGGGGTTCGAGCACCCTTGCAACAGAAAAAGCTGCAAGGATGGGGTATGGAGGATGGTTGGAGACGCCATAATCGCTTGTTCAAGAGGAGGCGCTTGCAGCCGCAAATTGGAAACGGAATCGTCAGGTTCTCGCGAAATCTCCGCTCTTTCCACCGGATTTCTCTTCAAGCTGAATGTGGCGAATGACGATGGCCTTGTCCAGAGCCTTGGTCATGTCGTAGACGGTGAGCGCGGCTACAGCGGCGGCGGTCAGCGCCTCCATCTCGACGCCGGTGGGACCGACGGTTGAGGCCGTCGACGCGATCCGCACGCCTCCTGGAACGATCTCCACCCGCACATCGATGTGGCTGAGAGTGAGCGGGTGGCACATGGGAATCAGATCCGCGGTGCGCTTGGCCGCCTGTATGCCGGCAATGCGAGCCACCTCCAGCGGGTTGCCTTTGGGGTTGGCGGGCAGCGCCGCAAGCACGGCCTCGGAGAGCTCGACAAACGCCGAAGCGGAAGCCGTGCGCCTAGTGGGCTGCTTGGCGCTTATATCCACCATCGCGGCCTGGCCGGATGCGTTAAAGTGAGAGAGCTGCGGGGCTTTGGGCATGGGGAATCCTCAGGAAAGCAGAATGCGGACGACAGCACCCGCTTTAAGGGTATGAGCCTCCTCCGGTACCACCTCGAAGCAGTTGGAGCGGGCCAGCGCAGCCAGGTCACCGGAACCCTGACAAGGGACAAGCGCGACCTCCGGCAACTGGCCGACCGTTGCGCCGAAGTCGCAGAACGCGGGCAGGAAACGTGTAAGCCCAGGCTTGCCGTGCTTGGCGGCCTTTGCAGCCAGCCGCGCCACCGCGAAGCGTGGGCCGCATTCAATCCGGCCCCCAAGCGCGGCCAGCACCGGCGCGGCGAAAAGCAGAAACGTGACCGCCGAAGAGACCGGATTGCCGGGGAGCCCAAAGAAGCACTGCGTGCCGTGTTCCACATGGCCGGTACGCGCGTTCCTGACAGGCACCTCTCCAAAGACCAGCGGCTTGCCGGGCTGGATGCGAACGCCAGTAAAGTGGAAACGTGCGCCGGCGCGGGCCAGCGCCGGTTCTACCAGATCGAATTTGCCTGCCGAAACGCCGCCGGTGATCAGGATCAGGTCAGCTTCCGCGGCCTGGGCGAGTGCGGCGTCGAGGGATTGGGCGTTATCAGCGGTGGTGGGCAGAACCCAGGGTTCGCCGCCTGCCGCCGCTACCATTGCGGCCAGCATGGGAGCGTTCGAGTTGCGGATCTGGCCGGCAGCTGGTTCAGATTCCACCGGCACGAGTTCGTCGCCGGTGGTGAGAATTGCAACGCGAGGCCGGATGAATACATTGAGCGCAGCGTAGCCGCAGGCCGCGGCCAGCGCAATTTGCGCGGAGTGGATCGCGGTTCCGGCGGGGAGCAGTTCATCTCTCACGCGCGCCTGAGCGCCCTGGGCCACGATGTTCTCGCCCGGTGCTAACTTGCGAAGCGGGATCAGCCGGACCTTAGAGCCTGCCAGCTCCGTGTGCTCCACCATCATCACCGCGTCCGCGCCTGCCGGGACTGGGGCACCAGTCATGATCTCCCAGGCAGCGCCCTTCGGCAGCGGTCCCGCCGGAGCATCGCCGGCCCGCGAGGAACCGGCCAGCCGCAAGAACCGATGCTTCGAGGCCTCCAGAGCAATGCAGGCAAAGCCGTCGCGCGTTGAGCGGGCAAAGGGAGGCTGGTCGCGGTCTGCACGCAGTGGGAGGGCGAGCACCCGGCCCGCCGCCAGATCCAGGCGCACGGCCTCGGCCGAAGGGCGCAACCTGCGCAGCCGTTCACAGCATTCGGCAACCACCGTCGCGGCTTCCTCGTAACTGGGCAGCCCCGTACTCATGGATTGGATTGTAGTGGGTCGAGAGGATCAGGGCACAGCACAGGCTCGCACCGTATGCAGACTAGAAGGGCGTCCACGTTGGCGGACGCCCTTCTGAAAAAGCCTGAGGACCGTTTACTTCTTGGGTGGCTTGGGAGCTTTGTAGGTGGTATCGACTTTGGTTGCGGCCTGGGCCAGAATGCCCTTGACATCACCGGCATACGGGCCGGTTGGGGCCAGGTCAAGATACTTCTGATAGGCTTCAGCACAGCCGGGAGGCAGAACATATCTGCCTGAAGCGTCTACAGTGGCCTTCCCGATGAGCCCCTGCCCCTTCAGGTAGTAGGGGAGCGCCTGGGTAGGATCGGCCAGGATGGCCTCATCCGCGGCAGCCACCTGGGCATCCGCATTGCCCACCTGCGAGAAGATCACCGCTTCGTTCTTCAGGTACATGCTGCCCTGTGCCGGATTCACCTTGGCGGCTGCATCGTAGGCCGTATTTGCCTCGGGAACCTTGCCGGCGCGCGCGTAGATCTCACCCAAACCGCTCTGTGCCATGCCCTGAACAGCAGGATTCGGCTTCTTTGCCGCAGCCTCGATCTCAAGCGTCTTTTTGTACGTCGTCTCCGCATCGTCGTACTTCTTCAAGCCCAACTGCGCCTGCCCCAGTTGAGCCCACAGAATCGAAGCATCCGGCTTGGCGGCTGAGTCCTTCAGCATGAGGGTTTCAACTTCGGTGTACTTTGCGGTCCTGATCTCCGTTTCCTTGGCATCGACATCGGCCTTGGCCGCCGCCGCTCCAAGAGTCTGAACCGCAGTCGCATGAGCGGCGTCGGCGTCCTTGAAGTCCTGTGTGGCAGTCTTCAGATCCGCGTTGAGGTTCTTGATAACCTCGTTGACCTTCATGGCTTCGGAGTTGTGCTTCCTCAGATCCTCCAACTGCTTCCGCTGGTCCGCGGGCAAAGCATCGACGTACTCCTTGCGCGACATGTCGATATCCGCGGCTACATCCTGGTTGACCTCGATCCTTATATTCTCGAGGTGGTCCGCTTCCTTATCCGTCCCCATTCCCGCCGTGCGGAAGACGACCTTGTACATGCCGGGTTCGGCCTCGCCGGAATAATCGCCATTCTCGTTCAATGTGAGGACGCCCCTCACGCTAGTCATCGCGGAGGCTCCGGGGCCGGACGCTGCCCGGTCAAGCCGTACAAGGGATACTGTGCCGTCCTTCTGCGGCGCACCGGTCGGATTGGTCACGTGGCCATGAATCTTACCTGTAGGCCCTGTGGGCGCGGGCGTCTGCGCAAGCGCGGGCAAGAGGGCGAATGCCACTAGGCCCAGCCAAAGTGAAATCGTGCGTTTCATCTTCTTCTCCTTGGGAGCGGCGGGATCGAGGCTGCCCGCGTGCTCAATATTCATTCTCTTGCCGGAATGCGCCTCGCAAGGCGCCAACGGCTTCTTCACAACTGTAGGTATTCCCGTAACTGATCGCCGGATTGGCGCCAAGTCTGCCGAAACACTCACAGACCCGGCGGCCGGCTGCATTGGTGACCGAGCAACCCCCGCGCGGAACCCGCCTCGCAGGCTGCTTCCAAACCCAGAAACCACGTTAAATCCAATCGCCTGCTCAACACAAGAGCGCATGGTGGTGCGTGCGATTCCAGGGCCGGAACTACGCGCTGGATTGCGCCACCGCGCTCACTTCATCATCGTAGTGCCACGGAAGCTGGCCGTTTGTGGCCTGTATCACACTCTAGAATAGGCGTATGCCAACCACCATTCGCCCCGCGACCGTTAAAGATGTGGCGCAGATTCTTTCCTTCATCCGGGCGCTTGCCGCCTACGAGCGCACGCCGGATGCGGCGACTGCGACAGAGGCCGATCTGATTCGCGACGGCTTTGGACCTAACCCTTTCTATTTCTGTTTAATAGCAGAGTACGACGGCCAGCCGGCCGGCTTCGCGCTCTACTTCTTCAACTACTCCACATGGCTCGGCCGCCCGGGGCTCTACCTCGAGGATCTCTTCGTTCAGCCGGAATTTCGCGGCCTGGGAATCGGCAAGGCGCTGCTCAAGCAGGTAGCGGCCATCGCCGTCGAGAAGAACTGCCGGCGCCTGCAGTGGGAGGTGCTCGACTGGAACACTCCCGCCATCGACTTCTATCGCGCCATGGGGGCGGAGTTTCTGGACGAGTGGCGCAATGTGCGCCTGAGCGATGAAGCGCTGGAGCGGTTGGCCGAGACTTCCAGCGATGCCCCGACACTGGAGGGTGCCCCATCCATTCGCCGTCTTTCTGGCGAATGGGTGGGAGACCGCGAATCTAAATCGACGGAAGCACAAGCGGAGGCCTCACATTGAGGATTCGGGTGATCGGCGGCGGATTGGCCGGCCCGGAGGCCGCCCTGACCGCCGCGCGACTGGGCTGCGAAGTGGACCTCTACGAGATGAGGGCCATCGTGGACGGCAAGCCGCGCCTGACTCCGGCCCACCAGACCATCGAATTCGGCGAGCTGGTTTGCTCCAACTCCCTCAAGAGCGAGTCACCGAACACAGCGCCCTGGCTCCTCAAGCAGGAGATGCGCCGCGCCGGTTCGGCTCTTCTGCGCATCGCCGATGCAACCGCCGTCCCCGCAGGCCACGCGCTGGCCGTGGATCGCGTCGAGTTCTCCCGCCGCATTGCCGAGGCGATTGCCGCCCAGCCGCTCATTCGCGTCTTCCGCGAAGAAGTCGTCAGCCTTGGCACTCCTCTTCTCCAGGACGAGAGCGGCATAAAGTGCACGATTCTCGCCACCGGTCCCCTCACCTCCGACGCACTGAGCGCCGAGATCGAGCGCATCACCGGCGCCGGCCATCTGGCCTTCTACGACTCCATTTCGCCCATCGTCGATGCCGACTCGATCGATATGGAGCGGGTTTACATGGCCGCCCGCTGGGACAAGGGCACAGCCGATTACATCAACTGCCCCATGAACCGCGAGGAGTTCGATCGCTTTCTCGATGCGCTGCTCGCCGCCGAGCCGGCCGAAGCCAGGGATTGGGAGAAGCTGGAGTACTTCCCACCCCATGCGCCAGATGCGGGAGCATGGGAACCCCGGTACTTCGAGGGCTGCCTGCCCATTGAGGTTCTGGCCCGTCGAGGCCGTGACACGCTGCGCTTCGGCCCCATGAAGCCGGTCGGTCTGCGCGATCCGCGCACCGGCAAGACTCCCTGGGCCGTGGTGCAACTGCGCAAGGAAAATCTGCGCGCCTCGAGCTACAACCTGGTCGGCTTCCAGAACCATCTCAAGTTTGCGGAGCAGGCCCGCGTGCTGCGCCTGATTCCCGGCCTTGAGAACGCCCGTTTCCTGCGTTTCGGCCAGATTCATCGCAACACATACATCTGCGCGCCTGCCTTGCTCGATGAACTTCTTCGGCTCAAATGTCATCCGAAAATGGAAATCGGTGTGTCAGGGCACGACTTGAGTCGTGCCGAAAACGCCGCAGAATCGACGGAGGCTTTAGCCCATGAGGAAGCTGGGCGCCCCATCCT
>Ga0182013_10005691_pt1 | contig 14409 bp, 10 predicted proteins | sample 612S2MmetaG_FD_120487 | JGI IMG/M metagenome (GOLD analysis project Ga0182013, IMG submission 120487) | Permafrost microbial communities from Stordalen Mire, Sweden - 612S2M metaG | ecosystem: Environmental > Terrestrial > Soil > Wetlands > Permafrost | place: Sweden: Stordalen | collected... | reverse complement strand
CGCCCGTTCGCCCCAATATTTATTGACGTATTTCTGCATTTCCTCGCGCATGAAGCGCCCGGATTGGTCGGCGCGCTCTTCCCAGGCGAAGACGCATGCGGTCATGATTCCGTCGAAGCCGATCGCGGCGAGCGCGGAAAAGAACGCGTCCCAATCGATCTCGCCCTGGCCGATGTCCAGGTGCTGGTGGATCGTCACCTCGGCCCCGGGCGGATTGCAGATGTAGCGCAGGCCCGACGAGGCCTTGTGATTGTAGGTGTCCGCCACATGCACATGAGCGAGCGTGTCGCCGCACTCGCGGATCATCTTGCCCATGTCATCCCCGAAATAGAACGTATGGGGCGCGCAATAGAGGAAGCGGACCGCCTTCGAACCGATCACCCGGACCATGTCGAGCGCCGGATGCAGCGTCTCGACCCAGTCTTCCGGATGCGGCTCGATGTTGAGCTGGATCCCTTCCTTCTCGAAGATCGGGACCAGTTCCTCCGTCGACCGCCACCACGCCGCTTCGCTCGTCTCGGCGGTGAATCGTCCGCCGCAGCAGTTCGCCCCATGGCCGCGAGCCGGCGACGGGCCGCGACCGAATTCCGAGTTCATCGTGTCGACGCCCATCTCGACGGCGACCTGAATGGCCTTCTTCCAGTAGCCGACCGCCGCTTGTCGCTCGTCCTCGTGCGGGCTCGCCCAGCGGTACATCGGCAATAGCGAGGCGATCTTCACCCCGTGGTCGCCGAGGGCTTTCTTGAAGCTGCGAAGGCGCTCAGGGTAGACCCGTGGGGCCACCCACCAGTCGAGGAAGTCGGCGCGCGGCGAAAGCTCAATCCACGCGTAGCCAAGTTCGGCCGCCTTGCGCGGCAGTTCCTCCAGCGACAGATGCCGGTGCATGTAGGGATCGAGCGCGATCCTCATGAGCGTCTCCTCGCTTTAGATTTTGCCCAGAAGGCTAGGCCGCCCTCCCCTCGTCCACACGAATCTTTTTGACGATTTATCATCAATCGCGGACCTGCGGCGACTTTCATCGCTTCTCCCTTTGGGTGGACGCGGCGTTTCGACGCTCTGGATCGCCAGAAGCGTCGCCACGACCAGCAACGCCTGCGCCTCGACGTCACGAGAACTCACGACGTGGGCATCCGATCGCCGAAAGGCGGCCAGGCTGCATTGGCGCCGCTGCGCGGCTTCAGCGAGCGCAGCGGCGTCGATCGTTCGATCACTTCATCACGGATGCAAGATCGACCGTAGTTCCGCTTTTCGCCGACAATGTCGCCGCCTCGGCGATCGCGAGCGCGTTTACGCCGTCGTCGAGCGTCACGGGAACTGCGCTCGCGCTGGTCACCGCTTCGACGAACGCCGCCCATTCCGCGGAGTAGGCGCGCGTGTAGCGTTCGAGGAAGAAGTACTCGGGCTTGGCGCTGACGACCCCGGCCTTCGTCGCCTTCGAGACCGTATTCTCGAGCACATTGCCTGCCGAGAGAAGGCCTTCGGAGCCGAGAAACTCGATGCGCTGATCGTAGCCGTAGGCGGCTCGCCGGCTGTTCTTGATTACGGCGATCCGACCGTCGGCGAAACCCAAGGTGACGACGGCGGTGTCGAAGTCGCCAGCCTTGCCGATCTCGGGATCGACGATCGAGGTCCCGATTGCGGTGACCTTTTGCGGCAGCGAACCCATCATCCAGCACGCCATGTCGAAATCGTGGATCATCATGTCGCGAAACAGCCCGCCGGAAACCTTGACGTAGGAGACCGGCGGCGGAGCGGGATCGAAAGAGGTGATCGACAGCAGTTCGCTCTTGCCGATCTCGCCGCGATCGACGGCCGCCTTGAGCGCGGCGAAATTGGGATCGAAGCGCCGGTTGAAGCCGATCATCACCGGCCGCTTGGTCGCGGCGGCGGCCTTTCGACACGCCTGCGCCCTTGCGAGGCTGAGGTCGACCGGCTTCTCGCACAGGACCGCCTTCCCGGCCTTGGTCACCGCCTCGATCAGGTCGGAGTGAGTGTTGGTCGAGGTCGCGATGAGGATGGCGTCGATCGCGGCGTCGCCGATGATGGCTTCGTTGCTGCGCGCCTCGACGCCGTATTGCGCGGCGAGCTTGGAAGCGGATTCTTTCACGACGTCGGCGACGGCGATCAGCTTGCTTTGCGGGTGCGTCGAGATCGCTTTGGCGTGGACGTTGCCGATGCGGCCGGCGCCGAGAAGACCAACTCTTAGCATGGCTTTCCTCCTAGCGCGGCTTAGCGCCGCGCGAAAATCTGGGCCCGCCGGATTGGGCGAGCCTCTGTCGTTTGTGCGTGATCACAGATCCCAAGACGTTGCTTTCGCTCACAGCGATACGCTCATTCGCAGGGAGCATTGGCTTTCGACCGCAGCCCCAGCCGGATTGCGGAATTGGCGCGGAGCCCAGCGAGCGCGACGGCCTCGCCGCTAAATCGCTGAGCGCTCAATTGAGACCGGCTTCCTTGAGAAAGCGCTTAAGGTTCTTGTACCCCATGGTCACATATTTCTTCGGATTCGCTTTCTCCGGATCCTGTTCCGCTTCGATGACGATCCACCCGGAATAATTGGGCACGGCCTTGAAGACTCCGACAAAGTCAATCGAGCCGTCGCCTGGCACGGTGTAGACTCCGGCGAGAACCGAATCGAGAAATGACCAATCCTCGGCGAGCGCCTTCGCGGCGACGGCCGAGCGGACGTCCTTTGTATGAATGTGGCCAATCCTGTCGGCGTAAGTCTTGGCGACCCGAACCGCATCGCCCCCGCCCCAGGTGATGTGGCCAGTGTCGAGCAGGAGCTTCACCGCCGGTCCCGTGCCGGCCATGAAGCGGTCGACCTCCGTCGGCGTCTGAACGACGGTGCCCATGTGGTGATGGTAGACGAGTTGGAGTCCGAACCCCTTGACCAGCTCGGCGAAGCGGGTCATCCGCGGCAGGAAGACCGACCACTCGGCGTCGGTCAACACCGGCCGCGTCGAGAGCGGCGCCGACTTGGTCCCGTGGACCGTGCGGGTACATTCGCACGTCACGAGCACTTTGGCGCCGGCATCCCTGCGAAGCTTCAACTCGGCCGCGGCCGCGGCGAACTCAGCGTCCGCGTCTCGCTCCAACAAGAATGTCGAGTACCAGCCCGAGACGAATACAAGGCCGAACTCGGCCAGCTTGGCTTTCAGCTCCGGCGCCGTCGTCGGAAACTTGTTGCCTTTCTCCATGCCCTCGAGGCCGATCTCGCGGGCCTCGCTCAGGCACTGCTCCAGCGAGATGTTTCCGCCAATCTCGATCATATCGTCGTTGGACCAGCAAATCGGATTGGCGCCGATACGGATCATCGTCTTGCTCCCGGTTGAGCCGCGTGGGCGGCCTCAGTTTGCGCTTCACTGAGCACAAGCGCCGCAGGGCGTCCTTGCGATCCGCGGCGCAGCCGAGCGCTTCCGACTCCCGAACCAAACCGGCGGAACGAATCCGCCGGCCGGGCGAAAGCTCAGCCGGAACATTCCATATTCCATTTTGGCCGGAATGCCAATTCTGTTATGCTCCGACGCGGCGTCGCTCAGCGACGGCGACGGCAAGCGCTGCGGCAAGCGTCATCGTGGCGGCCAGAGACCGGAATCCTTCAAAGTCGTTTTCCACGACCTCGAACCAGACGCTGGCGTTGAAGACGAGCGGGCTGAAGGGGCTATCGGTAATCGCGACAAGCGGGGTCTTCTGTCCGACGATCTGCCGCGTATATTCGACGGTCGCGGGCGAATAGGGCGTAAAGCTGACCGCTAGCGCGGCGTCGCGCGGACCGGCGAATGAGAGAACCTCACGATCGACCCCATTGGGCGAGCCAATTAGGACGCTCCTTACCCCAAGCGTTCCAAAGGCGTAGCTCAGATATGAGGTAATCGGGTAGGACCGCCGAAGGCCGATCAGGTAGATGGTTTCCGCCCGCGCGAGCAATCGGGCCGCCTCGTCCAGCGACTCCAATTTAATTCGTTCGCGGAATTTGCCGATCGAATCGATCGCCGCCTGACCAAGACCTTCGATCAGCGCCATGGCGGGCGGGCGGCCCGACGCGTGCGCGTCGAACGCCTGCAGTCTCGCTTCGTAATTGTTCGGCCGGTCGCGGAGACGTTGCTGGAATACGGCCTGGAGTTCGCTGAAACCACTGAAGCCGAGAGCCTTGGCGAAACGCACCAGCGTCGAAGGTTGCACGGCGGCCTGTTCGGAGATGCGACTGACAGTCCCGAACGCGATATCGTCCGGGAATTCGATCGTGTAGGCCGCCACCTGAGCCAGCCTTTTCGGCATCGTGTTGCGCGCTTCGACGATGAGGTCGCGCAACTTATTGAAGTCATGAGGCGGATCAATGATAGAGTCTTGCGTCATCGGGATTTCTTTTAATCCGTATATTATGACATCAGAGCATGATTACTGACATGAACATACAAGCCTGACGTTATACTCAGAGACGCGAACTCCAGTCACCCTTGACTGCTTGGGTGGGCCGCCCAAGGACTTGATCTTTGAACGACCGACGCCGCGTTTCCGAAGGGCGCCTTCCGAGCGAGGCAAGCAGGCACAGCGCCTTCCAGAAACGCCTCGTTTTGAACTTGGCATGCCATTAAACGCTGCGCGACGCAAGGAATCCACATGCCGAAGCGCGTTCGCGAGGCAACGTCCACCCGCGCCTCGACCGCCGAATCCACTTTGTCGATGCTGGAACAAAATGCGGACCGCAGCCAGCGCAGAAATGACGGAGCCGATTTGGCGCCGTTCGTCGACGCCCTATGAGCCAGTCGGTCGTCTCAAAACATACCAGTTGACGTGAGCAAAAAATGGAATGTACATTTCGCGGACATTTGATGGGCAGATCGTTCCGGCGCTTCGTCCCATAGCGGAGAGGAAGCGCAACGCCGCCGAGGTGGAAGTCGTGGCGCACGCCCGATTGATGCGACGAAAGCTGCGGTAAGCTGATGCGCTGGACGAACTCGGAAGGCGACAAATGACCGAAAGCGCCGCCGCTCACAAGACGCTCGATCTGATCGCGATCGGCCGCTCTTCCATCGACCTTTACGGCCAACAGATCGGCTGCCGACTCGAGGACGTCGCAAGCTTCGCGAAATCCGTGGGCGGCTGTCCCGCCAACATCGCCATTGGCACCTCGCGGCTCGGACTTAGAGCAGCGCTGATCACGCGCGTCGGCGCCGAACAGATGGGCGGCTTCATTCGCGAACAGCTGGTCCGCGAAGGGGTCGCCACAGACGGCGTGCACACCGACAAAGAGCGGCTGAGTCGCCTTGTGCTGCTCGCGGTGCAAGCCGAAGGCGTCTCACCGACGATCTTCTATCGGGCCGACTGTGCGGACATGGCGTTGGACGAAAGCGACATCGACGAATCGTTGATCGCGCGCTCACGCGCGATCGTCGTGACCGGGACGCACTTTTCCAAGCCTAACGCGGCGGCGGCGCAATCGATGGCCATCGCCTTGGCCAAGCGACACGGCGCGAAAGTCGTGTTCGATATCGACTATCGGCCAAACCTGTGGGGACTCGCGGGCCACGAAGCGGGCTTCGCGCGATACGTGAAGTCCGAGGCGGTGTCGACGCGGCTCAGCGCAGTGCTCGCCGATTGCGATTTGATCGTCGGCACCGAAGAAGAGGTCATGATCGCCGCGGGAGCCGACAGCGTGATTGACTCGCTGCGCGGCATCCGCGCGAAGTCCGGCGCCATCATTGTCCTGAAGCGCGGCGCTCTGGGGTGCGTCGTCTACGACGGGCCAATTCCAGAAAGCTTGGACAGCGGGATCGTCGGCAAAGGCTTTCCGGTGGAGGTGTTTAACGTTCTCGGCGCCGGCGACGCCTTCATGTCTGGTTTCTTGCGCGGGTGGCTGCGCGGAGAGAGCCTCTTGACCTGCGCTGCCTGGGCGAACGCCTGCGGCGCCTTCGCTGTGTCGCGCCTTCTGTGCTCGCCCGAATACCCGACCTGGCCCGAGCTGCGGCATTTCCTCGATCACGGCAGTCCGGAGCGGGCGCTGCGCAGAGACGGCGCATTGAATCATATCCATTGGGCGACGACGCGTCGGCGCGATATGCCCCGGTTGATGGCTTTCGCGATCGATCACCGCATTCAATTGGAGGAGTTGACCGGGAACGAAGCTGAGGCCGGGCGCATTTCTGCGTTCAAGGTGCTGGCGGTTGCCGCCGCCCGCCGCGTCGCCGACGGTCGACCCGGGTTCGGAATGCTGCTCGACGACAAATATGGCCGCGACGCGCTGTTTGCGGCCGGCGCCGGGCAAGACCTGTGGGTGGCCAGGCCGATCGAATTGCCGGGTTCTCGTCCGCTTCAATTCGAGTTCGGTCAAGATATTGGCAGCCGGCTGATCGAGTGGCCGGTGGACCATTGCGTCAAGGTCCTTTGCTTCTACCATCCGGACGACGATGAAGCGCTCAAGGCGGAACAGACGACCAAGCTCATGACCGCCTTCGAGGCCGCCCGCAAGGTCGGACGTGAGATCCTCGTCGAGATCATCGCCTCCAAGGCCGGGCCGCTCGACGACGATACGATCGCTCGCGTTCTGACCGAACTTTACGACGCCGGGCTTAAGCCGGATTGGTGGAAGCTCGAGCCGCAGGCTTCGGCGAAGGCGTGGCAGGCGATCGACAGCGTGATTGCGGCCCGCGACCCGCTGTGTCGCGGCGTCGTGCTATTGGGTCTGGAGGCCCCGATCGAAAAGTTGAGCGAGTCCTTCGCAGCGGCGCGGTCCGCCGAACGGGTGCGGGGATTCGCGGTCGGGCGGACCATCTTCGCCGAAGCCGCCGATCGCTGGATGAAGGGCGAAATCGGCGACGACGCGGCAATCGACGAAATGGCCAAGAAGTTTGGCGCGCTGGTCGATCTCTGGCTGTCGTTCGATCGGCGTTGAGCGGGCTCGATCGTGCGAGGCGCGCCGCAAATTGGCGTCGATCACGAGGGTCGTAGTTTAGGCGGTGTGGAGAAAAACGACTCGAGGGCTGCGAGCGGCCCGAGTCGGGAGGGAAGGAAAATGGTCGGCAAGGTTGTACGGCTTACGGTGGCGCAGGCGCTGGTGCGGTTTCTCGCCAATCAGATGACGGTTATCGATGGCGAGAAACTGCCGATTTTCGCCGGATGCTGGGCGATCTTCGGCCACGGCAACGTGGCGGGCATCGGCGAAGCGCTCTATCAAGCGCGCGACAGACTTCCCACCTTTCGCGCCCACAACGAACAGGCGATGGCGCATTCCGCCGTCGCCTTCGCGAAAGCGAGCTTCCGCCGCCGCTTCATGGTCTGCACCACGTCGATCGGCCCCGGCGCGCTCAATATGGTGACCGCGGCCGCCGTGGCCCATGTCAACCGGCTGCCGGTTCTGCTGCTGCCTGGCGACGTCTTCGCCAACCGACTGCCCGACCCGGTGCTGCAACAGGTGGAAGACTTCAGCGATGGAACCGTGTCGGCCAACGACTGTTTCCGTCCGGTGTCGCGCTACTTCGACCGCATCAATCGCGCCGAGCAGCTGATTCCGGCATTGCAGCGCGCCATGCACGTGCTTACCGATCCCGCCGAATGCGGACCCGTGACGCTGGCGATGTGTCAGGACGTTCAGGCCGAGGCCCACGACTGGCCGGAGAGCCTGTTCGCGGAAAAGGTTTGGGCGCCGCGCCGCATCGGTCCTGACGAAAACGAGCTTGCCGCGGCGGTCGCCGCAATCAAAGCCGCCAAGAAACCGATGATCATCGCCGGCGGCGGCGCGCTCTATTCGGAGGCCTCCGCCGAGCTGCGAACTTTCGCGGAGACGCATGGAATTCCGATCGCCGTCACGCAAGCGGGCAAGTCGTCGATCGACGAAACCCACCCGCTCGCCCTCGGCGCTCTCGGCGTCACCGGTACGTCGGCGGCGAACGCGCTGGCCGGCGACGCCGACCTGCTGCTCGCCGTCGGGACGCGCTTTCAGGACTTCACCACGGGTTCATGGGCGCTGTTCAAGACAGGCGACCTCAAGATCGTCGCCCTCAACGTCGCCGCCTACGACACTGCCAAGCACAACGCGCTGCCGCTGGTCTGCGACGCCAAGGTCGGCCTGACGAGGCTGTCGCGAGGCCTCAAGGGCTGGAAGGCCGACGCCGGCGTGGCCGAGCGGGCGGCTCGGGAAAAGGCGATTTGGCTCACGGCGGCCAGCCACGCGCTCGCGCCCACCAACGCCGAGAGACCGTCAGACGCCCAGGTGATCGGCGCCGTCGCACGCGCGATCGGCAGCGCAAATTCGGTAATCGTCAACGCGGCGGGCGGCTTGCCCGGCGAATTGGACAAGCTGTGGGCGCCGACGGTCCCAGGCAGCTATCACATGGAATACGGCTTCTCCTGCATGGGCTACGAGATCGCCGGCGGCGTAGGGGTCAAGATGGCCCGCCCTGACAAGGAGGTCGTCGTGATGGTCGGCGACGGCTCCTACATGATGTTGAACTCGGAGATCGCCACTTCGGTCAGCCTCGACCAGAAGCTCATCATCGTCGTCCTCGACAACCATGGGTTCGGCTGCATCAATCGCCTGCAGATGGCGACCGGCGGCGCGAACTTCAACAATCTTTGGCAGGATTGCGACATGGTGGCGCAACCGGACATCGACTTTCGCAAGCACGCAGAGAGCATGGGCGCGATCGCCGTCAAGGCGTCCTCGATCGGCGATCTCGAAGCGGCCCTCGAAGCGGCCAAGGGCGCCAGCCGCACCACAGTCATCGCCATCGAAACGCATCCGTTGATCACGACCGAAGCCGGCGGGTATTGGTGGGACGTTGTCGTTCCCGAGGCGTCGTCGCGGCCGGAGGTGGCGAAAGCGCGCGAAGAATACGAGGCGTTCCGCCGCCTGCAGCGCGTGTTCGACTGAGGGTGAGCAAGGACTCGGACGATGCCGGCGAGGCGCGTCTGGCGAGCCATGCAAGGAGGATGAATCGATGCCCAATCTGCGCGTGAGACCGAAGGGGCGCCACGGCGTCGTCACTGAGGTGACCCCGGAGAGCGCCGGCTGGTCGTACGTCGGCTTCGCGCTCCACCGCCTCGCCGCAGGCGAAAGCGTCGCCGCCGAAACGGGGAAGCGCGAGGTTTGCCTCGTCGTTGTGTCGGGGAAAGCGAGACTCGCAATCGACGGCAAGGATCTAGGCGAGGTCGGCGGACGCATGGGTCCATTCGAGGGCCCCCCGTGGGCCGCCTACGCGCCGGCCGGCGGGCGGTATTCGGTCATCGCAATCACGCCGCTCGAACTCGCCGTGTGTTCGGCGCCTGGCGGCTCCGGATATCCCGCGAAGCTGATCCCTCCCGGCGCGCATCCGCAGATCGTGCGCGGCAAAGGATCCAACACCCGCTACGTCACCAACATCATGCCGGAGGGCGACGGCGCGGCCAATGCGTTGCTGGTCGTCGAGGTGATCACGCCAGGCGGCAACACCTCATCTTACCCGCCTCACAAGCACGACCAAGACGACCTGCCGAACGAGAGCTACCTCGAAGAGACCTACTACCATCGCTTCAAGCCGGGACAGGGATACGGTTTCCAACGCGTCTACACCGACGATCGTTCGCTCGACGAAACCGCCGTCATCGAGGACGGCGACGTGGTCATGGTGCCAAAGGGCTACCACCCGGTCGCAACCGTGCACGGCTACGACAGCTACTATCTCAACGTCATGGCCGGCCCGAAGCGGATATGGAAGTTCCACAACGAGCCGGCGCACGAGTGGCTATTCACCGGAGTCGGCGCTCCGGGCGGCGCGACAAAAACGGCCTGATATCGGCCTGCGATCTGGGCGGCGTGAAAGCGCGCCGCGCGCGTGATGCGCGGAGCCGACTCGATCGTCGTTGACCGAAATGAAACGGCCCGGACGCGCGGCGGGAGGGGGCCGGGCGTCCGGGCTTCACTCTGACAGCGGCTCACCCGCGCGTGAGCGTGCCGTCCCAGGTGCTGACGCTCTTCTTGGCGTCCGCTTCGGAGAACCAAACCGAGGTCACCGACTTGGTCTCGGTGAAGAACGCGACGCCATCCTTGCCGAGCGTGTGCAGATCGCCGAAGAACGACTGTTTGTGGCCGGAGAACGGGAAGATCCCGAATGGCACCGGAATGCCGACATTGATCCCCACCATGCCGCCGTCGGTGCGACGCGCGAATTCGCGCGCGTAACGGCCCGAGGTCGTGTAAATGCACGAGCCGTTGGCGAAGCGGTTGGCGTTGGCGATCGCCAGCCCTTCCTCGAAATTCTTAATCCGCTTGATCGACGTCACCGGTCCGAAGATTTCCTCGTCGCCGACGGACATGCCGGGCTTGACGTGGTCGAAGATGGTCGGGCCGACGAAGTAGCCGCCTTCGTAGCCGGGCACTTTGACGCCGCGACCGTCGAGGACCAGCTTGGCGCCTTCCTCGACACCGCGCGCGATCGCTTTCTCGACCGACTCCTTCTGTCCCGCCGAGGTCACCGGACCGAGTTGGCTTTCGGGCCGATAGGCGGCGCCGATCTTCAGCTCCTGGGCGAACTTCTTCAACAGCGCGACGAACTCGTCGGCGATCGATTCCTGGACGCAGACCACCGGCAGCGCCATGCAGCGCTGGCCGGCGCAGCCGTAGGTCGAGTTGACGATGCCGCGAACCGTGCGCTCCAGCACGCAATCCTCGAGAACGAGCGCGTGGTTCTTGGCTTCGGTGAGCGCCTGGACGCGTTTGCCGGCGCCAGCGGCGGTCTGGTAAATGTGCTTGCCGACCGAAGTCGATCCGACGAAGCAAACGCCCTTAATGTCAGGATTGACCAGCAGGCTGTCGGCTTCGACGCGCGAGCAGGTCACCAGATTGACCACGCCCTTCGGCAGACCGGCCTCAATCAAGAGCTCGAGCATGCGCGCGGCGGTTTGCGGCACCATTGACGCTGCCTTCAAGACCACCGTATTGCCCGTGGTGATCGCGAAGGGAATCATCCAGCCCATCGGGATCATCGCCGGGAAATTGAACGGCGCGATCGCGGCGAACACGCCGAGCGGCTCGCGGAACGACACCGTGTCGTAGCCGTCCGAAACGTTCATGCAGGTGTCGCCCTGCATCAGATAGGGCGTCGAACACGCGCACTCGACCACTTCGAGCGCCTTCAGCACGTCGCCGCGCGCCTCAGCGAGCACCTTGCCGTTCTCGGTGGCGACCAGCTCGGTCAGCTCATCGAGATGCGCGTCGATCAATTGCTTGAAACGGAACATCAGCTGGATGCGGGTGGGGATCGGCGTGTCGCGCCAACCGGGAAATGCTCGCGCCGCCGCGGCGACGGCGCTATCGACCTCTTCCTGGGTGCAGCAGGGCGCCTCGGCGATCTGCTTGCCGGTCGAGGGATCCATCACCGGCATGTACTTGGCGGTCTTCGACGTCCGCCATTCGTTGTCGACCAGGTATCTCAGCCGTTCGGTCGTAGCGAACTTGTGCTTCAGGATTTCCAGATTCACGGCTTTCCTCCTCGTGCGTGCCGGGATGCCCAATCACTAGGGCATCAAATGGAACGTCCATTCCATACACCTTTCTGTTTGGAATTCAAGGTCTACTGCGATCAATTTTGACGACCGGTTGGCCGACCCCCCGCACAACGGGGCCGCCACCGGCGTTTGAGAAGTTGCGTGGCGCCGGCGAAGAGTGAATATTCCATATAGACAGGGCAATGACGTCTTCGTTCCCAAGGGTGGCGGCGCGAGGCGGAACGCCAGGATGCAAGACGCGAAGCCGGTCGAAACAGGGAGGGTCAAGCGTTGCCAGAGAACGTTCGCGTCGGAATCGTCGGCCTCGGGCGACTTGGTCGCCGCCATGCAGAAAACCTCGCTTTCCGGATCGCCGGCGCCCAACTGGTCGCCGCGGCAAGCCCGATCGAAGCGGAACGCGCATGGGCGGCGGCGGCGTTGAATGGCGTGACGACCTACCCGGGACTGGATGAATTGCTGGCGCATCCCGGGCTGGACGCAGTTTGGCTGGTGACGCCGACGTCCCTGCACGCCGATCAGGTGATCGTCTCGATCACCGCCGGCAAGCACGTATTCTGCGAGAAGCCTCTGGCGCTCGAACCGAGCGATTGTGACCGTGCGGTCGCGGTTGCCGCTGGTCACCCCCGCCAGGTGCTGATGGTCGGCTTCATGCGCCGCTTCGACCCGGCCTACGCGGAAGCCAAACGCAGAATCGAGGCTGGCGAGCTGGGCAAGGTCTTCGCCATTCGCTGCGTCTCGGAAGATCCTGTCGACCCTGAGGGCTTCTTTGTTCGTTTCGCGCCGACCTCGGGCGGCATATTCCTCGACTGCTGCATCCATGACATCGACCTCGTTCGGTGGATGCTCAATCGAGCTGAAGCCGCCTCGGTCGCCGCCGTCGGCAGCCGCCTCATGTATCCCGCGCTCGGCGCCTGCGGAGACGTCGACACCGCAAGCGCCAACGTCGCTTTCAAGGGCGGCCAGATGGCGACCTTCTATGTGTCGCGGACGTCGCATCGCGGCTACGAAGCGTCGATGAGGATCGTCGGAGACAAAGGGGCGCTCGATCTCGGCGCGGGAATTCCCCGACTTCCGTTGACGCTGGAAAGCGACGGCGGCCGTTCGACCGCAGGCCAAGTCGATTTCTTCGAACGCTTCGGCCAGGCCTTCCTTGATGAGGCGCAGGCCTTCGTCAAGGCGATTCAAGGCGGCAAGCCGACGCCGATCAGCCTCGAGGACGCGCGGGAAGCGACGCGGCTGGCTTGCGCCATGCGCGATGCGCTCAAGCTCGGCTGAGTCGCCACGACCCCAAGCGCCGCGCCAAATCCCCGTAGAACAATCGGGCGGCCTCGCGGCCGCCCGGCGAGATCGAACCAGAGGAATCGGCGCCGGCCGCTCAAGGCGGCGGAAGCATGGAATCGCGGACGACCGCCGTCAGTTCCCGATAGGCTTCGATGAACGACCGCAAGGTTCTGACGGTCGCGCCGTAGTGGTCGAATTCCGGAACCGACAGGCCGTCTTCGTCGTAGGCGCGACGGAACTCGGAGAACTTGCGATAGAGTTCGTCGACGACCGCAGGGTCGACCGGATCATTGATGCGCGGTTTGACTTCGATATCGGACTTGTTGAACAGCACCTGCCACTCGTAGGGAATCGTCAGGACGACGTCGCCCCCGATCAGCTCCGACCAATGCATGTGGTGGCGATAGGCTGCCGCGAGCAGCCGCGCGCGGTATCCGCGCGCCTTGAAGATGCCGTAGGCCTTCTTGAAGACCGCGATGCCGCCCCAGTCGAGATGGCCTGGCGTAATGGTGATTCCTTCCCGCTTGGCGACCACCTTCAGCCAGTCGTCCAGCCGCCCGATCATCAGCGTGCAGACGGGCCGCATGCCGGAGACGTCGTGACCTTCCTTGGCGCGGCGATCGAGGCCGCGCTCCACCGCCTCCGCCACAGCGATCGCCTGCGGCAGCGTGAAGCTGACCGTCGCATTGATGTTGACGCCCCGTCGCGTCGCCTCCTCGATGGCGACGATGCCGGTGGCGGTCGCCGGGATCTTGACCTGAATGTTCGGCGCGAGACCGTCAAAATGAACCGCTTGTTCCACCAGCTGGGAGAAATCCATGTAGTTGACTGGATTGGTCTGCATGGAGAGACGCCCCTTAAGATGCCGCTCCCGCTCGAAAACTGGCAGCAGCATCTCGGCGCCGCGTATCCCCATCTCCTCGATGAGCTTCCAGGCGATTACGTCCTCGGTCGCCGTCGGGTTCTCGGCGACCAACTGCCGAAGCCTGCCCTTCCAGGCCTCAAATTCTTTGCGAAGGACTGCGAGAACGATGGATGGGTTGGTCGTCGCGCCAACTGCGCCATTGCCGATTGCGTATTCGAGCTCACGAGGGGAGCACGAGTCGTTCCAGACATCGGTTGGGCTGTTATGCACCGTTCGGTACAAGGGCGACACGTTGGGGGACGAAATGTTCACGTGAGTCCTCTCCTTCATCAATCGCGCCGGAATTCCAGGCCTTTCTCCGCGCCCGTTGCAGTCGTTCGGCTCGAACATTCCACTATGTAACGCAAATAGATCATTCAGTCCACAAAATTCTTGGACCGCGTCCCCTGCTCTCCTGGCAGGGGCTAGTCGTCTCCCCGGTGTTCTATCCTGCGGAAAAATCGCCTCCTGCCCGGCCCATCGGGCGCGCCATCGTCGCCTCCCTTATGTGCGAAAGTCCGAGCGCCGGTCGGCCGGTCGCGTCGGCCCTAGTCGAGGGTGCGGCGGAATCGGGTCAGCGCCAGAAAGGCGTAGACGAGCACGAACAGGCCGAGAATCGACAGCTCGAAGCCGACTTGGTTGAGATTGGCGCCTTTCAGCATCACCGCCCGCACCACCCGGAGGAAATGGGTGAGCGGCAGGATCTCGCCGACGTCCTGCGCCCAATCCGGCATGCCGTG
>Ga0182013_10005690_pt1 | contig 14411 bp, 11 predicted proteins | sample 612S2MmetaG_FD_120487 | JGI IMG/M metagenome (GOLD analysis project Ga0182013, IMG submission 120487) | Permafrost microbial communities from Stordalen Mire, Sweden - 612S2M metaG | ecosystem: Environmental > Terrestrial > Soil > Wetlands > Permafrost | place: Sweden: Stordalen | collected... | reverse complement strand
GGCCCGCCATGACCCCGGCCACGGCCGCGGGCTTGCCCTGACTGACCGCCTGGACCCGAGCCGGCAAGGTCCGGTCACCGATAGCCGCCAGAAGGGCGGCCATCACCACCGCCGACAGAACGAAATTGGCCAGGGGCCCCGCCGCCACGACGATGGCTCGCTGCCAGACGGGCTTGAAGTGGAAATAGCTGTTCAGAGCCTTGGGTCCGTCGCGGGCCAACACCTCCTGGCGAAGCGCCTCGAGTTCCTCGGTGTTCGGCACGCTGGCCGCGTTCTCGTCGCCCGCGAATCGCACATAGCCGCCGAGCGGGATCCAAGCCAGTCGCCATTCGGTGCCCGAGCCGTCGCGCCAGGATAGCAACGCCTGACCGAACCCGATTGAAAAGCGGTCCACCGCCACGCCGCACGCCTTGGCCGCGAGATAGTGGCCAAGTTCATGAATGGTCACCACCAGCCCCAACACGGCCACGAACGGTAGGACGTGGATCAGCAGGTAGTGCAGGACAAAGAGCATGGAGAAGAATCCTAATGCGCGCGCGCATGCTGGAGGAAGCCTGCGGCCACCGACCGCGCCCTCCGATCGATGGCGGTAGCGGTTTCCAGTATGTCCGAGCCGCCGTATGGAACCAATTCGCCCGCGACGTCCATACACTCGAGGGTCTGAGCCACGACCGCGGCAATATCAAGAAAGCCGATCTGGCGGTCAAGGAAGGCGGCTACCGCCGCCTCATTGGCGGCGTTCATCGCCGCTGGCGCGCCGCCTCCGATTTTCAAGGCCTGTCGCGCCAAACCGAGCGCGGGAAACCGCTCGAGGTCGGGTTGTTCAAAAGTGAGCGCGCCAATCGTCGCCAGATCCAGGCGCGGGGCCGGCCAATGGATGCGGCCCGGCCAGGACAGGGCATAGGCGATGGGGGTGCGCATGTCGGGCGGACCTAACTGCGCCAGCGTCGAGCCGTCGACATATTCCACCATGCTATGGATGATCGATTGGGGGTGCACCAGGACATCGATTTGGTCGGCCCTCACCGAGAACAGATAGGCCGCCTCGATCATCTCGAGCGCCTTGTTCATCATGGTCGCGGAATCGACCGAAATCTTGGCGCCCATGCTCCAGTTCGGGTGGGCGACTGCTTGTTCCGGCGTGGCCGATGACGTCGCCTGGCGAGTCCAGGTGCGAAATGGTCCGCCCGAAGCGGTCAGGATGATGCGCCCGACCGCGTCCGACCAGTGCTCCTGAAGAGCCTGGAAGATGGCCGAATGCTCTGAATCCACCGGCACGACTACGCCGCCGTGCTTACGCGCGATCTCCAGCAGGGCCGGACCGGCGCACACTAAGCTTTCCTTATTGGCCAGGGCGACGATGGCGCCCTGGCGAGCGGCCGCCAAGGTCGGGGCCAGACCGGCCGAGCCGACGATGGAGGACATCACCCAGGGCGCCTCCATCTGGGCCGCCTCGATCACGGCCGTGCGGCCGGCCGCCGCCGCGATGCCCGAGCCAGCGAGGCGATCACGCAACTCCTCCAGCCGGCTTTCATCCTCAATCACCGCGCGCTGGGGCCGCCACTTTAACGCCTGCTCAGCCAAGCGCTCCACGTTGCGGCCGGCGGTCAGAGCCACGACCTGGACCTCGGCCGAGCCACTGTTCTGGGCCGCCTCCAGCAGATCGAGCGTGGACACCCCGATCGAACCCGTGGAGCCAAGGACTGTTACCGAGCGAGACAGAGTCAACGAGGCCACCCCAAATTAACCAGCAAACGCGCCGCCGCAACGGCGAGCAGAGCGAACATCAATCCATCGACCCGGTCCAGCAGTCCGCCGTGTCCTGGGATCAATCCGCCCGTATCCTTAACGCCAAACCGGCGCTTTAACATCGACTCCCAAAGATCGCCCGCCATCGTGGCCAGGCCCGCGAAGGCGCCGACCAGCAAGGCTTTTCCCGTCGACAATTCGTCAGGGCGCAACATCGCCCACACCCTGGCCACAATCGCCGCCGCCAAGGTGGCGGCCACGAGCCCGCCGAAGAACCCCGACCAAGTCTTATTGGGCGAGAATTGCGGCCATAACTTGGGCCCTTTCAAAAGATTGCCGGCCAGGAAAGCGACGATGTCGGCCGACCAAGCCGACGCCAGAACCAGAAAGGTCCACATCTGGCCCGCCGGCCCCGAAGCACGCAGCCAGATCAGGGCCAGGGTCGGGGCGCCGATGTATAGGGCGCCAAAGGCCGCATCGGAAGGCCGCGCCGCCACCGCGCGCGACAGCAGGGCGCAGCCGCCGGCCGCCAGCACGAGCACAATCCACGCAATCCGATAATGCCCCAGTTGGCCGGTGGTGGCGGCGGCGAGCACGGCCACCGTTACCGCCGCCGCGATCCGGGCGGGGGCCGCCGGCGCACACATACTGGCCCATTCGCGGGCGATCAGGGCCACCGCCAGGACGATCACCCCCATCAGCACCCAACCGCCGAGGAAGGCGCAATAGATCACGCCGGGGGCCAGGATGACCCCCGACAGGACGCGCACGCCCAAGTTCGACCAGTTGAATCCTCTAGCCGGCGGCGAGGGCGTCATTCACATCCGCCCCGCCGTAGCGCCGCTCGCGGGTCCGAAATTCTTCGACCGCCGCCTTCAGCAGTTCACGTCCATAGTCGGGCCAGAGCACATCCTGGAACACGAATTCGGCGTAAGCTGCCTCCCACAGCATAAAGTTCGACAAACGCTGTTCGCCGCTGGTCCGGATGATCAGATCCGGCGCCGGGCTATCGGCCGTGGAAAGATAGGACTGGAAACTATCCTCAGTCAGGTCTTCAGGTTCAGCCAAGCCGGCCTTGACCCTGGCGGCGAAGCGCTGCGCGGCATTCACAATGTCGGGCCGAGCGCCGTAGTTGAAGGCCACCTGCAGGTGAAACCGGTCATTGCCGGCCGTATGGGTTTCGGCGTGTTCGATGATGCTGAGGATATCGGGTGTCAGGCCTTCACGGCTGCCGATGATGCGCACGCGCACCCCGGCCTTTTCCAGGCGGGCCAGATCGGACTGCACATAGTTTTTCATCAGCCGCATCAGTTCCGACACCTCGCCGGCCGGGCGGCGCCAATTCTCGGTCGAGAAACCGAACACCGTCATGCGTCCGATGCCGAAATCCGGCGCCGCCTCAACCGTGCGCTTGAGAGCGGCCACGCCGGCCCGGTGGCCCAGGCTGCGCGGCAGCCCCCGTGACTTCGCCCAACGCCCGTTGCCGTCCATGATAATGGCGACGTGGGCAGGCGCCCCGTCGGGAGCGGACTGCGCTCGAGATCTCAAGCCGGGCGGGGCGAGGGCCATCTTAAAGTCCTTGTTGGGCGAGCGACGCCAAGCTGCCGCCTTAAACCTGCATGATCTCTTGTTCTTTGGTTTTCAACAGATCATCGACCCGCTTGATCGCCTGGTCGGTGAAAGCCTGAATCTCATCGCTCATGCGCTTGAGTTCGTCCTCGGTGAGGACGCCATCCTTCTCGGCCTTCTTCAGCTCGTCGATGGCGTCGCGCCGCACATTGCGCACCGCCACGCGCTGCTGTTCGGCGTATTTCCCCGCCAGCTTGGCCAGATCGCGCCGCCGTTCCTCCGTGAGGGGCGGAATAGGCACACGCAGAGTCTGGCCTTCCACCATGGGATTGAGGCCCAGCCCGCCATTGCGGATCGCCTTTTCCACCGAGACCACCAGACCCCGGTCCCACACATTGACCGTAATGGAGCGAGGGTCAGGCACGCTGACCGCCGCGACCTGGTTGATCGGCGTCGTGGCGCCGTAGGCCTCGACCATCACCTGATCCAGAAGCCCCGCGGACGCGCGGCCGGTGCGCAGCCCCGAGAATTCTTCCTTGAGGGCGCCCACGCACTTGTCCATGCGTTCGCGCTGGCGGGAGATATTAGGTTTTTCGCCGGCGGCCATTGTCAGTCTTCCTAATCGTTTTGGCGGTCTTCGCAGATCACCGTGTGCACGCCGCCGCCCAGCACGACCTGCATCAGTTCGCCCCTTTGACGGATCGAGAACACCACGATGGGGATGCCGTTATCCCGCATGAGGCTGATCGCTGAAGCGTCCATCACCTTAAGATCCTGGGCCAGGACCTCAAGATAGTTCAACTGCTCGTAGCGGAGCGCCTGCGAATCCTTCTTGGGATCGGCGGTGTAGACGCCGTCGACGCTGGTGCCCTTCAACAGGGCGTCGCAGCCCATTTCGGCGGCGCGCAAGGCGGCGGCGGTGTCGGTGGTGAAAAAGGGATTGCCGGTGCCGGCGGCGAAGATCACCACCCTGCCCTTTTCCAGGTGGCGCAAAGCGCGGCGGCGGATATAGGGCTCGCACACCGTGTCCATCTGGATCGCCGACTGGACCCGCGTGGTCACCCCGATCTTTTCAAGGGCGTTCTGCATGGCCAGGGCGTTCATGATCGTGCCCAGCATGCCCATGTAGTCTGCGCTGGCGCGTTCCATTCCTCGGGCGGCGGTGGCCATGCCGCGGAAGATATTCCCGCCGCCGATGACCAGGCATAGCTCCACGCCCAGCTCGACGATCTGGGAAATTTCCTCCGCCACCGCGTCGACGGTTTTCATGTCGATGCCGAAACCGCTGTCGCCCATGAGCACCTCGCCGGACACCTTGAGCAGGATCCGACGATAGCGCGGGCTTGGGTTCGCGGGATTAGCGATGGGCTGGGTCATTGGGCCATCCGGCTCGGGGTACGGAGGAATCGGCCGCTCACCATAGCCGAAGGGCGCGGGGTCCGTCGAACGGTCCGCGCCCCTTGACCTTTAAACGCCTAATGGCCGGCGACCGCAGCCACTTCGGCCGCGAAATCCTCGGTCTTTTTCTCAACGCCTTCGCCCAGGGCCAGGCGCGCAAAGCCAACCACGGCGACGGGCGAGCCCAAGGCCTTGGCGGTTTCCGCCACCAGCTGCTCGACGGTCAGGTCCGGGTTCATGACGAAGGCCTGCTTGAGCAGCACCACTTCCTCGTAGAACTTGCGGATGCGGCCTTCGATCATTTTTTCCACCACCTGGGGCGGCTTGCCCGAGGCCAGGGCCTGCTCGGAGAAGATCGCGCGCTCGCGTTCCACAGCCGCCGGGTCCAGGTCGTCCACCGACAGGGACAGGGGCTGGGTGGCCGCCACATGCATGCCGATCTTGCGGCCAAGTTCCTGCAGTTGAGCCTGATCTCCGGCGCCTTCGATGGCCACCAGCACACCGATCCGTCCCAGGTCCGTGGCGCCTTCCGCCTTGGCGTGGACGTAGGCGGCGACGGCGCCTTCAGCCACATCGAAGGTCGTGAAACGGCGCACCAGCATGTTCTCGCCGATGGTGGCGATGAGGTGGGTGATCGTATCTCCCAGCACCTCGCCGTCCTCGGTGGAGGCTCCGGTCAAGGCCTCGACATCGCCTTGGATATCCAGGGCCGTCTTGGCCGCCTTGCGCGCGGCGTTCTGGAACATCTCGTTGCGCGCGACGAAATCGGTCTCGGCGTTGAGTTCAACCACCGCGCCGGTCATGCCGCGCCCGTTGCTGCGCAGCGCGACGGCCACAAGGCCCTCGGCAGCCACACGGTCAGCCTTCTTGGCGGCCTTGGACAGGCCCTTGGCGCGCAGCCAGTCGAGGGAGGCTTCGATATTGCCGTCGTTCTCGGTCAGGGCCTTCTTGCAGTCCATCATGCCGACACCGGACTTCTCGCGCAGTTCCTTCACCAGCGCTGCCGTGATTTCAGCCATGGTCTAACTCCGTCTATTGCGTGTGCGGCCCAGGCGCATCGAGGCATACCGGGCCGCCATGTCGTTTATGCGAAAGTCCGGTCCGTCCCGTGAAGGACGGACCGGAGGGGTTACTCGGCGACCGGCTCGGCGCTCGCGACCGCCGGTTCGGCGGCTTCGCCGGTCAGCTCGGCGGCCACCTGGGCGGTTTCCTCGGCCGACAGTTCGACAGTGGGTTCCGCTTCGACAGCCGCCGCGGCGGCGGGAGCGGCCTTGCCGCGCGACCGGCGCAGGGCCGGCTCGTTCGGATTGACCGAGGCGCCCAGATCCACGCCCAGAGAGGCTTGGCCAGCCGCCAGACCGTCGAGCACCGCATCCGCCACCAGGTCGCAGTACAGTTGCAAGGCGCGTGCGGCGTCGTCATTGCCCGGGATCGGATAGCTGATGCCATCCGGATCGGAATTGGTGTCCAAGATCGCCACCACCGGAATGTTCAGCTTACGCGCTTCCTGGATGGCGATGGCTTCCTTGTTGGTGTCGATCACGAACATCAGGTCGGGGATGCCGCCCATGTCCTTGATCCCGCCCAGGGACAGCTCGAGCTTATCGCGCTCGCGGGTAAGCTGCAGCAGCTCCTTCTTGGTGCGGCCTGAGTGATCGCCCTCCAGCACGCCTTCCAGTTCGCGCAGACGCGCGATCGATTGGGAGATGGTGCGCCAGTTGGTCAAGGTCCCGCCCAGCCAGCGGTGGTTGACGAAGTATTGGGCGCAACGCTTGGCCGAGCCGGCCACGGGATCGGAAGCCTGGCGCTTGGTGCCGACAAACAGCACCCGTCCGCCGGAGGCGGCGACTTCGCGCACCTTCACCAGGGCCTGGTGAAGCAGCGGAATGGACTGCGACAGATCGATGATGTGAATGTTGGCCCGCGATCCGAAGATGTAGCGGTCCATTTTCGGATTCCAGCGGTGGGTCTGGTGGCCGAAGTGGGCGCCAGCTTCCAACAGCTGACGCATAGAGAATTCCGGAAGCGCCATGGCTTTGCTCCTTTTTCCGGTGGGCCTCCGCAGACAAAACCCCTTTTGGGGGCCCGGAACGGAAACGAGCGGGATGTCTCCCCGGCCGTCCCCGAACGTCTGCGTGCGAGATGGCGCGTTTCCTATGCGAAAGGGGGAGGAAAGGCAAGCGGGCGCTTACGCTTCCCGCCGTCATCGCCCGGTCGAGCCCGGGGATGATGGGTGGGTTTACACGTCCTCCAGGAGGATCACCCCCGGCGCGGTCTTCAGCGCCCCGCGCAGGGCGGCGTCCAGGTTGAAACGGCCGGGCAGGCGCAGCTCGACCTCGCGCCCCCCCTCCATGCCCGCCACCAGGGTCACCTCCCCGCCCCGGCCCGAGGCGGCCGTGTCCAGGCGGCGCTTGAGCGCATCCATCTGCGCCGACCGCGGCGCCAGATAGATGCGTAGCCCCGCCACCGCGCCTTCCAGGATGCGGTCGATGGCCTCCGCGTCGTCGCCGAAGAAACGCACCTCGCCCTCGCTGGCCTTGGTGCGCACCTTGATGCAGACCGATTGTCCCGGCTCCAGCACCTCTCGGCACCGGCGCAGGGACTCCGGCGGAAACAGCACCTCGTATTCGCCGGTAGGATCGGACAGGGTGACGAAGGCGAACTTCTCTCCGCTCTTGGCCGAGGCGCGTTCCTGCTTGCGCCGCACCACCCCCGCCATGCGCAAGGCTTCGGTCCCGCCTTCCGCCAAGCCCACCGCATCCGCGTAGAGCGTCACGCGCTTGCGGCGCAGCACCTCCACCATGTCCTGCAGGGGATGGCCCGACAGATAGAAGCCGACGGCCGACAGCTCCTGATCGAGCTGCTCGGCATGGGGCCATGGGTCGACCTTGGGCAGGCGCGGGCGGGCGGCCTCGGCGTGATCGCCGGCGAACAGGCTGTGCTGGGACGAAGCGCGCTCGGCGGCCACGCTCTGGCCGTAGGCGGCCAGGGATTCGGCCGCGGCCACGATCTGAGCCCGGTTGGGATGAATGCTGTCGAATGCGCCCGCCCGGGCGAGGGTTTCCAAGGCGCGGCGGTTGACGGACCTGGGGTCCACGCGCTCGACGAAATCGAACAGATCCCTGAACGGACCGCCCTGCTCGCGCACGGCCTCCACATGCCGCATGGCCTCGAAGCCCACATTGCGCACCGCGCCCAGGGCGTAGAGCACTTCGGCGTTCTCCACCTCGAAGTCGGCGCCCGAGCGATTGACGTCGGGCGAGCGCACCGGCACCCCGAAGCGCCTGGCGTCCTGATAGAACACCGCCAACTTGTCGGTGTTGGACATGTCCAGGCTCATGGAGCCGGCGAAGAACTCCACGGGGCAGTTGGCCTTGAGCCAGGCCGTCTGGTAGCCGATCAAGGCATAGGGCGCGGCGTGGGATTTGTTGAAACCGTAGCCGGCGAACTTGGCCATCAGTTCGAATAGAAGCCCCGCCAGATCGCCGTCGAAGCCGCGCTCCAAGGCGCCGGAGGTGAACCGGGCGCGTTGCTGATCCATCTCCTCCTTTTTCTTTTTGCCCATGGCCCGGCGCAGAAGATCCGCCTCGCCCAGGGAGTAGCCGCCCATGATCCGGGCGATCTGCATCACCTGTTCCTGATAGACGATCACCCCATAGGTATCGCCGAGCACCGGCTGCAGCAGGGGATGGTAGACGTTGATCGGCTTGCGTCCCGACTTGCACTCCACATAGTCGGGGATGCTGTCCATCGGGCCCGGCCGGTAGAGCGAGATCAAGGCCGTGATCTCTTCCAGCGACGAGGGCCTGAGCTTGCGCAGGGTGTCGCGCATGCCCTGGCTTTCAAGCTGGAACAGCCCCACCGTCTGACCGGCCGCCATGATCTCGTAAGCGCGCGCATCGTCCAGCGGCAGGGTGGCCAGATCGACCCCCGCGCCCCGCTTGATCAGGTGTTTACGGATGCGGTCGAGCACCGTCAGGGTCTTCAGGCCGAGAAAATCGAACTTCACCAGTCCGGCGCTCTCGACCCATTTCATATTGAACTGAGTGGCCGGGAAGTCGGAGCCGGGGTCTCGATAAAGCGGCGTCAGCTCGGTCAGGGGCCGGTCCGCTATGACCACGCCGGCCGCATGGGTGGAGGCGTTGCGGTAGAGGCCCTCAAGCTGCAGGGCCAACTGCAGCAGCTGCGCGACGGCCGGATCGTCATCGCGCGCCGCCTTCAGGCGCGGCTCGATGTTGATGGCCTGGGCGAGGGTGACCGGGGCAGCGGGGTTGTTGGGGACCATCTTGGCCAGACGGTCGACCATGCCCAGGGGCAGTTGCAGCACCCGGCCCACGTCGCGCAACACCGCGCGCGCCTGCAGGGTGCCGAAGGTGATGATCTGGGCCACCCGGTCCTTGCCGTACTTGTCCTGGACGTAGGCGATCACCTCCTCCCGCCGCTCCTGGCAGAAGTCGATGTCGAAGTCGGGCATGGACACCCGCTCGGGATTGAGGAAGCGCTCGAAGATCAGACCGTATCGCAGAGGGTCGAGCCCGGTGATCAGCAGCGCCCAGGCCACAAGCGAGCCGGCGCCCGATCCGCGGCCCGGTCCGACCGGAATGCCGTGAGCCACCGACCATTTCATGAAATCCGAAACGATCAGAAAATACCCGGAGAAGCCCATCTTCTGGATGACGCCGATCTCCAGCTCCAGCCGGTCCCAATAGGCCTGTTCGGGCGCGGCCAGGGGCATCGTCGCCAGCTTGGCCTTCAGGCCCTCGGCGGCCTGGACCGCCAACTCCTCAGCCTCGGTACGGCCCGCGCTGGTGGGAAAGCGCGGCAGGATCGGGTCGTGCTTCTTGACCATGAAGGCGCAGCGCCGGGCGATATCCACGGTGTTGTCGCAGGCCTCCGGCAGGTCGGCGAACAGGCGGCGCATCTCCTGCGCCGGTTTGAACCAGTGTTCGGGCGTGACGCGCCGCCGCTCATCCTGGCCGATGAAGGCCCCCTGCTCGATGCACAGCAGGGCGTCGTGCGCCTCGTACAGTTCGCGCCGGGCGAAATAGACGTCGTTGGCAGCCACCAGCGGCGCGTCGTGCGCATAGGCCCAGGCTACCAGTCCCGGCTCGGCCGCCGCCTCCGCGGCCAAGCCATGCCGTTGCAGCTCCACGTAAAACCGTTCGCCAAAGCCCGCCTGCATGGCCGCCAGCACCCCCTGGCCCTCCGCGGTCCTGCCCGCCGCGAACAGGGAATCGGCCGGACCATCCGGACCGCCCGACAGCAGGATCAGGCCCTCGGCATGGGCCAGCACCTTGTCCCAAGGAACCTGGGGATCGGTCCCGGCCTCCACGTCCAGGAAGGCGGACGAGGACAGCACCATCAGATTGCGATAGCCGACCTCGTCCTGAGCCAGCAGCGTCACGGTTGGAATGCGCGCCCACCGATTGGCGGGCCCCTCGCCGATCCCGCACACGGGCAGGGCGCACCCGACGATGGGCTGCACGCCGGCGTCCTTGGCGGCCACCGAGAATTCCAGCGCCCCGAACAGATTGGCCCGGTCCGTCAGACCCACCGCCGGCATATCGTTGGCGACGGCCAGGGCGACGACGGCGTCGGCCTTGATCGCGCCCTCCAGCAGGGAATAGGCCGAACGCACCCTCAGGTGGACAAACCCCTCGCCGCCGTCTTGAGCCATGGCCGAAATTCTCCTCGAACCCTCCCCCGCCCGCGACTCAGGCGATCAGATGGGCCACTGAACACATCATCCAAACGAACCCGGCCACAGACGCAAGCGCCAGACCTTCACGCGCCACTCGGATCATCAGATCGCTCTCCAAAAAATGTTTCTGATTTGTTCTTAGTTCGTGATTTGTTCCGAGTCAACAACGGGGGGGTATAACGATGGGAAAAGATCGAGCAGCAAAGCGCCACACCCGCCTGCCGCTTGCAAAATGCTATTGCTCGTCACGTGACCGAAGAGCGCCAGGAGCCGACGTTGGATCCGCTCCAGTTCGCGGACGTTCGACGGCGCCTCTTGCGCCGACGGATCGTAGCATTGAAGTGCAAGGTGGCAGGCGCAAGGGGGCGGCATGAGGCGGGTGTTTTCCAACGGCGGCGAGTTCGACTACGTCCGCAATCCCTTCGACCGGCTGGCCGCCAAGGCCTCGCGGCTGCACCTGGCGGCACCCTATTTCACGGCCGCAGGGCCGATCGTCGACGCCGCCTCTTCCGGAAAGACGGTACAGCTTCTTGTCGGCTTGAACAGCGCGACCCATCCTGACGCTCTCGCCGGGGCCTTCAAGGCGCCGAACGTCGCAGTGCGTTTCCTGACCCATCGCTTCCACGCCAAGATCTACCTCTTCGACGACTGCGCAATCCTCGGCTCAGCCAATCTTACGGAAGGCGGCCTCTTCGCTAATCGCGAAGCCGTAATTTGCCTCGACCAACCGGAGGACTTCGAGGCCGTCGAGCAGGTCCGTGCCCTGTTCCTTGAACTCTGGGAGCAGGCCAAGGTCCTCACCCCGGCAGTTCTGGAGACCTTCACCCGGGCCTGGCGCAGCAGCCGGCCGAAGGGCCCCGACCCGGACGAGACGATCGAGGCGGCGGTGGGGCGCGCTGAGCCGCGAAACATCACCGTCGGCAGCGCCGCCAAGTCCAGGGAACGGCTATTCCTCGATGATCTTCAGCGTCAAGTCTATGAGCAGTACCGGCCGGCCTTCGCGGAGGTCAGCAGCGTCCTGGCGGAGCATGGCTTTCGCCGACCCGAACTCGCCGTCATTGGTCTGGCCAACGAGACCAATCGCTTCCTGAACTGGGTCCGCCGAACCTACGCCATCGGAGAGGAAGCTTGGCAGACCGCCCCACTGCGTGCGCCGACTGACCGTCGCGCGCTGATTGAAAGGTTGGGCGCCGAGTGGGCGACCGCCGCCGACAGCAAGGTGCCGGATACCTACGTGGCGTGGCTGCAGACCATCGCGCGGGTATTCAGCTCGGCTGCGGGGATCGAGGCGGCATCTAAGGAGGAGATCACCCAGGGCCTGATGTCGCTGCACGCCTTCACCGAACAGCTGCGGTTCGTCAAAGGCGGGCTTGCCGCCCTGCCGGTGGCATTCTGGTCGGCGAACAGCGGCGACGTTGAAAAGGTCCGGCGCACCCTCGCCTATCTCATTCATGGGCCGGGCGATTTCATCGAGCGTCTGCACGATGTGCTCTACGACCCGAGAATGAAGCTGGCGTACTTCGGCTTCTTCTGCGCGCTGGAGCTCTACGGCAGCGTAAAGCCTGAGGACTGCCCGCCGATGAACGGCCGCATGGCCAAAGCTCTGCGCTACCTGGGTTATGACGTGAAGGCTGCGTGACGTATGCGGCCGCTGTGCCGGGACTGAAGCGCCAATAGCGGGCATTGGCTTTCTTGCGGAAACCAGACATCCGGGCGCCGTTAGGGTCGAAGAAGCACGCCGTTCCGTGGCTGGCACAGGGGGCATCGTTGACGAACCTTGTATAGTGCTGGCAGGTTGGTAATGACTGGCGATCTGGCCCGCTTTGGAGACCCTTGCAGATGGCCTCGCAGCCGAGCCGAACGCTTCAGGATGTCGTCTTCGGCATTCATTTTGCGCCATCGCCAACCTTCAACGTTCTGGACCTAGCTTCTTGGGTTGAGGCGTTCAAGGAAGCCGGCCTTGACCTGCAGCAGCAAGCACCATTGCCCACGGTCCAATGGAGCCCAGCGAGGCAGCAAACAGCTGGGTTTCAGGGGCTGATCCTCGGGCCCATGTCGCAGATGCCCCGGATATTCCTTCGTGGCGACAACGTGAGTGATTATCTCGTCTTCCAACACGACCGGCTTGCCTTCGCCTGGCATCGAACTGAGCCCGTCGGCGACGAAGCCAACTATCCTGGATACGATGCGTTGCGCGGGCGTTGGCAAGTGCTGCTCGACCGCTTCAATCGATGGTCCGTCGATCATTTGGGCGGGGTGCCGCTACTTAGGCACCTAGAATTCAGCTACCAAAATGCGTTCCCCATTGAGGAACCAGAAGGATCATCGCTGCACGTTCCGCAGTACTTCAAACTTGGAGGTTTTGGCGATCGACCGCTTGAACAGTTCCACTTGGGATGGCGCGAGCTTGTACCAAATACAGATGGTGGTTATGTCGATGCCGTGGCAACGATAGGCACCGTCCCGCCGGCCACGCCGGCCTTCATTTTTAACTTTTCTGCTATGGCACCCCTGTCGCCTAGCACGTCTGCAGACACAGTTTTTGCTACCGCTGACGCCGTGCATACCCATATTAGGGCTATGTACGCAGCCACCATCGCTCTGGACGCCTTTTAAATGCCCCCAGCCGAAATCTCCTTTTTCAGTTGGCCCACGGCTAACTCGGGTGCAACTCACGGTGCGGGGGAACGCGCCTCCCGTCAGCTCGGGAGCGGCACTGCCACCATGAGCGCTATCTCAAGCGCTACCATGATTGAATCGGATAACCCTGGCTCAGGCAGCGCAAACGCACATGCGTCATGGATCAATGCTGTCGCGATGACGTCTGAGTGCGCCGGGCTCAACTATGTATACACGCGCCCCGTCTGGCTTGATATTTTCACCGCTGCTTCCAAACGCTTACAAGCATTGCCGACGGGCTGGGACGGGCCGGGGTCGGTTCCCTCTTCGAAGGTGGCCCTCTACAAGGCCGAGCAAATCGCTCGCGATGCCCTGACCGATCTGCCTGATGCCCTTCCGCCCTATCTTGTTCCCGCGGGCGACGGCAGTGTCCAAGTTGAATGGCACGGCACGATCGCTGAGATTGAATTGACGGTCGATCCGAACGGCAACCTGTCGTTTTGGAGTCGCGATCATACAGCCGGAAAGGTGTGCGAGGGGGAGGATGGTCTGGCGCGGAATCTCTTCCTTAGTTGGGCGCCCTGGGCCGCCTCGCCGCGTCGCAATGCTGGTGATGAAAGCATTTCGTCGACGCAAGGCGCTCTCCAGCCCTGACTCGCGGTTTGTTCGAACGCTACAGTCGCCCGATCAGGTCGTTTACGACGCAAAACAGAAATGTTGGCGTGCTTCGTCCGCGGCATTTGGACCATCATCCAAGGACCGTTCTCTTTCGGGCGATCTTGAAGAGCTGTTAGTCGTAGACGGACTGCGAGCGGATTCCCTCTATCCTGCTGTTGGAAGGGCGGTGGGTGCATCCACGTTCACAGTCCGTCAGGCCCAAGCACTCGGTGTGGCAGTTGACCACGACCCTGTTTGGACCAATTGGTACCATGGCGCGGCACGCTTCCATGGAATGAACACCAGTGCGATTGGTAAGGCTAAGAAGAATTTGCAAAATATCGCTCTGGACTTCATTGCAATAAATGAACCTGATGCTCTTCGCTGGTATCGGGAACGAAATGAGGGGCGCTATCCTCCAGGACACCCTCAACCAGCAGTTCCTCCGGACGCGGTTTCAGACTAGGCTCCGGCCGGCTCGAGAGCAGACCTTCCCAGAGTCTCAAAAGAGTCAGCAATTGCCGGTGACCTGCCCCCCCGTTTCTCATCCAGCCACAACGAGAGTCCTGGGTTGATCTGAGCCTGGGTTTAGGTGGGTGACAAGAGGCGTCCGCGCGGGGCTTTGGACAACGGCCGCCGCCCCGTTCGGCCGACCAGGCTGTTGAGCATACCCTTGTCTATCAGCCGGCCTATCCGCCTTGCGGCTTTCCCTGGACGG
>Ga0182013_10005685_pt1 | contig 14421 bp, 5 predicted proteins | sample 612S2MmetaG_FD_120487 | JGI IMG/M metagenome (GOLD analysis project Ga0182013, IMG submission 120487) | Permafrost microbial communities from Stordalen Mire, Sweden - 612S2M metaG | ecosystem: Environmental > Terrestrial > Soil > Wetlands > Permafrost | place: Sweden: Stordalen | collected... | reverse complement strand
CGAACCATTGCCAGTTCGTCGCGAACCATTGCCAGTTCGTCACGAACCATTGCCAGTTCGTCGCGAACCATTGCCAGTTCGTCGCGAACCATTGCCAGTTCGTCACGAACCATTGCCAGTTCGTCGCGAACCATTGCCAGTTCGTCGCGAACCATTGCCAGTTCGTCGCGAACCATTGCCAGTTCGTGTATAAAAAGAGCCAGTAAAAGGCAATTCTGCCCCAAAACAGGACAGTCAAGTTAATTAAACCGTTTGCCAAAAGTTGAATTAACCGCCAAGACGCCAAGAGCGCCAATATGGAAATGAAAAAGAAAAAATGATTTGAAAAACTTGGCGTCCTTTGCGTCGAGGCGGTTTTTATGCAAAACTTGATTGAACCAGATAAAAGAGTGGACGAACTGGCGCACGCCGTCATCGGCGCGGCGATTGAGGTTCATCGTCATCTTGGGCCGGGCTTTCTGGAAAACATTTATGAAGAAGCCCTGTGTATTGAACTGGAGGCGATTCCTTTTGAACGGCAGAAAGAAATCAGCGTTCTTTACAAGGGCAGGCCGATTGGCAAACACCGGGTTGATTTGCTGGTGGGACAATCATTGATGGTTGAATTGAAGGCAATCGAGGCGCTGGCGGAAATCCACACGGCTCAGGTGATTTCGTATCTGAAAGCCACGGGCCTGACACTGGGCCTGCTGATAAATTTTAATGTTTCAATTTTGAAAAATGGCATACAGAGAGTAGTTTACACTAATAACAATGCCGGCTCCTGGCGCTCTTTGCGTCTTGGCGGTTAAGTATTTAATTTTATGCGTTCACGTCGTTCAATCTGGATTGTGCCGGGCCTGCTGGTGTTGATGGCCGGCGGATGGTTGTTGTGGTCGCACGCTCATCGCGTGAAGGTAAATCATTTCGCGCCGCCATTCGCCGGCGCGTTTCATCCGACCTCGACCGCGCCGCAATTGTTCCATACTGGGCCGGCCTCCGGCTCCATCCTTTCCGCCCTTGCCTCCTCGACGGCGGCCAGGACAAACCCGTTTGCATACCGCCTGAGCAACACCAGGAAATCCATCGGCGAACTGGAGAACGACCATCATGCCATCCTGCTGGAGAACGCGCTGATTGACACGCGCGCGAAGCTGGATTTTTCCATCCCCAAAAACCTGGAGTCGCAGGGCGATCCCGGCGCCTACATGGTGCAGGCGAACGGGCCGATCGGCGCCGCGTTCCGCGCCATGCTCGCGGCGGCGGGCGCGCAGATCATTTCCTACATCCCGAACGACGCGTATCTCGTCCGCATTCCGGCGGGCGGCGCAAACATGCTGGCGGCGAATCCGCTGACCCAGTCGGTGATCCCCTACCAGCCGTATTACAAGGTGCAGTCGCCGCTGCTCGCATTTGACCAGGGCAGCCTGCCGGCGGGCGCGGTGCTGAACCTGGGGTTGTTTGCGGACAATTCGGCGGCGACAATCCGGCAGATTCAAAAACTCGGCGGCACTGTTTTGTCGCAGGACAGCGAGCCGTTCGGCCCGGAGGTGCGCGTGCAGCCGCCGGCAAACTGGACGGCGCTGGCACAACTGCCGGGCGTGCTGGTTGTGGAGCCCAGCCACACGCGCAAACCCGCCAACGACCTGTCGCGCGTGACCACGGGCGTGGCTACGAACACGGTGACCGGCACCAATTACCTCGGACTTACGGGCAAGAATGTAATCGTTGAGGTGAACGACACCGGCATTGACGCGACACATCCTGATTTTAGTTTGACGGGGTCCGCAGGATCTCCCGGCACCACACCTCCAAGCCGCGTGGTCGGCGATGCGCCGCAAAGTTTGTTTGACACCAACGGCCACGGCACACATATCGCAGGCATCATCGCAGGCAACGGCAGCCAGAGCTTGAATCCTGTCAACGTCGGCGCGATGGCACAAGGATCTGTTTCAAACGCGGATTTTCGCGGCAAGGCGCCGCTGGCGACATTGTATTCCGTCGGCGGCATTGACGGCGGCAACGACACGATCGTGATTTCCGACCGTTACTTCCAGGAAACGCCCGCCCTGACGAACGCTCTGATTTCCAACAACAGCTGGGGCTACGGCGGCGACACTTTCTATGACCTCGCGGCGGCCAGCTACGATGCGGCGGTGCGCGATGCGTTGCCGGAAGTAACCGGCTCGCAGCCGGTGCTGTTTGTGTTTGCGGCGGGCAACGACGGCGACATCGGCAGAAACGGCGGCAACGGTGACGACGACGGCGGAGGCGGCACGCCGGACACCATTTCATCGCCCGGCACGGCCAAGGACGTCATAACGGTGGGCGCGCTGGAGCAGTTGCGCAACATCACCAACACCTATACGCCGCTCGGAAGCTCCAACCAGGTGGCGGCATGGAAGGCGGGGACTGATTCAAGTTCGCAGGTGGCGGGCTATTCGAGCCGTGGCAATGTCGGCATCGGCACGGAAGGCACCTACGGACGGTTCAAGCCGGACGTCGTCGCACCGGGAACGTTTGTGGTCTCCACACGCTCGCAGCAGTGGGATGAACGGGCGTATTACAACCCGACCAATGTCTATGACAATGTGGCGACGTACCAATTCGTGGATACCAACGCGCCGACCTATTACAACTTCCCGTTTGTGGTGCAGAACAATGCGGTGCAGGTCAGCATTCAAGTCCAGTCGGATTCTCTGTCTCCCAACCCATTTCCATCAAACATGCCGGTTTATGTTTCGTTGAACAACTATCCCGACCCGGCAACCCCGGGAACGTATGATTTCGTGACCATGAAAGACAACGTGACCATTCCGCCGGACGGTGGTCCGGGATATCTTCAGAGCATCATCAACAATCTGGGCGGCTTCAATTTTGCGGTTGCTGACAGCACAAATTTTCCGGTCGAATACGATCTGGACGCGGAGATGGTCACGACCAACGACCTAGGAAATTATTACAATGTGCTGAGCAACCTGAACAACACGCTGGGACCGGCAAACGGGCCATGGTATTACCGCTACGAATCCGGCACGAGCATGGCGGCGGCGGAAGTGTCCGGCGTGCTGGCGTTGATGCAGGATTTTTTCACCAACACGCTGCAAACCATCCCCAGCCCGGCCTTGCTCAAGGCGATGCTCATCAACGGCGCGCGGCCTACCGGCTTCTACAATCTTCAGGTGGAAAACAACATCAACATCGAAGGATGGGGATTGATCAACCTGCCCAATTCAATTCCTTTGACGCTCACCAACTCCGCCTCCAGCACCAACAGCTCGTTTTTCTTTATGGATCAAAGCCCGACCAACGCGCTGGCCACAGGCGACAGCCGGACATTTAACATCTCCCTCTCGCCGGCCGCCGCGGCGCAGCCGTTGCGCATCACGCTCGCGTGGACCGACCCGCCCGGCAATCCCGTCGCCGCCATCAAGCTTGTCAACAACCTCGACCTGATTGTCACGAACTCGGAAAACACGAATGTCTTTTATGGCAACGACATCGGCCCAAACCAGGTGTTCAACACGCCGGAGAATCCCACCAACCCGGCACCCAACCTGGACGCCATCAACAACGTCCAGAATGTTTTCCTGCCCGCGAACCTCGGCACGAACTTCACGGTCGTGATCTACGGCGCCGGCGTGAACGTCAACGCGGTGACGGCGCAGACGAACAATGCGGCGGGCGCATTTGCGCCGAACATCGTGCAGGATTTCGCGCTCGTCATCTCCAGCGGCAACGGCACTGGCATCGGCGGCTTTACCATCACGCCCGGGCCTCCGGGAACAAATCCGACGGGAGACCAGCATGTGACTTATGTGACCAGCACCAACGCCACGCCGCTGATGAACCAGATGGTCGGCGCGAATTCGCCGCTGCTCAACACCAACACCGTGGGATTCACCAACAATGCAAATGAATTGGACACCCTGGGCCAGACGAACCAGTGGCATTTTTATGTGGTCACAAACTATGGCACGACCAGTGACTTCACCAACGCCGCGTTTGTCACCTTCCTGCCGGACACCCTGTCAATTCCACGCGAAGGCGTTTTCGCCAACTCCGACGCCAACTCAACCCGGCCGGAGGCGGACATTGATCTTTATGTGACGACCGACCCGGGTTTGACGAATTTGAATCCTCTGACCATTTCCAACTGCATCAACGGAACACAGTTTGGCGTCTCGGCGGCGGGCGTTTTTAACGGCGCATCATTAAGCCCGAACGGTTCTGAACTGGTCGTGGACACCGGCTCAACGCCCGGACAGGTTTATTACGTCGGCGTCAAGTGCGAGGACCAGACGGGCGCGGAATACGCCTTCCTGTCGGAATTCAGCAACATTCCGTTCAGCAAAACGGATTCCAGCGGCGACGTGTATGCGACGTTCAACCCCGTCAGCATCCCCGACGGCGACGCGACGCATGCGGGATTTACCGACTCCGTTGCCATCGCGTTTTCCCCCTCTCCGATTCAAATCCAGCGCGTGATCGTGACCAACGTCCTTTCCCAGCAGAATGCGGGTGACCTGGTGATTTCACTCAATGGCGCAGGTGCCAACGGCGGCGTCAATCCGGTGGTGTTGCTGAACCATGATTCGCCTAACTTGCCGGGCATTTACACCAACATCTATGACGACAGCGGCCAGCATGACATCACCAATTCACAGCCTTCCGACGGGCCGGGAAGTTTGGAGAGTTATGCCGGGCAGAACTCCTCCTACTTCATCTGGACGCTGCATGTGGCGGACAATGCACCCGCCTTCATCGGCACAAATCAGGGCAGCCTGATGATCCAGCCGCACCAGCCACTCCAAAACGGCACGACGAACACGATTGCTCCCGGCCAGTGGTTTTACGACTACATTGACGTCCCGCCGGGTGCGACGAACCTCACCGTGTCGCTTACAAACCTCACGGCACTGGCTCAGCAGCAGCCGTTGCAGCTATACATCAAATTCGACAACGAACCGACGACGAATACTTACGACAAGATGGCCACCATCAACGGATATGGCTCCCTGACAATTGGCCTAACGGACGTGCCGCCGTTGCAGCCGGGTCGCTATTACATCGGTGTTTTCAGTCCCCCGCAAAACACATATCCCCAGACATTTTCACTTTTTGCGCAAATCCTGCCGGTCAATGCCATCGGGACGCCCGTGGATTTCGACTCCGGCGGCACGGTGCCCCTGCTTGATGACGCGGTGACCGTCTCCAACAGTTCAAACATCTTCATGACCAACACCCAGCCCATCGTGTCGGTCAATGTGGGCATCCGCGTGGATCATCCTCGCATCTCCGACCTGGTGTTTCATCTCATCAGCCCCGACGGCACACGCATCCTTCTGATGGAAAATCGCGGCGGCGACACCACCAACGGCGCAGGCGCGACAATTGTCGTTACAAACATCTTTTCCGGAACGGCCGCAGGCGGCCCGGCAGGTGCGACAAATTTTTACGACCTCCATGAAACTTCCGGCATCATTCCAATCACATGGAACTTTTTTACGATTCCCGACACCATGGATGTATATTACCAGGGCACGAACATCTTCAGCACCGGATTGGTCAACTATCAGGGATCAACAAACCTCACCTTCGGCCCGGGCATCTCGACGCAAATCGAGGTGGTGATGGACGCGACGAACCATCCGGATTCCACCTACTGGACTTACACGATTGGCGGGGTACAGACGAATTATCTTTACCTGACGTTCACCGACGACACGAACCTGACGACGACGCCGATCAAATACGCCATACCGCCGTTCCTGCCGAACACGACATCCGGCATCGTATGGACGGACGGCTTTGAGAACTACCCAACGGGCGTTTACAGCCCGACAATGCCATTACCGCCGTCACCCTCCGGCGTCAATTGGACTGTGCTCACCAATCAAGTGGACATCGCCACAAATCCCCCCGCTTATGACGGCACCAATTTCCTGTCGCTCATGAGCGGCGCAATTTCCAACACGCTGCCAACGGTGGCCGGGCGGAAATATGTTTTGCAATATGCGCAAGGTTCGCTGCCTGTCACAGGCTTCTTTGTTGCGAACCTTTCCGACCCGGTTTCGGAATTTGACGCCAAAGGAAACGGCTCAGTTTTCGCCGGCATTCCAAACGGTGTAACCAATCCGGCCGCGGTGGCATTTGACGCAGGCGGCAATCTCTATGTGGCGGATGATTTCGCCAACACGGTCGAAAAATTCACTCCTCCGAACACCGCCGGGACACTCTTCCTTTCCGCAACCAATGGCTTGATCGTTCCCGATGCGCTGGCGGTTGACTCCAGCGGCAACATATACGTCGCGAATTTTGGCCCCACCGGTTTTGGCGACGGCAACGTTCAGGAATTCACCCCGGGTGGAGTTTTAATGAACATAATTGAGGCTACAAATGGTCCGGCGGCGCTGGCATTTGACGGCAGCGGTAATCTTTACGTCGCCGATTACTTCGGTGGCAGTGACGGGAACGGCTCAATTGAAGTTTTCCCGCCTCCATACACAATTGGAACAACCTATCTCACCATCACCAATGGCTTGTTCAATCCCGATGCACTGGCGTTTGACGGCAAAGGAAATTTATATGTCGCGAATGCGTCCGGAAACAACGTGGAGGAATTCGCACCGCAAATCACGAATATCGTGGCAAACTTGGGACAATCCTTTTTAAGCGCTCCTTCCGGCCTGGCATTTGACGGAAATGGAAGCCTCTTCGTGGCTGAACAAGGCGGCAAAATTTATGAAATAACCAATGGGTTCCTCTTCGCAGCCAATGATGCCAGCAACTACCTTAACTCTCCAGTTGGTCTGGCCTATTACAGCAACAACGGCAACACTGAAAACACCAATACCGCAAACTGGCAGTCTGAAAGTCTGAACATCAATGTATCGCAGGCCAACATGCCTCTGGTGCTGGATGCCTCCGGCGGCGGCTACGCCGTCAACGGCGGCAGTCTGGTAACAAATGCCTTTTCCGGAAACACGGTTTTTGATGAATTCTCGCTCACCGCAGTCCCGACCGATCTCTATTATCAGCCGGAGCAATCGCTGTCCGCACTCGCGGGCGCAAACCCCTACGGCAACTGGCAGTTGGAAATCCAGGACGACCGTGCCGGCGACTCAAACAACGCCGCGCTCGTAAGCTGGGAACTTCAGTTCATCTTTGGCAACACCAACGCGGAACTGGGCAGGCTTTCAGGTGGCCGGGCGCAGGCCAACTTCATCGGTGCCGGCGGCATCGCGTGGTATCAAATCACCGTGCCGGGGACCGCAAAATTCGCCAATAACCTCCTGAAGTTTGCCAGCGCTCCGGTGAACGTCTGGTTCGACACGAACAATCCTCCGACTACAAACATACAATTTTTGCCCGATGCCACATATCCAAGCGGAACCAATGGATCCGTCTTGTTGAGCACCCCCACTGCGTTGCCTTTACTGCCATCACCGAATATTTTTGATGGTGAAACATATTATCTCGGCGTCCAGAACACGAACAGCTTCACCATCAACTATTCCGTTGAAGCGGACTTTGACGGGAACAACAATGTGGCGACTCCAACCAGCTTGAGATTCACCAGCGCCGCGCGGAAGGCCAGCGGCATAGGTCTTCAATGGACGGCGCCGGTCGCCGCACAGGTTGAGGTGCAATGGTCGGACAGCCTCACGTCGCCGATGCAATGGAACACCATCACAAATCCCGCCGCGACCACCAGCAACGGCGTGTCCACGTTCACGGACAACGGCTCGCAAACCGCGCCCCTGGGCGCGCATCGCTATTACCGGTTGTTGCAGCTGCCGCCTGGGTTCCATACCCGGCTACGATAATATCCGCCTGTTTCAGGGACAGGCCGCCAATTCCATCTTTGCTTTCGCGATTTTTTTGGCGTATGCTTGCCGGTTGTCTGATTCAAAAAATTCGCAACTGTGAGCAAAGAATTCATCAAGATCGGCGGCGCGCGGGAGCACAACCTCAAGAACCTGACGCTGCAGATTCCGCGAGACAAGCTCGTGGTCATCACCGGCCTGAGCGGCAGCGGCAAATCGTCGCTCGCCTTCGACACGATTTACGCCGAGGGCCAGCGCAAATATGTGGAATCGTTGTCGGCCTACGCCCGGCAGTTTCTCGACCAGCTGCAGAAGCCGGACGTGGACTTCATCGAGGGACTTTCTCCGGCGATTGCCATTGAACAGCGCAGTTCCGGTTCAAGCCCGCGTTCCATCATCGCCACCACGACGGAGATTTACGATTACCTGCGCCTGCTTTACGCGCATATCGGCCAGGCGCACTGCCCCGAAACCGGCGTGCCGATCTCCACGCAGAGCACCAGCGACATCGTGGATAAAATCCTCGCCCTGCCGCCGAAGACGCGCGTGATGCTGCTTGCGCCCGTTGTGCGACGTCAGAAGGGCGAGTTCCGCGACGTGTTTGAGCGGCTGGCCCGCGAAGGTTTTGTCCGCGCCCGCGTGGACGGAGAATTGATGGAGCTTGGCGGAAACATCGCGCGGGTGAAACTCGACAAGAAAAAATTCCACAACATCGAAGCCGTCGTGGACAGGCTTGTCATTGATGACAAAATCCGCGTCCGGCTTGGCGATTCGGTCGAAACGGCCTTGCGCTGGGGTGAAGGCGTGATGTTTACTCTGCATCAGTTGCCGGAGGAGTCCAAAGCCCAAAGTCCAAAGTCCAAAGCCGTCGAAAATTGGATTGAGACGCTTCACTCAAACAAGATGTGTTCGCCGGCAACCGGCAAGAGCTTCGATCCACCGACGCCGAAGCATTTTTCCTTCAACGCGCCCGCCGGCGCCTGTCCGGTCTGCCACGGCCTCGGTCAAAAGATGATTTTTGACGAGGCGCTCGTCGTGCCGGACATGGATCTGCCGCTTGAAGGCGCGATCCAGCCGTGGCGTCGCTCCGGCAAGCGAATGAACATTTATTACAAGGCCATGCTGCGTTCCATCGCCGGACATTTTAACATCGACCTCCAGACACCTTACAAAAATTTGCCGGACGAATTTAAAAAGGCATTGATGAATGGATCGGGTGGTGACGATGTTGATTTTAAATTCTGGCGCGGTGGAAAAATCAGCACGATTTCGCGACCTTTCGAAGGCGTGCTGCCCAATCTCGAACGGCTTGCGACGGAAAGCGAAAGCGAATTCGTCCGCAATCGGCTCAAGCAATACATGAGCCCGCAATTTTGCGACGCCTGCAAAGGCAGGCGTCTGAAGCCGGAAATTCTCGCGGTGACGCTGGGAGTCGCTGAGTTTTCCTCGCAATTCAAAACGCAGAGTTCAAAATCCAAAACCCTCAAAATCCCCGGGTTGTCCATAATGGATGTCTGCTCATTGTCCGTCGAAAAGGCCGACGATTTCTTTGACAAGCTCAAGCTGACGGAGTTCGAATTGAAAATCGCCGCCGAAGTCATCAAGGAAATTCGCGCGCGTCTCGGCTTCCTGAAAAACGTCGGCCTCGGCTACCTGACGTTGGATCGCGAAAGCGGCACGTTGAGCGGCGGCGAAGCGCAGCGCATCCGGCTCGCCACGCAAATCGGCGCGGCGCTCGTCGGAGTCCTTTACGTTTTGGACGAACCGAGCATCGGCCTGCACCAGCGCGACAACGATAGGCTGCTTCATACTTTGAAAGGCCTGCGAGATCTGGGCAACACGGTTCTCGTGGTGGAGCATGATGCCGACACCATTCGCGCGGCGGATTACATTTTGGATCTCGGTCCGGGCGCAGGCGTCCACGGCGGCGAACTGGTGGCCGCCGGCACGCTGCCGGAAATCCTCGCAGCCAAAAAATCGCTGACCGGCCAGTATCTCACAGGCGAGCTGAACATTCCGATTCCCAAGAAAAGAATTTCGGCATCGGATGAAAAAGGCTGGCTCGAAGTGCTTGGCTGCTCGGAAAACAATTTGCAGAACATTGACGCGCGGATTCCGCTCGGCACGTTCACATGCGTCACCGGCGTGAGCGGCTCCGGCAAGAGCACGCTGGTCAGCGACATTTTGCAGCGGGCGTTGTTCCGCAAATTCTACGGCTCCAAGGAACGTCCCGGCGAACATCGCGCAATGAAAGGTTTTGAAGGCCTGGACAAGGTCATCGTGATTGACCAGTCACCGATCGGCCGCACACCGCGCAGCAACCCGGCGACCTACACCGGCATGTTCAATCACATCCGCGATCTGTTTGCCAAGCTGCCCGCCGCAAAAGTGCGCGGCTATGAACCGGGCCGTTTCAGTTTCAACGTCAAGGGCGGCCGCTGCGAAAAATGCGAAGGCGACGGAGTGCTGAAAATTGAAATGAATTTTCTGCCGGCGGTTTATGTGACGTGCGAGGCGTGCAATGGCAAGCGCTACAACCGCGAAACCTTGGAGATATCCTACAAGGGCAAGAACATAGCGGACGTTTTGGACATGACTGTCGAGGAGGCGGTGACATTTTTCCGCGCAGTGCCAAAAATTTATGATCCGCTGCTGACACTGGCGGAGGTCGGGCTTGGATACATTCATCTGGGACAGCAGGCGACGACCTTGAGTGGCGGCGAGGCGCAGCGTGTGAAGCTGGCGACAGAATTGAGCCGCCGGGCCACGGGTAAAACCTTTTACATCTTGGACGAGCCTACAACCGGACTGCACTTCCACGACGTGGCAAAGCTGCTGGAAGTATTGTTCCGCCTGCGCGACGCGGGGAACACCCTGCTCATCATCGAACACAACCTGGACGTGATCAAGACGGCGGACTGGATCATTGACCTCGGCCCCGAAGGCGGTTCCGGCGGCGGAAAAATCATTGCCGAAGGGCCACCGGAAAAAATCATCCGCTGCGCGGAGAGCTTTACGGGGCAATATTTGAGGAGTGTTTTGGGCTGAACCATTGCGCTTTCCGCTTTTTTCATCCAGCCGTGTGGTTTAGATTCTGTGCATGAAATTGTTCCGGCGATGGTCATTGATTTGGTTAGCGCTCGTTCTGGGCTGCGGACAGATCTTTGCCGCCAGCGCGCGCGAAAACCGGGCATACTCGGCGGCGGTCAAGGCGTTTCAAGACGGAATGTGGAGCCGCGCGGAAATGGAGTTTGACCAGTTCAACAAGATCTATCCAAATTCCACCAATGCTCCGCAGGCTGTGTTGTTGCAGGCGCAGGCGGAATTCAAGCAGGGGGAACTAACCAACGCCATGGCACTTCTGGCCGACACCGGCAACATGGCGAAGGCCGGCACCTTGGCCGATCAATATGTCTACTGGACCGGCGAGGCGCAGTTTCAAAATGCGGATTATTCCGATGCGGCGAAAACATGGATCGAATTTGAACAAAAATTTTACGAATCACCGTTGCGGCTCCATGCCGTCGTGGACGCGGCGGCTGCGCTTGTGCAAAATGGCGACTGGCAACAGACGGTTGACCTGCTTGAGGAAACAAACGGTGTGTTTCAAAGCACCGTGCGAATGGATTCCGCCAACGAACTGGTCTCGCGAGGGCGCTTGCTGCTGGCGCAGGCAAAGTTTGCGCTGAAGGATTTGGACGGCGAGTTCACGGTATTGACATCGCTGAATTCACAAACACTCAAGCCGGATCTGGACTGGCAGCGAGCATATCTTCTTTACCAGAACAGGGACGCGGCGGGTGATTTCGGCGCAGCACTGGCGGCTTCAACCAACCTGCTCCAAATTGCACAGCAAGCAAAAACGTCCGGCTTGGACACCGAAAGCGTGGCCATGCACGCGGAAGCGTTGGAAAAATCCGGCCTCACAAATGAGGCGATCGCCGCGTATCAGGAAAATCTCACCAACAGCGCTTCGGCCGGACAGCAGCGGCAGGCCGTATTGAAGGTCGCAGAACTAGCCATCGCTCAAGGACAATTTCCTATCGCGACGAATGCGTTGGAGACTTTTCTCGCGGAGTTTCCCGGTTCACCGGCCGCGGACATTGCATTGCTGACGTTGGGCGAATTGCAATTGAAAAATTACGTCGCGCAGCAGTCAGTCGCGACGAATGATTTGCAGGAGGCGCGGACCAATTTCGACCAGTTCACCGCGACCTTCACGAACAGCCCGCTCATCGGCAAGGCGTATCTGGATCGGGGCTGGTGCGACTGGCTCGCATGGATAATTTCAGGCAGCGTTTCGGATATCTCCAACAGCTTTTCTAATTTCAAAATGGCGGCGGAAAACTTGCCGTTCTCGGAAGATTTGGCGGTGGCCAGGTTCAAGCTGGGTGACGCACTGTTCGCCCAAAACAACTATTTGGGTGCCCAGACGAATTACGAGTCGGTGGTGGATGATTTCACGAATTTTCCGGCTGTCGGCGAGGCGCTTGGCTCGCAGGCACTTTATCAACAGTTGCGCGCAAGCCTGAAACTGAACGATTTGAGCGGCGCGACCAATGCGTTGGCGCGAATTTGGGAGATTTATCAGACGCGCGGACTTGCCACAAACAATATCCTGCTCACCAGCTTCCTGCTCACTGGTGAGGGCATGACGGATTTGAACCAGCCGACGAATGCGCTGGCGATATTCCAAAAAATAAAGGAATTATCACCCGATTCAGTTCAATTGCCGGAAGTGGATCTGGCCATGGCGCGGGCTTACGAGCAGGAAGGCGACTGGACGTCGGCCATCGGCGTCTATGAAGCATGGTTGAAACAATTCAGGGCGAACACGACTTTATTGCCGCAGGTGGAATATGCGCGGGCCTGGGCGAATTTCCAGGCGGGTGATGAGACAAATGCCTTCCTGTTGTTCACGAATTTCGTCACTCAATTCTACGCGAATCCATTGGCACCTGTGGCACAATGGTGGGTCGGCGACCATTTTTTCCGTGCGGGCGATTTCGTGGATGCGGAAAGAAATTATGAATACGTCTTCCAGAACTGGCCGGAGTCCCAACTGGCCTATCCGGCGAAAATAATGGCCGGGCGCGCCGCCATGGGGCGCGGCAGTTATGAGGACGCGACCAATTATTTCACGAGCCTGACTGACGACACGAATTGCCCGCCGGACTATGACGCACAGGCTTTGTTCGCCTACGGCGACGCTTTGGTGCAAATGCCGTCGCCGGACACAAACAACCCGCTGGCAAATTTCAATCTGGCGGTTGCCGTGTTCAAAACAATCTGCCAGAAATACCCGGCAAACGGATTTGGCGCGCGCGCATGGGGCGAAACCGGTGATTGTTATTATCAATTGGGCGACTATGTTTCCGCCACAAATGCCTACTCGCAGGTTTATTTCAACACGAATTCCATAGCAGACATTTTGGCGCGCAGCCAGGCCCAAATCGGTTTCGGTCTGGCACTGGAAAAAATTGCTGCGACGGAGACCGGCACGAATCAAACGGAATTGCTCGTTCAGGCGCTGAACAACTACCTCTATGTTTTTGACGGGCAAAATCTGAGAGGCAATGAACAGTCGGATCCATTTTGGTTGAAGGAAGCCGGGCTTCACGCGGCGCCATTGGTGGGGTTGTTGAACAATGCGACGACGGAAATATTATTTTACAAAGATCTTGAATCTGCACTGCCACAACTTACAGATTCCATGGAAAAGAAGATTGCCGCACTGTCGGCGGATAAAAATTGAATTACGGCTCGTGTTTGACACCCGGGCAATGCAAGTCTAGCTTTAAAAACAATGACTGAAACCATCACAACTGAAACCGTCGTCGGACTGACGGCGCGGGCCGCTGAGGAATGCAGGTCTCTGCTGCCGCTTGCCGAAAACGCCGGGAAAAGTTTCCGGATTTATGTCGAGCAAGGCGGCTGTTCGGGAATGCAATACGGCATGGTCTTCGACGAGAAACGCGATGGTGATTTGAGCGCGGAACAGCATGGTGTGCAAGTCATTGTTGACCCGGTAAGCGCGCAATACCTGCGCGGCACGGTGGTGGATTTCAGCGACGCGATGGTCGGCGGAGGTTTCAAGATTTCAAATCCAAACGCCAAGCAAAGCTGTGGCTGCGGCAAGTCCTTCGAGGCTTGAGCAAATTTGATTCCTTGCTCAGGGCAGACAATGCCGTTTCATGTCATGCGATATGGCTTTAATTTGCGAGGCAACAGCCTTTTCAACTGCTTGACGCAGCAAACAAATCATTCTAGCTTCACTTTGTTCGGGGAGCCAAATCGCCGCAAGGTGACGCTGAGAGTTTGACGCGCGAGCGCCAATGACCCGTGAACTTGAACCGGATAATGCCGGCGCAAGGAGCCACTCACCTAGCGGCCAATGCGCGCTGCGCCTTCGCAAAGGTTTTCCGGCTCTCCACTCTCAACTAAAAACCAGCAACTAATTTATGATCGCCACCAAAGAATCGTTCGAACCGCACAGCAGCGAGCAACTGCCGGCCAGCAAAAAAGTTTACGTCGCCGGCGTGCTGCATCCCGAAATCCGCGTGCCGATGCGCGAGATCGAGGTGAGCGACACCAAGTCCTACACCGGGGCGAT
>Ga0182013_10005679_pt1 | contig 14429 bp, 12 predicted proteins | sample 612S2MmetaG_FD_120487 | JGI IMG/M metagenome (GOLD analysis project Ga0182013, IMG submission 120487) | Permafrost microbial communities from Stordalen Mire, Sweden - 612S2M metaG | ecosystem: Environmental > Terrestrial > Soil > Wetlands > Permafrost | place: Sweden: Stordalen | collected... | reverse complement strand
GCCGATCCGCCAGGAGAAGTTGGCGATCCGGAGGATGGGTTTCACGAAGATTCGGTCGTACAACTCATCGAAGTACCACTTGTTGAGCAGGAAGAAGTAGACCCGCGGGAACTGCTTCGCGAGTTGCCGCGGCATTTCCGGCCGCGCGATGTACATCAGCCAGGCGAGCGCGATGCCGGCGAGGGCGACGATCAGCGGCAGCAATTCAACGACGGACGGCACGTGTTCCAACTCGCCGATGATGCCGTTGCCCGGCCGATTGAAGATCGAATGGTTCCAGAACTCGCCTTGCGCCTCACCGATGAACCAGTGGTTCAACGCCATGCCGGCGAACACGGCGCCCACCGCCAGAACCAGCAACGGCACGACCATGACAGCGGGTGACTCGTGCACATGCTCCATCGTGTGATGGTCGACGCGCGGCTTGCCATGGAAGGTCATGAACAGCAGACGCCACGAATAAAACGCCGTCAGGAACGCGGCCAGCACAGTGCAGACGAACGCATAGGTGCCGATGTTGCTGTGCGCCATATACGCGGCCGAAATGATCGCGTCTTTCGAATACGAACCGGCCAGCGGCGGAATGCCGGCCAGCGCCAGATTGCCGATCCACATCACCGCGCAGGTGACCGGAATGAGTTTCGCGAGGCCACCCATCCGGCGCATGTCCTGCTCGTCCGACATCGCGTGGATCACCGAACCCGCGCTGAGGAACAGCAGCGCCTTGAAGAAGGCATGCGTGATCAAATGGAAGATCGACGCCTGATACGCGCCAACGCCGGCCGCGACGAACATGTAACCAAGTTGCGAACAGGTGGAATAAGCGATGACCCGCTTGATGTCGTTCTGCACGCAGCCAATCGTCGCCGCGAACAACGCGGTCGAGGCGCCGATGAATGTCACGAACGTCAGAGCATACGGCGCGTATTCCATCAACGGCGACATCCGCGCCATCAGGAACACGCCCGCCGTCACCATGGTCGCGGCATGGATCAACGCGGAGACGGGCGTCGGCCCTTCCATCGCGTCGGGCAGCCAGACGTGGAGAAACAGCTGCGCGGATTTGCCCATCGCGCCAATGAACAGCAGAAAGCCGATCACCTCGAGCATGGGCAAATCGTGGCCGAACAGATGATACGTATCGGCACCGTGTTTGGTCACGTTGGGGAAGATCGCGGAAAACTCGATCGAGCCGAACATCATGAAGATCAGCGCGATGCCCACGGCGAAGGGCAGGTCGGCGATCCGGTTGACGACGAACGCCTTGATCGCGGCGGCGCAAGCGGCCGGACGATCGTACCAATAACCAATCAACAGATACGAACACAGCCCCACCCCTTCCCAGCCAAAAAACAACTGGGCCAGGTTATCCGCCGTCACCAGCATCAACATCGCGAAGCTGAACAGCGACAGATAAGCGAAGAAGCGGTAACGCGGACGGGCGTCGTGCGCCATGTAGCCGATCGAATACACATGGATCAGCATCGATACAAACGACACCATGGCGACCATCGCCGCCGCCAGCGTGTCGTAGCGCAACGCCCAATCGACGTGGAACTTCCCGGCTTCGATCCAGGTGCTGAGATCGACGGTGGCAGGCTCGCCATCCGGCACCAAAGCGAAGAACGCGTAAGGACCACAGATCGCGGCGATCACCATGCCGAGAACAGACGCACCCATGGCGGCGCGATCGCCAATGAACTTGCCCAAAAGGCCGGATATCAGCGCGCCAATCAGCGGCGCGAAGACGGCGATCGCGTAAACCATGTCAGCCCTTCATCAGGTTGACGTCTTCAACCTGGATCGATCCGCGATTGCGGAAATAAACCAGAACGATGGCGAGACCAATCGCCGCCTCCGCCGCCGCGACCGTCAGCACCAGCATCGCCATCACCTGCCCCGCCAGATCGTTCAACGCGGCGGAAAAGGCAACGAGGTTGAGGTTGACGGCGAGCAGGATCAACTCGATCGCCATCAGCATGATGATCACGTTCTTCCGGTTGAGGAAGATTCCGAACACGCCAATGACCAGCAGGATCCCGCTGACGACCAGGTAATGCTCAAGGCTGACGGAGGTCATGCGCTGATACCTTTAGTGATGGCCATGGTCGTCATGCACGGGTTCGGGCTCCGGTTCCGCTTCGGCGACCTTGGGACGCAGGAACCCTCCGCTTTGGGTGGTGCCCGCGCCAAGCGAAATCGTCACGACTTCCAACGTCTCCGCCACGGTCCGGCCGGTCTGCGTCCGGATGTTCTGATGCCGCGACGTCTTCCGGTCGCGCAACGTCAGCACGATCGCGCCGATCATCGCCACCAGCAGGATCAGGCCGGCCGTCTGAAACAGAAAGATGTAGTCGGTATAGAGCACCCTGCCCAATGCCGCGGTGTTGCTGACGTTGGTGGGGATGGGAGAGAAGCTCACGCGTTCCGCGGTCGGCGCCAGCTTCCAGCCGCCCAGGGCGATGGCGAATTCGACCAGCAACGCCGCTCCGACAGCGGCGCCAATGCCGGCATAACGCTGCAACCCGCCACGCAACTGCTCAAAATCGACGTCGAGCATCATGACAACGAACAGGAACAGCACCGCGACCGCGCCGACATAAACGACGACCAGGATCATCGCCAGGAACTCGGCGCCCGCGATCAGGAACAAGGCCGCCGCGTTGAAGAACGCCAGGATCAGGAACAACACCGAATGCACGGGATTGCGCGAACTGACCACCAATGTCGCCGAGATCAGCAGAAACGCGGCGAACAGATAAAAGAAGAAATCGACGATCATCGGTAGGGCGCATCCAGTTCCAGCCGCCGCGCGAGCTCCGGCTCCCACCGGTCGCCGTTCGCCAGCAGCTTGTCTTTGTTATACAGCAGCTCTTCCCGGGTTTCCGTCGCGAACTCGTAGTTCGGTCCTTCCACGATCGCATCGACCGGACAGGCCTCTTCGCACAGCCCGCAATAGATGCATTTCGTCATGTCGATGTCGTAGCGCGTGGTGCGGCGCGAGCCGTCTTCGCGCGGTTCAGCCTCGATCGTGATGGCCTGCGCCGGACAGATTGCCTCACACAACTTGCAGGCGATGCAGCGTTCTTCGCCGTTGGGATAGCGGCGCAACGCATGCTCGCCCTTGAAGCGCGGGCTGAGCGGGCCTTTCTCGTACGGGTAGTTGATCGTCGCCTTACGCCGGAAGAAATAGTTCAGGGTCAGGCCCATGCCGGTCACCAGTTCCGACAGCAGCAGGCCCCGCGCGGTTCGGTCGAGAAACGCCATGTCAGGCTCCTTCCAGCTCACGCATTGGGCAGCCAACCGAACGCCACCAAAACGCCCGCCGTCAGCACCAGCCAGAACAGCGAGAACGGCAGGAACACCTTCCAACCGAGCCGCATCAACTGATCGTAACGATAGCGAGGGAACGTGGCGCGCACCCAGATGAACGTGAACAGGCATATGCAAATTTTCAGGATCAGCCAGAGCGGACCCGGAATCCAGGTGAACGGCGCCACGCTCAACGGCGGCAGCCAGCCGCCGAGGAACAGGATCGACGTCATCGTGCTCATCAGGATCATGTTGGCGTATTCGCCAAGGAAGAACAGGCCGAAACTCATGGAGCTGTATTCGACGAAGAACCCGGCGACGATTTCCGATTCACCCTCCGGCAGGTCGAACGGCGCGCGATTGGTTTCCGCCAGACCAGAGATGAAGAAGATGATGAACATCGGGAACAGCGGAATGAAGAACCAGATTCTTGTCTGTGCCCGCACGATGTCGGTGAGGTTCAGGCTGCCGGCCCACAGCAGGACCGTGACCAGGACGAAGCCCATGGAGACTTCATAGCTGACCATTTGCGCCGCCGAGCGCAGCGCGCCGAGGAAGGCGTATTTCGAATTGGAAGCCCAGCCGGCGATGATGATGCCGTAGACGCCGAGCGAGGAAATGGCGAACAGATACAGGATGCCGACGTTGATGTTGGCGATGGCCCACCCGTCGTTCACCGGAATGACCGCCCATGCCAGCATCGCCAGGATGAAGGTCAGCATCGGCGCCATGATGAACAGCACGCGATTGGCGCCGGACGGAATAATGGTTTCCTTCGTCAGCATCTTGATGGCGTCGGCGAAGGGTTGCAGCAGGCCAAACCACCCAACCACATTGGGACCTTTACGCAACTGCATCGCCGCCATGACCTTGCGTTCGGCGTAGGTCATGTAAGCGACGCCCATCAGCACCGGCACCAGCAACGCCAGCGCCTCGATCACCGTCAGGATGACGATGCCAATCGGGTTGTTCAGCAGAAAGTCGATGATCCAGTCTATCATCTCGCTATTCCGCCGCCATGGCGGGAGCGGGTTCCAACGCGGCGACACAGGCCGCCATCGTCGGACTGGCTCGGCTGATCGGATCGGTCTGGTGGTAGTGTTTGATCACGGGTGCGAACGGAAGGTCGCTGACCGCGGCTGGATCGCCAGCCGGAGCGGTCGCGTCGGTGGCCCCAAAACGCGGGAGGAAGCCAACATTGGCGAACACCGGATTGACTGTTTGCAGTCGTGTCCGTAGCGCATCGATCGTGTCGTACGGCAGCGTGTGGCCGAGCCGCGTGCTCAGTGCCCGGATGATCCGCCAATCTTCCCGGGCTTCCCCCGGAGGATGCGTCGCCATGAAGCCACGCTGCACGCGGCCTTCGGTATTGACATAGGTGCCGGACTTTTCGGTGTAAGCGGCGCCCGGCAGAATGACGTCGGCGCGGGAAGCTCCGGCGTCGCCATGGTGCCCCTGGTAAATCACGAACGTTCCGGGCGCGATTTTCCCGGTGTCGAATTCATCGGCGCCCAATAGCCACAGAAGGTCCAGGTCCGGCATCTCGGCGACGCTCTTGCCATTCGGACCGGGGACGAAACCAAGATCCAGCGCGCCCACGCGGGCGGCGGCGGTGTGCAGCACGTTGAAGCCGTGCCACTCGGCGGTCAGTCCCCCGGCGCGCGACGCGATCCCCCACGCGGCGGCGAGCACCGCGGCCCCATCGGCGCGAGCCAAAGCCCCCTGCCCGACGATTACCATCGGCTTCTTCGCACCGGCCAAAAACTGCTCGGCGTCAGCGAACGCGGCGGGCCCAGTACCGAGATGGGTCAGCGGATAAGTCAGATCCGTTTCAGCGCCAATCAGGCCGATTTTCGTTGCGTTTTGATTCCATGCCTTGCGGATGCGCGCGTTCAGCACCGGCGCCTCGCGCCGGGGGTTGGACCCGATGATCAGGATGGCGTCAGCGTCCTCGATCCCGGCGATCGTTGTATTGAATGTGTAATAATCGCGGCGCGCGTTGCTGAGCTTCGCGCCGTCCTGCCGGCAGTCGGTGTTCGCCGAGCCCAGAGCCGTCATCAGATCCTTCAGCGCCAGCATGCTTTCGGCGTCGCACAGATCGCCGGCGATGGCGCCGATTTTCTCCCCCGCCAGACCGTGCAGCTTTTCCGCGATAGCATCGAACGCCTGTTGCCAACTCGCGGGTTGCAATTTGCCGTCCTTACGCACCCATGGCTTATCGAGACGCCTGCGCTTCAGGCCATCGACCGCGAAGCGCGACTTATCGCCCAACCATTCTTCGTTCACGTCTTCGTTCAGGCGAGGGAGGATGCGAAGAACCTCCGGCCCGCGGGTATCGACGCGGATATTCGCGCCAACCGCGTCCAGCACGTCGATGCTGTCGGTCTTGCTCAGCTCCCAGGACCGCGCCGAGAACGCGTACGGCTTCGACGTCAACGCGCCCACCGGACAAAGATCGATGATATTGGCTGACAGTTCCGAACTCAGCGCTTTCTCGACATAAGTCCCGACTTCCATGTGCTCGCCGCGGGAGGTGGCGCCGAGATCGGGTACGCCGGCGACCTCGGAGATGAAACGAATGCAGCGCGTGCAATGGATGCAGCGCGTCATCACCGTCTGCACCAGCGGGCCGAGATTCTTATCCGGCACCGCGCGCTTGTTCTCGGCGAAGCGCGAATGGTCCATGCCATAGCCCATGGCCTGGTCCTGCAGGTCGCACTCGCCGCCCTGATCGCAGATCGGGCAATCCAGCGGGTGGTTGATCAGCAGAAATTCCATCACGCCGCGGCGGCCATTGCGCACCATCGGCGTATTGGTGTGCACGATCATGCCCTCGGCGGCGGGATAGGTGCAGGAGGAAATTGGTTTCGGTGGCGTCTTTTCGATTTCCACCAGGCACATGCGGCAATTGCCGGCGATCGACAGCCGGTCGTGGTAGCAAAAGCGGGGGATCTCGATGCCCGCGGCCTCGGCCGCCTGCAGCACCGTGGCGCCGGCGGGGACCTCGACCTCGATCCCGTCGATGGTGAGTTTCGGCATCACACACTCTTTCGATAGGCGGCGATCAGATCGCTCACCAAATAGCCTTCGACACGCAAGCCGGAGATGTTGCAATCACGGATCGAAACGCCGGACAGGTTGGCGTTCTGGATCGTTCCGCCGGCGAGATTGGCCTTATCGACAAACACGCCCGACATATTGACGTCATGGAACCGCACTCCCGGCAGCAAACCGTCGGTAAACGTCGCGCGCGACATGTTCATGCGCGAGAAAGCCACGTCGGACATGTTGACGTAATCGAAGCGCGCGGATTGCAACCCGGCATCGTGGAATTGTGCGTCGCGCAGCATGACGCCGTTGAACGAGGAACCGTTCAGTTCGCTGTCAGTCGCGGTCAGCGGTTCTTTCAGGCTGGCGATGTCCATCGGCTTACTCCGCCGCCAACCGGACAGTGGAGCGCGACTTATAGGCCGCGATCCGCTCTTCCATCATCGGCCGGAAATGCCGGATCAGACCCTGGATCGGCCAGGCCGCGGCATCGCCCAGAGCGCAGATCGTGTGACCTTCGATCTGTTTCGTCACCTGTTGCAACGTGTCGATTTCCGACAGTTCGGCGCGGCCTTCTACCATGCGATTCATGACGCGCCACATCCAGCCGGTGCCTTCGCGGCATGGCGTACACTGGCCGCAACTTTCATGCATGTAGAATTTAGACAAGCGCGCGATTGCCTTGATCAGATCGGTAGACTTGTCCATCACGATCACCGCCGCCGTGCCCAGTCCGCTGGTCACGTTACGCAGACTGTCGAAGTCCATCAGGACCTCGTCGCACACCGATTTCGGAATTAACGGGACCGAGGCGCCGCCGGGGATCACCGCCAGCAGATTGTCCCAGCCACCACGCACGCCGCCGGCGTATTTGTCGATCAGTTCGCGCATCGGAATACCGAGCTCTTCCTCGACATTGCACGGCTTGTTCACATGTCCCGAGATACAGAACACCTTTTGGCCGGTGTTGTTCGGGCGGCCGAGCGCGCTGAACCAGGCGGCGCCGCGGCGCATGATGGTTGGCGCCACCGCGATGCTCTCGACATTGTTCACGGTGGAGGGGCAGCCGTATAAACCGACGCCGGCGGGGAATGGCGGCTTCAACCGCGGCATGCCCTTCTTGCCCTCCAGGCTTTCGATCAGCGCGGTTTCCTCACCGCAGATGTAAGCGCCGGCGCCTCGGTGCAGAATGACATCGAACGCGTAACCGGAACCACAGGCGTTCTTGCCGATCAGGCCAGCTTCGTATGCCTCATCGATCGCCGCCTGCAACACGCGGCCTTCGTTGTAGAACTCGCCACGGATATAGATGTAAGCGGCGCAGGCGCCCATCGCGAAGCCGGCGACGAGGCAGCCTTCCACAAGCTTGTGCGGATCGTGGCGGATAATGTCACGGTCTTTGCACGTGCCCGGCTCCGACTCGTCGGCGTTGACCACCAGGTAGCATGGCCGCTCCGACGTCTTCGGCATGAACGACCATTTAAGGCCCGTGGGGAAACCGGCGCCGCCACGGCCACGCAAGCCTGATGCCTTCACTTCATTGACGATCTCGTCACGGCCACGGGCCAAAATCGCCGCGGTATTGTCCCAGTCGCCGCGCGACCGCGCGCCCTTCAACATCGGGTCGTGCAGACCGTAGAGATTGGTGAAGATGCGATCCCGGTCCGCCAGCATGGTTACGTCTCCGGCGCGAATTGCAGCGTGGTGAGCGTGTTCGGCCCGCCCTCCGGCGCGGAGGTCTGACGCCCGGTCATGGAACCGGCCGGCGGCGGCTTGCCTTCGCGTAACGCGGCGATCAGGGTTTTGACCTTTTCCGCGTCCATGTCTTCGTAGAAGTCATCGTCCACCTGGAGCACCGGCGCGTTGACGCAGGCGCCGATGCACTCGACCTCGGTCATGGTGAACAGGCCGTCGGCGCTGGTTTCCTTCCAGCCCTTGATGCCGGTGGCATCGCGGCAGGCCTGCACCACCTCGTCGGAACCACGCAGCCAGCACGGCGTGGTCGTGCAAAGTTGCAGATGATATTTACCGATCGGCGCCGTATTGAACATGAAATAAAACGTCGTGACCTCATAGACCCGGATCGGCGCCATGCCCAACCGATGCGCGACCGCGTCCATCGCTTTAACGGGAACCCAGGCGCTGCCGGTTTGCCGCTTCATCTGCCGCTGCGCGACGTACAAAGCGGGGATCACCGCGCTCGCCTGACGGCCTTCCGGATACTTCGCGACGATATGCGCGATCTCAGTCTCCGACTCGGCGTCGAACGCGAAACTCGCGGGTTGTTCAAAATCGGCCATATTCTACCTGTCGATCTCGCCGAACACGACATCCAGCGATCCAATGATCGCGCAGACGTCGGCCAGCATATGCCGTTTCGCCATGACATCGACCGCCTGCAGGAAGGCGAAGCCGGTCGGACGGATCTTGCAACGATATGGCTTGTTGGTGCCGTCGGCGACCAGATACACGCCAAACTCGCCCTTCGGCGTTTCCACCACGGAGTAAGTGGACCCGGCGGGAACGTGGTAACCCTCAGTATAAAGTTTGAAGTGATGGATCAGCGCCTCCATGGAGCGCTTCATCTCATCTCGTTTCGGTGGCGAGAATTTCCTGTCTTCAATTTTGATAGGCCCAGGCTTCATTTTCGCGAGGCACTGTTTGATGATTTTGACGCTTTCCCGGATTTCGATCAGCCGGATCAAATACCGGTCGTAACAATCGCCATTGCGCGTCACCGGCACCTGGAACTCGACCTCGGCGTATTTATCGTACGGTTGAGCGCGGCGCAGATCCCATGGCACTCCGGACGCCCGCAGCGGCGGACCGGAAAATCCCCAGGCCAGAGCCTGTTCGGCGGTGAACACGCCGATATCGACGGTCCGCTGCTTCCAGATCCGGTTGGTCGTCAGCAACGTTTCCAGATCGTCGATAAACTTCGGAAACGTGTCCGTCCATTCGCCGATCCGGTCGGCCAACCCGGCGGGCAGATCCTTCGATACGCCACCGGGACGGAAGTAGTTCGCGTGCAGCCGCGCGCCCGACGCCGCCTCATGGAATTCCATCAACTTCTCACGCTCTTCGAAACCCCAAAGAGCGGGCGTGATGGCGCCGCAGTCCAGCGCGTAAGTCGTGAGATTCAGCAGATGGTTCAGCACCCGGGTGATTTCGGCGAACATCACCCGGATCCATTGCCCACGATCCGGCGGCACGATACCCAGAAGCTTCTCGACCGCGATGGCGAAGGCGTGTTCCTCGCACATCGGGGAGACGTAATCGAGCCGGTCGAAATACGGCACCGCCTGCATATAGGTCTTATACTCGATCAGCTTTTCGGTACCACGATGCAACAGACCGATATGCGGATCGGCCCGTTCGACGATTTCGCCGTCCAGTTCCAGGATCAGGCGCAGCACGCCATGCGCGGCGGGATGCTGCGGACCGAAATTGATCGAGTGGTTGTCGATCTCCACCGTGCGCGTGGTCGCCGAAACCTCGGGAACGACTGTTTCGCTCATCGTCTCAGTCCTTCGCCCGCGAGGCCTGGACTTTCTCGTCGCCGGGCAAGGTCGTCATCGCCTCCCATGGCGACAGAAAATCGAATTCGCGGAAATCCTGTGTCAGCTTCACGGGTTCGTAGATCACCGCCTTGCGGTCCTCATCGTAACGAACCTCGACGTAACCGGTCAGCGGGAAATCCTTGCGCATCGGATGACCTTCGAACCCGTAATCGGTCAGGATGCGCCGCAGATCGGGCTGGCCGGAGAAAATGACGCCGTACAAATCCCACGCCTCGCGTTCCCACCACGTGGCGGCGGGCCAGACTGAGCAAACCGACGGAACCGGGGTCGATGCGTCGGTATGAACGATCACCCGCAGGCGCTGGTTCAATGAAACCGACAGCAGATTATAAACGACATCGAAGCGTTCGGCCCGCTCCGGCCAATCGACGCCGCAGATATCCATCGCCTGCTCAAACGCGAAGCGCGGATCGTCGCGTAGCGCCGTCATCAACCCCGGCAACTCGTCGCGTTCCGCGAGCGCGACCAGTTCCCCCAGATGGATCGAGACCGAACTGACCCCGGGCAGCGTGCCAACCTCGTGCCCCAGCCGTTCCAACGGCGTCAGTTCAGGCGGCGGGGCCTCGGTCTGTGCGTCTTCAGCCACGGAGAATGGTCCCGGTGCGGCGGATTTTCTTCTGCAATTGCATAATGCCGTAGACCAGCGCCTCGGCGGTCGGCGGGCAGCCGGGCACATAGACATCGACCGGCACAACCCGGTCGCAACCGCGCACCACCGAGTAGGAGTAATGATAATATCCGCCGCCGTTGGCGCAGCTTCCCATGCTGATAACCCAGCGCGGCTCGGGCATTTGGTCGTACACTTTGCGCAGCGCGGGCGCCATTTTGTTGGTCAGCGTGCCGGCGACGATCATCACGTCGCTCTGCCGCGGGCTGGCGCGAGGAATGATGCCTAACCGGTCCAGATCGTAACGCGGCATATAGGCATGGATCATCTCGATCGCGCAGCAGGCCAGGCCAAATGTCATCGGCCAGAGGCTACCGGTGCGAGCCCAGTTCACGACTTTATCGATGTTGGCGACGAGGAAGCCCTTGTCGGCCATCTCCCCGGTGATGCCTTTGATCACCGCGTCCTGTTCGGGACCGGGCGGTAGGTGGTCACGATTCCAGGCGATGGTGGTATCGCTCATGCGGTCACTCCCACTCCAGCGCGCCTTTGCACCACTCGTAGATGAAGCCGATCGTCAGCACGCCCAGAAACCCGATCATCGACCAGAAGCCAAGAGTGCCGATCGATTTCAGGGCCACCGCCCATGGAAACAGGAAGGCGACCTCGAGGTCGAAGATGATGAAGAGGATGGCCACCAGGTAATAGCGCACGTCGAACCGGCGGCGGGCATCGTCGAACGGCTCGAACCCGCACTCATAGGCGGACAGTTTCTCGGCATAGGGCTTCTGCCGCCCAGCGAGAAGGGAGCCGCCAAGCATGGCGGCGGCGATCCCTCCGGCGATGACCAGAAAGACCAGGATGGGCAGGTACCCGTAGAGCAGCGGCTGCATGGGACACGTCACCTTACGTCTTGCCGCGCCGACGCGGGCCAGGTTCAGGGGAACCAGCCCGTCTCAGTGAGGCGGCCGGACCATAACCAAAGACGGCCCGCGCCGCCATAGGGGTAAAGGGCGATCAGACCGTGAAAAATGCGTCAGAGCACCCGATTGTGTCCGATCCCGGCCCGCGCGACACTCGCCGCGGCCCACGGAAGGACCGGAGCATGAGCGAAACCGTACCGCGCAACGCCAACCTCGATAGCGCGCTGAACGAGGCGAAGGAGGTCTATGTCGCGCGCAACCCGAAAAGCCTCGCCCGGTACGTGGAGGCGACCGCCGTCATGCCCGGCGGCAACACCCGCACCGTGCTGCACTACGCGCCCTTCGCCCTGGCCATGGAGCGGGCCTCGGGATGCCACCTGTGGGACCTGGATGGTCATGAATTCGTTGATTTTCTTGGTGAATATACAGCGGGTATATTTGGCCACTCGCATCCGGTCATTCGCGGCGCGCTGAACAAGGCGCTGGACGGCGGGATCAACCACGGCGCCTCCAACATGGTCGAGGCCCGGTTTGCCCGCGCGGTCTGTGAGCGCTTCGGGCTGGAGCGGGTGCGGTTCACCAACTCCGGCACCGAGGCCAACCTGCTGGCGATCTCGCTCGCGCGGATTTTCACCCGGCGGAAGAAGGTGATGGTGTTCGACGGCGGCTATCACGGGGCGGTGTTCGGTTTCGCCGGCGGCGGGTCGCCGATCAACGCGCCGTTCGAGTATGTGGTCGCGTCCTACAACGATCCGGAGGCGACACGGTCGCTGATCGCCGAACACGCCGCCGATCTGGCGGTGGTGATCCTGGAGCCGATGATCGGCAGCGGCGGTTGCATCGCGGCCGATCCCGAGTTCCTCGCGATGCTGCGCGAGGAAACGCGACGTGTCGGCGCGCTATTGATCCTTGACGAGGTGATGACATCCCGTCTGGCGCCGGGCGGATTGCAATCGGTGCGCGGCATCAAACCGGATCTGACGACATTCGGGAAATATATCGGTGGCGGGATGTCGTTCGGCGCGTTCGGCGGCCGCGGCGACATCATGGATTTGTTCGATCCGCGGCGTCCGGATGCTCTCCCGCACGCCGGAACCTTCAACAACAATGTCTTAACGATGAACGCCGGGCTTGTCGGTCTGACGGAGATCTACACGCCGGAGGCCGCGCGGGCGTTGAACGCGCGCGGCGACGCGTTGCGCGAACGGCTGAACGATTTATGCGAGGCGGCGGACGCGCCGGTGCAGTTCACCGGCATCGGCTCGATGATCGCGGCGCACACCACGCGCGGGCCGATCCGCTCGCCGGCCGACGCGGCGAAAAGCGACGCGAAATTGAAGGAGCTGTTTTTCTTCGATATGCTGGCGCAAGGAATTTGGCTGGCGCGGCGCGGGATGATGACGTTGTGTTTACCGATCGGCGACGCGGAGTGCGACAAACTCGCTGGTGCCGTCGAGGAGTTTCTGTCGTCGCGACGGGCGTTGATGGGGTGAGGGAAGGCCGGGGTTTCACCCCAGACCCGACCAGGGGCTCTGCCCCTTGGATCCCCGCCAAAGGGCGAGGCCCTCTGGACTCTATCCATTGGGTAGGTGTCTTAGGAGGGCCAACCCGGACCAATCGAAGGTCTCGGTCGGCCCTCCTAAGACACCTACCCAAAGTGACGGGTTCCAAGGGCTATCGCCCTTGGCGGAGGTCCAGGAGGCAGAGCCTCCTGGTGGGGTCTGGGGTGAAACCCCAGCCTTCCCTCACGCCGACTCCAGCATCCGCCGCAGCAGTTCCACGCCCTCGGCGAAATCCCCATCCGCCTGCATCAACTCGTTCACCCGAGACACCGCGTGCATCACCGTCGTATGATCCCGGTTACCGAACTTCCGTCCGATTTCCGGCAGGCTCCGCGTCGTCAGTTGCTTCGACAAATACATCGCCACCTGCCGCGGCCGCGCCACCGCCCGCGCCCGCCGTGCCGACGTCATTTCGGTCTGCCGAATGTTGTAGTGCTCGGACACCTTCTTCTGGATTTCCTCAATCGTCACCTTGCGATCGTGCGCGCGCAGAATGTCGTGCAGCACCTCCTGCGTGGTTTCCAGGGAGATCACGCGTCCGAACAAGTTCGCGTGCGCGACCAAACGGTTCAGCGCGCCCTCCAGTTCCCGCACATTCGACGTGATCTTATGCGCCAGAAACTCCAGCACCTTTGCCGGCACCGGCACGCCCGCGCGCGCCGCCTTTGACTCCAAAATCGAAATCCGCAACTCGAACGTCGTCGAGTGCAGGTCGGCCACCATGCCGCAACCCAACCGCGTGCGCAGCCGGTTATCCAAACCATTCAGATCCGACGGCGACTTGTCCGCCGAGATGACGATCTGTTTCCCCGCCTCAACGAGATAGTTGAAGGTGTGGAAGAACTCCTCCTGCGTGTTTTCCTTGCCGATCAGAAACTGCAGGTCATCGACCATCAGCACGTCCACGCCGCGCAGTTGCTCCTTGAACTGGATGGTCTGGTGACCGCGGATCGCCGCGATGAAGCGATACATGAACTTCTCGGCGGAAAGATAAGCCACCGACACGGGTTTTCCGGTCGCCCCGCCACGCTCCGTCAGTTCCCAGGCGATCGCGTGCATCAGGTGAGTCTTGCCCAGCCCGACGCCACCGTACAAGAACAACGGATTGAAACCATGGCAGGCGGGTTGCTCGGCGACCCGCCGCGCGCAGGCATGCGCCACTTCGTTCGGTTTGCCGACGACGAACGCCTCGAAGGTGAAACGAGGGTCCAACGCCGCCGCGATGTCGTTGCGCGGATCCGGCTTTTCCTCAGCCTCCGCGCGAAATTTTGGCGTTTCGGCAGGAGGTTCCGAGGGCACCTCGATCACCGGGCGCGCCGGATCGCTGACGATGAAATCCACCCGGCGCACGGCGGGACATTCCGATTGCCACAACGCGTTCACCCGCGCCCCGTGG
>Ga0182013_10005676_pt1 | contig 14432 bp, 16 predicted proteins | sample 612S2MmetaG_FD_120487 | JGI IMG/M metagenome (GOLD analysis project Ga0182013, IMG submission 120487) | Permafrost microbial communities from Stordalen Mire, Sweden - 612S2M metaG | ecosystem: Environmental > Terrestrial > Soil > Wetlands > Permafrost | place: Sweden: Stordalen | collected... | reverse complement strand
TTCTCTCATAGCTGCGCGGACAACCCTACACCTACGCAATGAGGCCGACCGTCTCTATCCTGACCACGGGGGTGGGGCCAAATCAAGCGAGCGGGGTGGGGCCAGTTCCGCTTGACAAACCCAGCCCCGTCGCTCAGCGCTCCAGGCCCCGGCGTAGTCCATGGTTGGGAGGCTACGGCGATGGCGTGACCCCCTGCCCTCTGACGATCGTCATCGAGGTTTGGCGGCCAGATCCGGGTCGAGGCATACCTGAACAAGGGGCAGCGGCACGCCAAGGCGCCGTTCGACGAGATGGTGGCCGAGCGGGTTCACTGCGACGACGTCGTCGGCCTGCCTGAGCCCCTCAGCTGGGAGCGCATCGATGGTAGGCAGGTGTGCCGTATCGCCGCCTGCCACCCTTCGACATCGACAACGAGGTGTCAAGGGCCCGGGGCCAAGCGGCTAGGCCGTGGCCACGGCCGACAAGACGCTCACGGGGTTGACCAGGAGCTGCGCCGCCGAGGAGTGGCGCTCAGGGCTGCCCTCGTCCGGCAGAGTTACGGACAGGCAGGCCGTCTTCGGGTGGGCCGAAGTAGTGATGCACGCCACCTTCTCGGTTGGTAGGCACCGCGGGTTGAGTCCGAGCCGTTCGACTGGGACGACGAAGAGGAGTACATCAACGAAGTTGATTACGAGGCTTACCCCGACGCCATTGCAGAAGAGGTGTAGTATCAGTAGAAGGGTTGACTGATGCTTCGTCTTCTAATCACAATCGCCCTGCTGGGCGCAGGCTGGACGACACAACCGTTGCACACTTTGACGTGTCCTGAAACGACGGCAAATGCAACGTATGCAGGCCGCTGCTTCGCCTCCCCGCATGACACATGGCTGCTAGAGGAGGATGTCTGGCACTACTCACCCTCGCAAGCTGTCAGTGAGTGGGAAGGAATGGAGATAGCGGGTTCGTTTTTGCCTTACGGGCACAGCATCCAGAAGCCGACACACATCGGCCATGTGCAAGTGTTCTCTTATTGGGATGGAATGGAAGTCAATATCGACATGTGGGATGGAGACAACGTCGCACAGATATTGCTGTCGAGCAACCCAAACATCGTGAACGGCTTCCCTGAGCCTCCGCTCAGCCTTGTACGTCAGATCACGGAGAAGGCTGCAAGGAAGTTTTAATGTCGCAGACAACTAGGGCCACAAAGCCCCGTCGCCATAGCGTCCTGGCCATGCTCACGAGCGTTGACTCCCTGGCACCCTGAGGGCTCCGCTCGCCAGCCCCTGCGGTCGCCACAGAGGCACTAGAGGTCCGGCGACGTGCCCAGGTCGCCAGCGCCTCAGGCAGCGGGCACAGCCAGTTCAGGCCGGGGAAGTCCGACCACACCACGACGGGAGCCGCCGTCACCCTGCACGTCTATACCGTCATCCGGCGTAGCAACAGGCGCAGAGACTGGCCTGTACGCCCAAGACACAAAGCCGTACCTGAACGTTGGGTCAACGGGCCGGGCGCGTCCCGCCCGGACAGGCTGGGCGGTCTGTTAACGTACTTGGCCCTTATCCCAGGCTCATGAGCTCACGCCCGATAAGCTATTTCATTGTATCTCATATTGGGGCTAGCTGGCCGCTCGTGAGGACCACCGTGGGTACTTCGTCCTCGCATGGGCTGCCGTCGGTACTGTCTTGACTGGCGTAGCACTGCGGTCCTGGTCGCTGGTAGCTCGACGCTCAGGATTGCCGTCGGCGTGTCGGTGAGCGTGTTGGCAGCGGCGCTTTCTGGCTCATGTTCGCAGCCGTCTTCCATCTGCCCCCGCATCGGCCAAAGGTCACTGCGCACGCTCAAACGCGACAGGTGGGAGTTACCGCCCACGACTCGGCGGTCAACGTAACGCAGGCACGCCGACTTCGTCGGTTCAGGCTGCCCAAGTAGACGGAGCGAGGCGCCGACTTCGCCAACGGCGAGCGGCTCGACGGCGCCCCTTGCACCGAACCCCGGTCCTAGCCCTCGCGACCACGCCAGTTGCATCCATCTGCTTCACGACAGAACCAGTCCCAACGCCCCCGTCGACCCTCATGTCGGTAGAATGCGGGCATGGACGCGGAAGGTTCCGACCCGACGCCGCGGCCGGTCACGGTGCCTCTTACTGCGGCCATCACAGCTACCAGCGCGGTGCAGGCGAACGCCACGGTGCAGGTGTCTCTAAGTGGTGCGGTCGCGGCGATTAGCGCTGTGCAGGCGAACGCCAGGGCTGTCGTGGCTCTGGAGGGGGCCATTGGAGCTATCGGCGCTGTGCAGGCGAAGGCCAGCGTCCGGGTTGCCTTTGATCTGGCTCGTGTCGTGCTCACCCACTCGCCATCCGACGCCGTCGAGCGGGTGCAACGGGTACTCGATGCCGGTGCCACAGACGAGGCCCTGGACCAGCACATAGCCGACGTGCCCCAGGCTGAGACGTTGCTCTCCGGTCTCAGTCCCGCAGAACGCATCTGGATCCTGCTTGGCGTGATCGCCATTCTGGTGGCGGCGCTCGGCATCGCGGTTGCCCACGTCGACGCCACGGCTGATACTCACGCGGTCGACCAGAACACAAGCCTGCTCCGAGAACTCATTACCAAGATCGAAACCAACACCGGTCCCGCCCAGCACCCTGCTCGCGATGACCTGTGCTGGTGTGGCTCGGACCAGAAGTTCATGGATTGCCACGGACGCCAAACCAACGAGCCCTAGCCAGGGTCACGGGGCCGCTCCAAAAGCTGCGGGCCATGCTTGGCGCAGGCACCGACCGTGCACCACCGGCCCCGGTCGTCCCGGCGCCAGCCGGAGCCGACCGGCGGCGCCGGGCACTCGGTCGGGTGCCCGTCGTCGTCGCCGTAAACGAGGCGGTGGCAGTAGCCGCGATCGGCGGTCCAGGCGCCCGCCTAGTCGTGCACACCCGGATCGTAGGTCAGCGCGGTGACTGCCGGACCCCCTAGCTGCCGCGTGAGGTAAGCGTTCGGAAGGGAGCCCGTTGGGACCCTCACTGGGGATAGTTGTTCCGATTCGCTTGGGTGTGCTCCTCCACTTGGGGCTTACCGCAAGGTCGGCGCCCCAGGCGTTACGGTGTCGAGACTCGCGGCGGGGTGGGCGTGTCCATCCCGGCCTGAGACCAGCTCGAACTGTAACCTGTAGAGATCGCCATCTCCTCTCGTCTCTTCGAGCTTCGTACCTACCACGCTGCGCCTGGCAAGTTCGACGCCCTTCAGGCTCGGTTCCGCGACCATACCGTGGGCCTGTTCGCCAAACACGGTCTCGGGTTGGCGGGCTTCTGGCTGCCCCTGGACCCGGACGGACAGCCGACTGATACCCTCATCTACCTCTTGGTCTTCGATGACCGGGCCGCGGCGGACCAGGCGTGGTCGGCGTTCGGCTCCGACCCGGCGTGGGTCGAAGCGAAGGCGGCCAGCGAGTCGGACGGGCCGCTCACTGTGGCCATCGAGTCGGTGTTCCTCACGGCAGCGGATTATTCGCCGCTCATCTGAGAGGTCGCTCCTCCAAGTTCTGGTCCGCATGGCCGTGGAGCGGCTCTGGATCACGGCCATCAATCTCGCCGAGGCGTACCGGACCGAGCGAGATATCGCTGTCGCCGTCGAGCCGTGGTTCGCCGAACACCGCGCCCATGCCCCTCGGATCACCTTTGCGGACATTCGGGCCATAGGACCACTGCTTCCCGCTGTCCCCCGTGAAAGTCTTCACCGACCCGCTCTTCTCGCCTAGCTCATAATGTGAATAGTGTCTACGCTGCCGTCAATTCCCGAAGGCGCTCTTCATCGAGATAATCATCATCCACTAGCGCCGACGCTACGGCCCGGAAGTGTGCTCGGTTCTCTACTAGGAGCCGAGCAGCGTCAGAGAACCGGTCAGCTATCCACTGTCGAGGCTCCGCGCAGTAGCTACGGTTCCCACTGCCCGCCGTTGCCGTGCTGGAAGCCGACATGTAGGCGTGCAAGAGAATCGGCGGTGGACGAGACTGAAGACCGTGCCGTCCCGCCCCCTCACCCGTGCCGACGTCGGCGAGCTAGTGGAGAGGATACGCCAGCTGCTGGCCGACCCCGACACCCGCCTGGCCGTGCCCACGCGCCAGCGCTGGGAGGGTGCCCTAACCGCCCTGGAGGCCGTGCTGGGCGAGGCCCCGAGCCTGGTTGACGACACCGAATTGTAAACGCAGGAGCGAGCGTTTACAATAGAGGGCGTGCGGGTCATCGGGTACACACGGGTTTCGACACAGGAACAGGCCACCGAGGGTATGTCGCTGGACGCCCAGGCGTCCCGTGTCCGGGCCTGGGCGGAGGCGACCGGGGCCGAGGTGGTTGAGGTCGTCCGCGACGAAGGGGTGTCGGGTACCAAGCTTCTGGCGGAGCGCCCCGGTGGTCGACGTATCGCTGACTTGCTCGATGCCCGGCGCCCGGCCGCTGATGCCGTTGTCGTGGTCAGAATGGACCGGCTCGGGCGTGACGCGGCCGAGCAGCTTGCTCTGCTCAAGCGCTTCCGGGCGGGCAAGGTGGGGCTGGTGGCCATCGCCCAGCAGATTGACCTTGCTACTCCCCACGGGCGCGCCATGGCCCAGATTGGTGCCGTGTTCGCCGAGTTGGAGCGGTCGCTCATCGCCGAACGGACAGCTGAGGCGCTCACCGAGCTACGGCAGCAGGGCCGGGCATGGAACCATGCTCCCTTCGGCTGGGACATCGTTGACGGGCGCCTGGTAGCCAACCTGACCGAGCAGGACAGCCTGGCCCGCATCCGTGACCTGAGGGCCGCGGGCACCAGCTACCACAAGGTGGCGGCCATCCTCGGCGCCGAAGGGCGGGCTACGAAACGCGGCGGGCCCTGGCAGGCGGCGAGCGTCCGCTCGGTCCTTCGTACGGCGGCGCAGATGGAGGCCACCGAGGCTGCGTGACCTGGACGCAGCGGCGTCACCGAGGGCACAGGAGCCACGTCCGGCACTCCACGGCTTGTTCTGGGGCTATCGGCGGAACGCCTCTGGTTGACTGTTTTTGGAGCACAGGAAGCCCTCTAGGCTGGCCAAGGCTGCCAGGCATAGGACTTCTGGTCAGCGTTGATGAGGCCGTCTGGCTGCCATACAACGCGGGTCGAGGGGGACTGGATGGCGAAAGCGAAGCGGGGAGGGACGTTGTACACCACGCACCCTGTAAGTGTCCGGCTTGGGTTCAGTAGCGAGATGGAGACCGGCAGCTCGGCGGGGCACTGGTAGGGGGCAGCGTCCATTACCGGCTTACCCTCCCACATCGCTCCGTCAGGGTTGGTGAGGACCAGCGTTGGGTCATCCGCCGGTGTCTCGCTCGTCAGAGGGGTGTTGCTCGTCGTGGTCATGGTAAAGCGGAGTTGCACGGCGTCATCGCCAACCCAGGAACCGCTCTTCCAGACAAGGTCGGGCCAAGCTTGGTCCAAGCTGACTTTGTAAGTGACGCCGGGCTGGTCCAGCGGTGTGACCGTGATGGGCTGGTGGAGGGCGGGCAGGCCGGTCGGGGGCAGCGGGGTACCGCTGCCGGTTATTTCCACCTTCCATGGGCTACGGCTACCGGAATCCCGCAGGATGTCCATCCAAAAACGGCCCCAGCCCGCCACCTGCCGCATGGGCTGAGGGTTTGGGCCATGCTCGAAGGCCAAGCCGAAGTTTAGGGCCTGCTGGCCGGAGATGTCCTTAGGGTCAGGGAGGTGGCTTATCGCTATGTCCCCTACCGAGCCGGACCACTTTAGGTACCAGGTGAGACCGGCTGGGACTGTGAAACTAACCGTGCGGTCAGGGATGCCGGTGAAGGTGGCGATCACCAGCGGGCGTGGGGTCCGGGCCGCGTAGCTGGTCCCGGGGAAGAAGGACAAGACCAGAGCGACGATGGTGAGTAGGACAGTGGACAATCTCTTCATCTTCATGGGGATCTCCTTGAGAAGGCTAGGTACCGTTTCCCCGACTCACGACAGTTCCTCCTGGGCCTCAACGCCCGCTTCGTCGAGCGGCTCGCGCACACCGTTGCGGTAGCGGACGCGGTCGAAGCCATCCCCCCTCGGCGTGGCGCGCACCGTGACCTCGATGTCGAGGGACTGGGATTCCTCTCGCAGCCACGACAGCGCCCGGTTGAGCCCGAACAGCCCACCACCGTTGAGCCGCAACCTGAGGGCCGCGAAGGCGATGGTGTCGGTCGGGGACGGCGTCTTGGGCATGGGGGGTGTGGGTGGCGGTCCCGGAGGGCCGCCCCCATTAGGACCCTCGCCCGGAGGGGGCGTCGGCCCGCCGCCGGTGGGTTCCTTCGGCGGGACAAGGACAGAGACGAGTTCGGGCAGGACCAGCGCCGTCGACTCGGACAGGTCTACGTCGCCAACGGGGAGCAGGGTGCCGATGACAACGGCGCGGGGGTTGGTCGTCCGCAGCGTGGTCCCCTCGGCCGTGAAGCCGGGGACGTAGGCGAACTTACGGTCAACGACACCGGCGGATATGGCTGTGGTGATGGCTGCGGCCGATGTCAGCTTGGTGAACTCGAAGTAGGAGAAGAAGGCCGCTGCCAGTTCAGAAGTACGGACCCATTGCCGGTCCGGGCCTAGTCCCGTCAGGCTGATGAGCTTGGCCGGGGTGACCGTCGAGAACACCCGGTGGGCGACGGCGTCGGTCACCCGTTCGTGCAGGGGGCGGCCAGCGGTGAGCAGAGTGCGTAGGTCGGATTCCTCCACTTCCCATGGGTGCTCACCGTGATTGGCCTTCATCGGCAAGGCGATGCGGCTGTAGCCGTGGTCGACGGCCGCTCGCAGGTCACGGTCGGCACTCCGTTCCTTGTCCTGCAATTCAGCTACCTGCTCGGGCTTCAAGTCGTACTTGGCCCGCTTTTCGAGCAGGGAGTGCGCTGCCATGACCAGGCGGGCGCTGGCGCGGGCCCGGTCGAAGGCGGCGGGGTCAGGGAGGACAAAGCCGAGGGCGTTCTTGTACTCGCGCTTGCCCCCCCGAGCCTGCTCGACGAACGAGGCCAGGGGAAAGGCGCCCTCCGACCAGTCAGGGCCCAGGTAAACCCAGGTGAACCAGGGCTTGTGGTCGTCGACCTCGTCTGGGCCCTTGGGCCACAGGCGGACGTGGTCGGCACCGGCCAGCTGGTCTTCTAGGGCCTTTCGGACAGTGGTGAGCACCTCGTCGGCGGTGAACTTGAGGGCCTCGTCGCGCACCAACTTGGTCAGGTTGGCCACCGGCTCGAAGCGGTAGCGCCGTCCCGTGTAGTGCAGGTACAGCTCTTCGTCCCGGAGGTCGTGGAGGGCGGCCAGGATAACGTTCCGGTCCAGGCCCGGCACCAGGGTGGCCGACACCAGGTCGCCTTCGAGGACACCGCGCTCTTCCCCCTCGGGGGTCCCGAAGGAATAGAGCATGATGGCCCCGCCCATGCGCGTACCAACATGCATTTGAGCCAGGGCGGGCGAATCGGCGCCGATGCGGGCGTCGACGGTGGCCGCCCCGGACCCGGCTGCGACCACGTCCCCTTCGAGCACCGACGTGAAGCGCTCGCGCTCGCCGACCTGGGAGAAAAAGGCGCCCCGCACCTTCTCGTCGGAGAAGTCGACCTCACCCGGCCCGATGAGCGCCGAGCGGTCCCCCTCCCGCCCCCACAGGGCGTGCACGACGGTGGCCAGGAACTGTAGGGCGCCCCGGGTGCGCTGGTAGGAGGGCAACGTCCCCCACCGGTGGTACATGAGGTCGAGCAGGGCCGGGTGGAAGGGGTAAGAGGCAAGGACCCGCTCTTCCAGGCGCCGGGCTTCGGTGGCCGCCTCCCGGCGGGCGTCGGCTGTCTCGGCTTGCGCTTCGAGTTGGCGTCGGTGCAGGTCGGCGTAGGCGCTGGCGACGGTACGGTGCACGGCAGGGTCCCCTAGTTCGCTGAACAGGCGGCGCTGCACCACCCGCATGACCTCGTCGCCGGTGACCGGCTCGCGCTTGGCGTCGATGCGGCTAACCAGGTGGTCGAGCTGGGTGAGCAGGCCCTCGGAGCCGACCGCCTCGCCGACGCTGGCCTGGAGGCTATAGACCATGGCGGCGTTGGCCAGGCCGTTGACCCGCTCGGTTAGGGACTGCACGAACAACATCGCCTGGCGCCCCAAAGTCGACTCACCACGGGGGACCGCCATGGCCTTTTCGACGTAGACCAGCACCTCGTCAAGGAGGACGAGGACGGGCCCGCCCTCCAACAAGGCGTCGACGACTGCGCCGCCCGGAGCGGACCCGGCAGCGTCGTGGTCTGCCACCAGCTCGTAGCGGCCGAGCTGGGCCGCCAGCTCACCCCAGAGGGTCCGGGTCATGTGGCCGTTCGTCTTCCGGGGGCTGAGGGGGTCAAGCTCTTCACCCGACAGGACGACGAGGCGCACCGGTCCGGGGTCTGGGACGTTGGCGAGTTCGGGCGACGCAGCGATTGCGGCGTCCCGGTCCTGGGCAAGATGGAGCAACGCCAGGAGTGTGTGGGTCTTGCCACCTCCGAACGGCGTCCGCAGCTGAAGGACCCTGTCCCCTGGGTTACCAGCCAGCACCCCGAACACGTCCACCAATAAACGCGCCAAGCCGTCAGTGAGGTACGTGGCGGCGAAAAACCGGTCGGCACGGAGGTAAACCTCGCGCTCCTGGGGGGCGCGACGGTAGACGCGGGCGAGGTTGGCCGCGTACGTGCCCATGTCTAGAGCGCCGCTGCGCACATCGTCGTGGGGAGCGGCGATGGTCGTCCACGGGCTCAATTGGTATCCAGCCGTCGTCACGGGCACCCTCCTGTGAGGTAGCGCTGCGCCACGGGAATCATCGTTGGCGGAGTAGGTTGTCGTCGACCAGACGGCGCCAGGCACCAAGGAGGCGCTCGGCGGCGGCGGCCTCCGGGGGCTTGGAGTCCGCCGCACCCGACCGCAGGCCCTTGCCCGCCAACGCTTGGACGACGTTGCGAAGAAGGTCGTTGTCCGGTCGGGCGTCGTCGAGGTAGGCAGCCAGCTCACTGGGCCGGTGCTCGGCTCGCCAAAGGACCCCTTGAGCTACGTCGATGATTGGGGGCGGTGCGGTGGTCGGGTCGCGCTGCTTGCCCAGGTCGGGGTCCTCGCCGCGTTCCTCGAAGTCCCGGCTATGGCCCAATCGACAGTAGCGGCTTCGTCCAGAGAGAATCCGGCAACGTCTGGTACCTGTCGTTCGACCCCGCCGTGTTCACCCAGCTCCCCGCGGGCAGGCCGATCGCCTTTGCTGGCGACGCCGTCGTCGAGAGGTTCATTTCCAACGGGTCAGAACTCGGGTATTACGAAGTTGGCCAAAACCAAGACTGCCCACCTCCTCGTGGCTAAATGCTTGAAGCGGCTATCCCTCAGTTGGTGAAGTGGGTGGCCGGGGGCTCGGTGTCCTCACTCACGCCCGACCTCCGACTGGACGAAGGGCTGTCATCGAAGGCGAGTCGTCTGGCGAAGGGAGAAGCCGACAGTCGGAACCAAGCACTAGACCAGCTCCAGCACGGGTCCCGGCCCGTGCTGGTTTGACATGCACGCCCCGGCTCGGGATCATGGGCTCAGACCGGTCGTGGAAGGCCTGAGGTGGTCCTATGTTGGCGCCCGGTGGCCCCATTGAGGCTGGCGGGAGACAACCGGTTTACGCAGGCCCTTGAATAGCCAACCGTAGGTCCTAACACAATGGTCATACGGCCCTATCAGTCCGCTGCACCTCCGGTCGATGTTCGTAAGTAACCGAGGAGGATCCAGGTGGAGGGGGCTAGCTGCCCAAACGGGCATAACGTCCAAGAAGGTTTCGTCTTCTGTCCTGCCTGCGGGGCGACAATCGCTTGCCCCAACGGTCACCCAGTACGGGAGGGTGCCAAGTTCTGCCCCCAGTGTGGGAACGCTTACGCCACGCCCAACGTCTCGAAGGCAACGGAAATGGTCACCCTGGCGGCGAAGGTGGGCGGAGAGGCCTCCGACCTGCTCGCCAGCCCGGTCTCGAAACCCACCGGCGGCGTCGACATCGCCGACGTAATGGCTGGGGAGTCGAAGACCACTAAATGCCCAAAGTGTCTCGTCGTATTTTCCAGGGACCTTTTTGAGAGCCATCGGGACACCTGCCGTCATCGGCTCGTCACATGTCCGAAGTGTAATAACCTATTCGGCAGCGAGACTTTGGAGCGCCACCTGCAAAACTGCGGCACTCGGATCGTGTCTGGCACCCCCCCCAAGTCATCGACGAAGAAGCACACCATCCGGAACGGGTTGGTCTTGGTTGGTGCCCTTGTTCTCGTGGTCGGAATCATTGTCGTTGCTACCAGCGGCGGCGGCGCTAGCGGCCCGACCGAGTCTTTACTGGAGACCAATCTCCTGATCCAGGTCCAGTGCACCACCGCCTCGTTCTGTTTCGATTACCCAAACGTTTCCTATGTGGACTGTTCGTCGGCCGGGGACCCGTACGACCCGGGGGGATCGTACTCCACAAGCTGGAAGCCTGGTGCTCAGATCACTTGTCAGGGTTATGATGGAAATGGGTTCCTGATCGGTGACATAGGCATCACCGCGGAGCAGGGCGTCTCGGCCTCCAATGCACAAGTCCTTATGGCTGATCCTCCCTCGTATGCTCTGGCCCAGTACCGTTACACTGACTACTGGGTTTACGAGTACAACGGCTATAACCAGTACTGTCATTGCGTCGAACCCGATGGTGACGGTGGATAAAGATGACAGCCCCCGGACTGACCGTGGCTGCCGTTGATGAAGCTGTTGGTTGGATCGAGCACTTCCCCCACAACTCTCACGGGGTCGCCTTCGCCCTGGTGCGCTCGGGCTTGGCGCCTGCGTTTCCTTAAGTGACCGTGGGCCAACCGATCACGAACGACAACGGAAGCGGCAGGGTCGATACATGCTCGGGATGATCCGCCCCACGGGCGGGCGGCCTGCAAGTCGAGCCTGAGGGCCACCGGTTGAAGTGCGGTTCCAGGAGATGACGACGGAGTCGTGGTGCTGGCTCACCAAACTGCTGAGGCTCCTCCCATCGCCTGGGTCGGCCTATACGGCATCCCCCACGACAACCACCACCATCACCACCCCCACCACCGATGAGCGCCCCCAAGGCTGACCGTGGAGGCGTCGAGGAGGCCATCGGCCCCATCGAGGACTCCACCACAGATCGATGACGACGGTTGTCGTGCTGGCTCAACCAACGGCTAGTTCAGCAACCCACCCGTCACCGAGAAAGTTCAATGACAGTACGGTTTCCGGGCCAGGTCGTCGGGTCCCCTTGGCCTGTAAGCCTCTACGGGGCCTCCCAAGGCCTTGAGCCCAGGGAGGGCCGGGCACCTGAGTACGTTCCGGCGCCTCAACAGGGCTTCTGGGGGCCTCTCCTGGGACGCAGGGCGGTGACGGCGCTGGCGTCTCCGGGACCAACTCGGGCGAAAGTCGGTCTACTACCCGGTTAATCGAAAACCGTTGGCCTGCCCATCGACCTCGTCCAACAGCGAAGTTTCAGGCTGGTAGGACTCGTGCAGTTGGTGAGCACGATTGGTATTCACCAACATTTCGCTGAGGAAGGCCCCTGGTCAGGGCATAGTTTTGCCCGGATCCAACTCGACAAAACTCTCGTAAGCCTCGGTCGGCCACCATGGTCAACGGCTACACCGCGCTCGGGTCGGGGCCTATGGAGACACCGCCGTGGTCCACGCCCGAGTCCGGGACCCCTATAGGTGCCAGCTCCAGCTCCTGCCCCAGCGGCCCGATCGCCCTATCAACAACATCACTGCCAAGGTCGTGATCGGACCCAACACCACCCAGGCGCGCCGGACCGTGGTCTTCAAGCTGGTCACCTGGTTCGGCCCCAAGCGCCACGCCCACGGCCTGTTCTACATCGGGGTAGCTCCGGCGACCACCCCGGCGACCGGCGTGACCACGACCACCACCCCCTACGTCACCACCCCGCCCACCCCGTCGCCGTCTACGGGCCGTCCCGCCCCGGTGACTACCACTACCACCACGACGGCGCCCACCTCGACCGACAATCCGCCGGTCAAGTCCGACATATCGGCGAACTGGGCCGGTTACATCGTCGAGGGGGACGCCCCCTACACCGGGGTGAGAGGGGATTTCAGCGTCCCCCAGCTGAGCACCGATGACGGTGCCACCGACAACCTGGCCATCTGGGTGGGTATCGACGGTTCGTCCGGGGCCGGGGCCGACGAACTCATCCAGGCCGGGGTGGACGAGTCCATGGTCCCCTGCGACGGCCCTGACGCCTACGACACGTCGGCCTACACCGGGGACGAGTGCTGGATATGCCCCTGGACCATGACGATCGAAGGCGGGGTGGCCAGTGTGGGCCCTGTCCCGGACCTGATGGTCAGCTTCGGGGACACCTTGGAGGTGGACATCGACCAGGACAACGGCCCGGACAGTTCCACCTGGACGATCTACATGACCGACAAGACCAACGGCCAGTCCTGGCAGAGCGATGTGGCGTACTACGGCCCCGGCTCTACGGCCGAGTGGATCGTGGAGGACCCGGGCGACCCCAACGTCCCCTGTGGCGGCACCAACGCCCAGCACTTCATGGGCCAGTGCGCCCTGGCCGCTACAGCCCGGCCGTCCGGTTCACCAACCTCGGCCTGCTGCCCAGCGGTGAGGTGGCCAGTTGGGACAAGTGCATCCTGATGACCGCCGATGCCCTGGTGGTCCCCGGCTTGGTCAACGACGGCGCCAGCGGTGACGTCTTCACCGTGGCTTACGATGGGGGTAACTGATGATCGGCCTCATGGTGCTGTTCCTGGTCGTCTGGGCCATAGGTACGGTCGTCCTCATTGTCGGGCCTTGCACCGGGAGCATCCACCCCAAGGTGTTCACCCCTCATCCCCGTTCGGTCCGTAGACCTCTCGCCCGACCTCGACTACATGGCCCGGCTGGAGCGCCGTAACGAGTACCTCATCGCCAGTCATCACCCCCTGAGGGAAACCCTGATGGCCCAGACCGGGGACGACACCTCCGGTCGTCACGGCTTCCTGCAGGCCATGTACGAGGTGTCCGCTTCCCACCAAGTAGCGGTGTGGAAGGCCCCTTTGGCTGGTGACCCGTCGTTCTAGACCCCTAGCTTGCTGCTTTCGTCCGCCAGGGTGGAGCCGGTCCCTGCGTTTCGCCGGAGGCCATCATGATTTGTCGCCCCCACTCAGCTCGGGTCTTGTCATGGCGAGTTAGGACACAGGGCTTACCCACGTTGTCCGTCGGGGCGACCGGTCCTTTGGGACTCCCTGGTGAACGACTTAGTCGTGATCAAGAACAACCCTTTCTCGCCCCGGGACAACGCTAGTCGGGTCCGGGTGGGAGGTGTGGATGTAAGATATTCGTGCAGAGGTGACTTCAGACGGCGGCTTGGGTCCCGCTCCGCTGTACCTGCCAGATACCGTTCTCCGCTGCGTAGCAGAAAGGCCCTCCCTGGGCACGGGTCCAGGTCCCGCTCATACCCCCGAAAGTGCTCAGTGTCCCAACGAAGGCGTACTGGAGGGTACAACCGTGGTAACCGATGTTGCTGGCGAACCTGACAGCTGTGCCTCGGACTGAGCCCCTTAGTGTGGCGACGCCGGAATAGCGGTTGCCGTAGATCACGAGCGTCCCCACTAGGACGCCGTTCCCTCCCTGGGTGAGTGCCCCGATCCCCATCGCCGTGGTTTTGTCGGCGGTCACGCTGTGCAGCGTCCCGTTCCACGTGGACCCGATCCCCCAAGTTCCGTACTGAGAACCGCCGGACTTGAGGTTAGCGACCCAGGTGCCGCTCATAGAAACAATCGGCCACACCCTCCCGCTGAACACGATGCTGGTGCACTCTGGGCAAGACGCCGCCGTCGGCACCACCGTGAAGGCGACCGCAGTTGCTGTGATGGTCCCTTTGAACGGCCCGGTGCCCACCAGAGGCTCCTGGAACGTGAACGTACCGGCAATCGCCCGTCCGTTTTGGGTGATACCGTTCATGGTTATGACGCCCGAGGCTGAGGCCGTGGTGTTGTGAGCCGAGCCCGTGTACGACTTGGCCAGGGTTACGGGCGGTGCCCCTGCACTTGCCTCGGGAGCAACACCAATGGCGAGGGCAGACAAGCCAAGCACCACTAAGGTGCCACCGAGGTACGCTAACGGACGACTCGAACCTCGCGGCCTTCGGTCTCCAGTTCGAAAACGACTGCACTTAGTCATTTGGCGTCCCCCTTGTGGCGGCGAGGTGTCGATCCTCCGCCCGCCTCTTCCTGAGCACAATAGCTCGGGGCCAGCGAATACATCTATGCCCCAGCTTAGGCAAGCCTGGTGCCTCTCACAGGTCCGTCCTAATTCAGCACCTGGGGATGGCGGGATCGACGAACGGAGTGCCTAGCAGGCTCCCCGAGGTCTGGCCGTTGTTGTAGAAGGCCCCACGGCCGGTTCTACATCGGGGTCGCCCCGGCGCCGACCCAGGCTATCG
>Ga0182013_10005675_pt1 | contig 14432 bp, 8 predicted proteins | sample 612S2MmetaG_FD_120487 | JGI IMG/M metagenome (GOLD analysis project Ga0182013, IMG submission 120487) | Permafrost microbial communities from Stordalen Mire, Sweden - 612S2M metaG | ecosystem: Environmental > Terrestrial > Soil > Wetlands > Permafrost | place: Sweden: Stordalen | collected... | reverse complement strand
GGCGGCGAGATTCGCCGCGACCGCCCTCGTCTTTCGGCGCATCGCGGCGTCGAGATAGCGCCCGAGCAGCAGAAACGTTAGCAGCATGATCGCGCTGTCGAAATACGCATGCTCCGCGTGGATAAGCGTCTCATAGACAGACATCGCCAGCGCCAGCGTGACCCCAAGCGAGATCGGAACATCCATGTTGAGGCGCCGTGCGCGCAAGGCGGTGAAGGCGCTCTGGAAGAAAGGCTGACCCGCGAAGGCCGCCGCCGGCAGCGCGATCAGCGCCGAGAGCCCGTGAAACATGTCGCGCGTCGCGGGATCGATGTCGCTCTTTTCCCCAACCCATACGGCGACGGACAGCAACATGATGTTCATGGCGGCGAAAGCTGCGATCGCGAGGCAACGCAGCAGGCGCTTCGAGGCCTCCTGTTCGATCAGTTCGCCGCCCGCGAGTTCGAAGGGCCGAAGCTGATAGCCCATCCGGCGCAAGCGCTCGAAGGCGCCAGCGAGATCGAATAAGCCTTCCCGCCATTCCAGCGAAAGCCGGCGGTTGGTGTAGTTGACGCGCGCGGCGGGCATGCCTGGGAGTTTGTGCAGGGCGGATTCGATTTCGCCGATGCAGGCGGCGCAGGTCATGCCGTCAATAGCCGCCTCGAAACGCAGCGCGCCATCCTTGCCGCGCGTGACCAGAGCGTCATAGTCGAGAGCGGGCAGGCTCATGGCGCGGCTAGTCCACTTGCAGGCGGCTGTGGGAGCGGAACACTTCGCGTCCGCCCAGCTCCGCCGTCAGATGCAGATCACGCACGCCCGGCGCGAGCAGGACACGGGCCTCGTAACGCCCAGGCGCGGTCTCCTGCAGCTTCGCCGCCACATCCTGCTTCTTGTCCACGGGAGAGGCGAGACTGGCCGCGAGCGTGGCGCCTGATATGTCGACGCCCCCGGCGTCACGCGCGAGAACCAGAATCCTTGTCTCGCCGGAAGCAAGTCGCTCCAGCGACGCCTCCACCTTCCAGCCGCGCGAGGCCTGTTCACGCGCGTTGGCGATGTCGTGGTTATAGGCGATCCCGTGCTCATAGGGGTGTGCATCGACCTCCCCGCTGAAGGTCGAGATTGCGGAATAGGCCATATAGCCATTCACGCTGAAGATGACGCCAAAGAAGCCGACGAGGATCGCCAGCACCTTCCAGCCCGTCAGCCTCTTGCCTTCGCTGGCGGCTTCGTCGTCGGGAACGAGATCATGGGACGACATGCGCGTACTCCTTGATGACCGTTATGGCCACAGGAACACATCCCTTGAGGATATGCTCTTGTCCGTATCGATTTCATGCGCGGTGAAGTCAACGGCGAGCGGAGCCTTGTCGGCGTGGACCCCGTGCATCGTCAACAGTACGCGAGCCTCGCGCGTCTGGTCGGCGCCGACCTCCACGATGAAGCGGCCTTGTGCGTCCTTGTCGGCGCCCACCACCTCGACCTGCGCGCCTTGCGCGCCGGCGATGTCGAGCGCGAAACGCCGCGTCTCCGGCTTCATGTTGGAAATGCGGATCGTGTAGGCGTTGCGCACGCCGCCGTCGCTCAGCCTGACCGTCAGCGGGTTGCGGTCGTGCAGGACGTTGAGATGCAGATTGTCGCGCGTCGCCAGCGTGTAGATCATGAAGCCGCCGATCGCCAGGATCAGCACGGCGTAGAAAACAGTGCGCACGCGGATTGGCTTGTAGACGGCGGGCTGTCCGCAGGAGCGCGCCTTGATGTTCATCTCAGTGTCATAGGCGATCAGTCGCGGCGCGCGGCCGACCTTCTCCATGACGGAGTCGCAAGCGTCGATGCAGAGGCCACATTGGATGCAGCCGAGCGAAGCGCCCTGGCGGATGTCGACGCCAGTTGGGCAGACCGCGACGCATTGGCCGCAGTCAACGCAGTCGCCGGCGGGGAGACCCTTGGCGCGCAATGCGGTTGCATGCTTGAATGACTCGCGCGGCTCGCCCCGGTCGAAACGATAGGTGACGTTCAGGGCGTATTCGTCGGTAAGCGCCGCCTGAATGCGGGGCCACGGGCACATGTGCAGGCAGACGCCCTCGCGCATCACCCCCGCGAACACGAAAGTCGTGAAGGTGAAAATGCCGATCCACATATAGGCTTCGCCGGAGCCTGGCGCGAATGTGACGAGGTTATGCACCAGCGTCGGCGCGTCGGCGAAATAGAGCACCCAGGCGCCGCCGGTCCACCAGGCGATCAAGAGCCAGAGCAGATATTTCGCGGACTTCTCGCGGATCTTCTGCGCGGTCCAGGGGCCCGCGTCCTTGCGGATGCGGTCGCGCGCGTCGCCTTCGATCCAGCGCTCGGTCATCAGATACAGGTCGGTCCAGACCGTTTGCGGGCACATGTAGCCGCACCAGATGCGGCCGGCCACGGCGTTCATGAGGAACAGCGTCAGCGCGGCGATGATCAGCAGGCCGGTGATGTAATAGACTTCCTGCGGCCAGATCTCGATGAAGAAGAAATAAAAGCGGCGGTGCGGAAGGTCGAGCAGGACGGCTTGCGTGGGTTCGTTGGCGCCCCGGTGCCAGCGCACGAAGGGCAGCAGATAGTAGATCGCGAGGGTTAGGAGCTGGATGCCCCATTTGATGCGGCGGAACTCGCCGTCGACTTTCTTGGGGTAGACTTTATGCGCTGGCGCCACGAGCGGCTCATATTCGCCGCTTTCGGGAGCAAACTCTGAAGTGGACAACTTAACGCCCCTTCCCTTGGTTTTTCGCTGTTGCTTTTCTAGCGCGCCAGCCGCGCTTTATGAGGCTGGCGCGCAAGATTGTCACTGACCGCCACCCAGCGAATGCACGTAGACAGTCAACGCCTTGATTGTGGTCTCGTCGAGACGGCCCTTCCAGGCTGGCATCACGCCGCCGCCACCCTGATTGATGCGATTGACGATGGTCGGCTTGTCGGAACCGTAGAGCCAGATCGCGTCGAACAGACTTGGCGCGCCGACGTCGGGGTTGCCCTTGCCTTCGGAGCCGTGACAGGCGGCGCAGTTCTCTTCATAGAGCTTTTCGCCAGCGGGCTCGGGCGCCAGCGCGTCGGGAAGATCGGCCATGGTGCGCACATAGTCGGCGACGTCGGAAATCTGCTGCGGCGTGAGGATGCCGTCGCGCCCGAAGGCCGGCATGGCCCCCGCCCTTGTATCCTTGTCCGCATCCCAGCGTACGCCATGTTCTATCGTGGTCTGAATGTCGCGGAGCTTGCCGCCCCAGACCCAGTCGTCGTCGTTCAGATTGGGATAGCCCTTGGCGCCCTGCGCGCCGGCGCCGTGGCATGCCGCGCAGTTGTTGAGGAAGGCGACGCGGCCGACAGTCCGGGCCGCAGCGAGCAGCTCGGGATTTTTCTCGATCGACCCGATCGGCGCGTCTTTGATCTTGGCCAGAATGGGCGCGCGCGTCGTCTGCAGGTCGGCGATGTCCTGCACCACCGCGGCGCGGGAGTGCCAGCCAAGGACGCCTTCCGTAGCGCCATGGAGGAGCGGCCACGCCGGGTAGACGACGCAATAGGCTGTGCCCCACACGACCGTGGCGGCGAAGGTCCAGACCCACCAGCGCGGCAGCGGCGTGTTCAGCTCCTCGATGCCGTCCCATTCATGTCCGGTCGTGGGCACGCCGCTGTGCTCATCAATGCGAACCTTGGTCTCGTTCAGTTTATCAACGGACATTCTCAGTCCTCCCGCAGGGGAATTTTAGAGGCTTCATCGAAATGCTTGCGGCGGGAAGGCCGCAACGCATAGGCGAGCGCTGCGATAAAGATCAGGCCGAAATAGGCGGTGCCCCAGCTCGCCGCGAACTCGCGCCACGCTTCGAAAGTGGAGACGTCTGCCGTGTTCATTCTTCCTCCTTGAGACGGCGCCCGACCGGACGCCCTCTCGCGATCAGCGGATATTGGCCTTGTCGTCGTAGAGCTTGAAGTCTACCGAGACGCCCAGATGCTGCAGATAGGCTATCAGCGCGTCTTCCTCGGTGAGGCTGGTCTTGCCCGTGACGTCTCCGAGCACAGCGTTCGGATAGCGTTTTTGCAGGTCGGCTGCGCCCGGGGAATCCGACGCGGCCTGCGCCGCCAGATCCGCCTCGGCGCTGTCGATATGATCGTCGCTGTAGGGAACGCCGACAATCCGCAGAACCTTCATCTGCTCGGCGATATGGCCGATGTTGAGCGGCACGTTCGACAGGAAGGCGTAGCCCGGCATGATCGACGACGGCACCACCGACCGCGGATTGCGCAGATGGTCCCGCTGCCAGTCGTTGGAATATTTTCCGCCGACGCGCGCGAGATCGGGGCCGTTGCGCTTCGAGCCCCACTGGAACGGATGGTCGTACATGCTTTCCGCCGCCAGCGAGTAGTGGCCGTAGCGCTCAACCTCGTCGCGCAGGGGGCGGATCATCTGCGAATGGCAGGTGTAGCAGCCCTCACGCACATAGATGTTGTAACCGGCGAGTTCGAGCGGCGTGTATGGCCGCACGCCCTCGACCTGCTCGATCGTGTTCTTGAGATAGAACAGGGGAACGATCTCGACGATGCCGCCCACGGAGACGAGGAGCAATATGCCGAGCAGCAAGATGATCGAATTTGTCTCGAACAGCTTGTGCAGTCCCGAGCCGGGAGTGTGTTGGGTCGTATTCGACATGTGTCTCGTCCTCACTCAGCCGGTAGGGGCGCAGGAATCGCATCAAGGGCTTCTTCGGATCGGGGCGATGTGATGGTCTTGTAGATATTGACCAGCATGATCAGCATTCCGACCACGAAGAGACCGCCGCCTGCGGCGCGGATGAGATATTCCGGATGCAGCGCTTCCGTGGTCTCGACGAAGGAATATTCAAGGAAGCCCTGCGGAGTGTACGCGCGCCACATGAGGCCCTGCATGATGCCCGCCACCCACATCGCCGAAATGTAGAAGACGATCCCGATGGTCGAAATCCAGAAATGCCAGTTGACCAGCTTCAGCGAGTAGAGCCTGCGGTTCCAGATCCAGGGGATCAGGCAGTAGAGCGCGCCGAAGGAGACGAAGCCGACCCAGCCGAGGCTGCCCGAATGAACATGGCCGATACCCCAGTCGGTGTAATGGCTGAGCGAATTGACCGCCTTCACCGACATTAGCGGGCCTTCGAAGGTCGACATGCCATAGAAGGCCACCGACACGACCAGCATGCGCAAAACCGGATCGGTGCGCAGCTTGTCCCACGCGCCAGAGAGAGTCATCAGGCCGTTGATCATTCCGCCCCAGGACGGCATCCACAGCACGACCGAGAACACCATGCCGAGAGTCTGCGCCCAGTCGGGCAGAGCCGTGTAGTGAAGGTGATGCGGACCCGCCCAGATATAGAGGAAGATCAGCGCCCAGAAATGCACGATGGAGAGGCGATAGGAGTAGATCGGCCGCTGGGCGCGCTTGGGTATGAAGTAGTAGACGATGCCGAGGAAGCCCGCGGTCAGGAAGAAGCCCACGGCGTTATGCGCGTACCACCACTGGATCATGGCGTCCTGCACGCCCGCCCAGACGATCACAGACTGCGGCGAAAACACCGAAACCGGAATTTCGGCGTTGTTGCCGAGCACCAGCACGGCCACTGTCAGAATGAAGGCGAGATAGAACCAGTTGGCGACGTAGATGTGCGGCTCTGTCCGTCTCGCCAATGTGAAGAGATAGACAAGGAGATACACAACCCAGACGACAACCAGCCAGAGGATCGCGTACCATTCGGGCTCCGCGTATTCATGGCCGCGCGTGACGCCGAGCAGATAACCCGTGCCCGCGATCAAAATGAAGAAATTATATCCCAGCACCACGAACCAGGGGGCGAGTTCGCCCGCTATGCGCGCCCGGCTGGTGCGTTGCATTACATAGAAGGACGTCGCCAGCAGCACATTGCCGCCGAAGGCGAAGATCACCGCCGATGTGTGCAGCGGCCGCAGGCGCCCGAAGTTGATCCAGGGCAGATCGAGGTTGAGCACGGGAAAGGAGAGTTCGAGCGCCAGATACAGCCCGACCAGGAAGCCGGCCGTGCCCCAGAACAAGGCCGCCAGCGAAGTGAACTTCACGGGGCCGTAGTTATAGTTCGGCTTCCCGTCGATGATCAAAGGCGCCGGCGCGATCGGCCGGGCGTTGTAGCGCAGCTGGATTCCCACGACAGCCAGAACGGAGCCGAGGGAGAACAGCGCCATGTGGAAGGCGTAGGCGGGCGTATAGGCCCGCGACGCGATGAAGGCCGTGGCGACGGCAAGCGCCAGAAATATCGCCGTGAGCGATATTTCGCCGAAGGTCCGCCGTTTCGGAATTAAAGGCAGCCGCTCCATGATGTTCTGTCCTCGCAGATTATTTCGCTGCGCGCACGCGAGATGAGGATGATGCTGGAATTACGACCGAATCCCAAAGTCCGGCTCGTCGAAGCGCGTATTAATGCTACGCTGCACAACGAACGAATTGCTTGACGAAGATCAATGAAAAATCATTCTGAGCGGCGATGCGCGCAAGTGTCACATCTATAAGGCGCAGCCATCGCCATTCGCCCGATCCCGCGCCACTTTTTGCTCGATCGCATATGGACGATCTGTCTATTAGGATGTTCAAATATGCGTTGTCGCGCGAATTTGCCGCAGGCGCTTTGCCTCCTTAGGCCCGGGAATGTTCGGGCCTAAGGAGGAGTGGAATCAGCGGTCGCGCACTTTCAGCAGGGCCTGTAGACGTGATAGCCGAATAGCGCGCCTAGCGGTTCGGAATGACGCAATTCGGTGAGGCCCGAAAAATACGGGCTGCTGCCGGAATAGGGATAGCCCTGATCGCAATTGGGATTTTCTGCCGCGAAAACCTCGGTCTCGCCGTTTCGCGATGAGACCAGAGCGGAGCGCGCCACATAGCCGCGCAAATCGCCCGACGACACGAGAAGCCAGCGGCGATTCGCGCGCACGACGACGACTTCGGCGCCGGCCGGAAGGACGTCAATGATTCGCGAATTGGCCGCCGGCCGCACGCGCAGATTCGCGGTCTGATCAAGAACCTCTGCCTGGGCTTCAAATGGCGGCGCGCAAAACGCCGCCGCCAGGCATGCAACGAAACCAATCGCCCTCGCCAGACGCCGCATTACATGACCTTTCATGTTTTCAGGGTGCGCTGTTCCGCGCGGGACGACATTGCATCAGGGCGCCTCAGGACTCAAGCCGCGACCGAACCCTACTGCGCGCAAGCCGTGCAGCGCGGAGAAATGCTGGAGCGCGCCTCATTAAGTAAAGGCTCGCCTTTCCCGACAAAACTGAACTATGCTTGGGCCAGAAACATTCGAGAATTCGCCTGTCGCCATTTGATTTTGGAGAAAGCATGAAGCCGGCGTTTTTCCGTCCCCGGGCGCTTTTCTTCGTTGCTGTTGCCTGCGTCGCGAGCCTGGTCGCGCCGTTGACGGCCAGCCGCGGTTGGGCCGAAAGCGCGCCCAAAGCCGCCCCGGGACAGTTTTCCGCCAACGACCTTCCCGCCGACCGTGACAGCGACGCGATACTGACAACGCCAGCAGCCGGCCGCTACAGCATTCGCGCGAAAAGCGCCTCGGGCGCGCGGATCGAAATCGTCGACATGATCGAAGGGCCGGGAGAGGCATCGGGCGCACCCGGCCAGCGCGACGGCCGCATCGACGCGCTGCTCGACAAGGGCGCCTATAAAATCCGGATCACGAACGCCAAGGGCGCGACCGAAAAAGTGCGTCTTTCAGCCGAAGCTTTCACCGAGATCGGCGCAAGCCGCCCCGCGCTCATCGCTGGGCGGATGGAAAGCGGCGAACTTGGCGACATGCAGCAGCGCTCCTATGGGGTCGAGGTCGGCGCGGAAGGGCGCGTGGCGCTTGAAGCGATTGGCCGCGCCTTGCAGGACATGCGCCTGTGGAACGCGAGCGGCGAACTCGTCGACGTCGCCTTCGACAAGAGCGTCGCGCAGCCAAAGCCCGGTCATTTCATGACGCGCATCAGGCTCGAAGGCGCGGTCGCGCCAGGCCGTTATCTGGTGACGGCCTATGGCGCCCCGCCGTTGGTCTGGTCCGACGCCGCAACGGCGCAACCCTTCATGCTGCGGCTGCAGACGCCATTATCGCTCGACGCAGGCGTCGCCGAAGGAATTATCGGCCCCTTTGGCTCCACGAGCTTCGCGGCTCTCGGCGAATACAACTCCTTCCGACTTGAACTGCCGCAACGGGCGCCGGCGAGCCTGAACATTCGCCGCGCCAAGGGCGCCGGCGCTTTCGCGCAGATTGGGGTCAATAACAGGGAGCCCGGCGTCACGCTCTATTCGCCCGGCGACGAGAAGGAGCCGGCGCGGATCGAGGTCTCCGGCTTCGAGGGACAGGCCTTCACGCTGCGCGCCGTGCGGCAGAACACGCATCTCAATTTCGAGGCGTCGGGTCCGCATCTCGTCGGCGTCGACCTCGCCGGCGACGGCGGCGACGAAATTCCCGCGAGCGTCTTGTTCGCGCGGGTCGAGAAGGACGGCAAGATTCGCGTGCTCGCCTCAGACATGCCGCGCATCGCGACAGGGCGTCCGTGGCGCGGCAAGTTCAATCTGCGTGGCCGCACGACGCTGCTGTTTGAAACAAAGGACTCCGGCCCTGTCGCCATAGCCGCCAAGGGCTTGAAGCTGCGGGCGACGATCGAACCCACCCTTGGCGCGCAGGCGCCGCGCGCCGACGGCAAGGACGCCACGCGCTACGATCTGCAGGCGGGCTTCTACACGCTTGTCCTGGAGCCGCAGGGCGACTCGGCGGGCGTCATCGACCTCACGCTCGGAACGCCCGGCGTCACGGCGCCCGCGCCAACGCCCGCGCCGGAAAGAATGGCGATCTCCTTCGGTCGGCAGCAGCTGGAGACCTCCGGCTCCTATCACATCATCGGCAATATGGCGCCGCAGCTTCTGATCGGTCCTCGCATTGTCGCCTTACCCGCCGATCTCGCCAATGAACCCCTGCCCCTGTGGCAGGGCGCCAATGAGAAAATCGAAATCGCCCTGCGCGCGCCAAAAAACGGCAAGATCGTCGTCAAAGACAGCAAGGGCGCCGATGTTGCGCTGAGCTTGAGCGCCGAGACGACGCAGAATGATATTCCCGTCGTCACGGCGACGATCGCGCCGGGCGGCAAGGAGCGCGCGCTCGCGCTCGTCCATGTAGCCGCGCCCGCGAATGAAGAAGAAAAGGCCAGAGTCGCGCCGCGCAAGCCCACGCCCGGACGCGCGCCGCTTAACGCCGCTCAGGGACATCCGGTCTTTTTCGATCTTGGCCGCGACGAGACGCAGGAACTGCGCTTCAATGTGACGCAAGGCGGACTTTACCGCGTCGAGACGCTCGGGCGCCTGCAGACAGCGGTGAAGATCGGTGCGGCGATCGCTACGAATCTCGCCTCCGGCGAGAACAACGGGCCGGGACATAACGGCCTCGCGACGACCTATCTGCGCGCGGGCTATTACCGCGCTTCCGTGACCGCCAAGGATTCCGCTGGCCGCGTCGGCTTCTCCGCGACGCCCGCCGCATTGGTCGCGACGCCAAAACTTGTCGAGGCAGGCAGCGTGCGCGCGACGCTTGGGCCGGGCAAGGGCGCGGTCGTGCCGATCGAAATCGCACAGGCCGGTGTTTACCGCATCGACCTCCTCGGCGTCGGCCGCCATTGGCGCGCAAGGCTGGAAGACTCCGAAGGCTGGCCGCTGACGAAGCCCGGCGAACTCACGCGATTGACGCGCAAATTCGAGAAGGGCGCCTACCGGCTCGTTGTGACGCCGGAAGACGTCGAGGCGCGGCTCGTCGCGCGCTTGCGCATGACGCCGCCGCCGCAGGAGCTGACCGGCCACGGCCCGCATCCCCTGCCCTTCGAGACCGCGCAAAAGCTGCAATGGCGCGAACCGCAAACGCCGGGCGCGGCGCGCGATCCCGATATCTGGACATTTTCGCTAAAGGGCGACGCCGACGTCACACTCTCGATCGGCGACGGCATGATCGGCGAAATATTCCGCGAAAAAGACAGCGTCGGCAAGGCGGCCGAAGGCCGTGACTTCAAGGGAAGGCTGACGGCTGGAGACTACCGCGTCGAGGCGCGCGCCCTCGCGCGCGACGATCGGCTCGATTACGAAATTTCGCTTTCCTCGACGCAGTTGCAGCCCGGCGCGGCGCGCTCCGTCGACCTGCCCGCGACTGTGTCTTTCGCCCTCGCGCAAGACGCGGCGGTCGATCTCTCAAGCTTTGGCGACAAGGCGGCGCTTGGCGTGCTGAAAGACGCTAATGGCGCTGTGATCGAGAGCATGACCGGCGGAGCCGACGACTGGAATGTCGCGCTTGCGCGACGCCTTCCAGCGGGCGCCTATACGCTGGAGCTGACGACGCTCGGCGCCGAACCGCAAGCCGCCGCCGACAATCAGAACAGTGCCGAGGAAGAAGAAAGCGCCGACGACGCCGCCGCGCAGGAGGTCGCCGCCGACGCCGACAGCCAGGAGAACGGGGTCGAGTTGCGCCTTGCGCTGCCCGCCGAGATGGACGAAGGCGCGCTCGCCGCGACGGGCGTCAGGACGCTCACGGGCGCAGGCGCGCATGCGCTTGCTTTGCCCGACGCGCGCGAGGGAAGCCTTGTGCTCGTGTCGGCGCAATCCTCCAGCGAAGTCGCCTTGTCGATCGAACGCCGCGACGCGGACGGCGATTGGCGCGTCATGGGATCGCGGCGCGGCCTTGCGCCCTTCGCCGCGTGGCCCGCGCTTGCCGACAAGAGCGCGTGGCGCGTCGTCGTCTGGAGCGTCGGCGCCGGCGGCGCGCCCATCGCCATCGCCGCGCGTGTTGTGGAGCGGCGCGCGCATGGCGGCCTTGCGCTGGAGCCGATCGAAGGCATGCCCGCGCCCATCTGCGCGGGACTGGCGCAGCTCACCACGCCATCCGCCGTCGAGATTGCGGCGCCGCCAGCGGGTCTTGAGGCGGGCTCCGCGCCTGGCCGCCTGCTGCAAGGCGCGCGCGCCGGCGTTCTCGCGCCGCAATCGGAGCGGCTGTGGTTCGCGGCGCCGGGAGACTGCAAGAGCGAGGTCGCCGTGAAAACCGCCGAATGGCGCGGCGAGGAGATCAGGCTCGATCTTGGCGCTGGCGAAAGCGCGGAGCGTCCCCCGCTCGCGCCGCCCAAGGGCAAGGCGCGGCTTTGGCTCGCGCGTGCGAGCGAAGGATTTGCCGCGCTCGACGCCGGGAATAGCATGGCCGTCGCTGGCGACGCCACGCTCGCATTGGGCGGCGACAGGCCGCTGCGCGTGTGGGAGGCGTCGGGCGGCCGCGCAACGCGCGTCACATTGCGCGCGATCGACGTGGAAATGGCGCCGCAAGTTCAGGGCGGCGCGCTCTATCGCGGCGTAATCGCGCCAATGACCGTACAGCCATTAACGCTCGCATTAGGCGAAGCGCCGCTGTCTCTTGAACTGCCCGCCGGAGTCGCGGCCTTCTCGCCGCCGCGGGATGCGGGCGGCCTCGCCGTCTATGGCGGCGCCGAGCCGGTGTCCGCGACATGGCACGGCGCGACGGGCAAGGACGCGGCGCTGTGGCTCGTCAATCTGACCAGCGCCCCCGCCCCGGTCTCCGCGGCGCCCGCGCCCGGCCCGCGCGAAACGCTGACGGCAAGCCATGCGCTGAAAAGCTCTTTCGGCGCCGCCGGACGAATTGTGCTCCCGGTCGCCAATTCCGGCGACGCCACGCTGTTCGTGGTCGGCGGCGCGGCGCGCTTCGTCTCGAAAGACGGACACGTTTCGCAAAGCGTCAGTGCGGTTGGCGCGCCAGGGAATCTGGCTAGGCTTCCCATTCATGACGCTGGCGCGATCATCTTTGACCATCCGCCGGGGCTCGCCGCTTTGTGGCTTGAGAGTGGGGAACATAAGCCTCAAGTCGCCAAACCGCTGACCACGCCGCAGCGCGTCGCGCTTCAAGGAGAGTCCGTCAGCTTCGCCTTGCATCAAGGCGAGCCGGCTCTCCTCACCCTGCGCGGCGGCGCGCCTGCGATCGTCGCCTTCTCGCAGAACGGCCAACGCGATCTGGAAGCCTTTCCGGCGGCCGTCGAATTTCGTCATTACATCGCCAGCGGAGACGCAACGCTTGAAATTTATGCGGCAGGCGAAACGCTCACCGGCGCGCTGGATGTTTTCACAACGCCCGCCCTTCCCGTGCATGACGGCGTCAATGACGCAGTGACGCTTGCGCCGGGCGCGACCGCCTTATTCGTCTTCGAAACGCAGCGCGAAAGCGAGATTGGCCTCGGGCTTCGCGCGGAGCCGGACCGCGCCGCAATGCGGCTGCTGGGCGCCGGCGGAAAGCTGCTCGGCGAAGGCGTCGAACTGTCCCGCAAGCTTCCAGCCGGGCGGTATTTCGTCGAGGCGCGCGTTCCCGCCGACGCGCCTATGAGCGTGGTGCGCCTCGCCATTCTTGGACTGTCGCCGCCACCGGCGGGACCGCCCGAGGAAGTCGTGGCTGAATATCTCGACAAGGCCGGCCTGAAAAAAGCGAAAACGCGATAAAGAGTCAGAGGCGTTACAATGAAACGACTATTCCCTGCCTTGTTTGCGGCGGCTCTGCTTTTTTCGCTTGCGCCCGAACTTCGAGCGGAGACCACGCCGGGTTTCGATCGGCTTCAGCGCATCGACGGCGCCCGCTTCGTGCCGGAGAAATTCCTGCGCGACTGGGACCCGATCACGATTTTCTTTGACGCCGACACCGGCCCGAGAGCGGGCGGCCCCGCCGACGCGCATGAGAAATTCGCGACGATCACGCCCGAGCGCGCCGGCGAATGGCGCTGGCTTGGCGCCCGCGCCTTGCAGTTCCGCCCCGCCGAACCCTGGGCGCCATTGCAGCGCGTGACCGTTAAATCGGGCGCCGCCGAAACCCGCCTTTTCGCGCTTCTGCCCACGCCAAGTTCCACAGCGCCCGCCGACGGCGCCGAACCCATAGCCGAACTCTCGCAGATTGCGCTTACCTTTCCCTCGCCCGTCGACGCAAAGGCGCTCGCGCGGCTGCTGACGATCGAATTGCGTCCGGCTCCCGGAATCTCTCCGCTGGGCGCCCAAACGCTCACCGCCTCCGATTATGAGATTCTCCCGCTGGAGCGGGCCGCGCGCGCGGACGCGCAGACTTACGTCGTAAAATTCCGCAATGCGATCGCCGATGGCCGCGTCGCGATCCTGCGTCTCAAGCTGGCGGACGAGCCCGGCTTCGAAGAAGAAATCTTCGAGCTGCGCGTGCGCACCGCGACGCCCTTCGCCGTCACGGAGATGAGTTGCGGCCACGGCTGGAACGACGATGCGATCGACAATGTGCTGCGCTGCGCCAGCAATGGTGGCGGCTCCTCCGCCGCGCCGGAAAGCGGCGAGGAAGACAACGCTTCCTCCTATGCGCCCGCCAGCAAGCGCGGCCTCGCGCTGAAATTTTCCGCCGAGCCCGCCGGGATCGACATACTTGGCGCGCGCGAGGCGCTGCGCATCACACCGCCCGTCGACGATCTTTCCGTCGAGGTCGACCATCAACGCCTGAAGATCGCCGGCAAGTTCCTGTCCGATCAAATCTACGAACTCGCGATAGCGCCCGGCTCCCTGCGCGACTCGCGCAAGCGGACGCTGGCATCCGCTTTCAACAAGCGGTTCGCCTTCATGCGCGATCCGCCCGCGCTGCAATGGGACAGGGGCTTTGGCCTTGTCGAGCGCTATGGCCCGCAATTATTGCCCCTGCGAGGACGCGGCTATGAACGCGCGGACATTCGCATCCACGCCATAGACCCGCTGTCACGCGACTTCTGGCCCTTCCCCTCCAGCGGCGTCGATACCGAGGACTCCGGCGCGCCGGCTCTTTCCGGCAATGAGCCCAAACATTGGAGCGACAACGCCGACATCGAGGCCGACGCTATCAAGGAGCGCATCAAGGCGCTGGGCTCGCCCGCCGTTTCGAGACTGGCCGAACTGCCTCTGCGGCGCGGCGGCGCCGACGCCAAATTCGGTCTCGATCTCAGCGCGGATTTCGCCCGCATCGCCGGCAAGGAGCAGCCCGGCTCTTATCTTGTTGGCCTGCGCGCGCCGGATCAGGGCGCGCGCCACTGGCTGCGCGTCACCATCACCGATCTGAGCCTGAGCGCCATCGAGGAGCCTGGGCGCGTCCGCTTCGCGGTGACGTCGCTTTCGACGGCGCAGCCCGTGGGCGGCGCGCAGATACGCATCGACGGCGTCAAGGACGATAAATTCGTCACGCTGGCGCAAGGGACGACTGACGCCTTTGGCTTTTTCACCTGGAGCCTCGCCAAGAGAGCCGAGGCCGATCTGCGCCGCGTCGTCGTCGTCAAGGGGATGGACACGCTCGTCGTCGATCCCGACAGCGCGCCGTCCGAATATTCCAGGGAAAACTGGTCGAAGCCCGAGGAAGCATGGCTATCCTGGACGACCGACCCCGAGC
>Ga0182013_10005672_pt1 | contig 14436 bp, 10 predicted proteins | sample 612S2MmetaG_FD_120487 | JGI IMG/M metagenome (GOLD analysis project Ga0182013, IMG submission 120487) | Permafrost microbial communities from Stordalen Mire, Sweden - 612S2M metaG | ecosystem: Environmental > Terrestrial > Soil > Wetlands > Permafrost | place: Sweden: Stordalen | collected... | reverse complement strand
CGGGGCCACCCGCCAAATGACACATGCTTGGGAGGTTTGCGGCGCAGTGCGTCATAGGTGTGGGGCGTGCGTCGCAGGCGCTAACCCATCGGGACTTGTGCTGTTTTCCATTCTTCCAGGGACCGGGTAGGGGCCAGAAAAATCAATCCGTGCTTTACCGCCATGAGTTTTCTGATAGTCCTCTAATACCTTATTCCAGTCGCCTAGTGCGACCTTTGCTCGCAACTCGGGCGGGCCGACGAATATAAACCAAGAGTAGCCCGGACCCTTCCCTCCCGTATCCATGACACCAAATCCACCGTGGTCGATGCCCGCTAGGACGTAGCCGACTGGAACAGGGCGATTCTGCGCTGTTCCGCCGTGGATGGGGTCTCTATAGTAAAACTCGTCAGGCGAGAGAGACGCATGGATCCGGAGGTTCGATGTCCTGACAATCCCTGATTCCGGAACTTCCACTCTAATCTTCCCATCCTCTATCGAAAAAGGCGGAGATTGAGGGTCGTTGAAGATAATCTGAATCCATCCGACATAGCCGTTTTGTAAGTAGAACCTATAGTTGGGATTGCCTTTTGCTGCCAAGGCAACGTAACATGCAACCGATAATAAGAACAGCGCGCCCACACCCGTCCAAAGTCTCGAATTCATAAGCACCGCCCCCATCGCCCATTGATCTGGTCTAGCTGTAAAAGACGCAGATCTGCTCATCTGCAGCACGTCTCACGGATAACATGGGTCTTGTCCCTTGCACCGCGGCAGCGGTGTGTGCGCATCGTCGTTCTGCTGCTGATTCTGTGAATCTTGTTCAGCTTGTCTAATGAACATTTCCCACTGCATCCGAGTCAGCCAGTCATTGTGCAGCGCACCATGAGCCTGAAGAAAATTCTTTCCAGTGTTTACCTGAATATTCACTGCATTAGAATTTGTCCGTCCTCCGAAGAACGGGATTCTCCCTCCGAGCTTTTGCGCCAGGTCATTACCTGCGTATACATTCCACCAAGCATCAACACCTCCACTGTATGGATAATCGCCCCGCATAGGCTGTCCGAGAGAGACTAAATTGTTGACGAAATATCCGTCGGCCAAGAGAGTAGGAAGGGCTCCCATCACCCCGTTACAGCCATGACTATGGCAAACGATATTGTTTTGTTCTCCAGGTTTCCATGCATGGCTTGCCATCGCTGCCGTGATCTTCGCGGCGAGTTCGGCTCTTGCGGCAGCTGAATTGCCACCGCTCCATTCAATTTGTTCAACATCATCATCACTGGGATCGAAGAACCCGGCCATTTCCTGACCGAGCGGGGATGACGCGGTCCAATCACTCGCCTTATGCCAAGTTCCGCCAATCAGCCACGTTACCCGGCCATTGGTATCGATACTGCTGAGAGGATTGTTGCGAACATAACCGTACAGGTTCCAGCTCTGCGGATTTTCGGGATTTTGATCAGCGAACGGAAGATCAGGACTCAACCAGCGTCCCATCGTAGATGCATAGTACCTTGCGCCGAAGTAGTCGTTGCCTGATTCGGCGTCGCGTTCTTTGCCGGTGAAGTGGTGTTCGGTAGGATCGGGGCCGCTGCAGCTTAGGCCGTCGCCGAAGGGAAGGCTGGTGCAGGTTTCCGTGATGTTGCCCTGATAGTCGGTAGATACACGTCGCGTTCCCAACCAATCTGAAAGATTGAAGTGGAGAGGGCTGTTCGTTCCCGCGTCATAAGTCGCGATTAGGGAGCCGGCGGCATAAATGTTGGTATGCGCCCACCGCATGGTTCCGGAGGTGGTGTTCACCTCGGTCAACTGCTCGCCGGATGGCCCAAGCACGTAGGAGTTGGTGACAGTGAAGCTCCAGTTATTCTGGCCCGTTTGTCCGGAGCAGGCAGTACTCCAATTGGCCGTGCCGGAGCCAGTCCAAGTCAGCGAGCCCTTGGCCACGCGCGTACCCTCGGCGTCGTACACGTACCCTGTTATGGCTCCCGTATACAAGTTCTCCGCGGCGCAGACGCGCCCCTCGGCATCGTAGAGGTACGCGTTCTGGTTGTCTTGGGTAACGTCGCCGGCCGCGTCGTACGGCAGCGGCGCACCCAGCATCAGGCTCGCGGAGGAAACCTGATTATTGGCGCTATACGCGGCCGTCGTGCTGGTGGGCATAGGCGCCGTCACGCTGCCGCTGAAGCTCTGCGCCGTCCGGTTGCCGAAGCTGTCGTAGCTCCAGCCGGTCTGCAACCCCGCATACGGACCCGCCGACGCGCTGGCCGTCGTCAGCCGATTCAAACTGTCGTAGCCGCCAGCCATGCTCCACGTCCCCATCACCGAATCAGTGTAGCTCAGCACGTTGCCCACGCCATCGTAGCCGGAAGCCCCACTCGGGGGGCTAATGGTGAAACTGTATATTGACGCCACCGAACCGGAGTTCACTTGGATTGTCGTACTGCCGGAGGCGGTGGTGTAATCGGTCGAGTCGGTCGGGAAGAAGTTGGCAAGCAGAACCTGCGATCCGGACTCCAACACTTCGCCGGCCGCAGGCCAATACACGAACGTCCCCGCAACATTCGCTGTCGCGTTAAGTTGCGTTCCGCTCAATGGTGTGCCGTAGGAGATGGCCGCTGGAGTCGGCCAGGTGATCACTGGCGTTGCTTGAGTCGCAGGAACGACAATCGTCTCCGTGATCGCGTTTGATGTTGCGTAACTGTAGCTGCTGTTGCCAGGCCAACTGGCAGTTAGTGTGTGGGTGCCCGTCGTCAAAGTATTTATGCCGATTGCAGCACTGGCGCCATTGATAGTTCCGGAACCGATCAGTGTGCTTCCATCGTAGAAGCTTATCGTGCCCGTTGTGGGGCCACCGCTGGGGAAGGTCGCGGTGAAATCCACATATTGACCGTAGATGGATGGTGTGCCCGATGTCGACAGACTCAATGTTGGCGTCGGCAACGGCGGAGTGACCTGCACTTCCAAGACAGAGCCTCCTTGGCTTTGCCACCCGCAACTTTCGCCCATACCCGATGGGTCATAACACTCTGATGCATTTGCATCGAGATCATACACCAGGTTGAGAACAGGGACTGTGGATCCAGAAGCATATACGCTTGCGGTGCCAGACTGAAAGCCAGAATCGTATACCAGAGTGCCCGCCCCGAGACCGTTGGAAGGATATTGATAAATCACTGCTTCTGCGCCCACATTTGGAACATACATTGGTCCCCATTCAGCATCCATGTTGTAGTCTTCATTGACCACTTCGACATAGCCGCTGAGCCCGGAGGAATTTCCATAGAAACAAGCGGTCTCTTCAATATCGTTGCTCCAATCGATGACCTGGCTGCTGCACACGTTGACGCTCGGGCCACTGGATTGGCCTTGTGCAAGGGACGGCCCTATCGTGTAAATAACGAAGAGCGCACCCGCGATGCCCGCGATATGGCGAAGCAGTTTTCTTGTGTTTGTCATGGTTGCACCGCCGCAGGTGCCGTTTGCCCAGTTGATGGAGACTGACGGCGCACAGCATTGTTTGGAGAGAAGAATTGCACCAAGAACGCTTCCAGCCTTGCTTTGTTTTGTGTGGACAAGGCAATGGCCAGGTATGCGATCTCAGCATTGATAGCGGCTTCCCGTTGACCCGTTAGAGCCTTCAATTGATTTCTGCTGTTTGAAGTTACGCCTGCCAAGTGAATCGCAGCCGCCTGCGCATCCAGCACCTTCACATTCGCGGACAACCGTCGAGACGAGGTGCGGATAGGCGCGAAGTCCGCGTCAGAGAATTGCATCTTTGCCTGCAGGTCGTTGCGGAGCCAGCTTTGCGCCGGTTGATTGGCCGCGACGGTATCCAAATAATTCTGATAAATCAGAAAATGCCAATAGAGGTGCGCCAAGGATACCTGCATTGGCTGGGACGGCGCGCCCGATGGCTGCTGCGCGGTCTGAGTATGACCGGCAGCCTGATGGAGCGAGACGCATGTGAGCAGCAGCATCACCATCCGCAGTCTCGATAGTGCAATATAAAGCGATTCCTTGGCCATCATTGTCGTTTCCTCTTCGTCCGGTTCGCTCCGTGTTGACCATATTGCTCAATCCGCTATGTACCTTCCACTCGGCGTAAGGATTGCTTTCCCCTCCGATTTATGGATACGTCGCTGTTTCCCCGGTTATTCGCAACCGGCTGTCATAGGTTTTTGTGACTGACATGTAGTCGCCTAGAAGCATGTTCTGGGTCGCTCCGGCCGGGGTATAGCCCGCATTGGGATCCGCGGTAAACAACGCCGCCGGATGGTGATTGTCGAGCCAAGAACTCGTTAAGGTCGACAGTCGATTCGCACCATCGAATGTGTTCGTGAGCGTAAAGGGATTTACGCCTAAGCCGGCATTGACTCCGGTTCCATATGTGACGAGATTCCCAGCCAGGTCGTAGCTATAAGCCAATTGATAGGTATTGGTGTTCGAGTTTGCGCAACTTCCAGATGTCCCCGGCGTGCATTGGAGCTCGATTGTCACACGACCCATGGTGTCGTAGCCGCTGATGACTCGTTCCGTCATGTAACTGGAGGTTGGGACGCTGGGAGGGGATGGGCACGATCCAAACTGCGTCCATTCTGCCGCGAGTCTCCCCTTCCCATTACCGGCTATGTCGTACGCATAGCATGACGTGAAAGATCCACTCGGGGCGTTGGTGTAGCTCTTAGAAAGCAGCCGGTTGAGATTATCGTAGAAGTAATTTGTCGTAACCGCCTGCGCACTGCCTGTAGGGGCGTTGGGCTGAGGGGCAGTCCTGTAGCTGACATTACCGTTAGCGTCGTATGCGTAGCCGGTTGTCCCGTTTACGTAACTTCCGGTGGCGGTTGAGGAACACGTCCCAAATGAGTTTTCTGGATTTGAAGCGCAAAGCAGCTGCGACAACGAGTCATAGTTAAAGCTTCGCGCTGCACGCGGCGTATCTGTGCTTCCATTTCCCCTCTGATTGACGCTGAGAAGATTGCCAAGCGCATCGTAAGAATAAAGCGTGTTGAGCCCGCCCGGTTCGGTGACCTGTGTCAGCCTGCCAAGAGCGTCGGACAAATTTGTCCACGAATTGGACACTTCGTTGGTCAAAGTTGTCGAATTGCCGCTATACAACCAGGACTCGCTGGTCGTGTCCGGGTTTGTCTGCACCTTTTTTCGTCCAAGAGCATCATAGACCAGCGTTGTAGTGCCATCAGGGATTGCCGGTGCAGATCGATGCGGATTGGAAACTGTCCATATGCGGCTTTCGCCATCGTATGTTGTGTCCACAAAATCGGCACCGTCAGGATCAGAGTTAAGTTGGGTTTGGATGGCGCGGCCCATCGCATCAAATATCGTCGTGTTGACTTCTGTCGCTGCGCCGTTGATGATTTTGGAAATCGTTGTCGAGGGATTGGATCCGGTATCGACATACGATGCGGTCGCCTTACCGCCATCCGGATAACTTACCTGTGTGAGACGCATCCAGGGGTCGGGTTCGAAACCATTACACCCGCCAATGTAGTAACAGAACTGAGTCGTTTGCTGATTCGCGTCCTTTACACTTCGTAACTTGCCGTCGCTGTAGCCATACTGAAAGGTGGTCGTAAAGCTGCCCGCGCTCACCGCAGGCTGCGTGATGGAAGTAACATAAGCGTCCGTCGCCCCGCTCGGCAGAACCGCTCCAGGCACAAAGGCGTCGGCATATGAGTAGTAAGTGGTATGCGCCGAGCCTGTCATGTCGCTGCAGATGCCGTTTCCGCACGGATCTGTCATGGACGCTAATTGCCCTGCCTGATCGTACACATATGTCGTGACTGCGTTCGTACAGCCCTGCGCTTGCAGACATTTCTTCGTTACCGTTGTTGCGTTTGCCCGCGGAGCGGTCGATCCGGCGCCATAATTCGTGTTGTCGTGCTGCACGGCGGAAGCAGGCGATATCCCCCCTTGATCATACAAGTAGTCTGTTTCGGCTAATGTGCCGCTGCCATTGGAAACAATCACACTGGAAGGGAAGGCATTCAGTGTTGGTCCATAGGGGTAGAGCGGCGTAATGCCACCGTTACCAAGCGCGGCAGGAAAGCTGCTCACGGTCTTTTGGAGTAAGGCGCCTTTTGCGCCCACGCCGTAATCGTAGATATCTTTCTCCTGTAGCATTCCCGCGGGCGTATAGGTATAGTCGGTTTCCGTAGTGGGGGCGCCAGACTGGGTAGCGCCAAGGACCGTCTGTTGTGTCTGTAAATGCGCTAAATCTAGCCAGGTTTTGTTGACGGTTTGCAGAGTATTCCCGCTTGTGTCGAAGTACTGGACGGATTGCTCTACTGCCGGCCAGTCACTCATGTTTGCGGTTTGCTGCCCGCCGATCATATTCCAGCCCGGTATAAACGGAGTTCCTGGAATATTCCCACCCGGAACGTACGTATACTGAGTTGTATAGCTCGTACCGCGCAGTAAGTCGTGCGTGACCACGGTAGCTATTTTCTGTGACCAGCCCGGAGAGGCAATGTTACCGGATGTCGCGGAAAATGTCGTCGCATATGTGAAGTCTTGTTCGAGAGCGGGATGCACTCCATCATAACTAACTATGCGGCTGGACACTTGGGGACGACCGTATTGAAAATAACAGGAACTGACGGTTGAATTGACGATTCCGGTTCCCTGAAGAACTGACGTGCTCACCCACGTGTAAAATGCGTCATCGTTCAACCCAGGGATGCTCCAAGTATAAGAAGTGTAGGCTCCATTGGGGTATGTAATCTTATTCAGCAAACCATACACCGGATCATAGGTAAATTGGTAAGCCGTTCCATCCGGCAATTCCAGAGCGCCAACAGCGGTGACGGTTTGTGATGAGGAGTAGGGATATACCCTGCCTGCATCCATCGCGCACTGTCCGCCGTTAGATGAAACTAAGGTATAAGGGTACGAGGCTCCGGAAATCTGAGTATACGACCAGGTGGCAACATAAGGGCTTGGTGTACCAGACACATAGTAAGTACTCGTGCTAGGAGGGGTCACAGAGTAAGATAGTAGAGTCCTGCCTAATGTGTCTTCGATATGGGTTCCGACGAGAGAAAATGTTTCAAGGTTTCCGTTTCGATCCTCAATGCTGTAGGGTGGTGAAGAAAAGGTTCCAGAGCAAGGAGGAAACTCGGTTGCGCAGCCGCCGTCGGCAAGTGGTGAATAGGGGAATGTGTACACAGTTCCATCTTGAGAGGCAACCACAACTGTTCCGGGGCCAACGGTTGCTTGGTATTTGCGGTCCGGGGTCGTCATAGATGAAGTGCCGGAGGTAGGAATGCAATACTGACCGGCGGATCCAGATGGGTCAGAACCATCGGTAACTACGAATCCAAGCCAATGCCTGTCGCCCGTCTCGTCAGTGAATGCAAGATTTGCCGTATAATGGCAGTTCACGCCAAGATTCGGATCGGTATAAGAAGTTTTCTGAAGAGATATCTGCGGCAACGAATCGGACCAGCCACCGGAACTGATGTCTCCTGTGGACATACCTGACCAACTCTGCGGATACATATCAACTTCCCCGACCACAAGGTTCAGCGTAGGGGGATCAGCCTGCGTAAGTTGAATTGCCCCGGCTGAATCGTAATTTAGGCCGAATGGGAAATTAAGTCCTCGACCTGGCGGTGTCGGGATCTTAATCCGAACGCTGAGTTGCCCGCTTCCAGGGTCTACAGTTTCACCAAGCATTTGAATGTAGTCGTGCCCTGCTCCAAATGTCGGTGTCGTAGTCGCATAGGAAATTGTGTTGGTCGGCGGGGGCGGTGTCTGTGCTTGGATCTGCAGGGCCATTGTGGCGAGAATGAGTGCGGCAGATGACTGAGCTACTATTCGAATGGTGCTAATTGACATGGTGCTCTCCATACGCGGGTGTAGCAACGAATGACGATGAGATTCTCAAGGCATGTGCTGCGTGCGGGAATGCCAATATCATGGCCTCACCGTCCTGTAACATGGCAAGGCTTGATTCGGCTCATGTGTTCTCGCGAGTTGCGGTTGATAGCTGAGCCTTTCGTGAAGAATCGCCTGCGGATCCCCAGGCTCCGTACGCAGAACCATCTCCCGATAGGGGCGATCGCAATCCGTGCTGCGGCGCAACCAGAATGTCGTCCCCGAGGTCGAGGTCAGTGCTGCCCCTGATATCGGTGGCGCTTCATTCGGGTACGAGTCCACTAGACGTACCAAGAGCGGGTCGCTCTCAGAAGTGAAAGTCACTTCCGCGAGACAGGTATCCTCGCTCCTGCCCCACGTGCCGCGCACTAATGTGCTCGTCGCCAGGAATCGCACTCGCGCTTTTTGTCCATTCCTATGCGGCCATGACGCTCCCGAAGTAGTCGAGATTGCGATGGCCGCGACTAAGGAAACAATTCGGGCAAGAGGGCTAAAGATCACACAACTCTCCTGTGACCTCCGCTGGGTGCCAAACGCATAAAACGCGAGACAATTCACCGCAGCGTTGTCTTTGACGACTAAATCAAGGAACTCACTAAGAAATGGAAGTGACGAATGGTTGGTAGCGCTCGATGCAGTTTCAGCGATGGAAAATGGCGCGAATGAATTCGACAACTTCCTCCGGAGTCAACTCAAGAAGTAGACGAATGGTTGAGTGAGCTCAGGATTCTTGGGTAAGAACGTAGAGAGTTGCCAGCGCCATGTCAAGCTAAATCTGCGTTTGTCACATTACTAAGCGCAGGTAACCTATATCAGTTATTGTTCAGTTAACAGGACAAATTAAGTTCTTGGAAGCATATGTTATGCGAGTGCGAGGACGTGCACTCACCTAACTCCATGGTGGCTCAATCATGTGTCGCGTTCCGCGTTCGCCGTCTGGGTCGTAGCCCCTGACACACAGCAATCCCTACCGCAACGAGGCCGATTTGTTGCCAGAGGGACATACTCGACCATTCGTTCACAAGGATGCCGGGAATGAGCATCAAAGCGATAACGATGCCGACGATGCCTCCGAGGTGCTTCATTGCGCTCGCAGTCTTCACAATACCCAGCAAGACCCCAAAGCAACCAGAATGATTACGATGGTTACGAGCAATCCTAAGAGGCTCACCCAACCGTGCATGAAGTCCGGCCCGTTCATGGTGTTACGCACCTTCTCCTGAATGTGTGTTATCGCTTCTCGTCAGAGCAACCGCGATCTGCGTCGGCCCGAAACACCGTGCCATCGAATCGGATTTCGGACGGCTCCCCTCCAGCGGAAAAGTAATCCGTCCAGAACGCCTGGACAGCCTCCTTATGTACAGCCGAGAGCGGAACGAAGTCGCTGCTTTCAAGGCGGCCGAGGCAAAGCGGTACTCTCTGGAGCGTGAAGATGTGCCGCTCGCGTAGCCGGGTTGCAAGCACCCGAGCGGCGCTCCGAATTGGCCAACGAGCCGGCCGAGACGAATCGACAGGTGACATCGTCTTCGAGGAACGTCCTGCATTCTCGTCATCGCACGGCAGCGCCCAACAGCGACCAGAATCGCGAGCATTCGCGCATGGAAACAGTTGGGTCGGTTTGTGAGGAAGGGCGAGAAGGGCATCCACGAAGCTTTGCTTTTGCAACGTTTTCCCAGGAGCCTACGGGAGATACCAGCCGGAAACAAGACCATCGCTGGCAGGATGCACAATGCACAGCTTATGCTTTCCATCTTGGCTCCGCTGCACGGTCCAACCATCACGGTCACACCGAATCAAAGACCTCAAATCCCCGTCCTGATCCAGCTTGTAAGCAGCCTGCCCTTCACTTGACGCCGCCCAGGCAGACACCGCTTTCACATCGAGCGAACGGGCATATCCATTTGCATTCCCGATATCGTATCCCCAATAGAAAGTTCCACCAATCAAAAGCATTCCTCCGACCGCCGCGCCACCGAGCCACTGAAGCCAGGATTTACGAGCCGTGATTTGTGCGACAGTCTGTGCAGCCCGCGCAATCTCCCTTTGCGCAGACGTTACGACGGCTTCGCCCACAGTTTCTTCTATCCGCGCCTTCGTTGCCGCAAGATCAGTTTCAGCCAGCCTGCGAGCACTGTCTAGCGAAGTCGCGTACCTTGCGAGCGATTGTGAAATCAATTTATCGATTTGTTCCGGCATCTGTTTCGCCAAATCGAGATGATGGCCAAGTAAAAAGGTGATGGCCCATATCGCATCGTTGTCGCGAATATCTAGTTCTTTGCCGATGCGATTGAACCGGTTCGTTTCATCAGGGCTCGGATCGCGCCCATAGACGGAGCGAAAGGCTGTATCGATGTTCATGCAACAACCTCATCGAATACGGAGGCACACTCCTTTACCCAGCGGATTACTTCTGCGCGATTTCCGAGGGGAGCAACCTCGATTACTTTTTGGATCGTCAGTCGCTCGCTGTGCAACAGATCGGAGATGCGGTCTGCCACCTCCGGGAAATTGAAAGTCTTTCCCTGAGCCTCTACCGTTGCCCTGATCTTTGAATTGTTGTATAGCTCGAATTTACGTTCCGGCCCGTGATAAAGATTGCGAAGAACATGGGTCGTGTGATCACTAACTATGTCCAGATAGTCCTTCAAGAGTTGAAGACTATCCCGCTGTGAGTTGATTACCCAAAGCGTTACCAACCTGCGACCCAGTTCTTGCATGGACCCCGTGAGCAAGGCCCCATAGAGTTTTACGCCCTCTCCACTGCGAGCGGGGGTGTTGACGACCACGGTCTCGTCAGGCTGCACGGCCAGACGATTCACAAGGTCCATCCATCCGTCCTTTCCGTCCAGGTTGATGTAGACGGTTTCAACCGTCTTTCCATAAGCCTTGCCGACATCTGGATTTGCGGTATCCGCGTCAATCAGCAACAGCTTCTCGTCGCGTTTCGACAGGTAATGAATCAGAGACATCGAAACGATGCTCTTGCCGACGCCACCCTTTGAACCGCTGACCATGTACACAGGCTTTCCCATATTTCCTCCTCATATCTCCTTGTCGTCTTCGATTACCGTGAATGTTCCCCTTTTCCCCGCAACTGTGTTTACCCGCGCAGCACTGGTTCTTACAGGTGCGGCCGGAGTAGTCTTCACAGGCGGCTTCTCTTTAGCTTCCGGTCGAAGACCACCGCGCCCCTTGCTTGTTCTTCTTCCCGGTTTCAGGTATTGCCTCGCGGTCGAGATTGTCATGCCGAGGCCAACACCCTTGAGATCATCAAGCACCGTTTCGAGAGTGTGTCCAGCAGCCAGTGCGTCCTTGGCCTTTCCGCGCAGCTTTGCAAATGCCTCTCTGCGCGAGTATCTCTTCTCCGCAGGCAGAGCAGGCATTGCAATTCGTTTATCCAATGCCGCAATAGCAGCTTGAAGCATTGCCTCAGTGATTACTTCTCTTTGTGTCATCAGGTTCCTCCGGAGACCTTCCTGCAACGAGGACTATATGCAACTTAGCACGAGATAAGTCCGGAATAAACATGTCAAACGCCTGTGTTTATAGGGTGATGAGTAGTTATGCGAAGGAGTGCGTAATGGAGCGTAATCGTGCGCAACAAAATAATTTCTGCGAAGATTACCGCGTACGATGTGGCCTTGCGTGAAAGTAGTTTCTCGGATAGGTTGTGAGTGTAACGCGCTATGTGTAGAGAGAGCAGTACAGGATGCGGGTTGTCCGTACACATGGCTTCGCCATGTTTCGTCCAACCCGTTGCCTCTGATGCTCCGCGCTGCGCTTGTCTCATCGAGGCTCATCCTGAAGTAACCGTGCACGCTTCGCGTAGGGAAAAGCAATGTCGTTCACATCACGAGTAGAAGATCGCGCTGCATCACGATTCGAAATGAGGCTCACGGCGTCAGAGCGCGTGCAACTCCGGGAGGACGCCGACCTTGCCGGAATGAGCATTAGCGAGTTCGTCCGCAGGCGCACATTTGGCAAAGCGATCCACGCAGCCACTGACCTGATGATGATTCGCGAGCTGCGCCGTCTGGGCGGTCTTCAAAAATATGCGATAAATAAACTCGCCCTGCACGGCGAAGTCGTGGACGAGTGCGTCGCGACGATTCGCACATTACGCGCTGCTATAGAACGAGTCGCCAACAATGATCGTTAAGTACATCGCCAATCCGAAGACGCAATCGAGCAAGGCTGCGCGCGTTGGCAGCTTACTCGACTACATCGTGGCCGATGGACGCTCAGACTCACAGAAGGCCGAGTACATTGGTGCAAGCGGAAACTTTTATTCCGACTCGCAGCAAGGGCAGCGGGCCGAGATGGTTGCTCTTGCAATGGAAGCGACTCGCAGTAAAGATCCCGTAGATCATTGGCTCTTGAGTTGGAAGGAAGGCGAGCAGCCGACGCAGGCGCAATGCAATGAGGCCGTCGGTATTCTGAAACGGCATCTCGGTATGAGCAGCGACCAGCTTGCCGTCTTTGCATTGCACCGCAACACTGAGAACTATCATCTTCATGTCGTTCTCAATCGCGTTCATCCCGATACGTTACGTGTGGAGGACAAGGGATGGTGCATCGACAAAGCGCACAAGGCCATCGCAGAGATTATTCATGCGCAGGGTTGGGAGGCAGAGAGAAACGCTCGCTACGTCGCCGACCGCAGCGGTCAGGTCACACGGACCAGCAGTGTGCGCGAACCTCAGCCACGCTCGAAAGCGCGGGACCATGAAAACGCAACCGGAGAGAAATCATGCGAACGAATCGCGCAGGAAAAAGCCGCACCAATCTTGCTCAATGCGAAGTCGTGGGCGCAGGTGCATGAAGGGCTTGCCCAGATTAGTATGCGATATGAGCGGAAGGGCAGCGGAGCAATGCTTTGGGTGGGCAACCAGCCGCTCAAGGCCTCTTGTATCGGTCGTGAATTCAGCAGGAATCGGATGGAGGAACGGCTGGGCGAATTTCAGCCTGATAGCCGCGGCAATACAATGCCGCAGCAGCCGCATATAGCAGAACCTCTTCGCCCGGATATGCCAACAAACTGGGCTGAGTATCGCAAGGTACTCGAAGCGAGCCGCAAACAAAAGGACGCTGCTCAGGTCCGGCAACGCATTGATCATCACGTAGCGCGTGAGATGCAGTCTGCGGAGTTTCGCAAAGAGCGGTCCGCGCTTTATCAGGACGGCAAGTGGTCCGGGAACGCCCTGAATGTTGCCAGGAGCCTATTAGCCGCCGATCACGCCATGCGCAGAGCCGAACTGATCGAGCGACAAAAGCGCGAGCGTGACAGTCTGCGAATGAGGTTCGGCCGGCGAAAGACCTTCGAGCAGTTTCTTGTAGAGCAGGGAGAACCAGAGCTCGCGGAGCAATGGAGGTATCGGGATACGGAAACGCCCGGTACCGCGATTCTTGGAGACAGTGATGAAATACCAAGCAAGCGCGACATCCGCGACTTCATCGCGCAGGTGCATCAGTCCGCGCACTCGCAGTTGGCTGAAATTCACTATTCATCACGCTCCGATCCAAGCCACGTCAGCTTCACGGATCGTGGCAAGCGCATTGACGTCTGGCAAGCGCAGGATGAGGCTGCGGTCTTAGCCGCGCTCCAGTTGGGCGTACAGAAGTGGGGAACACTAACCATCACTGGCCCCGACGAGTTCAAGCAACTATGCGCAGAGCTTGCAGCGCAACAAGGATTCAACATCAGCAATCCGGAGTTGCGCAGGGAAATAGTTCGCGTTCCCAGCGAGGGCCAGCAAGTTCCGGTAGTCCCGGCTGGAATGCCGTCGCCGAGCAGGTCGTATCAGTTGCACAAGGCCGACATTCTTAACCGTATCGAGGCGCGGAACGCCTCACAGCTTGATTGGATGATTGCGGTAAGAATGCGCGTAACGGGCCACGATCAACAGGCCATCACGCAAGCTCTGAGGGAAAACGCCGGCCTGGGGCGCGAGGCAGAGAACCGCAACTGGAGCAACTACGCGGAGCGCACCGCCGAGGCCGTTTTTGGCCCACGCGGCGACCGAGAGCTCGATAGGAGCACACAGCGCGCCGAGGCATGGGCGCGAGTCGAAGGCAGAGACCTTGCGCACGAACGCCTTGTGCATCACAGCCAGCGCCGCGCAGTTCCAGCGCGTGGCCGAGGAGACCTTGGGATCGGATGAATGTGCGCACGCCTGTCGCCTGCTGCGCTGCCCTCGAAAAGAAGCAGCGGAATTGGATGCCTCATACCGCGCGATATATAACATGAAGCGGGGTGGCTCCCTTAGTACAGTAACCACTACTGGTTGTGTTTTCCGGTGGGCAGGCTCGCCCGCGATGGCCGGTAGCGCGTCGGTTTTGTGACCACGGCGTTTTCCAGTAGTCGATAGAACAACATTCCACGGTGGCGCGACTTTCTGCGATTGAAGCGGAAAGCGAACTCATCCAGATACGCATCCAGATGGGCGGCCGTGGCCGAACCCTGGTGCGTTCCCAACAGCCAACGCTTCAGCAAGGGTGCCACCTTATGCACGCCCGGCATGACGACATGCGCCGGATCGCCCGTTGCCGACAAATTAAGGG
>Ga0182013_10005669_pt1 | contig 14444 bp, 8 predicted proteins | sample 612S2MmetaG_FD_120487 | JGI IMG/M metagenome (GOLD analysis project Ga0182013, IMG submission 120487) | Permafrost microbial communities from Stordalen Mire, Sweden - 612S2M metaG | ecosystem: Environmental > Terrestrial > Soil > Wetlands > Permafrost | place: Sweden: Stordalen | collected... | reverse complement strand
TTTCGTTCAATTTGAGCAGGGATCGCAATGTCGACCATTACCTGGACGAACCCGGCGGGCGGCGACTGGTCGGTGCGCGCCGATTGGTCGTCCAGCCCGAATTTGCCGGGCCCAGGCGACGAGGTGGCGATTACGCTGCCGGGGACGTACACGGTCACGCAATCGGGCACGGTGACGGTCGCTGGCCTGGTGCTGGCGGACCCCAGCGGCACTCTGGATACCAACGGCGACCTGAACGCGGGGACCCTGACGTTGGACGCAGGCGTTCTGGACCTGAACGGCACGCTTGCGAACACGACCGTCCTGGACAACGGCGGCACCGTGCAGTTTGAAGACACGGCCACACTGTCCGGCGTCACCTGGCGAGGGACGCTCGATTTCGCGGGGACGTCTGGCCTGGACTTCCGTTTTCTGGATATCGTCGGCGGTCTGACCGTCACGGGTGCCGATGGCATATCGCCCGGCGTCATCGACTTCAGCGGCTGGACCTTCGATATCCTCGATGACGAGACGTTTGACAACGTAACGTTGAACCTCCGCGTGCTTGGCTTCGATGCCAAGAATCTCACGCTGGGGGCCCATGCGAGCCTCAACCTCGCCGGCGATTCGGATACGGACCAGTCCGTCGGCACGCTGGTCAACGCGGGCCAGATCAATTTTCTGGGCGGGTTTGACGAGTTTAACACCACAGCCTTGTTCAACAGCGGGACCATGTCCGTTTCATCGGGTACGGTCGATTTTCAAATAGGCTCCCCCTTCCAGGTAAGCCCCCGTGCCTTTCGACAATACGGGCGTCATCGAAGTCGCCGCCGGCGCGGTCGTTAATCTTGCTGCGAACCAGGTTACCCCAGACGGTCTTGGAACCTTACGAATCGGCGGCAGATTTTTGTTGCAGGGCAACCTCGACAATATAGGCAGCACGATCACGGTCGCGCCCGGCGGCAGCTTCGATCAACTGACGTTGGATGGGACTCTGGAAGGCGGGACAATTGTTTCCCAGGGTGGCACGCTCATCGGCAACGGAACATTGGCGGGAGTCACGAGCGTTGGAACCTTCGATGTAACCGGCTTCTGGATGGTCGATGGGGCAACTCAGTTCGAGGCCGATGCCACGGGACCCGCCGCGATCCAAATGACGAATGGTCAGCTGGAATTCTTAACGACACGAACATTGGACAACCTGGTCATCACCGCCGCTGGAAGCGACATCATCGAGGCGGAATTCGGCACTCTGACCCTCGATCCCACCGTAACCCTGATCAGCAACGCAGCTACTGTTTCGTTCGAAGGGACCGTGGTTAATCAGGGCAGTATCGAGGCCACGAGCGCCGCGGACACTTTGTACCTGAACCTGGGATTCACCAATGCTGGCTGGATCGGAATTCAAAACGGCGCGGCCCTGAACGGCACCCTGGCCAACACAGGGACGATCGTCCTGGGTGGCGAGAAATCCAGCCTCACGGTTTATGACACCGGGCTCAATCAGGGGAGTATCGACGTCACGGGCTCAGACGACGTCATTAGCCTGGGGACCAGTTTCACCAACGCGGGCTGGATCGGGGTTCAAAACAGTTCGACGTTGATTGTTGGCGTATACAGCGGTTCTCCCGGTGGCGTCATCAACACGGGCACGATCGCTTTAGGAAATTCATCGACCAGTTTGGTGTTGTACGGGTCCCAGTCCCTGGCAAACCTTGGCGGCATTACCGGCGTTGGCGCGAACCTTATCGTCGGAGGAACACTCGACAATACCGGTGGCACGCTGATACTCGCGCCAAATGCGACGTTTGGCGCGCTGAACATTGGCTCGCCGGACGGCGTTGTACAGGGCGGCACGGTGATCAACGACGGCGGAACGTTCACTCCCGGCGTCGGCTTCGGCGGCATCTTGTCCGACCTGACCTGGCGCGGTCCTCTGGACCTCACGAGTGCCGCCTTACAGGTAAACGACGTTTTGTTTCAGTCCGAGGACGGCGGCAGCCCAGGCAACGTGGTGCTGAACGACAGCAGGTTGTACGTGCTGGATGGCGGGACACTCGACGGGGTATCGTTGATTGCCTCAGGGGGCACCTCGCAGATCGTTGGGCAAGACCGCCAATGGGGCGACAACTTTTTCCTGACCCTCGGAACCACCGCGACGATCGACGTGACCAGTGGTTCGAGCCTGAGTCTGCACGGCACGACGGTCACCAACCTCGGCACGATAGACGCGACCGGACCAGGCGCGGTCGCCATTGTGCAATCTTATTACGACGGCCGCGCCGTCAGTTTCGTCAACGCCGGCCTGGTGAATATCACGAACGGCGGCGTGTTCCAGTTCCTCGCGACCGCGGATCAGCAAGGCTCGTCCTTCCTTTCGCAGACGATCGATAACTCCGGCCTGATCGAGATCGCCAGTGGCGGCACCTTCGACGTCGGCGCCTACATGTCGGGCATCACCAACACCGGCACCATCAACCTGAATGGCGCCACCAGCACGTTGAAACTCGAAGGCACGGTCATCGCCGCCGCTCTGGACCTCGTCACCGGCGACGGCGTGCTGGCGATCGATGGCCTGTACGACAACACCGGCGAGACGCTGACCATCGGGCCGTCCGGCCCATATTCGACGTTGTCGCTCCCCGGAAAGATCATTGGCGGCACCATCGACGCCCAAGGCGGCACGGTGCTGTTCAACGGCGGCACGCTGGACGACGTGGTGTGGGACGGTCCGCTGATCCTCGGCGGCCCGCAAAACGATTCGTTGTATGTGGCGAACGGCCTCTCGATCGTGCCTGACGGCGGCGGCCCGAGCATCATCACGCTGTCCGGAACAAATAGTGTTCTGCTCGACTTCCTCGGCAGCGGGTCGCTCTATGACCTCGACCTCACCGATCAGGTTGCGAGCGCGACGATCGTCAACGCCGGGTCGATGCTGTTCGACACGGCCACCACGCTCAGCGTCGCCGCCGGCACCAATGAGGCGTTGTTCCTGAACATCGCGACACTGATCAACGACGGAACGATCGCCAATACGCTGGCGACCGGTTCGACGATCACCATCTCCGGCAGCAGCTTCGTCAACGACGGCACGATTGAACTGAGCGGCGCCGGTAACGCGCTCGTCATCAACACGCCAAGCTTCTCCAACGCGGGCGAAATCCTCGTCAGCAACGGCGCCTCGCTCTTCATCGACGCGGCGAGCAACTGGGCAGGCATTTATTCCTCGCCCTCCACCGGAGTATTCGACACTTCCGGAACGATCGCGTTGGATGGCAGCAGTTCGTTGATCCTGGGCGGCACCGTGACCGAGGCGAACCTCGCATCGATCACGACAAGCGGAGGACTGGTCGGACTCGCTTACTTTGGCTTGCTGGAAAATACCGGCAAAACACTGGAAGTCGGGGCCGGCGACGCGATCGGTACTTTGTCTGTCTCCGGAACGATCCAGGGCGGCACCATCGACGCGCAAGCCGGCGCGGTTCAATTCCGCGGCGGCACATTGGACGACGTGGTCTGGGACGGGCCACTCGTACTGGGCAGCATCGGTGACTCCCTGAACGTAACCGACGGCTTCCAGATCGACCCGACCGGCGGCGGACAGCGCGTCGTGACCCTGTCGGGGAATGGCAGCGGCTTCTCGGACGACGAGAGCCTGAACGATGTCCTGCTCACCGACCAGGCCGCGTTCGCGTCGATCAACGCGCCGACATTGGATGCGGCGAGCACACTGACGGTCGCGGCCCTCACCGCGGGAACGCTGGGTTTGAGCGGCCTGATCAACGACGGCCTGATCGCCAACACCCTTTCGACCGGCACGACGATCGTGGTCGGCGGTAGCAATTTCACGAACGCCGGCACGGTCGAGATTGGCGGCACCGGCGACGCGCTGGCGCTCGTGACCAACAACTTCACCAATTCCGGCGAGATCGTCATCACCAATGGCGCATCGCTTTATATCGATGCACCGCCGGTCAATCCTTACAACGCCTCACTACCGGTCGATACGTTCAGCGATACCGGAATGATCTCGCTGGATGCCAGCAGCGCTCTGATCCTTGGCGGCACGGTCACCGACGCGGCGCTCGCCGGGATCGCGACGTCGGGCGGATTGATCGATCTTGTCGGAACCCTGCTGAACACCGGCGGAACCTTGCTTGTCGCGCCCGAAACGTCGTACGATGATGTTCAACTGGGCGAAAATGCCCAGGCGCCTCACCTTGGCGCGTCAGCGGGGGTCATCCAGGGCGGTACTGTCATCGATCAGGGCGGTTCGCTGTCGATCGTCTCCGCCGTGCTGGATGGCGTGACCTGGCTGGCGCCGGTCGATCTCACTGCCGCCGGCGCGAGCCTCTCGGTCATCGATGGCGGCACGCTCGCACCGCTCGCGGTTAACACAGTGACAACGATCGACCTGACCGGTGCCGGTGGTTCGTTGACCTTCGATGCCGAGACCCTGATCGATACCGTGGTCACCCTGGGCGCCGCCGGTGGCACAGTTACGTTTGGCGGTCCGATTTGGACATATGACAATTTCATTACGGTCGGCGCGACGGCCACGCCGCCGCCGATGCTCACGCTGGCATCCAGCACGACGTTGGACGCGGTGACGCCAGGCGCCGCGGAGATCGATCTCGACGGTGACATCACCAATCAGGGGCTGATCGACGCCGCCGAAGGTAATGTCATACTGGGCCCCTATCCGCCGACGCCTTTGCCGTCGCCGCCGGACCTCGGCTGGGGCGGTGTTTTCGACATCTCCGTTTCCTACAACCCTTGGACAGTCGGCTCCCCGGTATTCGACAATCGGGGCACCATCCTGGCGATGGCCGGCCCAGGCTCGACGTTCTCGGTAGGCAACGATACCGATTTCTCGAACGAGGGCCTGATCCAGGTCGGCGACGGCGACAAACTACTCATTAATGACTACTACTCTGAGATTTTTACCAATACCGGAACGATCGCGCTTATCTTGGGGGGCACTGTCGACTTCGCGATCTCGCCGTCAAACCTCGGCACCATCCAGTTCGCCTCGGGAACGGCCGAAACCCTGATCCTGGACTACCCCGGCACCCTCGTCACCGCCAGCATCCAGAATTTCTCCACCGGCGACGCGATCGAGTTCGGCGACAGCCTGACCATCGCCTCGGCCACGCTGTCCAGCACCGGAACGCTCACCGCCATCACCTCCGACGGCGGCACGCACCTGATCGCTGGCGTGACCATCGCGCCCGGCCTGGCACCCCTGCTCGCCATCGGCACGGATCCCGCCACCGGCGACTCCGCGATCCAGATCGAGGCCGGAAACACGCTGTCCTGGACTGGTGATACCGGATCGGACGTCGCGCTGGCGGCGAACTGGCAAGGCGGCGCGAACGCGTCCCCCGGTACCGCCGACGCGCTGCGGTTTACCGCGGGAGGCGGCGGGCTGACCGGCACCGTGACGGCTCGCTCGCTGTTGTTCCAAGGGCAAAACAACTGGACGGTGACGGGTTCGCTCGCCGCTTACGGGGCGGCGACGGTCGCGGCTGACGCGGACAGTTATGGCGACCTGACCGTTGGCGCCAACGCCGCGTTGCGCAGCGGCTGGTTTACCATCGGTGACGCTGGCATCGGCGAGCTTTCGATCGATTCCGGGGGCACCGTCATCACCTCTGGCCCCTCCGCCGTCATCGCCAGCACGGCAGGCGCGAGCGGTTCGTCGGTGGGCATCGACGGCGCGGGTTCCAACTGGCAGGTCTCCGGCGCGCTGACCGTGGGCGACGGCGGCTCCGGCCAATTGAACCTGTCGCAGGGTGCCACGGTCAACGCGGGAAGCCTCACCGAAGGCAATCAGGCCCCCGGCGTCGGCCAGGTCTCCGTGGTCGGTGCCACTTCGTTGCTCAATCTGACCGGCGACATCACCGTGGGCGATCTCGGCACCGGCGTTCTGTCGATCCTCAGCGGCGGGCAGGTCACCGCGGCGGACATGACAGTCGGGTTGGCGGGCAGCGCGTCGGGCGCCGTGACGATCTCCGGCGCCGGCAGCCTGCTGCGCCTGTCAGGCACGTTGGATGTCGGCACCGCCGTGGGCACCGGCGAGTTGACGATCGGTCCCTCGGCTTCGGTCATCGCCTCGGTGGTCAATCTGCAAGGCCAGGTGGTGCTGGAGGGCGGCTTGCTCGACCCGACCGTCATCACCGTCGCGGCGGGGAACGCGCTTGGTGGGTATGGCGCGGCTGGCGGCGATGGCGATCTGGTCGTCAACGACGGCACGTTGCTGGCGCAGGCTGGCACCAGGACGGGACAGGCGACACAGACCGTCATGGGAACGATCGCCGGTCAGGGCGTGATGCAAATCGACGCCGGCGCGACCATGGAACTGACCGGGCCGGTGTTGCGCGACAATCCGTTGCTCGACGCCAACAACGATGGCGCGCCGGTCGTCGTGCCGAGCTCACAAGTGGTGAATTTCGCCGCCGGCAGCGGGGCTTTGCGGCTGGACGACTTCGCCGGTTTCGCGGGCACCATCGGCGCTTTCAATTCCGGCGATACGATCGAAATTCCAGGCCTGCCCATCGCCTCCGAGACCGCGACCGGCACGATATTGAGCCTGTTCGACGCGACCCACGATCTGCTCGGCACGATCGACTTCACCTCCGCCGCTTCGGCCGCGATCGCGGCGGGGTTCAGCACGACCACCAGCGCCGGCGCGCAATGTTTCGTGCTTGGAACCATGATCGAGACCGTGTCGGGACCTCGCGCCGTGGAAACCCTGAAGCCAGGCGATGATGTTCGCACCGTGTTGGGCAGCCCAGAACGGATCGTGTGGGTGGGGCGGCGGAGTGTGGCGTGCGCGAGGCATCCGAAGCCCGCCTCGGTCTGGCCGATCCGCATCGCCCGAGGGGCGTTCGGCGCGGACTTGCCGGCACGCGACCTGTTCGTGTCGCCCGATCACGCGATTTACGTCGCCCCCGTATTGATCCCGGCGAAACTGCTGGTCAACGGCACGTCGATCCGACAGGTCCAGCACGGCCACGTGGTTTATCATCACATCGAACTGAGCCGCCATGATGTCGTGCTGGCCGAGGGTTTGCCGGCTGAGACCTATCTCGACACCGGTGACCGGGCGAGCTTCGCCGGCGGGCCGGTGACCGAATTGTATCCAAACTTCGCCGCGCGGACCTGGGAGATGCGAGGTTGCGCTCCGCTGGTCCTGACCGGCGAGATTCTCGATGCGACACGAGCGAGACTGGCCCAGATCGCGGACCGCGGTTTAACCAGGTGCGATGACGTCCCCTCGGAACGTTTAACTGTCACAAAAACTTAACCGCCGTTCCCCGCACCGCCAGATCGAGCGGGAAATTCCCTTGACCCCGCGCCGGTCTTCGCGTGATCGCCCACCGCCCGCCAGGTTGGCGTATTTTGCCGACGCGCCCGCCAGGGTGTAAGAGGCGGCCTTTGGTTCGATCTCAGACCGGATAATGACCCTGAGCGGTTCGACGCATGTTGCCACGCTGGGCGGAGCCGCCGTACGGTTGACCCAGGTCAGCCGTCGCTGGGGCGGCTTCACGGCGCTCAACGCGGTGTCCCTGCACGTGCCGGCGGGCAGTTTCACGGTGCTGTTGGGCCCGTCCGGCTGTGGCAAGACCACCTGCCTGCGAATTATCGCCGGCCTCGAAACCGCCAGCGACGGCCTCGTCGAAATCGGCGAGCGCGATGTCACGCACGCCCCACCCGCCGCGCGCGGTGTCGCCATGGTGTTTCAGTCGTACGCTCTGTTCCCGCATCTGACGGTGGCCGAGAACATCGTGTTCGGCCTCAAGGCCCGCCATGTGCCGACCGCGGAACGCACCCGCCGCCTCGGCCGCGCCGTGGAAATTCTCGGCATCGGAGCGTTGCTGCAGCGTAAGCCCGGCCAGTTGTCCGGCGGCCAGCAACAGCGCGTGGCCCTCGGCCGCGCCATCGTCGCCGAGGCGCCGGTGTGTTTGATGGATGAGCCGCTGTCGAACCTCGACGCGCAACTGCGCGCCGACATGCGGCGAGAGATCCTGGCGCTGCAACGGCGTCTGGGCATCACCATGATTTACGTCACCCACGACCAGACCGAGGCGATGGGCATGGCCGATCAGATCGTTCTGCTGCGCGACGGACATATCGAGCAGGACGCGCCGCCCGAGCAACTCTATATGGCTCCCGCCACCACCTTCGCCGCGAGCTTTATCGGCACGCCGCCAATGAACCTGTTCCCGCTGGAACGATACGGAAGTGGCATGGTGTTGCGCGGAACGTTCGGCCCCACGGTCGCGCCACCGTGTGACGGCGCGATGATTGGCGGGATCCGGCCGGAGCATGTGCGGCTGTCCGAGACCGGCATCCCGGCGGTCGTTCTGAGTTCAGAATATCTCGGCGCCGACACAGTGCTGTCATGTTCCGCCGGGGACGCGACCGTTCTGGTGCGGATGCCCGGACGCGCGGGGCTGTCCGAAGGTGCCACCGTCCACCTCGCCTTCGATGAACAAGTTCATTTGTTCGATGCCGCGACCGGCCGTCGCATCCCGCAACAGGAGACTGTCCCATGACCGAAACAACCCGCCGGGCGTTCGTGGCTTCCACCGCCGGGTTGGCCTTGCCAGCGATCGCCCGTGCCGCGCCGGAAACGGAAATAAATTTTTATTTTCCGGTCGCGGTCGGCGGTCCGATCACCAAAATCATCGACGGCTACGCGGCGGATTTCCAGCGCGAGAATTCCGGCATCAAAGTCACGCCGATTTACGCCGGAACCTATCAGGACACATTGACCAAGGCGCAGACCGCGTTGAAGGCGGGAGCGGGTCCGCAAATGGCGGTGCTGCTGTCGACCGACGTGTTTTCCTTGATCGACGACGATCTGATCCTGCCATTCGACACCGTGACCAGCGATGCGGCGGACAACGCGTGGCTCGGCGGTTTCTATCCCGCGTTCCTGAAGAATGGAGAGATCGGCGGTCACACCTGGGGCGTGCCATTCCAACGCTCGACCATCGTGCTCTACTGGAACAAGGACCTGTTCAAGGCGGCGGGACTGGACCCGGAGCGTCCACCCGCGACCTGGTTGGAACACGCCGAGACCGCCGCGAAACTGACCACGCCCGGGGAGCGGTGGGGCACGCAAATCCCCAGCACCGGCTTCGCGTATTGGCTGTTTCAGGCGCTGGTCACCGAGGCGGGAGGAACGCTCGCGAACGCCGCCGGGACCACGACTGATTTCGCCGGCGCGCCGAGCGTGGAGGCGTTGCGCTATTGGATCGACTTAAGCGCGAAGTATCACGCGCATCCTCCGGGGGTGGTCGAATGGGGCACCACGCCGCGCGATTTCCTGGAGCAGAAAGCCGGGATGATCTGGACCACGACGGGCAACCTGTCGAACATCCGCGGCAACGCCAAATTCCCCTTCGGTGTCGCGATGTTGCCGTCGGATAAACGGCGAGGCAGCCCAACCGGCGGTGGCAATTTCTACCTGTTCAAATCGGCCAGCGAAGCTCAGAGAACCGCGTGCCTTCGTCTGCTGCGTTGGATCAGCAGTCCGGAACGAGCGGCGCGATGGGGCATCGACACCGGTTACGTCGCCACCCGGCCGGACGCGTGGGACACACCGGCGATGCGCCAGTACGCCGCGGCCTTCCCGCCCGCCACGGTGGCGCGCGATCAGTTGCAATACGCGGTCGCCGAGTTATCGACACACGATAATCAACGCGTCACGCAGGCGCTGAACGATCAGTTGCAGGCCGCGCTGACCGGAAAGCAGACTCCGGAAGCCGCGCTGGAGCAGGCGCAAACCAACGCGACCCGCCTGCTGCGTTCGTTTCGATAATAAAGGGGAGAGTCCGTCATGATCCGCCGCCGCCGACTGCTCGCCACCGCCGCCGCGTTGGCCGCGCCCGCCGTCCTTCGCGCACAACCCGTGCAGAAGCTGACGTTTTATTACCCGGTCGCCGTTGGCGGGGCACTGACCGCGATCGTCGATGGACTTTGCACCGCCTATCAAAAAGAAACCGGCGTGACGGTGGAGGCGGTGTACGCCGGCGACTACAGTCAGACCTTGATCAAAACCACGACCGCGATCAGAGGGGGCGGCGGACCGCATTTCGCGGTGCTGCTCGCGGCGGAGATGCATTCGCTGCAAGATCAGGACATCCTGGTGTCGCTCGACGAAATCGGCCTGGACGCCGATGCCCGTCAATGGCTTGACGGATTCTACCCGGCGTTCCTGGCCAACAGTCATGCCGAGGGCCAGACCTGGTCGGTACCGTTCCAGCGCTCGACAGCGATATTCTACTACAACAAAGCCGCCTTCCGCGACGCCGGCCTCGATCCCGAAACATTCCCCACCACCTGGTCCGCGCTCGCCGATACGGCCGCGAAACTTGTCAAACGCGACGCCAAAGGCGACGTCACGCGCTGGGGCATCAAAATGGCCTCCGACCTGGGCAATGCGCAATGGACCTTCGGCGCGCTGGCCAACCAGGCCGAGCAGCCCTTGATGAACGATGCCGGCACCGAAGTTTACTTCAATCGCCCCAGGACAATCGAGGCCATGACGTTCTGGCGCGACCTCGGCAGCCAGTACCACGCCACGCCCGATGGCATGTCGAGTTGGCCGCAATTGTCGCCGGATTTTCTCTCCGGCAACACGGCGATCATCCAGCACACGACCGGCAACCTGGCGAACGTGCGCGACAAGGCGGCATTCCCGTTCGGCGTCGCCGGCCTGGCCGGAAAGAACGCGCCGCATACCGTGGTTGGCGGCGGCAATCTGTATTTCTTCAAACACGCCAGCCCCGAGGAGCGGCAAGCATCCCTGAAGTTCGCGCGCTGGGTCTCCGCGCCCGAGCGGGCCGCCGAATGGTCGATCCGTACCGGCTATATCGCCACCTCTCCCGCCGCCTATGACACCCAGGCGTCGCAGGCATTCATCGCCAAAGTGCCGGAGGCGAACGTCGCGCGCACCTTCTTGCCGGTCGCCACCGGAGAACTGTCGGTGCATGAAAATCAGCGCGTCTATAAAGTCCTGACCGACAACATCCAGGCCTGCCTCGGCGGGACGAAAACGCCCGCGCAATCGATGGCCGACGCGCAGACCGAGGCCGACCGGATCCTGCGGCCGTTCAAACGCACATGATGCGCCGGGAAACCCTCCAGGCGTATCTGTTGCTGTTGCCGGCGGTCATTCTGCTCGTCGCCTTCACGCATTGGCCAGCGATCGAAACGCTGGTGGATAGTCTTTACGCCACCCCGCACGGCAGCCGGCCGTCGCCATTCGTGGGGCTCGATAATTACGCGGCGCTGCTCGACGACACCGTGTTCTGGCAGGCGCTGCGCAACAACGCGGTCTATGCCGCGGCGACCATCCCTTCGGCGATCATTTTGGCGCTGTTGATGGCCCTCGCGGTCAACGGCGCGTTGCCAGGCCGGTCCTTTTTAAGGCTGGCGTATTTTCTGCCGACCATGCTGCCGATGATCGCGGTCGCCAACATCTGGATGTTCTTCTACACGCCCGATTACGGTCTGTTCGATCGCGTCCTGAGTTGGTTCGGCGGCGGACGGCACAACTGGTTGGGCGACACCTCCACCGCTTTGCCCGCGATGATCGCCGTCGCGGTCTGGAAGGAGGCCGGGTTCTTCATGATCTTTTACCTGGCCGCGTTGCAGACCATGCCAACCGATTTAAAGGAGGCGGCCGCGCTGGAAGGCTCCTCCCGCTGGAATTACTTTCGCCGTGTGACCATTCCGTTGCTGATGCCGACGACGTTGTTCGTGCTGGTCAACGCGGTGATCAACGCGTTCCGGGTGATCGATCACATCGTGGTGATGACCCGCGGCGGGCCGGACAACGCGACGACGCTGCTGCTTTACTATATTTACGAAACCGGCTTCCGCTTCTGGGATACCGCGGCCGCGGCGACATTGACCATCGTGCTGCTGGCCATTCTCGCGCTGACCGCGTGGCTGCAATTCGGCGTATTGGGCCGGCGCGTTCACTACCGATGAACCATCGTTTCGATCAGGTCCTGGAGACGATCGGCGCGTGGATGTTGGGCCTGTTGTGGCTGCTGCCGCTGCTCTACGCCGTATGGACCGCGTTCCATCCCGCGGCGTACGCCACGCGGTTCGATTTGTTCGCGCCGCTGACATTGGACAACTTCGTCGCGGCCTGGCAGGCGGCGCCGTTTTCCCGCTTCCTGCTCAACACGGTCATGATGGTGACGCTGATTTTGGTGGTGCAGTTCGTGCTCTGCACGTTCGCGGCCTTCGCCTTCGCGCGGCTGATTTTCCCCGGCCGGGATCTGCTGTTCGGCGTCGTGTTGCTGCAATTGATGGTGATGCCGGACGTCCTGCTGGTGGAGAATTACCGCACCCTGGTGCAATTGCATCTGGTCGATACCATCCTCGCCATCGCGCTGCCTTATCTGGGCTCCGCGTTCGGAATCTTCCTGCTGCGGCAAACCTTCATGACCATTCCTCAACCATTGGACGACGCGGCGCGGATGGAGGGCTGCGGCCTGCTGGCTCGCTTGTGGCGCGTGTACGTGCCGTTGGCGAAACCAACTTACATCGCGTACGGCCTCGTGCTGGTCAGTTACCACTGGAACAACTTTCTCTGGCCGCTGATCATCACCAACTCGGTCACGACGCGTCCGTTGACGGTGGGGCTGTCGGTGTTCGCCACCACCGATCAGGGGATCGATTGGTCGATCGTCACGGCGGCGACTCTGGTGACCAGCGCGCCGCTGCTGGTGGCGTTTCTGTTGTTCCAGCGGCAATTCGTGCAGAGCTTCATGCGCGCCGGCATTCGCTGAGACTTTGACTCTTCCCCCGCCACGGGCTTTCTTCCGGCGCACGGAACAACCACCAGGGAACGGCCAGGATGCGACCCCTTGAAGGCATGCGTGTCGTCGCGTTGGAGCACGCGGTCGCCGCGCCATTATGCAGCCGCCATCTCGCCGACCTCGGCGCCGACGTGATCAAGATCGAACGCCCGGGCACCGGCGATTTCGCGCGCGATTACGATAATTACGTCAACGGTATTTGCAGTCACTTTATCTGGCTTAACCGCGGCAAGCGCAGCGTCACCCTGGATGTGAAAAACCCCGGCGGGCGCGAGATCCTCACGAAACTGATCGCCGGCGCCGATGTGCTGCTACAAAACCTCGCCCCCGGCGCCGCCGCGCGGTTGGGTCTTGCGCATGAAGCGTTGAAACCGACCCATCCCGGCCTCGTGGTCTGCGACATTTCCGGCTACGGCGAGTCCGGGCCAATGGTGCGCAAGAAAGCCTACGACCTGCTGATCCAGGCGGAATCAGGATTGATCAGCGTCACCGGTTCCCCCGACGAACCCTCCCGCGTCGGCATCTCCATCGCCGACATCGCCACCGGCATGTACGCGGTGACCGGCATCATGGGTGCCTTGCTGCGCCGCGCGCGCAACGGTGAAGGCGCCAACGTCAAGGTCGCGATGCTCGACGCTCTGGGCGAGTGGATGACGTATCCGATGCTGCGCCACGCTTATGCCGGATCGCCACCGCCGCGCGCGCCCACTCAACATCCGGCGATCGCGCCGTACGGATCGCATCGGACCAAGGATGGCTCGATCATCTTTGGCATTCAGAACGAGCGCGAATGGGTCACGTTTTGCACAAACGTCCTGCGACAGCCGGAGGTCGCGACCGATCCGCGGTTCGGCAGCCAACACGCGCGGCGAGAGAACCGGGACGCGCTGACCGCCGTGATTGAAGAGCTTTTCACCACCATGACTTCGGCCGAGGTCGCGGCGCTGCTGGAACGACACGGCATCGCCAACGGCCGCCTGAACGATCCGCTGGCGACATGGAACCACGAGCAATTCGCCGCGCGCGACAAATGGCGGGACATCATGACCGAGAACGGTCCGGTCCGAGCCTTGTTGCCACCATTCCAGTTCACCGATTTCGAAGCGGTGATGGGCGACGTCCCCTCGGTCGGCCAGCACACCGATCAGGTCCTGACTGAACTGGGCTACACCGCGCCCGAAATCGCCGCGCTTCACACATCAGGCGCGGTATGACCGGCTTCGATCCCGCCCGCCACCGGATGATCCCGGACCAGCGCTGGTTCGAGGATTTCGTCCTCGGCGAGCGGTTCGTGCTGCCCAGTCGAACGATGACGGAGGCGGTGTTTCTGGCGTTTCAGGGTGCGAGTGGCGACAACCATCCCGTGCATTATGACGTCGAATACTGCAAAGCCCGCGGCATGCCCGGCCTGCTGGCGCATGGCTTCCAATCGCTGATCCAGACTGCTCCCGGCGCTGGATTGTTCCCCTACATGGTCGAGGAATCGCTCGCGGGCTTCATCGAACAGTCCAGCCGTTTCCTGCAACCCGTCTACGCCGGCGACACGGTTTATCCGGCCTTGGAGATCGACGAACTGACACCGAACCGGAGCACGGGCGTGGTCGGGCTGTCATCCAC
>Ga0182013_10005668_pt1 | contig 14446 bp, 10 predicted proteins | sample 612S2MmetaG_FD_120487 | JGI IMG/M metagenome (GOLD analysis project Ga0182013, IMG submission 120487) | Permafrost microbial communities from Stordalen Mire, Sweden - 612S2M metaG | ecosystem: Environmental > Terrestrial > Soil > Wetlands > Permafrost | place: Sweden: Stordalen | collected... | reverse complement strand
GATCGTGCTTTTCTTCGTGTTCGGCGGCGTGATCGCGGCCGCGCTGCCGGCGATAGTCGGTGGTCTGTGTATCGCGGGCGCTCTGGGTATCTTGCGGCTCATCGCCGTCTTCGGTCCCGTGCACTATTTCGCCCAGCCCGTCGTATCGCTGGTCGGTTTGGCTATCGCCATCGACTACGGGCTGTTCATCGTCAGCCGGTTCCGCGAAGAGATCGCGGAGGGCTACGACACCGAAACGGCGGTCCGGCGAACGGTGGTCACCGCCGGCAGAACGGTGATATTTTCCGCTGTCTTGATCGTCGCGTCGGCGATCGGGCTGCTGCTCTTCCCGCAAGGGTTCCTGAAGTCGCTGACCTACGCCACGATCGCGTCGGTGATGCTGTCGGCAATCCTGTCCATCACCCTGTTGCCGGCGTGCCTCGGGGTACTTGGCAAACACGTTGACGCACTTGGCGTCCGGACCCTGTTCCGAGTGCCGTTCCTGCGAAATTGGAGCGTTTCGGCGGCCTTCCTGAACTGGCTGGCCGACCGCCTGCAACGGACGAAAACCCGCGAAGAGATGGAGAACGGCTTCTGGGGCAAGCTGGTCAACCGGGTGATGAAGCGGCCGCTGTTGTTCGCCGTGCCCATCGTCCTGATCATGCTTGCGCTGATCCTTCCGGTGGGCAAGCTGTCACTGGGCGGGATCAGCGAGAAGTACTTGCCGCCGGACAATTCGGTGCGCCAGGCGCAGGAACAGTTCGACAAGCTCTTCCCCGGATATCGCACCAATCCGCTGACCCTGGTCATCCAGTCCACCAACCACCAGCCGGTCTCCGACCAGCAGATCGCGGACGTCCGCAGCAAGGCGATGGCCATCAACGGGTTCATCGAGCAGGCCAACGACCCCGCCAGCATGTGGCAGGAGCGCGCGATAGCGCCGGGCGCATCCAAGGATCCGTCGGTCCGGGTCCTGCAGAACGGGTTGACCAACCAGGCTGAGGCATCGAAGAAGCTCAACGATCTGCGCGCGATCACACCACCCAAGGGCGTCACCGTGCTGGTGGGCGGCACACCAGCGCTGGAATTGGATTCGATCCAGGGCCTTTTCTCGAAAATGCCGCTGATGGTGGTTATCCTGCTTACCACCACCATCGTGTTGATGTTCCTGGCGTTCGGCTCGGTGGTGCTGCCGATCAAGGCAACCCTGATGAGCGTGCTGACGCTGGGGTCCACCATGGGTATCTTGACGTGGATATTCGTCGACGGACACTTCGCGACTTGGCTGAATTTCACGCCGACGCCATTGACCGCACCGGTGATCGGGCTGATCATCGCGCTGATCTTCGGCCTGTCCACGGACTACGAGGTATTCCTGGTGTCCCGGATGGTCGAGGCGCGAGAACGCGGCATGTCGACTCAGGAGGCCATCCGGATCGGCACGGCAACTACTGGGCGCATCATCACCGCCGCCGCCCTGATCGTTGCCGTGGTCGCGGGCGCGTTCGTGTTCTCTGACCTGGTGATGATGAAGTACCTGGCGTTCGGTTTGATGGCCGCGCTGCTGCTGGACGCGACCATCGTGCGAATGTTCCTGGTCCCGTCGGTGATGAAGATGCTCGGCGACGACTGCTGGTGGGCGCCACGTTGGATGAGGCAACTGCAGACCCGGATAGGACTCGGCGAGATCAACCTGCCCGACGAGCGCAAACGGCCCACCGTCAATGGACGGCCGGCGCGCCCGCCCGTGGAGGCCAGCCTGGTTGCCGTTGCCGCGACTGCCCAGCCGGTGCACGATCCGACCCACCCCGATGCGCTGGAGGCACGCAGGCCTGCACCGGATTTGCCGTCTGGTGCGAGCGCGACGCGGATTCAGGCCAGGCCGCCGACGGAAGCTGTGCCACCGACGGAAACTAAGCCACCGATGGAAGCTGTGCCATCGATGGAAGCCAAGACGACCCGCTTCTCAGCGCCCGGCAAGCAGGCCGTGCCCAGCCACGAACGCCCGGCGAAGTCCGCGCCGCCGGCACCCGCACGTCCCCCGTCGGCCGCGACCCCGAATCCGCCCGCCGCCGGGCCGACAATGCCACCGTCGGCTGGCGAGACCAGGGCGATCCCGGTTTCGAAGCCGGTTTCGAATCCGGTGTCGAAGCCAGTCCCGACCGAGCACGAGGACAAGGGCGACCCGGCCGACCCGACCGCCGCCTTCCCGGTCATGAGTTCGGAAGCCGACGACTCCGATGCGGCCACCAAAAAGCTGAACGCCCTTGGAACGAGCGACAGCCAGGGCGACAACGGCGACAGGGCCCGGCCCCACCGCCGCGGCGCGAGCGGCGGCCTCAGCGCCCAGGACCTGCTGCGCCGCGAAGGGCGGTTGTAGGCCCGGTCATCGCGAATCAACCTCGGCGCTGTCCGAGTCGGCGTGCATAAGGCCTGAATCCTGCGAATCCTCGGTCTGCTGCTCGAGTTCAGCAGCCGGGTCAGCAGCGAGCAGCACCTGCATCGCGTTGTTGAAAAACGCGACCGTCGGCACGGCCAGCAAGGCGCCGACGATCCCTGCGATCACACCACCAGTGGCAATGGCCAGCACCACCGCGAGCGGGTGAATCGCGACCGCCCGGCCCATCACCAGCGGCTGCAGCACATGCGCTTCGAGCTGAGCTATCACGATCAGCAAACCCAACGTCAGCAGTGCGTAGACGATGCCCTTGGCAAGCAGGGCGACCACCACGGCCAGAAATCCGGCGACAAGGGCACCGATCAGTGGAATGAAGGCGCCCAGGAACACCAGTGAGGCCAGCGGCAGCGCAAGCGGCACGCCCATGACCGCCAGCCCGGTGCCTACCCCGGCCGCATCCGTCAGGGCGACCAGGAACGTTGCCCGCACGTATCCGATCAGCGACCGGTAGCCGGCGCGGCCGGCGTCGAGCACCCTCTCCCGGGAATTGGCCGGGAAGATCTTGGACACGTACCGCCAGATGTTGCGGCCGCCGTAGAGGAAGAAAATTAGTGTGAACAGCATTAACACCGCGGCCGTGACCAGCTCGGTGATGGTGGCCGCCGTCGACAGTGCACCGCTGGTCAACTTCGCCTGGTTATTGTGCAGCGCCTGGACCGCGGCGTTACCCGCGTTGTTGAGTTGTTCCCCGCGCAGGTGCGCGGGCCCGTGGATCAGCCATTCTTTGGTGGAGTCGATGCTGCGGGTCACCTGCTCGACCAGATCGGGCAAACCGACGATGAACTGGCTGATGACGAATGTCAGGATGCCGCCCAGAACCGCGAATCCGGCCAGCAACACCACCGCCACCGCGCCCGCACGCGGCAACCCACGCCGGTCCAGCCAGTCGACCGCGGGCACCAGCAACGCACTGAGCATCAACGCCAGCAACACCGGAACGACGATGATCTCCAGTTTCTGCACCACCCACAACAGGGCGAGGAAGGCAGCCAGAATGACGAGCAAACGCCACGCCCAGGCCGCAGTCTTGCGGACCAGGGGTTCGACTGAGGCAGCGACTGAGGCCGCGTCGAAGGCAGCACCGGAAGCGTCGTCGAAGTTTGCCGACATCCGGCAAGCCTAGCCCGCAGCGCCGGCACGATCCGATTACGGCAACGACACGGTCGGAGAGCCGCAGATGGTGTCGCCACCTGCGCGGTTACCCTAAGCTCGTGTCGTCCGACGCCCCCGCCCGAAAGATCGCGTGCGCGCGCGAGGAGGCGCCGCGCGGCAAGTACTGGTGGTTGCGCTGGGCGGTCCTGTGCGTCGTCGCGATCGTGCTCGCCGTCGAGGTTGCTCTTGGGTGGGACCAACTGGCCAAAGCCTGGATGAGCTTGTACGACGCCAACTGGTGGTGGCTACTGGCATCGGTGGTCGCCGCGGCCGCGTCGATGCACAGCTTCGCGCAGATCCAGCGCACCCTGCTCAGGTCGGCCGGGGTGCACGTCAAGCGGTTACGGTCGGAGGCCGCCTTCTACGCGGCCAACTCGCTGAGCACCACGCTGCCCGGCGGACCGGTGCTGTCGGCCACGTTTTTGCTGCGCCAGCAACGCACGTGGGGAGCCTCCACGGTGGTGGCGTCGTGGCAGCTGGTGATGTCCGGTGTGCTGCAGGCAGTGGGATTGGCGCTGCTCGGGTTGGGCGGAGCGTTCCTGCTGGGCGCGAAGGACAACCCGCTGTCGTTGTTGTTCACTCTGGGCGGCTTTGTCGCGTTGCTGTTGCTGGCCCAGGCGGTGGCATCGCGCCCGGAGCTGATCGAGGGGATCGGCAGCCGGGTGCTGTCCTGGGTCAACTCGGTTCGCGGCAAGCCAGCCGACGCCGGCCTGGACAAGTGGCGCGAGACGCTCATGCAGCTCGAATCGGTGAGCCTGGGCCGCCGCGACCTGGGAGTCGCGTTCAGCTGGTCGATGTTCAACTGGATCGCCGACGTGGCCTGCCTCGGCTTCGCCGCCTACGCGGCCGGCGACCATGCGTCGGTGGCCGGGTTGATGGTGGCGTACGCCGCCGCCCGCGCGGTCGGCACCATACCGCTGATGCCCGGCGGGTTGCTGATCGTCGAGGCGGTCCTGGTCCCCGGCCTGGTCTCCAGCGGCATGTCGCTGCCCAGCGCCATCTCGGCGATGCTGATCTACCGGCTGATCAGCTGGTTGCTCATCGCGGCCATCGGCTGGGTGGTGTTCTTCTTCGTCTTCCGCACCGAGAACACCGCTGACTCCGACGACGATCCACCGACCGGGCCGCTACCACGTTTAGACCCACCTTCACACGACCGAGCGCCCGAAGGCGACCGTTAGCCGACGGTCTTCGGCGGCAGCGTTGCGCCCGGAGCCGGGGGAGTACCCGGCGTTCCGGCTACCGGGAGCCCGCCCTGCGCCTGCTGCATGATGCCCATGGCCTGCGGGAGGCTGATCGGCAGCTTGCACTGCGTGGACAGGCCGGCCAGCGGTTGCGAGATGGACGTCATCTCAGCGGCAGCCTTGGGGTGGGCCTCGAAGTAGGACTTCATCGCAGGCAGCGATTGCGGGCCCGCTTGCTGCTGCAGTATCCCGGTCATTGCCGTGTTGGTCTCCGGATGCGAGTCCAGGTAGTCGCCCATCGACTTGGCGACGGAGCCGATGGTCCGGGCCACTTCGCTGGCCGCGCACGGGTCCGCACTGCCAGTGGCGGGCGGCCCGCTCAGCACCGCCAGCGCCCCCAGGGCAACGCTCGGAACCGCGATGGCGACCAGTCCCGCGAAAAGCCTCCCCCGCCTGGTCGCAATGTCTGTCTTCATGTCATGGCTCCTCACGAATTGCGAATGGCCGGGCGTCCCCGTGAAGTCCCCCGACTTACCCACGCGGCCGTCTCACATCCTGCCATCCCCGAGGTCGTGGGTGCCAACTCGTGCGAGCGCGGTCCGGGGCCATCGACAGGTCTCACACTATCGGCCGGTTACCCTAATGCGATCCGGCTGCGACCGGATCGTTGCAGTTCAGCTGCCGAGAAGCCGACCAGCCCCACAGGTCGCTGCGGTATTCTCGCGCGTGCACGCGTTGTGTGTGTGTACCAACTCGGGGAGACCGAAATCCAGCAGTTCATGATGCGCCTAAGCCGCAACTTGCGCAGGCACCGCTGGTTGGTCTTCACAGGCTGGCTGCTTGCGCTGGTCCCAGCGGTCTATCTGGCGCTTACCCAGTCGGGACATCTCACCGGCGGTGGTTTCGAAGTGGCCGGGTCGCAGTCGCTGGCGGTCCACGATCAGCTCGAGGATCAATACCACGAACAAGGGGCGTCTTCACTGGCGCTGGTCGCGGCCCCCCGCCCCGACGCCACCTACCAGGACATCAATGACGCGGTCACGCTCCTGCGACAGATCGCCGGCGAGTTCCCCGGCGTGACGGAGGTGCCCAACCCGACTCAGCGGCCACCGCAGCCGGACCGGCCGTATGTGGTGTCGCTGCGGCTGGACTCGCACAACGCCGGCACCAGTGACGTCGCCAAGCGACTGCGCGACAAGGTCGGCGTCAAGGGCGATCAGTCCGGCCAGACCGCCAATGGCAGGGTGCGGCTCTACGTCATCGGCCAGGGCGCCTTGAGCGCTGCCGCGGCGGCTAATACCAAACACGACATCGCCAAGGCCGAACAGTGGAATCTGCCGATCATTCTGATCGTCTTGCTCGCGGTGTTCGGTTCGCTGGCCGCCGCGGCCATCCCGCTGGCGCTCGGTATCTGCACGGTGATCGTGACCATGGGCCTGGTCTTCCTGCTGTCGTCGTTCACCACGATGTCGGTGTTCGTGACGTCGACGGTGTCGATGTTCGGGATCGCGCTCGCCGTCGACTACTCCCTGTTCATCCTGATGCGCTACCGCGAGGAATTGCGCGGCGGCCGTCAGCCACACGAAGCCGTGGACGCCGCGATGGCCACGTCCGGGCTCGCGGTGGTGTTGTCGGGGATGACGGTCATCGCCTCGCTCACCGGGACCTACCTGATCAACACGCCGGCGCTGAAGTCGATGGCCACCGGAGCGATACTCGCCGTCGCCGTTGCGGTGCTGACATCAGCCACCTTGACCCCGGCGGCGCTCAGGATGTTCGGCCGCGCGGCCGCCAAGAGGTCGGCGCTGCTGCACTGGTCACGCCGTCCGGAGGCCACTGCGTCCCCGTTCTGGAACCGCTGGGTCTCGTCGGTGATGCGCCGGCCGTGGATCTCGGCCTTGGCGGCCTCGATCATCCTGCTGCTCATGGCGGCGCCCGCGGCGTCGACGGTGCTGGGCAACAGCCTGCTGCGTCAGTTCGACTCGTCGCACGAGATCCGCGCCGGCGTGGCCGCGGCGTCGCAAGCGCTCGGCCCCGGCGCGCTGGGCCCGGTTCAAGTGCTGGTCACGTTTCCGGACGGCGGCGCAGCGTCGGCCGGGCACAGCCAGACCGTCAACGCGATCCGTCAGCAGATGATCAAGGCCCCGAACGTCCTCTCGGTGACACCGCCGCAGTTTGCCGACGATAACGGCAGTGCACTGCTGACCGCCGTGCTGTCGGTCGATCCCGAGGATATGGGCGCCCGCGACACGGTCGGCTGGATGAGGTCCCAGCTGCCCGATGTTGCCGGCGCAAGTGGCGCACAGATAGACGTGGGCGGCCCGACCGCGCTGATCAAAGACTTCGACGACCGGGTGTCGGACACCCTGCCGACGGTGTTGCTGCTCGTGGCGCTCATCGCATTCGTGATGCTGTTGATCTCCATCCACTCGGTGTTCCTGGCGTTCAAGGGCGTGCTGATGACCCTGCTGTCGGTGGCCGCCGCCTACGGCAGCCTGGTGGCGGTCTTCCAGTGGGGCTGGCTTCAGAGCCTCGGGTTCCCGCAGATCAGTTCGATCGACAGCACCGTGCCCCCGCTGGTGCTGGCGTTGACCTTCGGGTTGTCGATGGACTACGAGATCTTCTTGCTGACCCGTATCCGAGAACGCTTCCTGCAGTCCGGCAACACCCGCGATGCGGTGGTCTACGGCGTGAGCACCAGCGCGCGCACCATCACCAGCGCCGCCCTGATCATGATCGCGGTGTTCATTGGTTTCGCGTTTGCCGGCATGCCGCTGGTCGCCGAACTCGGCGTGGCTTGCGCCGTCGCGATCGCGGTGGACGCCACCGTGGTCCGGTTGGTCCTGGTGCCGGCGCTGATGACGATGTTCTCCGAGTGGAACTGGTGGTTGCCCCGGTGGCTGTCCCGGATACTGCCGTCGGTCGACTTCGATAGGCCGCTGCCCCAGGTCGACCTCGGCGACGTCGTGGTCATCCCCGACGACATCTCGGCGGTGATAGCGCCCAACGCGGACCTGCGGGTGGCGCTCAAGTCGGCGGCCAAGCTCAAGCACCTGGCGCCTGACGCCATATGTGTGGCCGACCCGCTGGCTTTCACCGGCTGCGACCGCGAGCCTCATGACGTTGCAGGGCAAGCGGGGGGGAGCGCGGCGGATCCGGCCGCCATGAAGGCAGGCACCAACGGTCACCCGGCCGCCCAGAAGCCGGCCGGGAGCGTGGCGCCTCGCAACGGCCTTGCACGCGCGATTCCATGGGGTGACCGGCCGGTTCACCCCGTCACGCTGTGGCGCGGCCGGCTGTCGGTCGCCATCGACGCGCTCGAGATCAAAGCCGACAAGACCGCCCGGCCAGAATACGAGCGGCGCAGCCCGGTGGAGACCACCAACGTGCAGTTGCCCACCGGCGACCGGCTATTGATCCCAACGGGTGCCGAAACGCTGCGCATGAAGGGCTACCTGATCATGTGCCGTAACAGCAGCCGCGACTACGCCGAATTTGCTGGCATGGTCGACACATTGGAACCCGAAACCGCCGCTGAAGTACTCGCGGGGATGGACGCGTACTACTGTAGTCAACCACCCAGGCGGCAATGGATCGCCACCCAATTGGTCCGTCGGCTCGCCGATCCACATCCATCCGATTTCAGCGATGATCAGTGGTCCGAACCGGATGCCAGAGCGGAATGGGACGAGGTCAGGCAGCGGTGCCTGTCAGTGGCCGTGGCGATGCTGGAGGAGGCGAGGTGACGTTGGCAGCCGACCGACGCCGCGTACCACCGCCCCAGCGGCCTACCGCTGAGAGCGGCCACCAAGATCCTGACCAGCCGGTGGAGTTCTGGCCGACCACTGCTATCCGCTCGGCCCTGCAAGGCGGCGACATAGCCACCTGGAAGCGCATTGCCGCCGCACTCAAACGCGACCCGTACGGGCGCACAGCCCGCCAGGTGGAAGAAGTCCTCGAGGGCACTCAGCCCTACGGCATCTCCAAGGCGCTCTGGGAGGTGCTGGACCGCGCCCGCGCCCACCTCGACGCCAACGAACGCGGCGAGGTGGCCCGCCACGTGCGCCTGCTCATCGACCGCTCCGGCCTGGGACAACAAGAATTCGCGTCCCGCATCGGGGTGCCCCCCGAGGACCTGGCCGCGTACGCCGACGGGCGCACCAGCCCAGCGGCGTCGCTGATGATCCGGATGCGTCGATTGTCGGACCGGTTCGTCAAGGTGAAGTCCGCGGGTTCAGCTGACTGAGACCACTTGCGGTCTCACCCCCGAGGCATCGAGACTGCGGTAGCGGCGACCTCAAGGCGAAAAAACTGGCCCTGCACGCAGTCTCGGCGTCACGACCGCAGTCTGAGTGCCAGTGTCTGGTAGCAACCCCCGACAAGCCGACGGTTAAGGCCACTAGCTCAACACCGAGACCGCGTTGCTGGAATTGTTGGTGACGTAGATATCACCGGCGGTAGGGCCGGTGGGGCTGACCGCAACCCCGTCCGGCTCGTTGCCGATGTCGACGGTGGTGACGGCGCTGGTGGTGGGGTTGATCACTGACACGTGCCGTTGCCGGTGTTGGTGACGTAGATGTCGCCGGCCTGCGGGCCGGTAGGGCTGACCGCCACCCCGGAAGGTAAGTCGCCGACGTTGATAGTCTCGAGGATGGTGTGGGCGGGGTTTACCACTGACACCGTGCCGCCCGAGCCGGCGCCGTCGCTGGCGACGTAGATGTCGCCCGCACCAGGGACGCCGGTGGGGCCGGCCGCAACCCCGACCGGTGAGCCGCCGACGTTGATGGTGTTGACAACGGTGTTGTTGGTGGGGTAAGTCAACGACACCGTGCCGTTTCCGCTGTTGGCGACGTAGACATCCCCGCTGACCGCCAAGCTTAACGGGGCGGTGCTGGCGCCGATGTTGACGGTTTTGATAAAGCTGTTGGAGGAGTTGAACACCGACACAGTGCCGTTGCCGTTGTTGGCGACGTAGACGTTGCCGGTGCCGGGGTCTACCGCCACCGCTACCGGCCCAGTGCCGGAGCTGAGTTGGATGGTGTCGATGACGGTGTTGGAAAAGGGGTCAAGCACCGCCACACTGTCGCTGGGATTGTTGGTGACGTAGATATCCCCGGTGCTGGGGCTGACCGCCACCCCGGTAGCGCCGTAGCCGTGGCCGAACTGGACGGTTTTGACCAGCTGGTTGCTGGGGCTGATCACCGACACCGAGTCGGTGCCGTAGTCGGCGACGTAGGCGTAGCCGGTGGCGGGGCTGACCGCAACGCCCTGCGGCGAGGAGCCGGAATCGAGGTCGATGGTGGTGATGTGGGTAGGGGGGCGCCCCCGGTGCCGCCGGCCCCACTCGCCCCGCCGACGCTGCCGGAGGGGGCGCCGCCGGGGCTGCCCGCCGCCCCCGCTCCGCCATGTCCGGCCCCACCGGTACCGCCGGCGCCGCCGAACCCACCGGACCAACCGAACAGCGCCCGTTCAGCGCCACCGACACCCCCGGCACCACCGCTAAAGCCAGCCTGACCAAAACCCACACCGATGCTGCCCCCGGTGTCCCCAACGCCACCGGACCGACACCGCCATCGCCGAACAGCCCAGCAGCACCCCCGGCCCCACCAGCCAGACCGGGAGCACCCGACCCACCAGCTCCACCGTCGCCGAACAACAACCCACCGGCCTGACCGGGGGCCCCCGTCCCTGCGGCTCCGGCAGCACCGTTACCGATCAACGGACGATTCAGCAGCAACTCCGTCGGCGCATTGATCACCCCCAAAATCGCCTGCTCCAGCGTCTGCAACGGCCCCGCGTTAGCCGCCTCGGTCGCCGCATAAGCCCCCGCACCCGAGGTCAACGCCTGCGCAAACCCGGCATGAAACGCCGCCGCCCGCGCACTCAGAGCCTGAAACGCCTGAGCATGACCGGAAAACACCGACGCCACCGCCGCTGACACCCTCATCACCAGCAGCACCCACCAGCTGCGTCGTCGGCGCCGCCGCCGCCGCAGTAGCCGCATCAATCGAGGACCCGAGACCGGCCACATCCGAGGCCGCCGACGCCACCAATTCCGCAGCCACCACCAGCGCCACCGCAAACCTCCCACGTGCGGAGTCCGTTTTGCGGGTTCAATATAGTGCGCCGCAAAAGCAAAATCCACGAAACTCTGATCCAACAGACCCAGATCTACCGGGGACTGATCGGCACCAAGTCGACCACCAGCCAGCCACCGCCGTGCTTGGTCAGTGTTATTCGCAATCCGGGCGCCGCCTGGCTTGGTGGCTGACCGGGTGTGGTCTGGGTGACCCGCAGGATCACCGCCACACTGGCCGCCGCCGGCCCGAGGGCCTCGACTCCGGCCGCCAACGTCGCCGCCTGCGCGGTGACATTGTGCTGGGCCAGATCGGCACTGAACTTGGCGTATTGCTGCCTGAACGGGCCGGCCTGCTCCGGCACCATCATCGCGGCTGCCCGGTCGATGGAGCTTGTCGGGGAACTGGGGTTGAACGACGCGGCCGCCTCCGCCATCCCGGTCGCGACCTGCACGACGTCGCGGGAATCCGCTTTGAATTCGCGGTCCGGGGTGGTCCAGTGCGTGTACCCAACCACCAGCGCCGCCACCAGGGCGGCCGTGGACAGGAACACGACGGCCAATCGCAGCCCGGGCCCTTCGTCGTCGGTCCCGACGCTGACCGAGTCGCGGCGCAGCAGCCAGAAATCTGCGCCTACTCCTTGCACAATCAGCAGCACCAGCACCGAGCACGCCGACACCCACCACAGCGGCCAGCCGAGCACCACTCCGATCATCAGCAGCGCGGCGATCGCGGCCAGCGGGGCCACGATGTCGAATGCCAGCAGCCGCCACAGGTTTCTCATCGAATCGACCCCAGCCCGGAGATCATCAGCTTGCCGTCCAAGTTCGAGACGTCGAGGCGCAAATTCCAGTGCACCGTCTGCGGCTTGGCGCCGACGTTCTCGCTGACCGACGTCGCGACCAGCATCACCGAGTCGGTCCGGCTGGCGAACGCCGGCAATTTGGTGGTGACAGCTGAGTTGGAGGGACGCGCGACTCCCGGCTGGGTGTCCAGGTCGTGTTGCACCGTTTCGATGGCCACCGCCTCGATCTGGCCGGCGCTCTGGGACTGGAGTTTTTCCACCACCTGCCGGTACGGCTGGACAGCCGCGTCGAAGTCGGTGTTAAGTTCCCCGACCGTTGCGTCGTGCAGCCTCTGCAGGCTGGCGTCGATGTTGCCGGCGTTCATGTTGATCAGCACACCCGTCCAGTCGGCGGCGGTCTGCATGACCCGGGTCAGATAGGTGCGTTCGGCGTCGTCGTCGCGGTGGGAGGACCAGATGAGCGCGCCCAGCACGACCGCGGCGACCGACAGCACCGCGAGAACGGTCGACGCGATGCCGTATTTGGAGAACATCCGGCCCGTTGGTTCGGACTCGGCGGGGCCGGCCGAGTCATTATCGGCATCGGCCGTATCTTCGTCGGCCGCTTGCTCGGTCTGCTCGCCGTCTGACATGGGCCGATCGTCGCACCCGAAAAGAGATGGAAGGATGGCGGGGTGACAGTAGAGGCCATTCGCTCGGGCATCGACCTGAGCTTCGTCGATCCGAACGCCCGACCCCAAGACGACCTGTTCGGCCACGTCAATGGCCGCTGGCTGGCGGAATACGAGATGCCCGCCGACCGGGCCACCGACGGTGCTTTCCGCGACCTGTTCGACAAGGCAGAAGAGCAGGTGCGTGACCTGATCATCGAAGCCAGCCAGTCCGGGCCGGCGCCGCAAACGGACGCCCAACGCATTGGCGACCTGTATGCCAGCTTCCTCGACGAGGCGGCCGTCGAACGCAGGGGTGTTCAGCCGCTGCTCGACGAATTGGCCACGATTGACGACGCGGCCGACGCCGCCGCGCTGGCCGCCGTGATCGGCGCCCTGCAGCGCACCGGAGTCGGCGGCGGTGTCGGGTTGTACATCGACACCGATTCGAAAGACTCGACCCGCTACCTGGTGCACTTGAGCCAATCCGGCATCGGGTTGCCCGACGAGTCCTACTACCGCGACGAGCAGCACGCCGCCGTGCTGGCGGCCTATCCGGGCCACATCGCGCGAATGTTCGGCCTGGTGTTCGGGGGTTCCTCCGAAGACCATGGCGACACAGCCGCCCGCATCGTCGCGCTGGAGGCGAAGCTGGCCGCCGCGCACTGGGACGTGGTCAAACGCCGCGACGCCGATCTGACCTACAACCTGCGGACTTTCGCCGAGCTCCAGAGCGAAACCGGTTTCGATTGGGCGGGCTGGGTGAGCGCGCTGGGCGCCACACCGGAGGACGTCGCGGAGCTGATCGTGCGCCAACCCGACTACCTCACCGCCTTCGCCGAGTTATGGGGGACTGCAGACCTCGAGGACTGGAAGCGCTGGGCGCGTTGGCGTTTGATCTCCGCGCGAGCCGGCCTGTTGAACGAGGCTCTGGTGGCCGCGGACTTCGACTTCTACGGGCGCCTGTTGACCGGCACCGAGGAGATTCGGGACCGCTGGAAGCGGGGCGTGTCGCTGGTGCAGGGCTTGCTGGGCGACGCCGTCGGAAAGCTTTACGTACAGCGGCATTTCCCGCCGGGCGCCAAGGCCCGCATCGACACCCTGGTGGACAACCTGCAACAGGCCTACCGGATCAGCATCAGTGACCTGGACTGGATGACGCCGGCTACCCGCGAGCGCGCGCTGACCAAGCTGGACAAGTTCACCGCCAAGGTCGGTTACCCGGCGAAGTGGCGCGACTACTCGACGCTGATGATCGACCGTGCCGATCTGTACGGCAACTACCAGCGCGGCAGCGCGGTCGGCAGTGATCGGGAACTGGCCAAGCTCGGCGGTCCGGTCGACCGCGACGAATGGTTCATGACGCCGCAGACCGTCAACGCCTATTACAACCCGGGGATGAACGAAATCGTCTTTCCCGCAGCAATTCTGCAGCCGCCGTTCTTCGACGCCGAAGCCGATGATGCCGCCAACTACGGCGGCATCGGTGCGGTGATCGGACACGAGATTGGGCACGGCTTCGACGACCAGGGCGCCAAGTACGACGGCGATGGCAACCTGGTCGACTGGTGGACCGACGCCGACCGCACCGAGTTCGGTGCTCGGACAAAGGCGCTCATCGAGCAGTATGAGGCCTTCACGCCCAGGGAACTCGCGGCTGACCACCATGTGAACGGCGCTTTCACCGTCGGGGAGAACATCGGCGACCTGGGCGGACTATCCATTGCGCTACTGGCTTACCAGTTGTCGCTGAACGGCCGGCCGGCCCCGATTATCGACGGTCTCACCGGGGTGCAGCGGGTGTTCTTCGGCTGGGCTCAGGTGTGGCGGACCAAGTCGCGTGAGGCGGAAGCGATCCGGCGCCTGGCAGTGGATCCACACTCGCCGCCGGAGTTCCGGTGCAACGGCGTCATCCGCAACCTGGACGCCTTCTACGAGGCCTTTGAGGTAGCCCAGGACGACGCGTTGTTCCTAGAGCCGCAACGCCGGGTCAGGATCTGGAACTAATCTCGCCACTTCCCCGCGAGCAATAGCTCCTATGTCAAGCCGCCGCGGTTTTGGGGGCTTGATTTCGGGTTTGGTGGTCGGCATGGAGAGCATGGAAGACCGCGCGCGATAGTCGGCGTTTGAGGCAGCGTCGG
>Ga0182013_10005667_pt1 | contig 14447 bp, 10 predicted proteins | sample 612S2MmetaG_FD_120487 | JGI IMG/M metagenome (GOLD analysis project Ga0182013, IMG submission 120487) | Permafrost microbial communities from Stordalen Mire, Sweden - 612S2M metaG | ecosystem: Environmental > Terrestrial > Soil > Wetlands > Permafrost | place: Sweden: Stordalen | collected... | reverse complement strand
GGCGGACGAAGGTCTGGTACAGACTCTCGTTCACCTCCGAGAGTCTTGCGACCGTCGCGAATCGGCGGTCGTCCTCCGCATCGTTGCAGCCGAGCGCGCGGATGTCGTTCAGAGTCCGCTTTTCCAGGACAAAGCTGTAGCGGCCTTGCACAAGCCTCGGATTGTCCCCTGCCTGATCGGCCTCGGTAATCACCGCCTCATAAAGCCCCGGCGGCAGAAGATCGATGAGATCCATGCACTGGACCAGTTCGGCATCTTCCTTGGTTGCCACTTGTCCCGAGACGAAGATGCCAAGGTGGCCAATCGTCTGATGCAGCGTGTATACGATGGTCTGCCCGTTGGCTATGATTTCATCATCATGGTCGTAGAGGTCGAGAATCCAATCGAGTGCCTGCGGTGGCGGCGTGATGTCGTCGCCCCAAGAGCAGAATACGACGATCGGCGAGCTGATGTTGCGTAAATCGATGCGCATCCCGTCCGATGTGCGGAGCTGACCAGTGGAGAGCTTGTTGCCGATAAAAAGATTGTCGGTGATGTACTGCATTTCCTCGGCGTTCATCAGAACCGGGCATCCCCACCATTTCTCAAATTCAAGGAAACGGGGCGGCTCGATGTCGATGTTTGCATAAAGGTGGTAGAGCTTCCTCCAGAACGTATTGTCGGGATGCATCGACTCGAAGTTGGCGATGAGGCTGGCGCCGTCGAAGATGCCGTCTCCAAGGTCGCCTGCGAGGGCTGTCAGCCAAGTGCCGCCGAGAAGGCCGCCCGAATAGCGCATCGGTGCCTTCCCATGTATCCCGGCCCAATACGAAAGCGGCGAGCCGGCGAGCAGGATGGGGCCGGGCAGATCCGGACGGATGGCGCATGCCATCATGACCTGCCATCCGGCCTGGCAATTGCCGATCAACGCAGGCTTGCCACCGGATTTCTGGTGACGGCCTGCGACCGTCTCGATGAAGCGGGCTTCCGCACGGCACACGTCTTCTATGGTCTGGCCGGGGACGGGGTTCGGCAGAAAGCCCACGAAGTAGCAAGGGTGGCCCGCTGCCAGTGCTTCGCCGATCTCGCTGTCATGTTTCATGCCGCCGATGCCGGGTGCCTGGCCGGCGCGTGGATCGAAGACGATGAAGGGGCGCTTGCTGTCGTCGACGGGCATATTGGCCGGCGGGATGATTCGCGCCAGGCCATAGTTGACCGGCCGTTCCAGCGTGCGTCCGTCAATCAGCAGCTCGGCATTGAAGCTGAGGACATTGGGAGCGTCACGAGCGTTCTGTTCGAAGAAGTTGTTGCCGCGCTGGCGAAGCACATCGACGAACAGGATCGCGCGCTGCAAGGCGTCGATGCAGTATTCCGACACCGGGTCAGCCGGCGGGAGGAACGGCATGCTGGCCGGACTTGGCATTGGCATTGTCAGCCCCCGATTATGAATACTGGAAAACGCCACGCCCGGTCTTGCGACCGAGATATCCCGCCTCGACCATTTCCCGCAGATTTGGCGCGGGACGGTACTTGTCGTCGCCAAATTCGCGGTGCAGCACCTCCATGACCGACAGCAGGACGTCCAACCCGATCAGATCAGCGAGCGCCAGCGGACCCATCGGGTGCTTGCATCCGAGCTTCATCCCTTCATCGATTTCGTCGGCGCTGGCGTCACCCTCGGCAAGCGCGAAAAACGGCTCATTGATCATGGGAAGCAGCAACCGGTTCACCACGAAGCCAGGCATGTTCTTGACGGTGATCGGGTTCTTGCCCAGCTTTTTTGCGAAGTCGATCGCCGCATCATGCGTTGCGTCGGTGGTCTGCAAGCCGCGCACCACCTCGACAAGCTTCATCACCGGCACCGGATTGAAGAAGTGCAGCCCGATGAAACGTCCGGGGTTGGAGACGCACGCGGCAAGCATGGTGATGGAAACCGAGGAGGTGTTCGTGCTGATGATGGTATCAGCCCGCACCGCCTTATCCACGGCTCGCACGATTTCTTCTTTGACCTCCACGTTTTCCGTCGCGGCTTCAACGACAAGATCGGCCGACGCGAGGGCGCTGTAGTCTGTTCTCGTCTGGATGAGGCTGAGTGCTGCCTGCTTGGCATCCGGGCTCATCGTTCCCTTTGCGACCAGCCGGTCGAGACCTGAACCGACGCGTCCCATCGCCTTGCTCAGGACGGCTTCGTTGATGTCGACCAGGATCACCCGGAACCCGGTGGCGGCTGCCACCTGAGCTATGCCGGTGCCCATCGTTCCAGCGCCAACGATACCGATCGTACTGACGGACATGTTCACGCTCCTTCGCTAATCGCTTGGGTCGTGTTCAATGCGGATCCGCAGGTCGTCACGCTGGAAGCCATACGCAATCTCCGCGGCGTTGAGCCGAACGGGGGATCGCCATGTCGCTTGCATATTGCCGGATCATCTGCACATGCCGGCACAAGCGCGTAGCGCCAAAGAGGCGGCTTGACGTTGATTTGGATCAATCGGTTGGTGATGTCTGCCAAGCCGATCCATGGGATGGAACGTTGCGCACTCGCCCGTGCCGACGCATCGCCGAGCCGGAGCAGAGCCGGACCCAGCCAGGCAAGAGTGGCAGCGGATTTCATCGGAGACCTCGCTCGCATGTTGCCCCGGCCCCAAATGGCGGCTGCTAGCCTGGCCGGACGGGCTTGAATATATACACTCGTGACTGTATGTAAAGAGGGAAAGTTGCGAGGAACCCCATGAGACGCACCAAGGCCGAAGCAGAGCAGACCCGTGAGGCCGTCATAGCGGCGGCCGTCACCGTGTTCCTGGAACGTGGCTTCGCGCGTGCCACGTTCGATGAGATCGCCCGGGCCGCCGGGGTGACCCGGGGCGCGGTCTATTGGCATTTCCGCGACAAACTGGAGATCTTCCACGCGCTGGAGCGACGCGCCGACCTGCCGAACGAGGCGTTCGCCAGCCGCCTGAGGGCGCGCTTTGCCGACGACCGCGGCCTCGATCCGCTGCACGAACTGGCGCGCACGATTCGTGACGGGGTGCAGGCGTTCGAAGCCAATACGGAACGCTGCCGCATTCTCACGATCCTGTGGCTGCGCTGCGAGTATGTCGGCGAGATGCTGCCCGCGTTGGAGCGCCGACAACGCGCCGACGCGGCGATGCAGGAGCTTTTCGTCGAGGTCATTGCGTTGGCGGCCGCGCGCGGCCGGTTGGCACCCGGATGGTCGCCCGAAATGGCGGGCCGCGTCCTGCTCCTGTTGGTCAACGGAACCGTCGAGTATTGGCTGCGCGCGACGGCAGACGCTCGGCTGGAGACCGAGATGATGTCGCTGGTGACGGCGTTTCTGGACTCCATCCGTTTGCCCCTGCCCGAGGACGCCGATCGGTGAGACAGAGATGATCATGTCTGTTTCTCGAGGGTTTGCGGCCCGGCGCCTCCGGATGAATGCATCGGGGCCCGATTTGCGAGTACCTTGATCGTTTGGCGGGCGATCGTTCGCTCCTCGTCCGTCGGAATGGCCCAGATGGAGACGCGGCTCGCTTCAGCGGAAATTCGTTCGGCCCCCTTCTCATTGGCGGCGGTGTCGAGGGCCAGACCGAACCAGGCTGCTTTCTCGCAAATTCGCCGCCTGATCTCGGGCGCGTGTTCGCCGATTCCGGCTGTGAAAACCAAGCCATCCAGGCCGCCAAGCGCCGCGACCATGGCGCCCAGTTCCCGAGCAATCCGGTAGACAAACAAAGCGATCGCCTGCTCGGCCCGGGGGTCCCGCGAGGCAAGCAATTCGCGCATGTCGTTGCTGATCCCGGAGACGCCGAGAAGTCCGCTCTGGTAATAGAGCAGCTTCTCGATCGCATCGGCGTTCATGCCGCGCTCGCGCAGGAGATAAAGGATCACCCCCGGATCGAGCGCGCCGCAGCGCGTGCCCATGGGCAGCCCGTCGAGCGCGGTGAACCCCATTGTGGTATCGACGCTCTTCCCGTCGCGCATTGCGCACAAGCTGGCGCCTGAGCCGAGATGGGCAACGACAACCCGCCCTCGCGCCACGTCAGGGTCTCGTTCGCGCAGAGTGGAGGCGATATAATCGTAGGAAAGTCCGTGGAACCCGTATCGCCTGATTCCGGCATCGTGCAGGTCTCTGGGCAACGCGAAGCGTTGGGCCACAGCCGGCTGGCCATGATGGAACGCAGTGTCGAAGCATGCGACCTGCGGCAGCCAGGGCGCCACGGTGGCGATGGCACGGATCGCCGCGAGATTGTGTGGCTGGTGCAACGGCGCCAGCGGACACAGCGATTGCAACTGGTCCAGCACGGTATCATCGACAAGCGTTGCGTCAGCAAAAGCAGTCCCGCCATGGAGCACGCGATGCCCGACCGCGAGCGGCTTTTCACCGCCAAGATGCGTCCGCATCCAGTTTATGAGAAAGCCGAGCAGGGCCTCGTGGTCCGATTGGTCCCCGCGCGGCCAGGTCTTTTCTGCGATGATCCCGCAGTTCGCATTTTTGGCGATCAGGTGCGGCATCGTGCCGATGCCCTCGATCTGCCCATTCAGCAGCAGCGCCGGTTCCTGTTCGTCCTTCGCGGCATAGCCCGAGAACTTTATGCTGGACGACCCCGCGTTGACGACGACAATCGGGCCTTGCATGGGCGTCACTCCCTGGCGGAAATCGTCTGGCGCCGTGCGTGTGCGAGCAATACAGCGACGGCCGCCGACGCAATTCGGGCCCGAGGGGTGTCGGCTCGGCTGGTCAACATGATCGGAATGCGGGCGCCAAGTACGATCCCCGCGGCGCCGGCATCCGCCAGATAGACAAGCTGCTTGGCGAGCATGTTTCCCGCTTCCAGATCGGGGACCAGGAAGATGTTCGCCTTGCCCGCGACAGGCGAGACGATATGCTTCGTCTGAGCGGCCTCCACGCTCACCGCGTTGTCGAACGCCAGCGGTCCATCGATCAGGGCGCCGGCGATCTGGCCGCGATCTGCCATCTTGCAGAGCGCTGCTGCATCCAGAGTCGAGGGGATTTTCGTGGTGACGGTCTCAACGGCCGACAGAACCGCGACCTTCGGTTCCTTGAATCCCAGCACGTGGGCAAGGTCGATGGCGTTCTGACAAATGTCCTGCTTGACCTCGAGGTTTGGGAAGATGTTGATCGCCGCGTCGGTTATGATCAGCGGGTCCGGGTAGAGCGGAACGTCCATGACGAAGGCGTGGCTGATGCGCCGCGCCGTTCTGAGGCCAGTCTCCGTCGCGGTCACTTCGTGCATCAGTTCGTCGGTGTGCAAACTCCCCTTCATCAGGGCTTCCACCTTGCCCGCTCGCGCCAGTGCGACGGCCTTGGCAGCCGCGGCATGGCTGTGCTCGGTGTTGACGATCTCGTAGGGCGCGATATCGAGGCGCTCCGCTTGGGCGACGGCGCGGATCTTTGCCTCTGGACCGACGAGAACCGGGATAATGAGATGCGCCTCGGCGGCGCGAACCGCACCCTCGAGCGACGTCTCGTCGCAAGGATGCACGACCGCTGTCGGGATCGGTTCCAGGTAGGCGCACAGACTAATGAGTTGTTGGTATCGGTCGGGGCGCCGAAGGTGAAGGTCCGGTAGGATGACGCGAGTGCCGGATGAACACTCCAGATCACTGGGGACGATCGCGTCCGTCATCGTTGGTGGCATGATTGCAGCTCCTTTTGAGCCTGTTCCCGGACAACATTTCAGCGATCGCGAACGGGCGTCTCGGGCGGAACAACGGCCATCGCCTCGGCGCGGCCGCCGGGCAGATGGCGGTGTGACGCCGTTTGGTCACGAAGTGGCCGCGGGAGCGACAGTTATCTCGACCCTTCGGTTCTGCGCACGACCTGCCACGGTGTTGTTGGAGGCCAGCGGTTCGGTCTCACCGAAACCCTTCGCGGCAACAAGATCCGGTGTCACGCCATGTGAAACCAAATACGCCATCACAGCGTCGGCGCGCTTCTGTGACAACTCTTCATTCGAGGTCACACCCCGGCGCTGCAGCACCGGCCCGATCGCAGCGTTGTCGGTATAGCCGCTCACCAACAGCTTCTCATGCATGCCCTGCATGCCCGGAGCCAGCATTTTCGCCATCTTGGCCATGATGTCCTCGCCGGCTGGCGATAGCTGCCAACTCCCGGAATGGAACAGAAGGTCGCTGTTCACGGTGTACTTGATGGCCCCCTCCAGCCGGGCGATCTGGACCTGTTGTGCCGCAACCTGCTGCTGCGCCGCGGTGAGGCGTTGCTGAAGCTCCTGGTCCTGGGTCTGCAGAGCGTCGTACGCCTTTTGCGAAACGCAGCCGCCCAGCAGCACACAACCCAGTACAGGGAGTAGAAGGTTGGCCCGGTACTTGCCTTTCATTTTTCAAGCTCCGTTGTGTTGGAAGTCGAGGCAGGGTCGGCTCGGGAAGCAGTTCAACATGGGCTGTTCGGGATCCGCGCAAGAGAGCCGCAGTTACAGTGCTCGACTTCAGAGCAAGCTCGGAAGTGAGCGTTGATATCGACGGCAGTGCGCGGCCACGATCCATCTTCGGTCCTTCGCCGGCCTTTTGAGTCGTTGTAAGAATAGGTCAATCGGGTTGGCGCTCTGACTCTAATAACCTGAAAAAAACACCACATGGACGCGTGTGCGCCTCGCCGAGCTGGCGATCCTGGAAAAGTCTGGAATTTCCTGTTTTCCCCAGTCTTGCTAAGCTCCCCGCTATGGAAACGGACGCCAAAGGCCCGGCGAGCGTCGCATTTGGGCGGTTTCTCCTGTTGCCGCACCGCCGCCAACTGCTCGCGGATGGCCAGGCGACCGGCCTCGGTGCACGCGCCTTCGACGTACTGGTCGCATTGATCGAGGCGCGGGGAGCCGTTCTTGGCAAAGATGCGCTGGCAGAGCGTGTTTGGCCCGGCCAGATCATTCAGGACACGGCCTTACAATCGCAGATCTCCGCATTGCGAGCCGCCCTTGGGGCAGATCGCGATCTGATCCGTACAGTCTCGGGCCGTGGTTATCAGTTCGTCGGTGAAATTCGCGAGGACATCCCACCCGCGCCCAGAGCGAACGCGGGCGCCGCCGCGCCCCCACCTCCGGCGAGACCTCCGACAAACCTGCCGGAGCAGGTTTCCGAGTTGATCGGCCGCGACCGGGAATTGGCCGAAGTCCAGGACCTCGCGGCAAGCCATCGGCTCGTGACCCTCACCGGGGCCGGTGGCATTGGCAAAACACGGCTGGCGATGGCCGCAGCCCGCCACCTCATGCCGCAATTTGGCGATGGCGTCTGGGTCGTGGATTTTTCGACACTGTCAGACCCCAGCCTGATCCCGGCCGCAATCGCCACGGCGGTCGGGCTGGATCCTGGTGGCACCGTCACTCGCCAACGTGTGGCGCAAGAGCTTGCCGCCCGGCGACTGTTGCTGGTGCTCGACACTTGTGAACACGTGGTCGGTGCCATGGCTGCCATGGCGGAGGACCTGCTGCGGGCGGGCCCGTCGGTGCATGTCGTCGCCACCAGCCGTGAGCCGCTCCGCGCCGAGGGAGAATGGATCTATCCGGTGCCTCCTCTCGCGGTACCGGAGGCACATACTCGTGACGACGACCTGCAACAGTATGGCGCGGTGCGCCTGTTCATCGAGCGGGCGCAAGCCGTTCAGCCGCATTTCGCGCCTGATGCGCGCGATTCAAGCGCGATCGCTGCAATCTGCCAGCGACTCGATGGTATCCCGCTGGCGATCGAGCTGGCGGCGGCACGAACCGCCGCATTCGGCGTGGAGCAACTCGTTGCCCAGCTTCAGGACCGCTTTCACCTTTTGACGGGCGGACGACGGACGGCGCTGCCGCGCCATCAAACCCTGCGGGCGACACTCGATTGGAGCTACGAACTTCTGCTTGAGTCCGAGCGTGTGATCTTTCGCCGCCTGGGGGTTTTCAGCGGGATGTTCAGCCTCGAAGCGGCCGTCGCCGTCGTGGCGAACCCCGAAATCCCTCCGGCACAGGTCACGCGCGGCCTTTCCGATCTGGTCGCGAAATCACTCGTCGTGACCGCGATGGGCCATGTTGCGTATTACCGGCTCCTCGATACGACACGGGTGTACGCGCTCGAAAAACTCGCCGACAGCGGCGAGCGCGAACAACTGGCGCGCCGGCACGCTGAGTATTACCGGGACCTGTTCGAGCGGGCCGAAGCCGAGCAGGAGACGAGGCCAACATTGGAATGGCTGGCCGAATACGGGCAGAAGATCGACAATCTGCGCGTGGCGCTCGACTGGGCATTCTCGGTGGGCGGCGATCCGTCGCTCGCGGTCTCGCTGACCGCGGCCGCGGTCGCGTCATGGATGCAATTGTCGCTGGTGGAGGAATCTCGGCGCCGTGTCGGGCAGGCGTTGGATGCTGTAGCAGCCGGCGCCGAAGTGGATGCACGCCGGCAAATGAAGCTGCAAGCCGCCCTGGGCGCATCTTTGATGTATACCGGGGGCAACAGCCACGACGTCGTCGCAGTCTGGAACAAGGCCCTGGAGATTGCGGAAAGCCTCGGCGATGCCAAGTACCAGATGCTCTCTCTCTGGGGCCTGTGGGCGTTCCATGTCAACGGTATCGAACACGAGACCGCCCTGACGCTGGCGCACAGGTTTGCTTCCTTGGCGGCGACCGGCCCGAACCAGGACGAGCGGTGGGTAGGCGATCGAATGCTTGGCATTTCGTACCATTTCCTGGGCGACCAGTCCAGCGCGCGATGCCACATCGAACGGGCGCTGCCTGATTCCGCCGATGCCAACCGAAACCGTCGAATTGTGCGCCTCGGACTCGACCCCGGGGTGACGGCACGAGTCCACCTTGCGCGAATTCTCTGGCTGGAAGGATTTCCGGACCGCGCAATGCGCGCAGCCGAGCAGAGTATCGAGGACGCGCGCATGGCTCAGCACGCCATGTCGTTCAATTATGCATTGCACCGCGGCGCGTGTCCGGTCGCGTTATGGACCGGAGATCTGTCAGCGGCGGGCAAGTACGCAGACATGCAACTCGACCATGCAACAAGGCATGCGTTGGGGCGCTGGCAACTCTACGGCCGAGGCTACCAGGGAGCGGTAGCTATCAGGCGCGGCGATGTTGCCGCCGGACTGCGCCTGCTCAGAGCCTCCTATGCGGAACTTGGCGAAACCGGGCTCGCCGCTCCGCGCTTCATGCGGTTCGCCGCGGTCTATATGGCTGAGGCTTTGGGACAGGCGGGCCAGGCGTCCGATGGACTTGTCGCGCTCGACGCAGCGATCAGGCGTGCCGAGCACACCAATGAGCTTTGGGAGCTTCCTGAATTGATGCGCGTCAAAGGCGAACTCCTGTTGATGCAGGACGCGCCGGATGCAGCAACAATGGCCGAGGGTCACTTCAGGCAGGCGCTCGATCTGGGGCGGCGGCAGGGGGCTTTGTCTTGGGAGCTGCGCGCCGCGACGAGTCTTGCATGGTTGCTGCGCGATCAGGGGCGTTCCCCCGCTGCAGGTGAAATTCTTCAACCGGTGTACCGCCGTTTTACCGAGGGTTTTGACACTGCCGATCTACAATCGGCGAAGTCAGTTCTGGATGCACTCGACCGGGGCTGACGGCCAGGGGCCGGCGACAAACCCAGCAGCAGCGGCAGCAGCGGCGTCGCGCGATTTTGGTGAAGCGGCAGCTTCTCGACACAAACGTTGAGACTGGGGCCGCTGAGGCTGATTACTGTAAATCGGTCTACAGAGAACTGATCGCTTGCAGTTCGTCCCGTGCAGCCTCGCTGAACTCTTTCATCGGGTCCATATTCCCGCCTTGCTTGATCATGTCATGTATTTCGTGAATCGTCTTGTTGGGCTCGGCGTAGTTGTCGTTGGCCGTGCGCGCGATCCGCTCTGCGCAGACCACAAGTTTTGGCGACGAGAGAACACGCATTCTACTGATCAAGGCATAGAGACCGACAAGATCGGAAACCTGCGGTTCATCATGCATTATTGAATCAGCATACACCCGCGACGCATGGATGATAAAGTCCCTATAAAGATCCTCGTGCCGAAGCTTGTCCTGAGCGATCAGCGCAGACTTGGCCTGGAGACGCTGACTGGCCCAGGAGCTGGTGCCCGAAATGAGGCCACCGATGACTGAACCGAGAAGGGCGGACAACGCTGAGTATATGCCACATCCATGGTTCGTCCAGTTCGATACGCCGGCTCCGCCGGCTTAGGGTACCAGGCGCCGCGGGCTATGAAGGACCCGCGGCGCCATGCGATCGAAACACGTGCTCCTGTATTGCGCCCGAGGCGGCTTCGCCAGATGGCGCAGCGCGTCACTCGCCCCACACCAAAAAGAGTCCGATGTCACCGGGCTTACCGTCGGGAAACTCCAAGGCGCTGGCGGATACCGAGAAACCCTGCGGTTTCAACTCGCGCTCCCAGAGAAGGAAGAGCTCCGCCGGTTCGCCTCGCAGAGTGCCTGGCCAATGGCTCTCGGCATTGACGATAGCCCGGCCGCCGTCGATGCAAAGCTGGTTGGGGAACCGCAGCAGCAGGTATTCCGTCTTGCCGGCTTCCGCGGCTGCCCGCGCATTTTGCAGTACCTGCCGCCACCCCGCGTCGAAAATGTGGATGTCGATCAGCTCTGTAGCTCGCCGGCTACGCTCTTGTGCCGCCACACGTCGCGATTCGTCGTGGTGTTGCATCTCGCCATGGTGGAAATCGCCGACGAGTTCGCGAAAGTGCTGCGCGGCAATCCTGGAATCGTCGGGCTTGGCCGGCGACGCGGCCGGCTTTGCGGCACGCGCGAGCTCCCATGCCGGGATCTTGTATTCGCCAAACAGGCCGCGCAGGCCACCATGCTGCTGTGACCTGTCTTGCGCCGCAGTATGCGGTTGCATAGCCGCGACAGCATGCAGCAGGTCGGACCGACTGACGATTCCGACAATCCGTTCGTCACGCAAAACCGGCACCCGCTTGATATGGTGAATAGCGAAAAGCCGCGCGATTTCGCTAAGGTCGGTATCTTCTGAAACAGTTACCAGCGGCGCCGACATGATATCGCCTGCTGTCCGGTCCTTCGCTTGCAACCGAGCCTGGAAGTCATCATCGAGCGGCTGCGCGCCCGTTACCAGCTTGAGCCACCAGTCGATCCTCGCCACACGATCATCCGGAGGGCGACCGACCAGGTCGCCTTCGCTTACCATGCCGATGGGGATGCCGTCGGCGTTGACAACGGGAACAGCGCTGATCCGATTTTCGAGCAATACGGCGGCAACGTCACGCGCCAACTGCTCCGGTCCAACAGTTATGACCTTTGTGGTCATCACGTCGCGAGCATGCCTTGGGGCCGATTGCTCTGCTTGGTCATTCTGCATTGCGTTCATGGCGTCGATCCTGTTCGAAGTTTCTGGTTGGTGGTTTTGCGCGATCTTCCTTTTGGCAGCGTCGGAGTTTGCCGCCCATCTCACCTTCAGGAGGGCAGCTTCCGCGTCGGCCTATCCGAGGATGTGATATCCGCCATCGACATACACCGTTTCTCCGGTGATCAGCTTGGCGAAGTCAGTCGCCAGAACGGCCGTCGCGGCACCGACATCCATGATGCTGACGAGGTGCCTCGCAGGTGCGCGATTGGCGGCGCGCTCGATCAATTCATCGAAATGATCGATGCCGGAGGCGGCCCGCGTCTTCACCGGCCCTGGCGAGATGGCATGGACTCGGATTCCTTTCGGCCCAAGCTCATAGGCCAGATAGCGCACCGAGCTTTCCAACGCGGCCTTGACCGGACCCATCACGTTGTAATGCTCGACAACTTTCTCGCCGCCGTAGTAGCTCATCGTGAACAGGGCGCCGCCGTCATGCATCAGCGGCTCGGCCAGATGCGCCATGCGGATGAATGAATAGCACGAGACATCCATGGCCACCAGGAATCCATCGTGCGAGCAATCGACGAGGCGTCCGTGCAGGTCCTCCTTCGGTGCAAAGGCGATGGCGTGGAGCGCAAAATCCATCTTTCCCCAGGTTTGCTCGATGGCCTGGAACACGGCTTCAAGCTGGCCCGGCACTTGCACGTCACACGGCAGGAAGATCGACGCCCCGAGTTCTCTCGCAAGCGGCTCCACATAGGGTTTCGCCTTGTCGTTGAGATAGGTAACGGCAAGCTCCCCGCCGAGAGCGCGAAATCCCACCGCGCACCCATAGGCGAGCGAGTGCTCGTTGGCGATGCCGAGGACAAGGCCCTTCTTGCCGCCGAGCGGCTTCTGCGGAAGCTCGATCATGTCTGCTTCTCCTGTTGGATGCCGCCGGTCAACGCGGAGGCGGCCCGGGACACATAGGTTGGGCTGTTGAGTAGCTTGATCGTCTGCCGCGCGATCGTCCGTTCCTCGTCGGTGGCGATCACCCACACGGAGACGCGGCTCGCCGCGGTGGAAATGCATGCAGCGCCCTGCTCATTGGCAGCCGGATCGAGTTCTATGCCGAGCCAGCCGCTTCTCTCGCAGACGCGGCGGCGGATCTCGGGTGCGTGCTCGCCGATCCCCGCGGTGAAGACCAGGCCGTCGAGCCCGCCGAGCGTCGCGGTCAATGCGCCGAGCTCGCGGGCGATGCGATAGACGAAGACGTCCACTGCTTCCTTGGCACGGCTGTCGTCCGAATTGAGCAATACGCGCATATCGCTGCTGATTTTCGATACGCCGAGGAGTCCGCTCTGGTGATACAGCAACCTCTCGATCGCATCGGCGTTCATGCCGCGCTCGTGCAGGAGATAAAGGATCACCCCCGGGTCCAGCGCACCGCAGCGCGTACCCATCGGCACCCCGTCGAGCGCGGTAAAGCCCATTGTGCTATCGATGCTCTTCCCGTCGCGCATGGCGCAAAGGCTGGCCCCGGAGCCGAGATGGGCGGCGACAACCCGTCCACGCGCGATGTCCGGCGCCCGCTTTCGCAGCGCCGAGGCGATGTAGTCGTAGGAAAGCCCGTGGAACCCATAGCGCCTGACCCCGGCGTCGTGCAGCTCTCGCGGCAAGGCGAAGCGTTGGGCGACCGGCGGCTGGCCGTGATGGAAAGCCGTGTCGAAGCACGCCACCTGGGGCAGCGATGGAGCCACGGCGGCGATGGCCCGGATCGCCGCGAGATGGTGTGGCTGATGCAGCGGCGCCAGCGGACATAGCGATTCCAGCGCGGCCAGCACCGCGTCGTCGATGAGCGTTGCCTCGGCAAAAGCGGTGCCGCCGTGCACGACGCGATGCCCAACGGCGACAGGTGCTCGACCGCCAAGATGCGACGGTGCCCAGCCAATCAGGTCCTCGAACAGTGCCTCGTGATCGAGTTTGGCGTCGGGCGGCCAGCTTTTTTCGGCGATGGTCGCGCCGTTCGCGTCCTTGGCGGTCATGCGTGGCGCCAGGCCGATGCTATCGATCTGCCCTTTGAACAGCAGGGCGGGCTCCTGCTGGTGCATGACGGCGTAACCCGAGAACTTGATGCTCGAGGAACCCGCGTTGACGACCAGAATGAGGTCTTCCATGGCGGTCACCCTGGTGCAGGAGCAGCCGGCGCGCCCTGGCGCCGCGCGTGCGCGAGAAAGACAGCCACCGCCGCCGACGCCATTCGGGTGCGCAGATTGTCCGCGCGGCTGGTCAACATGATGGGGATTCGCGCGCCTAGCACGATGCCGGCGGCGTCGGCCTTCGACATGTAGGTCAACTGCTTTGCCAGCATATTCCCTGCTTCCAGATCGGGAACCAGCAGGATGTTTGCCTTGCCTGCGACGGGCGAGACAATGTGCTTGGTCTGGGCGGCCTCCTCGCTGACAGCGTTGTCGAAGGCCAAGGGACCATCGACGAGGCCGCCGGTGATCTGGCCGCGATCGGCCATTTTGCAGAGCGCGGCGGCAACCACAGTCGAAGGTATTTTCTCGGTAACGGTCTCCACAGCCGAGAGAACCGCGACTTTCGGCGGCTTGAAACCGAGAACCTGTGCCAGGTCGATCGCGTTCTGGCAAATGTCGCGCTTGTCTTCGAGCGTCGGGAAGATATTGATCGCCGCATCCGTGATGATGAGCGGATCCGGGTAATTCGGAACATCCATGATAAAGGCGTGGCTGATGCGCCGCGCTGTCCGCAGACCCGACTCCGCCGCCGTTACCGCATGCATCAGTTCGTCGGTGTGCAGACTGCCTTTCATCAGCGCCTCCACCTTGCCTGTCCGCGCCAGGGCGACGGCTTTGGCGGCAGCTTCGTGACTATGCTCGGCCACGACGATCTCGTATGCGCCGATGTCGATGCCTTCCGCGGCAGCGACGGAGCGGATCTTCGCCTCCGGACCGACCAGGAGAGGAACGATGAGGCGTGCCTCCGCGGCGCGGACTGCTCCTTCCAGCGAGGTCCGGTCGCAAGGATGCACGACGGCCGTCGGGATTGGCTCAAGCTTGGCGCATTGCGCGATGAGCTGCGCGTAGCGATCGTGCCGCAGGAGCTCAACTTCCGGCAGCGCGACGCGGGGGCGCCGGGTCTTCTCG
>Ga0182013_10005666_pt1 | contig 14448 bp, 14 predicted proteins | sample 612S2MmetaG_FD_120487 | JGI IMG/M metagenome (GOLD analysis project Ga0182013, IMG submission 120487) | Permafrost microbial communities from Stordalen Mire, Sweden - 612S2M metaG | ecosystem: Environmental > Terrestrial > Soil > Wetlands > Permafrost | place: Sweden: Stordalen | collected... | reverse complement strand
TGTCAGCTTGGCGACGGGGACCATGGAGACGGAAATCGATGTCGAAAACAACGATCTTTCACTCACGCCCGGCATGTATGCAAACACAACTCTGGAGCTGGAACGCAAGAACAATGTACTGCTCATTCCAGTGCAGGCGGTCATAAGAAATGATAATCAAGCATCTGTGCTGATTGTTGACAGTGGTGGTCGTGTCCAGGTACGGAATGTTGCTCTGGGTATGCAGGGCACCGGGCTGGTTGAGGTGAAAGGCGGCCTGAGCGAGGGGGACAAGGTCATCACTGGCGGCCAGTCCAACTACCAGCCGGGTGAAGTCGTAAGGCCTCGACTTGAAGACCTTCCGACGGACATGAGTCAAGAGCAGTCAGGAGGCGATAAGTAATGCCGAACTTCTCACTCAAGTACCCCTTCTTCATCATTATGGCCTGCCTGGTCATTGTAGTCGTGGGCGTGGTCAGCATCGCATCGATGCCCGTGGATCTATTTCCACAAATTGATATGCCAGTCGTAGTTGTCGCGACATTTTATTCTGGAATGCCCCCGCAGCAGATAGAAGCAGACATCACAGACACGTTTGAGAGATTCTTTACACTTGGCAGCAACATCGACCACATCGAGTCCCGATCGCTGACCGGCGTAAGTCTGATCAAGATTTACTTCAAGCCAGGAACGGATGCAAATGCAGCGTTAAGCAACATCGCCAATCTGGCTATGGCTGACTTGCGACGACTCCCCCCTGGCACGTTGCCTCCTGTGGTTCTCGGCATGGACGCTTCGAGCCAACCTGTCTGCCTGGTCACGTTAAAGGGCGAAGGCCTGAACGAGACCAACCTCAAGGACCTGGCGCAGTTTCAGGTGCGCAATCAAATCGCCAGCGTACCGGGAGCTTCAGTGCCACAACCGTTTGGCGGGCGATACAGGCAGATCATGGTCTATGTTGATCCGCTCAAACTTGAGGCGCATAACCTCAGCCTGATGGATGTCGTAAGATCCGTAAACGATTCAAACTTGATTCTGCCTGCGGGCGACGTGCGCATAGGGCCTAAAGATTACAATATCTACGCAAACAGCCAGGTTCCAACTCCTGAACTGATCAATGATCTTCCACTGAAGTCCGTAGGCAATGCTTCAGTACTCGTAGGGGACGTGGGCAAAGCGGAGGACTCAGGAACCATCCAGACCAACATCGTTCGCATCGACGGTCAGCGGTCGGTTTATATTCCTGTTCTGAAACAAGGCGGAGACAGCAATACAATCACGATCGTGAACGGCATGAAAGAGGCGATCAAGGATCTGGTTGACATTCCATCTTCTCTCAAAACTGCCGTGGTCTTCGACCAATCGGTCTTTGTAAAGACTGCTCTGAAGAATCTTGGCAGCGAGGGCGGAATAGGTCTTGTTTTGACTGCTTTGATGATTTTGCTCTTCCTCGGGAGCATACGCGCCACATTCGCGGTCCTTCTGTCCATCCCACTGTCTGCGCTAGCGGCCTTTATCTGCATTCGCATGGGCGGCGGATCGATCAATACCATGGTTCTGGCAGGTTTGGCGCTGGCATTCTCTCGCCTCATCGATAACTCAGTTGTCGTGCTCGAAAACATATTTAGGCATCTCGAAATGGGAGAGTCGCCTGAAGTTGCCGCGGAAGCAGGTGGCAAAGAAGTGCAAATGGCAGTATTGGCTGCCACTTTCACCACCGCTATAGTGTTCTTTCCCGTTGCGCTTCTTTATGGTGTAAGCCGGTACTTGTTCACCGCGCTTGCCCTATCTGTTGTCTTTTCGCTTTTCGCCTCCTACATAGTAGCAATGACTGTCGTTCCACTGTATTGCGCACGGTTCATCAAGCCACACACAGCGGATGCCTCTGAAGAGCAAGAGATTGACGAGGAAAGGCACATTGACTATCACAGACCGGCAAGCCTCTCCTTCTTTCAGCGAATTGTCAGAGGATTCAACGGCCGCTTCCAACAAATGCTGGAGAAGTATGTATTTGCCGTAAACCGTTCGATACTGCGGCCAGTCGCAACGACTCTCGGCATTCTTGGTATGGTGTTATTGAGCTTTGCCCTCCTACCGTTCCTTGGAAGATCGTATTTTCCCCGCACAGACCCCGGCCAGTTTGTCATTAACATTAAATGTCCGAGCGGCACTCGCATTGAGTTGAGCAATCAGTACATTGCACAAGTGGAAAGCGAAATCCGGCAGGCGATCCCCGCGCGAGATCTCGACATGATCGTCTCGAATATCGGTATTACACCCGATCTGTCCGCCATCTACACCAGTAACTCATCCATGGACACTGCTTTTGTCCAGGTGAGCCTGAAGGAGGGTAACAAGCTTGGGAGCTACGAGTACATGAGGCGGGTCCGCCAGAAGCTTTCCGAGGATATGCCCATGCTGTCTACTTACTTCCAGGCAGGCGGTCTGGTGGACTCCGTGATCAATCAGGGACTGCCCGCGCCGATCGACATTCAGGTGAGTGGAAATGACCTGGACCAGTCATTTGCGATCGCGAGCCAGATTGCCGCAAAGGTGAAGGGTCTCAAGAATGTCAGCGACGTTCTCATTCCGCAAAATCTCCGTTTTCCCGGCCTTGAGTTGAATATTGACAGGGAACGCGCCAGCTTGATCGGCCTTTCACCGAAGGAAGTGGTTGACAACGTCATTACTGCATTGACCTCAAACGGGATGATTGCGCCCAGCTACTGGATCGACCCGAACACAGGTAACAACTACATGCTCACAGTTCAGTACTCCGACAACAAGATAGGGCATATGAGCATGGACGACTTCAAGCAGATTCCATTGAGGGCCGCGAATCAGACGGATTACACTCCATTACGGTCGGTGGCGGATATCACTGAAATCAACACTCCGACGGAAGTGGATCACTATAAACTTCGTCGCGTCATCGATGTGTACGTCATGCCGTCTACCGAGGCTCTGCAAGGAGTCAACAGCTCAGTCAACAAGGTGATTGCGGGAATCAAGGTTCCTGGGAATGTCCGCGTGACGGTGCGCGGCAGTGTGGTGAGCATGAACGAGTCGTTCAAGAGATTCGCCATCGGTCTGGTTTTATCCATTCTGTTGGTTTATCTCATTCTGATGGCGCAATTCGCATCGTTCGTCGACCCATTCATCATTCTCATGGCCATTCCGCCTGGGTTGTCCGGAGTGCTGCTCATTCTACTCTTGACTCATAGCACGATGAACATCATGTCGCTCATGGGCGTACTGATGATGACAGGCATCGTCGTATCGAACAGTATTTTAATTGTAGATTTCGCAGGGCATCTTCAAAAGGAAGGCATGACCGTGGCTGAGGCTGTGGTTCAGTCGTGCAAGATTCGGTTGCGGCCAATTCTAATGACCTCTTTAGCAACGCTGCTTGGCATGATCCCCATGGCTCTGGGCATGGAGGCGGGCAGTGAACAATATGCGCCGTTGGCTCGGGCCATCATTGGCGGACTTGGTGTGTCCGTTGTCGTAACTGTCTTTTTCGTTCCTGCCGTGTATCTGATTATTCACGGCAGGGAGCAGAAGAGAATCATTGTCGAGGGAAAGGTGTAGAGAATGATGAAACAGGAAAAGAGGCACACATTTCAATCGGCAAAGTTCGGACTACTGGCGTTGGCAGTATCATCTACCCTTGTTGCGCAGACAGGAGCCGTCCAGGACAATTTTCCGGATGCGCCACAAGCTCTTGTCGCGTCTCTGGCTGCGGCTGGGCCAATTGGTCAAGTGATGTCGAGCGCGGGGGCTCAGTCTCCAGCGATGCCTGTTGACACTCAGACCGCAAGCCCCAGCCAGCACCTCACGCTAATCGAAGCTGAACAGATGGCCATCAAAAACAACCCTCGTGTCAGTGTTGGACGTCTGCTCGCTTTGGCTCAGCACCAGGTTGTGCGTGAAACCAGGGCGGCGCAGCTTCCCACCGCAACTGCCGCTATCACAGCCGTGGATGCGGAGAATGGGTCGCGTATTTCCGCGGGTTCGCTCACGGCCTCGCGCTTGTTTGAGCATGCAGGGGCCGGGGGAGGCTTCACTCAACTGATTACGGACTTTGGAAAGACTGGAAATCTTATAGCATCTTCAAAGTTGCAGGAGAAGGCGCAGAATGCGAATGCGCTTGCCACGACGGAAGATATTGTCATCGCCACCGACCAGGCTTTTTTCAATGCGCTGCAGGCCCAGGCGCTGTTGAAGGTCGCTGAACAGAACGTCACTACGCGCCAGACAACCGAGACGCTGGTAGGCGAGTTGACAAAGAACAAGCTCAAATCAACCCTTGACCTGAGCTTCGCGGATGTCAACTTATCGCAAGCGAATCTGTTAATGTTGGATGCCAAAAACAACGCTGACTCTACAATGGCGGCATTGGATGCGGTATTGGGCCTTGATAAGCAAATCAAGTACGCTCTGGAAGATGACCATACGGCGTTGCAGCCCCCTCCTCCCGATGCCGATCAGCTTGCGCAACTGGCTCTTGGCCAGCGTCCGGATCTTCAGGCACTGAACTATACCCAACAAGCGGCCGTCAAATTCAGCCATGCGCAGCGCGATCAGATGCTGCCGAGCATCACTGCCGCGGGGACCGTGGGAAGCGTCCCTATTCGTCCCGCGGCATACTACCTTACGAATTGGTGGGGCGGCATCGGCGTCAACATGAATATTCCAATCTTCAATGGCTTCCTCTATTCAGCCCAGGCAAAGGAAGCATCCATCCGCGCGCAGGCGGCCTCGGAGCAGAGCCGCGATCTGCGTGACAGTATTGTCCGGGATGTTCGCACTGCATGGCTTGCGGCTAATACCGCGTATCAGCGCGTCGCTGTTACAGACGAGCTTCTGAAAGAGGCTAATCTGGCGCTTTCGCTGGCACAAACTCGCTATCGACTGGGACTCAGCTCGATCGTGGAACTAAGTCAGGCACAGTTCCAGCAGACTGATGCAGCAATCGGCAACACCGATGCGCAATACCAATACCGGCTTGCTCTCGCCACACTCAACTACCAGACAGGGGCAAATCCATGATTGAGAACTTCAAAAGACTTCAGATCCCGGCATGGAGATGAGAACATCTGGAGCCTTCCGGATCATAGTGTTTGCGGAATGCCCGGCGCTGACGAATATAAGGTAAAGAATTGACCGCTGTGCTGGTGATGCAAATGGGACAAGGGAAGAAACAATCGAGCTACGAGTATAATCACAGCTCGACAACATTGCTTGTGGCATTGTTTGGTGGTGCTTGCGCGCTTGCCGCACCATGGAATCGGACTTGATGGTTCGCCTGCTGCGCGCATGCATCAGTACCCAAACCATCACTTACAAGCAGCTTATTGCGGCGCCGGAGGTAGCTTGATATTCATCCTCGCAAAATGCGTGTCGGCTGATGACGACCTGATCGGCGGAACTCAAAGCAAGACGCATTGCGCGGCTTTGGGCCACATCGTCGTCGAGCACAGAGCTGATCAAGACATTGGTGTCCGCGATCATCCTCATCGTTGAACGCCTCTCAGGAACTCTTCGACGACAGCTTCGCCGATGGCCTCGTCCATCTCTTCAATTGTCAGCTTCACATCGGTCTTACCTGCCAGCATTCCGAAGACGTCCTCGATCTTTCCCTTCTTCCGCATCGCCCGCCCCCGGAACTCGCCACGCGGCAACAACTTGATCTCAAGTTTCTCCCAGGTCTGATCCCAATGTGCTGGAGGATTTCCTTCCGGAGAGTCACCTGTCCCCGCGATGTTGTGCTCACGATAGCCATAGAATTACCCCTACCCTTGGATTGTAATGCATTTCTGCATTATCTGACGAAGATTGCCCACACTTTGACCGCAAACCGGGCATCACACCACAACAGTTTAAGATTGTGTTAGAGATTCGAGGCTATGAAGATATTTCTCACAGGCGCGACGGGATTCATAGGCCATCATGTGGCCCTTGCGCTGGCTTCTCAGGGCGCCAAGCTGCGCCTCCTCGTTCGCAAGAGCAGCAAACTGGAGAATCTTGAAGGCATCGCGGGCGAGACGCACGTGGGAGATTTGGCCGAGCCAGAGTCGCTCAAGCCCGCGCTCGGCGGCTGCGATGCCGTGGTCCATGTCGCCGCCGATTACCGGCTTTGGATTCCCGATCCGGCGGCGATGTACAAAGCCAACGTGGACGGGACGCGCGAGCTGCTGCGGCTGGCCCGCGAAGCCAAGGTGAAGCGCTTCGTCTACACCTCCAGCGTGGCCACGATGCACTTCCGCCGCGATGGGCTGGTTATCAATGAAGAGACGCCTGTCTCGCTCGCCGACATGGTGGGCCATTACAAGCGCTCGAAGTTTCTGGCCGAGCAGGAGGCCATCAAGGCCGCAAGAGCAGGTCGGCGTGTGGTGATCCTGAATCCCACCTCGCCCATCGGCTCCAACGACTCGAAGCCCACGCCCACCGGCCGGATCTTTCTGGATTTTTTGAACGGCAAATTCCCCGCCTACATGGACACCGGGCTGAACCTCGTCGATGTGGCCGAGGTCGCTCGCACGCACGTCTCCGCGCTGAGCAAAGGCCAATTCGGCCGGCGCTACATTCTGGGCGGCGAGAATCTCACCCTCAAGCAGATTCTCGACAAGATGTCGGAGATCACCGGCATCCCCTCGCCAACCGTCAAGATTCCCTTCGCCGTTGCCGCAACCTATGCGTTCTTTGAAGAGTGGATTACCGGCCGTATTCGCGGACGCGAGCCGAGGGCCACGCTCGAAGAAGTCCGCATGGGCCGCAAGAAGATGTACGCCAGCAGCGCCCGCGCACAGCAGGAGCTGGGCTTCCGCATCCTGCCCGTCAACCCGGCGATGAGGGCGGCGATTGAGTGGTTCCGCGCGCATGGATACGCGCCGTGAGCGAGTGAATAGACAACAAGAATCAAATCAGATGGGTGCCCTGTCCTTTCCGCATTCTTCGCGGAAAGGACAGGAAACCATGAACCGCGACCCGTCTTCGGTTAGAACTTGACTGAAGGCACGTTGCGCGCGGCTGCGCTGGCCTCGAAGAAGGCGTTGTTCTGCTTGAAGCCGGCCATGCCTGCCCAGATGTTGTTGGGGAATTGCAGCACGAAGGTGTTGTAGTTCTGGATCGCGTCGTTGTAGCGCTTGCGGGCCACGCCGATGCGGTTCTCAGTCCCGGCCAACTCGTCCTGCAAGCGCATGAACTGGTCGCTCGACCGCAGTTGCGGGTAGTTCTCGGTGAGCTTGAGGAACTTGAACATGGCTCCGTCCAATTGGCCGTTTGCGGCGATCTTGGCCTGCGGGTCCTGAGCGTTCATTAGCCCAGTGCGCGCGTTATCAATCTCTGCATAGACGCTGTTCTCTTCCTTGGTAAAGCCCTTGACGGTCTCCACCAGGTTGGGAATCAGGTCGGCGCGCCGCTCCAACTGCACGTCTACCTCCGACCAGTTGCTTTTCACGGTCTGGTCGAGCGCCACCATCTGATTCCTGGCGCTCACATAACTGCTGAAGACCATCAGCAGAGCGAGAATGAAAACGCCGACAACACCGAGTGCAATCCAAAGTCCCTTACTCATTGGTTTCTTTTCTCCTCAGGCCTCCCATCGGGAAAGCCAATGATACAGTCCTGTTCCACGCCGGACATTCCCTCAGGGGCTAAAGCCCGGATTCATTTAGCGATGCTTACGGCACGACTAAAGTCGTGCCCTGACACAAAACTGGCCAAGTTACGAATCCTTTCGCGGCGTGTAGATCCGCGCCCGACACAGTGTTCAGCCTAAAAACTCTACCAGCTTCCACCGGCTCCGCCGCCACCGGTATCGCCCCCTCCAAACCCGCCAAATCCACCACCGCCGCCAGAGCCGCCGCCGAAGCCGCCTCCGCCGCCAAACCCGCCGCCGCTCCCGATCCACCACGTTCCGCTACCGCCATGGAACGTACCGCGCCGCCCAAACAGCAGCCGCAGGATGGCCGAACCAAAGAAGATGACCAGCCAAATAATCAAGAAAGCCACCTTGCCCAACCCCGACCCGTGGCGCGCCGGCTGGCTGGCGGCCATCGGCTCGTCGTCCGACAGAGTCACCTTGGCGTCAGCGGCGATCACCTGCGCCACCTCGCTCACGGCCAGAGTCACGGCGCCGTCAAAGTCGTTGGCGCGCAGGTCGGGAACCATCTCCCGGCCGATGTCGCCCACCTTCCCATCGGGCAGAATGCCCTCCAGGCCGTAGCCCGTAATAATCTGGCGCTTGTGGTCATCGACGGCTAAAAGAATCAGTAAGCCGCGATCGCTACCCTTCTGGCCAAGGCCCAACTTGGAGAACAGCCGCGTGGCAAAACCGGCCGCGTCGTCGCCGTCCAGCGTGTGGATGGTGACCACGGCAATCTGCGCCTTGGCCTGGGAGTGGTCAAGCTGCGCGCAGAGCGAGTCCAGCCGGGCAATTGTCTCGGGCGAGAGGACATGGGCAAAATCGCTGACGTAGCCGGTGGGTTTCGGCAAGTCCTCGACCCGCTCGGCCAGGGCGGCGATGGAGGGAATGCAAACGAGGGCTGCCAGCAGCAGCCGGAAGACGACGGAACGCGCGCGGGAAAGACCCTTCATCGCTTCCTATTGTACGGGTTTGGCGGGCGAGTGGTTCCAAAAGCAGCTTTTAGCTCTTAGCTTTCGTTTGTTGTCTGTTGTTGATCGCGCCCCGGTGAAATTCATAAGGTGCTGCAAATCTTCCAGCAAAAGGGCTAACGGACGGGAACTGAGAGCTGATAGCTGAAGGCTCATAGCTGCTCTTGCACTACACTGAGAGAGAAATGACAGAAAACCAGCAACTTCAGCCTCCCATCGCCCGCAAGGATCACAAAGAGACTTCGCTGCATGGCGCCGTCCTCATCGACGACTACGCCTGGCTGCGCGACAAAGAGAGCCCTGAGGTAACCGCTTACCTGGAGGCTGAGAACGCCTACGCCGAGGCGGTGATGGCTCCGCTCGACGGCCTGCGCGAGGAGCTTTACCGGGAGATGCTCTCGCACATGAAGCAGACCGACGTCTCGGTTCCCTTCCGCGACGGGGGGTGGTGGTACCTGACGCGCACTGAGGAGGGCTTGCAATACGCCATCCATTGCCGCAAGCTGGGGACCTCTGCCGGGCCGGAGGCCGATGCGCCCGAGCAGGTGATTCTGGACGGGAATCAGTTGGCCGAGGGTCATGCCTTCTTCTCGATCGGGGCCACCGACATCTCGCGCGACGGCCGCTGGCTGGCCTACACCACCGACACGACCGGCTTTCGCCAGTACGCGCTGCGCGTCAAGGACCTGGAGACGGGCGAGACGCTCTCCGGCGAGGTCGAGCGGGTGGGCTCCGTTGTGTGGGCGGCGGACAATCGCACGCTCTTTTACACCGTGGAGGATGAGGAGCAGAAGCGCCAGTACCAGCTCTGGCGCCACACGCTGGGCGCGCCTCACGCCGAAGATGCGCTGGTCTATCAAGACGATGACGAGCGCTTCAACCTGGGTGCGGGGCGGACGCGGGACGGCAGATTCATCGTGATGGAGTCAGCCAGCCACATCACGACCGAGTGCTGGGCGCTGGCGGCCGAAGAGCCTGAAGGCCAGTTCACCCTCATCGCGCCGCGCCAGGACGAGCACGAGTACTCCATCGATCATCGCAACGGGTTATGGTTCATCCGCACCAACGATCGCGGGCGCAACTTCCGCCTGGTTACCGCGCCGGTGGCGACGCCGGGGCGCGAGCACTGGAGCGAGCTGATTCCCCACCGCGACGCCGTGATGCTGGAAGAGATTGACCTCTTTGCGGGGTTCTTTGTCGCCTGTGAGCGCGAGGATGGATTGCCGCGGCTGCGCGTGGCTCGCTTCGGCGGCGACGGGCCGGAGTTCGCGCCGGCCGGTGAGATCGCGTTTCCCGAGCCGGCCTATGACGCGCATCCGCACGTTAACCGGGTCTTCGACACGCCGACCTTTCGCTATGGCTACCAGTCGCTCGTAACGCCCGCTTCGGTTTACGAGTACGACGTGGCCAGCGGCGCCTCGACGCTGCTCAAGCAGTTGGAGGTCCCCGGCGGCTTTGACCGGAGGCTCTATGCCAGCGAACGCATTCATGCCACCGCGCCAGATGGCGTCAAGGTGCCGGTGTCGCTGGTCTATCGAAAGGACAGGCGCGAGCCGGGGCGCAATCCGCTGTATGTCTATGGCTATGGCTCCTATGGCTACTCGCTGCCGCTGGGATTCAGCCCGAACCGGCTGAGCTTGCTGGATCGCGGCGTGGTGATGGCGTATGCGCACGTGCGCGGCGGCGGCGACCTGGGCGAGCCGTGGCACGACGCGGGGAAGATGCTGACCAAGCGAAATACTTTTACGGATTTTGTCGCCTGTGTTGAGCACTTGACCGCGGCAAGTTTTGGCGATGCGGCGAGGGTGGCGATTGAGGGCGGGTCCGCGGGTGGGTTGCTGATGGGCGCTGTCGTGAATCTGCGGCCGGATCTGTTTCGCGCCGTCGTTTCCCACGTGCCCTTTGTGGATGTGATGAACACCATGCTCGACGCCACGCTGCCGCTCACCGTTCCGGAGTATGAGGAATGGGGAAATCCGAATGAATCCGCTTATTTTTCTTATATGTTGAGTTATTCGCCTTATGAGAATCTGAAGGCCGGGAGTTATCCGGCGATGCTGGTGAAGACCTCGCTCCACGACAGCCAGGTGATGTATTGGGAGCCGGCCAAGTATGTGGCCAGGCTGCGCACTCTCAAGACGGATGAGAATTTGTTGCTGCTGGTAACAAATATGCAGGCTGGCCACGGCGGCGCGAGCGGGCGCTACGACTACCTGAAGGAGATTGCACTGGACTACGCCTTCCTGCTGCGGGAGCTTGGGCTGGTTTGATCGAGCGCCTTTCAACTCCACTGGAATCATTCACTTAGAGCTTACCGACGATCGATCTGGCAGAGACGGGCGATTTTGGCCTTTTTGGAGGCCTTTTTCGCTGGATGTACGCCTATGCTGATCGCTAAGTCTAGTGAATAGAAGAGGTTCGCTGGCATGGGCGAACAAAGGGGGAATGGACCCCCGGGGGGAGGGGGTCACGATCCGGGCGGGGTTGGCTGGGTGCGGGCCGCGGTGTGGGCGACCTGGGCGGCATAGAGGAGTCTGGCGGCGTCCGGACCTTGGATTGTGCCGATTAACGTGCCGTGGGCGACGCAGGCGATGAAGTCGCGGATGTTTTCGGGGCTGGAGAGCGCAGGCAGGGCTTTGCGGAAGGCTTTTGCACCGTAGAAAGAGGCATAGACGTAGCCCTTGCCCTGGTCGGCGGCGATCTTGCTAACGCGGGCGTAGGCCTCGCAGCAGCGTGCGACGGCGGGGTTTTCGGAGGCTGGGCTGATTTCGCCGGCATCGGGCTTTGGAAGTGGAGTTTGCGCGAGCTCGACCATGGATTTTTCTCCCTCGGCGGCTGGGTTGCAACCGCTTTTCTTTATTGTTCGCCAAGGGAGGGTAATTATATGCAAAACTGGCGCAGGTTTTTTGGCGCGGGAGGGGCGCTCAGTGGACAGTGAACAGTGGTCAGTGGACAGTTGTCAGTGGACAGTGGACAGTGGTCAGTGTTCAGTGAACAGTGTTCAGTGGACAGTGGACAGTGGTCTGTGACGGCCCGCTGGGCTGAGGTGGGAGGGGGCTTCCCGCATAAGCGCTGGGATAGGCTGCTTTCAGGAGGTCCCATTCGACCTGGGATTCGATTCCTGGACGGCAGCTTCCGAATCGCCGACCGGGTACCGCCGCGCTCCCGGACCGTGGGGCGATTTTCGAGGCCGATCCGACTACTGGTCCCTAAGGCACGCTGGATGAGCGCGTTGGGCTGTTGGCAAAAACTGCGGTCTCGATATCCTAATCAGAAGAAGTGCTTGTGTCGCATTGCGAAGCCAAGAACGCCCTTATCTCGTCTTCTAACCCAAGACCAGCTATTCGGCATTCCCAGGCAATGTAGACTTCCCAGCCTTGTGCGCCGAGCAGAGCTTGGTTGCGTTGGTCACGTTGTCGATTTCGCGCAATCTTCGCAACCCAATATTCGCGATTGCTCTTGGGAGTCCGATTCCCTCTCGCGCAGCTGTGCCCATGCCAAAAGCATCCATGGACAAATATGACCTTCCTCAGTCGCGGGAAAACGAGGTCAGGCGTGCCGGGCAAACTCTTGCGGTGAAGACGAAATCGAAATCCCAAGCGATGCACGAGTTGGCGAACTGCCATCTCTGGCTTAGTATCTGTTGATTTCACCGAACGCATGATTGCGCTTCTGTCAATCTCAGCTTTCTTGGTCATCATCTGCGGCGGCTGATGCGCCGATTCCGAGAAGCATTTGATGGTACCGCTCGAGGCGTTGAAAGTGGGCTGCCATGGCTCTCGCGATTTCCTTCGAATCCTTTACCTCCAGAAAGTGGCCCACGATTTGAGCGTAGTGGGCGGCTTGCCTGGGCAGGCGTTGAACAGGATCACGCTTCCCAACTATCTCGCTCTCGCTCATGACCTGGACTTCTTGGGATGGCTTGGGAGTCTTTTTGAGGGAGCGCGGCCGAGGGGGCACGGTACCGTCTATCAGTTGTGATTTCGGATTGAATGCGTGGTAAGGGATGACATCTAGCTTGCGGCAGCTTGCTCATCCCGATAATCCTGAAAGCCGTTGTAGACTTCGTCGATCACCACTTCGTGGGTATCCGCATCGACGATTATGGCTGGCGCTTCCCCACCATCCCTACAGCTCTCCATCAATACCAAGACCTTGCCTTCAAACGCCTGCTGGCCAATCTCGTAGAATTCTTCGCCATCAACAATGGCGGTCCTTGGCCAAGTGACCGATGTAGGCTTGGCTGGCGAGATCGTCGCCTTGATGTCGCGCAGTTTCTCATAGAACTCGCGGTTTTCGTAGTTTCTTCCAGGGGCAACTCTCTCTAGCATCTCGACGGCTAGATTTAACGCTTCATTCTGGTTCATTCTAATCTGCTCCTTAAACGTGGGTGAGCCAAGACACCTGAATCAACACCCGCTCAGTTCTCGTAAATCGGAGTTTCCCCGCAATTGGGTTCAGGTAAAGCTCGTGATAGGGGTCTTTCTGGAAGTTCTTAACCACGAAAAGATAGAAACGGTCTTGCAGTTCTTTCGCGGCGTCATATTCCCTCGGAGTAAGCATGACGCTGCCAGCGCTTTCCCGAAGACCTTTGACTTCGACTGCCAGAAAGCTATTTCCCTTTTCTGGACTCAACCTAAAATCATACCCGCAGCCGAGCTGAGTTGTATTCTCGATTTCAAGACCATGAAACTCGGGAAGAGTGGAGCGGACAGATTCGAAGTATCGCTCCGCAGCAAGGCCCGTAATCAGTCTCTTCGCGAAGCCGGAAGAACGTTTTTCGTGATCATCCGTCGTTTGAACAGTACTCCAGTCATTCTCGTCGTAGCCGACAAAAGATTTGATCAGCCCAACAAACGATTCCAAGTCTAATTTCTTGTATTTGTCGAGAACCTTCTTACAGTACTCACGAATCTCGCGCTTGTGCCATCCCTTCCTTGAATTCGGGAAGATAGGATCAAACTCATCCCTGTAATTCTTGATTGAAGATGGACGGGATCCCAGGGCATATCCGACGACGTTGTATACCTCGGCATAAGTTCGAAATCCTAGTTTCTTCAAGCCGAGAGAACCGAACTTCGATAGAAAAATTCCAGTAAGGATAAGCTTCTCTCGATTTGGAATCTGGCCCGGGTCGAGGATCATCGGGACGGCTCCTTACAAACGCGGTCGGAATTACCAAATTGTATGCACATAGATATGAATCTCAAAGTCAACATTACTTCGCCTCCCGGAATAAGGGAAACTCGTCTGAAACGTACCTCTCGGCTGCATCGCGCACGACCCACGCAAGGGACACCTTCTTCTTTCTTGCGATTCTTTCAAGAGAGTCGTAGGTTTCGAAGGGAATCGTCACGGACAGTCTAGGAGACCGTTCGCCTTTGGGCGTACTGGCCGAATTGGGAACTTCCGCCACATGCATCATATTACATCACAATGGTGCAGATCCGCAAGGGGCAGAATGTTTCGAGAATGCCTCTTGGATTCGGGCGGGTCGAAGACTTGAATTAATGCGAAATCGCCAATGCGCTCATTGGCAGCGGATCGGTCCCTAAAGGTCGGCATTGCGTAAATTCCCCGGGTTCGGGAGTTGGCTCGACGGGGTGGGCGGGGAGTCGGAGGGAATCTTGCTTGGCTTGGCGCTTGCGGGGGAGCCTCGAATCCAGAGGTGATCGGCTGCGCGGGAGCGGGCCCGCAAAAAGCCCGGGGGTCGTTGCTTCTCAAGGTGTTCCGGGGGGTTGATTTGGTGGTGGCTCCGGGACGGGCGCGGGCGGGGACGCCCTCGCTACAGCCGGTCTGGAGACCGGCGCTACCTTCCTGCGATTGCGGAATTGTTTGTGGTGGTTGGGT
>Ga0182013_10005652_pt1 | contig 14469 bp, 11 predicted proteins | sample 612S2MmetaG_FD_120487 | JGI IMG/M metagenome (GOLD analysis project Ga0182013, IMG submission 120487) | Permafrost microbial communities from Stordalen Mire, Sweden - 612S2M metaG | ecosystem: Environmental > Terrestrial > Soil > Wetlands > Permafrost | place: Sweden: Stordalen | collected... | reverse complement strand
CGGCTAAGTATACGGCGCACACTCAATTCTTTTATAATGAAATCCGTTATTTGTGCATTGCTGTAGCCCTGGTCTTTGTACTTGTCAAATATTTTCTGCACTTCGTCATCCAGGAAGTGGCCTATTTTTTCCATTACTGTAATGGTATCACTTCTTTCGCGCGGATGTTGGCCAAGGGTAATCAGCATATTAAACTGGTCATCCACGTTGGTCATGTTAAAGTTACCGGCCAGCACCAGGTTACGGGTCATCCAGTTGTTTTCGCGGATAAAAGGATGGCAATAACTATCAGTGTTCCGGCCATAAGTACCATAACGCAGGTGGCCTATCAGTAACTCGCCGATAAAAGGGCTGTTCTTTTTATACCAATCGGCTTCGGCAAAGGCGTTGTCCAGCGGTTTTCGGTCCTTCGGAAAAGTGGAAAAAATCTGGTCGAACACGTTTACAATGGGCTGATTGGTAATGCTCCGTGCCCGGTTAATAAAGTGGCTGCCCGGTATTGGGTCAAGCTTAATAACTGCTGCTCCGGCCCCGTCCTGGCCCCTATTATGCTGCTTTTCCATTAACAGGTAAAGCTTATTGAGCCCATACGCTATGGTACGGTATTTTTCTACATAATAATCAAGGGGTTTGAGCAGTCTGATAAGTGCTATTCCGCACTCGTGTTTAATGCTATCGCTCATAGAAGAGGCGCAAATTTAACCTTTTTGACCATAAGAATTAAATCTTTGTGAACGAACTGCTAACAGAAAATGAGTATAAATTGTTGCAGACCGCATATAATTAGAAACCACAGGCAACTTTTAGGCCAGGAACTAAAATAAGCGCGGATGAATTGTAGGATACTTTGATATACTGGCCAAGGGAATTATAGAAATTATCTGAGTAATTGTCTCCTGCTTGTTGAACGTCTAAAGTAATTGCCAGTGTGGCGTAAACTTTATGTGTAGCATAAAATTTTACACCAAAATCAAGGGCACCGGTAAATCCGCCATAATATTTGTAAACCGGATGATCGGTTGTTGGCATAGCCGGGGTTACTTCAATATAATTGTTGTTGCTGCTGTTGGTATATCTGAAGCCATATCCTGCCTCAACCGCATAATAGGGCGTTACCCACCTTCTTAAAATATCACCATCATAATGCGCGAAAATGGGGAAGTAAAGACCGTTATAAGGGTCTGAAGTATTATTATTAAGCGTTAACAATATTTCATCTATACCAATTCCGCCACCCACAATACCGAACTGGCCAAACCGATACCCTGCCATAAACCGGGCTCCAAAATCAACAAACCCAACTACTGCTTCGCCCTGAAAGAAAAACTGTTTGCGCGGGTATTGGAATTCGGATTGAAGTTTTTGCAGGCGCTGATGTTTGGGCCGGAGAGTATCAACAGCATTTTCAGCCTGGGCATTGCCTTTAATATAAAGCATAAAGAGGGCCAGAAAAATAAAAGCGCTTTTGATGCGGGTGTTCATTTTTAACTCAAATTAAGTTGAGTAATTCAATCAGAACAAATACAAGTATAGCCCTGTTTTTCAAGCTGGCTGGTTACGCTGTTTACTGCATTGTTGGAATAACCTGAGACTGTCACTGAATCGGCCAGATAAGAGGTGCCGTTTCCGTAAATAACACCCAGGCTATCGGCTGTTTTGGTAAACTGTTGCGCATCCGCGGCAGAGGTTTGGCAAATTTGAATGTAACCATTATTATAGCTGTAACATTGTCGTCCACAGCCACATTGGGGATTACATGAGCCTATTTGGAGAAGAACAGGGAAAAGCAGAAAAACGGACATTATTTTCATAACAACTCATTTTGCTTTTTGAAAGTAATGCAAATTAATAAATAATAAGCTTTCCAATTATTCATTGCCTGAAATTAAGAGATTGGCCGGGAATTTTATGAAGCAATCGCGGCTCAGGATTTGTTTTAGATAGATTTAGGTAGTTTGCTTATTTTTATGGGATAGAAGATAAAACATGAAAAAGATTGAAAAGAAATTAACCCCACGTGATGTGGTACTTGGCATAGGACGCAAGGCCACGGACGCGGAGTTAGATGAGTATCTTAACCGGGAGAGAAAAGAATCTTTTAAACCTTCAGAGCAGGTAAGGAAGGAACTTATAGCGCATTTACAAAGCCGAAACCTTACAACAAATCCCCAATAATCTTGTCAACGCTAAGCCCTTCGGCCTCGGCCTTATAGTTTTTAAACACCCGGTGGCGCATAATAGGTAAAGCCACCGCCTGAACATCTTCAATATCGGGCGAGTATTTACCGCGGATTGCTGCGTGGCATTTTGCACCCAGTACCAAATACTGAGAAGCACGGGGGCCGGCGCCCCAACTGATATAATTATTTACCGAAGCCAGTGAACCGGGACGGTTAGGCCGGGTTGAGGTAACCAGTTTAACTGCATAATTCAACACATTGTCGGCAATAGGTATTTTACGGATGAGCTGCTGGAAGTAAAGAATTTCTTTGGCGCTCATTTTTTTATTTAGTTCGCTTTTGGTACCGGCGGTGGTGCTTTTTACCACATTTATCTCTTCTTCAAAGCTCGGGTAATCGAGGTTGATGGAGAACATAAAACGGTCAAGCTGTGCTTCGGGCAGGGGGTAAGTTCCTTCCTGCTCAATGGGGTTTTGGGTAGCTAATACAAAGAAGGGCAGGTCGAGTTTGTGTTTGTGGCCGGCTACTGTTACGCTTCTTTCCTGCATGGCTTCAAGCAGGGCCGACTGTGTTTTAGGCGGGGTACGGTTAATTTCATCAGCCAGGATAATATTGGCAAAAACAGGCCCGTGGTTAAACTGAAAGGTGCGGTTCTCGTTCAAAATTTCAGAGCCTATAATATCCGAAGGCATTAAATCGGGCGTAAACTGGATACGGTTAAATGACAGGTCTAACACATCGGCAATGGTATGCACCATCAAAGTTTTGGCAAGGCCCGGAACACCAATTAACAGGCTGTGCCCATCGCAGAAAACCGATATCAGAATATTTTTTACAACCTCATCCTGCCCTACTATTACGCGTGCCACTTCGGCTTTCAGTTCTTTATATTTTGCAGCAAATGCATCAAGCGCTTCAACATCGTTATTATACATAGTGGTCAATAATTATTGGTTAAATGTAGCAGGATTTTGTTTTGCTAATTTGAAAAATTAAGCGGTAAGCAAAAGCCAAATTTAGTTACTAAGCCATTTTGCAACCTGGGCGCATCCTTTCATAGAGTCATCTATGCGCACATAGTTTTTGCTTTTGTGCAGTTTAACCCACTCTTCCAATGCTTTTTGCTGCTTTTCAGCTTTTGCGGCAGATTGTATTTTAGAGTAGTCCAGGTCTAAACTGGCTCTGTGCGGTTTGCTTTCACTTTTTAGCCAGATAATACGATAGCCCTGTTTGGTTTCACCGGTTTTATCAACCTGCGAAAAAGGCAACACATCCGAATATTCGCCCACCTTCATCCTGTCGATGGTAAATATCAGGGTACCATCAATATCTGCTTTTTCAAAAAAGCTGTTCCCGGTTTTCTGGTTGGTCATTAAGCCACCAATGTTTTTCGACTGATCATCATCTGAATAGCGGGCTACAGCGGCCTTCCAGCTCATGGAGTCTGCCCTTAACTGGTGCACAATGCTATCCATGCGGTCGCTTACGGCGTTTAAGTCGCTGCGGGTAATTTTGGGCTTAATCAGGATGTGACGTACCTTTAGTTTATCGCCGCGTTTTTCGTCAACAATAATAATGTGATAACCAAATGGAGTTTCAACTACATCGCTCAGTTCGCCTTCTTTCAGTTTATAGGCAATGGCTTCAAACTCCGGAACTAACTCACCTCTTTCAATCCAGTTCAAACTTCCACCGTCAAGGTACGAGCCCGGATCTTCGGAATACTGAATAGCTTTTACTGAAAAATCGGCTCCGTCAACTATCTCTTTGCGGATGCCTTCAAGTTTCTTTTTGGCAAAATCTTTTTCCTGGGCGCTTACTTTCGGAAACATCACTATTTCACCCAATTCCAGTTCGGCATTAAAGAAAGGCACGCTATCGGCTGGTATTTTGTCGTAAAACGCTTTCACCTCGGCTGGTGATACTTTCAGGTTCGAAAATGCTTTGCTCTTCATTTTATCAGATACCAGCTGCTTTTCTATATCATCTTTAAAATCGTCTTTTAGCTCGATAATGCTTTTGCCATAATACTCTTCCAGCTTTTCTTTTGAACCGAAAACCGAGATGAAGTATTTAATACGGCGGTCAAGCTCGGCATCTACTTCTTCGGTTGAGGCCGTAACGCTATCTATCTGAGCCTGCGATAAGAAAAGCTTATCAAGCAAAAGGTTGTCGAAAAGAACGCAACGCTCATCGGCAGGCAGCGGTGTAGCCTGGTTTTGCGCAGCTAACTGCTGGTACTGGGCTTCAACGTCAGATTCAAGAATGATGTTATCACCTACTACGGCAATAACTTTGTCTATTAAAGTCTGGTTACTTTGCGCTGATGCGCCGGCCGAAACAGCCAGTATCAGGCAACAGGTAAGTATGTTTTTTATCTTGTTCATTTTTAAATTGGGTGCTAAATAACGCTTATTCCGTCTTTTTCTTGTCCAAAAAAGCATAAAGCCCTAAAGAAAATCCAAAACGGGTGGTCGGAATCTGGGTTTGGTAGGCCGAAGTTGTTATATACAGTGCACTTTCAAGCGAAACATGGGGATTGAAAAAATACGCTATACCGGCGGAGCCCCCCCATTGAGCGCCATCATAATTAGTTAGGCTGGCGATGCTGCCGGAGCTGCTGGTACTTCTTATAGAGGTATAAACGCTATAACCGCCATTAGCCGAAACAAACGGTTTCATGGTTTTTTTGCCAATGTAATATTTCAGGAACGGGCCCACCAAAGTAGTAAAGGAGGTAGTTGTGGTGTGCACGTCATTGCTGGTATTTAAAGTCCGGGTGCTACCCACGCTAAACGAGTAGGTGCCCCCGACCGCAAAATTCCGGATTACAAACACCCCGAAAGAAGGTGACAGCGCAAGGCTAAAAGTATTGGTTGTGCTTTGAATAGCTTCACTGATATTGGTGCTGCCGCCAATAGAATACATCCCCTTTTCGGTTTGGGCCGGCAATAAGCTCACCACGGCCAGCAGGGCTGTAGTTAATATCCAACCAATACCTTTATGAACTTTAGCAAACATTATTTGACAAGAATTTCGAATGATTTGGATTTAATACCGTCGGCATAAATTTTATCGTAAATTTTTTCAATCAGCAACAAACGTCTTTTTTCAATAATAGCCCTCACAATCTGGTCGTGAATAAACTCAGGTGGTGCAGCTTGGTCTTTTTTCATCACATCCCCTATTCTTATAAACCACGAAACTCCTTCGGCTTTAAACTCCTTAAACTGTTTTGAACCGGTTAACGAAGCTATATCATACTCCGATAAGGGAAAATTTTTAAGCACATTATCTTTATCGTACCACATCCCCTGGTCAAGCACCGTGCTGGTTGCAAACTGCTGGCAATAGCCCTTCAGCTTGCGGGCCGTTTCTTCATCGTCCTGTTTATTTATCCATTTGCGGATGTTGTCAATGTCCTGCGCATCTTTTTTAAGCTTAACAAAATACAACAGGTAAACATCCTTTTCAAGCGGAAAATCGTTTTTCAGTCTTTCGTACCACTCATCAAGTTCTTTTTGACTAACAACGGTATCGAGCCTTTTGTTGATGAGCGCTTTTTCGTATTCGTAAAGTAAAAGGGTTGAGCGGTAGTCCTCTACTTTTTTAGTAATGCCGAGGTCATCATCCGGAATGTTCTCTTTGGCTTTTTCAAGCAATAGTTTTTTACGCACCCAGTTAGTTGCATAATCTTTTAATACCTCTGTGCTGTCTTTTCCCTTCAATCCTTTAGTAAGGCCTTGTATATCCGAGGCGTATAAATAATCGTCGTTTACACGGGCAATAACATCCTTATCGGCACCTTGTTTCTTTTTAAAAAAAGAACAGGCGGTAAGCGAAAGAAGAAAAGTAATTACCAGGAGATTTTTCAAAGTATTGTTATGGTTATATCCGCAAATTCAATTAATGCCCTACAGCTACAGTTCCGGTTGGCGGGGACGCCAAACCGGGAAGTCCCCGTGGTTGGCATCCCCGCCAAAGGTGTTCGGAAGATTCAAAATGCATCTACGCAAACCCTCTAACTCCCGAAACGGGAGAACCGCTTCGCCTTTTGCGTCTGCCTTTCTGCCTTGGTTTCCCCGTTTCGGGGACGGAAGGGGTCTGGACTTTGGCCGTAATGGCGCACCTAAGTTTCTTCCAAACACCTGTGGCGCCCCCGCCAATCACCTGTATACAAGAACTTTACTAAAGCAAATAATCTTACACATTCGGGTTTAACCGGTTTGTGTAAGATTATTTTAATAACTGCCCTGCCTGTTAAAGGGGTGCAAACCAAATTGTCGTTCGGAATACAAGTGGTTGGCGGGGACGCCAACCACAAGGGCACCCGGTTTGGCGTCCTCGCCAACCGGAATTCCTGCCAGACAACGACAATTTGGTTTGCACCCTTTTAAAGAGTACTACTGCAACTGCTTATTTTTTGATAAGCGAACGGAAAACACTTTCATCAAGTACAATCGGATATTTCTTTCTCAGCGCTTCTAACCAGGTTTTTTCAAGATATTCCTGGTAATCCGAAACGATATATCCTTTGGCTTCTTTTAATGATTTAGGCTCAGGCCCTGCAATTTGTTTTACTACAATAAACTGGTAGCTGCTGTCGTTCAGTTTGTTAACCGGAGTAACGCCCTTCTTCCACTCAATTTTATCAACTACATCGTACTGGCCTTTTTCGTATTTGCCTTCAATTACCGATACGTGTGCTTTATCTCCTGCCCTGTTAAATTTCGCCTGTATTTCAACCGGGGTTTTCTTCTTTTCGGCCATTTTGAAAGCCTCATCAGCAGCTTTTTTATCGTTTATGTTAAAAATAGCTACATCGGCGCGGTTGCCCCACATGTACTTGTTGGCATTTTTTGCGCGGAATTCTTCAAGGCCTGCGGTATCTTTTACGGCTTTTGTCCAAACCATTCTATCCATTAATTCAAACAACAGGATACCATCTTTGTATTCTTTCATCAGGTTTCTGAACTCAGGTTTCTTTACTTCCAGCTGGCTTTCTTCGTAGTCGAGGCATTTGGTGTTCACAAAATTTTCGTAGTATTCATTCAATAAACCGTCTTTGGTTTTATCATTTCTTTTCTTTGAGTTCTTACCTATAAAATCAATAAACTCCGCCTGGGTATAAGATTTTCCGGCAATTTTAAAAAGAACGGTGCTGTTATGTAAAGTGGTGTCTGCGTGCCAGTTGCCTTTTAAAATAGTGCTGTCTATCTTTTTGAAAAGGTTAAGTTTTACCTCAGGGAACTGAACAAAATCATTTTCCTTTTTAATACGGTCAACTAAAACAGTTTTGGCAACTTCCGAACGCGAATCGCGCTCTACCTTCTTCTTAATATCACCTTTTACATCATTGAAAGCCTGAAGGTCTTTCTTCTCTAAACGCTTAATAATGTGCCAGCCAAACTGGGTTTCAACCGGGGCCGAGATGTCACCATCTTTTTTTAACGCAAAAGCGGCATCTTCAAAAACAGGCATCATTCTTACTGATGTTCCGCTTCCAAACCACTGTAACTCGCCGTTTTTAGTGCGCGATGATTTATCTTCTGAAAAGTTTTTAACCGCCTCATCAAAACTGATTTTCTTTGACGTAATAAGGGCGTAAACTGAATCGGCTTTGTGGTGCGTTTCGGCTTTTTGCTCAGGTGTGGCTTTATCAGGGAAACGGATAAGCACATGGGCAACATGTAACTGGCCGCGGGTAGCGCGGGTATCATTTAACTTTACCAGGTGGTAACCGAATTCAGTGCGCACCGGTTCGCTCAATTCACCTTTCTTTAAAGTATAAGCGGCATTTTCGAAGGGATAAATGGTTCCGAAAACCGAGAACCAGCCTATGTTTCCACCATTGTTTTTTGCTGAAGGGTCTTCCGAGCTTTCTTTCGCTACTTTTTCGAAAGGCTCACCTTTTTCAATTCTTTTTCTGAGCGCAAGTATCTTTTTGTAAGCGATAAGGGTATCGGCAGGATTTGCATTTTCGTCGCATTTTACCAGTATGTGGCTGGCGTTTACTTCGGTCTTAGACCTCTCGTAAGCTTCCAGAATAAGCTTGTCGGTAATTTCGCGGTCGCTCAGGTACGATTTTGCCAATTGCTTTCTGTAACCTTCCAGTTCGTTTTTAAGGCTGGGGATAGTATCCAGTTTCATGGCCTCAGCTTCGCGCACTTTAAGGCGGAAGTTTTCATAAAGGGCCAGGTAATCGCGCAATGATTTTTCGCTGAAATCTGCCTGGTTGTTAACGTTGTTCTTGTTGTAAACATACTCAAAGTCGCTTACGGTAACCTTATCGCCGCCCACCGTAAACAGGGTGCGGTTATCAGTATCCTGTGTAAAAGAGCAAATGAAAATAGTGAGCAATACCACCGGGATGAAATACTTCTTCATATGTAAAAGATGTTTTTTGTTTTAAGGTTTGCAAATATTGAAAGCCGCCGTTAAAGCGGGGCGAAGTTAAACTTTTTTAACATCGGACAAAATGCTTGTTAAAGGCCATATGGGTGCCGGATATTGCTCATAAATGAGCGTCGTAATCTAACGGCAGTTTGCCATGCCAGAAAAAAGTAATTCCCTATCGTATAAGTATACCGCGATTGGGTGATTGTAAAAGCATTTTAAACAGGTGGAAAGGGGGGGGGTGGTTTCCACTTTTTTTATTACTCGATTGATTATCAATATATTATTCTCTCAAGACCCCTTTCCCGGAAACCCCCCCCCTTTCCACTTTAACCGTGTAACCGGTGCATCCTATTTCAAATAACTCTTAATAGCCTCTACATATTTTTCAAAAGCCTCAATGCCTTTTTTAGTAATGCGGCAGGTTGTGAGAGGGTAATTGCCCCTGAACGATTTTTCAATGGCAATGTAATTTGCTTCAGATAGTTTTTGCAGCTGAACACTGAGGTTGCCTGCCGTGGCGCCGGTTTTTTCTTTTAAAAAGCCAAACTCCGCCTCCTTAACGCTAACCAGTAGCGAAACCACCGCCAGCCGTAGCTCGGAATGTAGCAGAGGGTCTAATGGCTTAAACATGGGTTTCGGCTTTATAATTCCTCCATAAAATGATTCCGGGGATGATGTAGCCTATAAAGGTGGCAATGCCGTTAATTAGCAGTTGCATAATAGGGTCAACAAAGCTGCAGGCTACGGCGGCTATCCAGAATACGATGCTGCCAAATACCAGCGGTTTAAAGTTGAGGATGTTACCCGATACAAAGGTGCCCAAACCCACTATAGCCAGAATGAACGGAATAGGGGATAATCCGCTTTTTATACTGATAAAAATAATGAGGAAAATGCTGATTGCTACGGCCGACCATAAGTACCCGAAAATACTATCAAAATGGGTTTTTACCTTTTCGTGCTTCTTTTTGTTGGCCTCGTAAATAAATGCGGCCGGCACACCTATAACGGGCATAATATACCAGGGTATATAGTTGTATTGACAGCTGAACACCTCTGCCAGCAGGTATTGGGCCACGCTGGCGGCTATTACCAGGGTGCCCCAAAGCATAAAGTGAAATCCGTTGTCGGTAAGGTTGTTTTTGGCAGTAGCTATCATGTTTTGAATAATGGCTAAACTTTCGGTGTGCGAAAGGTTTTTTTCCTGTGCTTCCATATTGTTTGGTTTTTTGATTGCGGTTATAAATATGGCACAAACATAAAGTAGTTTATGTTGTAAACCAAATTTATTTTGAAGTTTTTTTTGAGAAAAATAAAACGTGACCATAAATCAATTAAAATGAACGTGGTAGGGAGCAGTTTTGGCTGTTATAGTAATGGCAGCCAAATAGCCTAACCACCCCGGCCCATGGCCACCCCTCCTGAATCAGGAGGGGAATATAAATACAGGGGGGCTGTGTTGACCGTTTGGGCGGCTGTTTGTATTTTGTATTAACTCCCCTCCTGATTCAGGAGAGGCTGCCATGTGGGTGGTTAGGCTGTTCGGCACCCCCTACATCTTCACAAACCTCTTCCGCCCAACACCTTCATTACTTTGCACCTCCACAAAATAAACTCCGCTGCTTAGCTGGCTGATGCTTATTTCCGCCTTAAAAGGTTCAGTAAATATTAATCGCCCATCAACATCATAAATGGTAATGGTTTGCGGATTGATGTTTTCGGTTTTTATAAATAGTTGGTCGGTGGTGGGGTTGGGGTAGAGGGAGATTGAGTTATCGGCAGCAGTGATTTGATGAATGCCTTCGCCAACTATCATAATAGTATCGTACCTTGTAAAGCTGCCACAACCGTTAAATCCGGTAACAGCAATATATTCCGGTTGAAATAATGGAACCGTATCTACAGCTCCCGGAAGGTTAAAATTAATTATTTCTGTAGATGTGAACGACAACGTATCGCCGGTAACATTATTAGCATTAATCCCATTAATCTGCCAATGAATTGAATCGCAATTGACGGGCTGGGCAACCACAATAGCGCTCCACCAGCAGCCATCCCCTTCCTGATTGCAATCCAGTATTATACTTATTACCGGTGCAGGATTAACCGTAAGCGCCAGTGTTACCAAACTATCGCATCCGTTACCCGATTGCAGCGTATCGGTATAATAACCGGCTACACTATGCCCGTTAAATGTATCACCCTGGCAGATGGTATGGTCAATAGTATCATTGAAGATCGGATTTACTATAAGTTGAAGCGTGCGTATACTATCGCACCCCGCAACGGAAGAAAAGCTATCTACGTAGGTACCGGTTGCACTATGCCCGCCATAATTCTGACCGGGGCAGATGCTTGTGGTAATGTTGCTGGTAACGTTATTGGTTACCGTTAGGTACAGGGTGCGCACACTATCGCAGCCGCCCACTGCTGTAAAGCTATCTACATAAACACCGGTACTATCGTGGTTGTAGTAAAGTTGACCCTGGCAAATATTTTTGGTTATGCTGGTGGTAATATTTGCCGTTACCGTAAGTATCAGGGTTCGTATACTATCGCAACTGTTGGCGGCATTAAAGGTATCTACATAAGTACCGCTGACGCTGTGGCCATCATAAGACTGCCCCTGGCAGATTATCTGGCTTACAGAAGAAGTTGCTACCGGCAACACGGTTAGGTTTAACATCCGGATGCTATCGCAGGTATTAACGGCTTGAAAGGTATCAACATAATGCCCGGCAACATTGTAACCGCCATAAGACTGGCCTGCACAAATGCTTTTGGTAACCGTATCGCGGGTAATGGGTATTACGGTTAGCTGCAGGGTGCGGATGCTATCGCAACTGTTGGCAGCCTGCAGGGTGTCAACAAAGTTACCGGTGGTGCTGTGGCCGCCGTATTGCTGCCCCTGGCAAATGATTTGCTGTATGTTGCTGGCAGCGTTATTTAAAACCGTAAGGTTAAGGGTGCGTACGCTATCGCAACCGCCAATGGCTGTAAAGGTGTCAATATAAGTACCGGTTTGTGTAAAGCCATCAAAACTGTGGCCGGCGCAGATGGTTTGGTTAATAGTGATTTGAATATTGGCCGATACGGTTAAATAAAGCGTACGGATGCTATCGCAGGTATTGGCGGCATTAAAGGTATCAATGTAGGTACCGGTAGCACTGTGGCCATCGTATATCTGGCCCTGGCAAATGCCTTTGGTAAGGCTGGTTTGCACATTATTAAGCACGGTTAAATTGACCGTGCGTATACTATCGCAACCATTAGCGCCGCTGTGCAGAGTATCAATATAAGTGCCGGTTTGATTATAGCCCAGGTAGCTTTGGCCGGGGCATATACTTTGTGTTATGATTGAATGACTAAACGACAAAACCGTTAACTGCAAAGTGCGGATACTATCGCAACCGTTAATGGCTGTAAAAGTATCAACATGCGTACCGCCGGTAGTATATCCATCAAACGACTGACCGGGGCAAATACTTTGTGTAATGGTTGAGGTGGCCACCGGTTTAACGGTAATGGACGTAATGGAATCTGAGGTGCAGTTGCCGCCATTGCACTCGGCTATTTTTAGTTTATACGGGCCGGTGCTGTTCCAGGTAACGGTAGCTGCGCTTGTTGATGCGCCACTGGTAATAGTGCCGCCCGTGATAGTCCATGCATAAGTATTGCCGGCAACGGTGGTGGCGGTGTAGATAACACCGGTTAAGCGGTTGGCGCAAAGGGTATCGGGGCCGGTAATAGTTATACCGGCAGTCGGTCCCAGCGTTTTGGCGCTGTCAATATTAGTAGAGTCCGATTCTCCTGCATTATTCCAGGCTACAACGTAGTACCAATACCAGGTGTTACTTGCCAAACCGGTATCAACCAGTGTGGTTTGTGTGCCAATAGTAGTATCAACCAGTTGCCAACCCGTAATGCCGTTAGGGCTACGGTAAATGTGGAAGCTGATACGATAAGGCGAGTTATCTGCCCATTGTAAATTAATGCTGCTGGTACCACCGGTGGTAGTTATTAAATTGGTGGGCGGGTACGGGTTATCGGCAGTGTTTAAAGTATCGCCGCAGGCAACGCCCCATTTCTCAATAAAAAATATAGGGCTTTCGCTGCCGCCCCAGGGAGTTAGGGTATTGGGGCCGCTGGTAAAGGTGCCGCTAAACTGCCCGTTTATAATCAGGTTTTCCTGCGCATCGGCCATAATCATATTGGTGGTAGTATAGTCATTAGAGCCTGAATCAATGATATATTTATCAAAATGACCAGTTGCCTTGTCCAGATCAAAAAGTATCTGTCTATAACCAAGAGCAGAGGTATCTCCCCCCCATACTATTTCGCCGCTATAACTGGTAAGCATATAAACATGTTTGGAGGTTGCTACAACATAGGTTTCATATGACGTGCCTGAACAAATCTGCGGGTCGGAAACCCAAACGGGAGCGAGTGTACCTGTATCTAATTTATACATCCGGTACTCAGCAATATTATCGAGGTAACCAACGGTATCAGTTACATAATTACTATAGGCAAATTCCAAGCCGCCGGCATACAACGACCCTTCTGAATATGAAACGCTGTTAATGACTGTTGAATTGTCGTCAAACTGATATTTGACAAGGTTAAAATTCTTATCAATCTTTAGCAAAATATACGCATAAAGGGGGATAGTAAACACTTGCCCAAGAAAACTTGCATTGGGGTAAGATGATTGGCTCAACATTGATTCGCCAGTGACGGGCAAATAAATATTATTATTCTCATCCATAGAGAAACCATTAAACGAAATTGCCCCATCCTCACCATAAGGTAATGTATCCAGAAGCGCACTTTTTGTCATATTCCCCGTTTGTGGGTCTAATAAAACTAAAGCCAAAGCAGTTCCATCACCATAAACAACCGGCACTGTAAGAGATTGCCAGGATACACCTGCGTGTCCTTCAAAACCAAATATTCCAACTAAATTCCCATCGGGCCGTATTTTAAGGCATTGAGACATGGCGTTACAATAAACATCCGGTTGCATCCAGATTAAATTGCCATTGGGATCATATTTAATCAGAAAGGATCCGCCTGAATATATAAGTGAGTCTTTAGTTAAAGTTGTATGAATATTTGCTGGGTGAGTTGCATCTACCGTGCCGTAAAACTGAACATAGATATTGCCAATGCTATCGCTTGCAACAGCATTATTGCTGCCGCCATAATAATCGCTTCCATTAATCATAGCCCATACAAAATTTCCGCATCTATCATATTTTACAATGAATGCATCCGCGAAACCATAACTAGGGAAAGTACTATCGCTACCGGTAAACTGGGTTTGGTTAAATGTATAGCCAACTGTATAAACATTGCCCCATTTATCCACGGTCATATCTTTAGCCCAACTCTCCCAAGGCGGTTGGGCTCCCGGTGCATCAATGCCACCTCCTGCCCGGGCCCATTGCCAGGTTTGGGCGTGTAGCTGAGTAATTATAAACAGGCATAGCAGCAGCGGGGCGCATTTTTTCATGGGGGTTGTTTATAGGGCGAATATAAATTATAATTTATTAGATGGTTGGTTTTGGGGAGTTTTATTTTACGGCACGGGCAGCCAAACAGCCTAACCACCCCGGCACTACGTGCCACCCCTCCTGAATCAGGAGGGGAATATAAATACAGGGGGGCTGTGTTGACCGTTTGGGCGGCTGTTTGTATTTTGTATTTAACTCCCCTCCTGATTCAGGAGGGGCTGCCATGGGGGTGGTTAGGCTGTTTGCCTGCACAGAACTAAACGCCATAGTGCTAAACCAAATCAATCCCTTTTAAAGTTTCGCTTAATTTCCTCCAACACCAAATCAAGATGCTCAAAAACCAAGCGGTTCTCAAAACGTAAAACTGTAATATT
>Ga0182013_10005651_pt1 | contig 14471 bp, 12 predicted proteins | sample 612S2MmetaG_FD_120487 | JGI IMG/M metagenome (GOLD analysis project Ga0182013, IMG submission 120487) | Permafrost microbial communities from Stordalen Mire, Sweden - 612S2M metaG | ecosystem: Environmental > Terrestrial > Soil > Wetlands > Permafrost | place: Sweden: Stordalen | collected... | reverse complement strand
TTCGTCCGTGCCATATTGCGCACCGATGTCACCGATCTAACCGTCGTCACCTACGGCGGACCGGACCTGGGACTGCTCTGCTCGGCGGGCAAGGTAAAGCGCGTTTACTACGGGTTCGTCTCGCTGGACTCGCCGCCGTTCTACGACCCGTGGTTCGCCAAGGCGCGTACCACGGGGTCAATCGAGGCACGTGAAATGGACGAGGGCATGCTGCGCTGCGGATTGCAGGCAGCGGCCCAGCGGCTGCCGTTCCTGCCCATCCGCGCCGGATTGGGCAGTTCGGTGCCGGACTTCTGGGAAGGCGAACTACAGACGGTAACCAGCCCGTACCCGGCGCCTGCCGGTGGTCACGAGACGTTGATCGCCATGCCGGCGCTGCGACTGGACGCCGCCTTCGTGCATCTCAATCTTGGTGACAGCCGGGGTAATGCGGCCTACAGCGGTATCGACCCGTACTTCGACGACCTTTTCCTGATGGCCGCCGAAAGGCGCTATTTATCTGTCGAGCGGGTGGTTTCGACCCAAGAGTTGGTCAAAGCCGTTCCCCCACAGGCGCTACTGGTAAACCGGATGATGGTTGATTCGGTGGTAGAAGCACCCAATGGCGCCCATTTCACCACCGCAGCACCGGATTACGGTCGCGACGAGAAATTCCAGCGACACTACGCCGAGGCAGCGGCGACAGAAGACGGCTGGCGGCAGTTCGTAGCAACCTATCTGTCGGGCGGCGAGGCCGAATACCAGGCGGCCGTGCGCGCTTTTGCACAGGAGGAACGATCATGAGCACCCGGGCCGAAGTATGCGCGGTAGCCTGCGCCGAGTTGTTCCGGGACGCAGGCGAAATCATGGTCAGCCCAATGACCAATATGGCCTCGGTCGGAGCGCGGCTGGCGCGACTTACCTTCTCTCCCGACATCGCACTGACCGACGGCGAGGCACAGTTGCTCGCAGACACCCCGGCACTGGGTAAGACCGGAGCCGTAGAAGGCTGGATGCCGTTCGGCCGGGTATTCGAGACGCTGGCCTGGGGACGCAGGCATGTCGTGATGGGCGCCAATCAGGTTGACCGCTATGGCAACCAGAACCTCTCCGCGTTCGGGCCGCTACAACACCCCACCCGGCAGATGTTCGGCCTGCGCGGCGCGCCGGGAAACGCGATCAACCACGCGACCAGCTACTGGGTCGGCAGTCACTCCAAACGGGTGTTCTGCGAGACCGTCGATATCGTGTGCGGTATCGGCACCGACAAGATCGACGCCGACAACCCGGCGTTTCGGTTCGCGAACGTCTACCGAGTGGTGTCCAACCTCGGAGTGTTCGATTTCGGTGGCCCGGGCGGCACAATGCGGGCGCTGAGCCTGCACCCCGAAGTGTCGCCCGGCGACGTCCGCGAAGCCACCTCTTTCGAGGTGCATGGGCTGGACGAGGCCGAAGAGACCAGGCTGCCCACCGAAAAGGAACTACGTCTGATCCGCGAGGACATCGACCCGAAGGCCCTGCGGGATAAAGAGATACGGTCGTGAAGTTGCGGACGCCGCTGACCGAACTGGTCGGCGTCGAGCACCCCGTGGTCCAAACCGGGATGGGCTGGGTGGCCGGGGCCCGACTGGTGTCGGCCACGGCCAACGCCGGCGGACTCGGCATCTTGGCGTCAGCCACCATGACGCTGGATGAGCTGGCGACCGCGATAGGAAAGGTCAAGGCCGCCACCGACAAGCCGTTCGGCGTGAACATGCGCGCCGACGCCGCCGATGCGGGCGAACGCGTCGAGTTGATGATCCGCGAGGGCGTAAAGGTCGCGTCCTTCGCGTTGGCGCCCAAGCCGGAACTGATTTCGCGGCTTAAAGAAGCCGGGGCGGTGGTGATTCCGTCGATCGGTGCGGCCAAGCATGCGCGCAAGGTCGCGAGCTGGGGCGCCGACGCGATGATCGTGCAAGGCGGCGAAGGCGGCGGCCACACCGGACCCGTCGCCACCACACTGCTGCTGCCGTCCGTGCTGGACGCCGTCAAGGGCACCGGGATCCCGGTCATCGCCGCGGGCGGATTTTTCGACGGGCGCGGGCTTGCGGCGGCGCTGTCCTATGGCGCAGCCGGTGTGGCGATGGGGACGCGGTTTCTGCTGACCTCAGATTCCACCGTGCCCGAGGCGGTCAAACGACGCTATCTGGATGCCGCGCTGGACGGCACGGTGGTCACCACCCGGGTCGACGGCATGCCACACCGGGTGCTGCGCACCGGACTCGTCGAGAAACTGGAAAGTGGCTCGCCGGTGCGGGGTTTCACAGCGGCGGTGCGTAATGCCGGCAAGTTCAAGCAGATGTCGCAGATGACCTGGCGATCGATGATCACCGACGGTCTGGCGATGCGCCACGGAAAGGAGCTGAGCTGGTCGCAAGTCGTGATGGCAGCGAACACGCCGATGCTGCTGAAGGCCGGACTGGTTGAGGGCAACACCGAGGCCGGGGTGCTGGCCTCTGGACAGGTGGCCGGCATCCTCGATGACCTGCCGTCGTGCGCCGAGCTGATCGAGTCGATTGTTCGTGACGCGATCGAGCACCTAGAGGCTGCGTCCGCGCTGGTTCTCCGTAAGGACTAACCCGCCCGTCGGCCGACGCCGGCGGCTGCCAGCGGGGTTGCGATGTCTTCCAGCGACTTGCCTTCGGCATCGACCGCGAGGAACCAGGCGACCAGTCCGCCACCCATCATCACTACCGCACCGAGCAAGTAGCCCAGGAACAACGGGAAGTGCTGGGAAGCGTCGCCAATCAGCGCGCCGTAGATGACCGGCCCGAGGGCGCCGAAGCATTGGGCAATGGCGAAGAACACCGCGATCGCCTTCGCCCGAACCTCCAGCGGAAAGATCTCGCTCACGGTGAGGTAGGCAGCGCTGGCCCCGGCCGACGCGAAATAGAAGATGACGCACCAAACCATGGTCTGGGTCATTGCGTTGAGCACCCCAGCGTTGAACAAGACCGCGCTCACCGCCAGCAGGAAACCGGAAAGCAGGTACGTGCCCGCGATCATCTTCCTGCGGCCGACGGTGTCGAACAAGTGCCCGAGGGTCAACGGGCCCGCAAGGTTCCCGATGGCGAACGCAATCAGGTACAGCGGCGCCGACCCCGAGGCCACCCCGTAGAACTTGCCGAGCACCAGGGTGTAGGTGAAGAAGATCGCGTTGTACAGAAACGACTGGCTGATCATGAGCGCGGCACCCAGGATGGACCGGCTCGGGTAGTCGCGGAAAAGCACGCGCGTCAGCGTCAGGTAACCGATCTTTGCGGTCGGTCGCAGCTCGATGGCCTTGGTCTCGTCGACCGCGGGCAGCGTGACACCGGTGGACTCCACCTCGTGCTCGATGTAGGAGATCGAGCGCTCGGCGGCGTCCACCCGGCCGTTCATGACCTGCCAGCGCGGACTCTCCGGCAAGTTCCGCCGCACCAGCAGAATCACGAGGCTCAGGACCGGGCCGATCAGGAAGGCAAGCCGCCAGCCCAGGCTCAGGTCGACCTCCTTCAGCAAGACGAATGTGCCAAGTGTGCCGAGGATCGCGCCGGCCCAATACGTGCCGTTGACCGCGATGTCGACCCTGCCCCGATAGCGAGCCGGGATCAGTTCGTCGATCGCCGAATTGATGGCAGCGTATTCCCCGCCTATACCCATGCCGGCGATGAACCGGGTCAGGTACAGGAAGAAGATCCAGCCAACGCTATTGCCCAGGGTCAACGCGGTGAGACCGCTCCCCACCAGGTAGACACCCAAGGTGATCATGAAGAGGTTGCGTCGGCCGAGCCTGTCCGACAGGCGCCCGAAGAACAGCGCGCCGACCACCTCGCCGGCCAGGTACACGGTGGCGACGAACCCGACCGCCGCCGAAGACAAACCGAGCGTCCGCGGCTCGGTCAGCGTGTCGGCGACCGCGCTGGCCACCGTGATCTCGAGACCATCGAGGATCCAGGCCACACCGAGCGCGATCACCATCCGCGTGTGAAACGGCGACCACGGCAGCCGGTCAATTCGGGCGGGAATGAGACTGTGAATCCTACCGTCGGTCCCAGCGGGTGTCGCCATGATCGCCTTTGATTAGAGCCGCTCGATGATGGTGACGTTGGCGGTGCCGCCGCCCTCGCACATCGTCTGCAGGCCGTAGCGGCCACCGATGCGCTCGAGCTCGTTGAGCATGGTGGTGAATAACTTGGCCCCGGTGGCCCCCAGCGGGTGACCGAGGGCGATCGCGCCCCCATTGGGGTTGACCTTCTCCGGGTCGGCCTTGACTTCCTTGAGCCACGCCAACACGACCGGGGCGAACGCCTCGTTGATCTCGACGGTGTCGATGTCGTCGATGGACAACCCGGTCTTTTCCAGCGCGTAGCGAGTGGCCGGAATGGGCCCGGTGAGCATGAATACGGGGTCAGCGGCGCGCGCACTGATGTGGTGGATGCGGGCACGGGGCGTCAGCTTGTGGTCTTTGACGGCTTGCTCGGAGGCCAGCAACACCGCGCTTGCTCCGTCGGAAATCTGACTGGCCATCGCCGCGGTCAATCGGCCTCCTTCGACCAGCGTCTTCAAGCCGGCCAGTTTCTCCGGCGATGACTCGCGCGGGCCCTCGTCGACCCGGAACGGCCCGGATCCCGTTTCGACGGTGATGATTTCGTTGTCGAAGTGGCCACCGCGGATCGCCGCGAACGCCCGCTCGTGGCTGGTCAGCGCGAACTGCTCCATCTCTTCGCGGGACAGGTTCCACTTCTCGGCGATCATCTCCGAGCCGCGGAACTGCGAAATCTCCTGGTCGCCGTAGCGGTGCAGCCACTGTTTGGATTCGTTGGTCGGCGAGGTGAACCCGAACTGCTCGCCAACCGTCATCGCCGACGAGATCGGGATCTGGCTCATGTTCTGCATGCCACCGGCCACAATGAGGTCCGCCGTGCCCGCCATGATCGCCTGCGCGCCAAAAGAAATCGCCTGTTGACTGGAGCCGCACTGCCGGTCCACGGTGACACCGGGAACCTCTTCGGGATAGCCGGCGGCCAGCCACGAGAGTCGGGCGATGTTGCCGGCTTGCCCCCCGATGGCGTCGACGCAACCGGCGATGACGTCTTCAACGGCAGCCGGGTCGACGTCGACTCGGTCCAGCAACCCGCGCCACCCCAGGGCACCCAGGTCGACGGGGTGTATCCCGGCCAGAGCGCCGTTGCGCTTGCCAACCGCGGTACGTACAGCATCGATGACGTACGCCTCGGGCATTTTCAGACTCCTTCGTCAGTCTTTCTATTTCTTCAATCTCTTTTATGCCGTGGTAATTCCGCCAAGAACGATGGCGAGGTATTGCTGACCCACCTGCTTTGCGGTGAGCGGGCCGCCGGGTTGATACCAGCGCACCGACACCCAGGTGGTGTCACGGATGAAGCGGTAGACCAGATCGACGTCGAGGTCGGGCAAGAAGTAACCCTCTTCGGTGCCCTGATTGAGCAACTCGACCCACATCTTGCGTTGTTGGCGGTTCATGTCCTCGATGTAGGAGAACCGCGGTTGCGATGACAGCCGTTGGGCCTCGTCCTGGTAGATGACGACCTGGGCATGCCGCTGCTCGATCGCTTCGAACGACGTCATGAAGAGTCCCTTGAGCCGCTCCAGCGGGTTGGCCTCGGTGTCCATGATTTCGTTGTAGCGGGCGAACAGCCAGTCCAAGAAGCCGCGCAGCAATTCGTCGACCATCTCCTCTTTGGAGGAGAAGTGGTGATACAGACTGCCGGACAGGATGCCGGCGCCGTCGGCGATATCGCGCACGGTGGTGGCGCGCAATCCTCGCTCGGCGAACATGGCCGCGGCAAGCTCTAACAGCTCGTCTCGCCGGCTGTTCGCCTGACCAGCCACTCGCTCCACCTGGTCAGCCTATCAACCAAGCGCTTGCTCGGCCAGGTGGGTTCGCCAATAAACCCCGGCATGTCGCCCGACGGCATCGCAGCGGCGCCGGGGACGCGGGAAGGCGGTAACCCGGACTTCGAGGTCACCACCGAAAGCAGCGCAGACAACCCAAGTTTCGGCAACGCTCGCAGCGTTATGTCGGCGTATCTACCTTCAATCTCCAGTTGTCGTCCACATAGCCTGACCAGTCAACAAAGGCCATGTTGTGTGGTTCGTCACAGTTTTTCCGTGAAACGTCTCGTATAACAGGCCGAGCAGTCGTAGTGTCGCTAGACGGTAGGGTCGGCCAGCCCGGCGATCGACGAATCGGACTCAGCGTGGAGGAGATAGGCTATGTCGTTTCTCAGTGTGGTTCCGGACAGTGTGGCGGCGGCGGCCGGGAATTTGGGGGGCATTGGCTCTGCGTTGAGCGCGGCCACCACGGGGGCGGCGGCCCGCACGACTGGGATAGCGGCTGCGGCTGGGGACGAGGTATCGACCGCGATCGCGGGGGCGTTCGGCAACTTCGGCCAGGAGTTTCAGGCTCTCAGTGCTCAAGCGCAGGCGTTTCATACGCAGTTCGTGAGTGCCTTAGGCGCCGGGGTGGGTCAGTATGTCAGCGCCGAGGCCGCCAACGTCCAGCAGAATTTGCTGAACGCCGTGAATGCACCCGCCCAAAACACGACCCCGGGCACCAACTTGGGTATCGGTAACAAGGGCGGCTCCAACGTGGGCAGCGGAAACACCGGCAGCGCAAACCTCGGCAACGGAAACACCGGCGACGGCAACTTGGGCGGCGGAAACATCGGCAACCAAAACGTTGGCGTCGGAAACACCGGCGTTCAAAACTTTGGCAGCGGAAACACCGGCAACAACAACATCGGCGTCGGTAACGGCGGCGGGTCCATCGGTGGCTCTCCGGTCGCCGGTAACGGTAACCAAGGCCTCGGCAACCTCGGCAACGCCAACGCCGGCCTCGGAAACCAAGGCAACAGCAACATCGGCGCCGGAAACACCGGCAGCGCAAACAGCGGGTACGGAAACACCGGCAACAACAACATCGGGATCGGAAACACTGGCAACAACGACATCGGGATCGGGCTCACCGGCAATAATCAGGTGGGCGTCGGCCCCGGGCTGTTCAACTTCGGCGGCAACGGCAACTTCGGCATTGGGAACTCGGGTACCAACAACATCGGCTTCTTCAACTCCGGCAGCGGCAACATCGGCATCTTCGACGCCGGCACCAATACCGTTACCGGCGGCATGAATAACTTTGGCATCGGCGAATCGGGCATCGGCAACATAGGCTGGGGGAACTCGGGCATTGGGAACTTCGGCTTCGGGAACTCGGGCACGCTGGACACCGGCTTCTGGAACTCGGGCTCGTATGACACGGGCTTCGGGAACGCGGGCCAGTCGAACACGGGCAACATGGACTCCGGCAGCGTCAACACGGGCAGTGGGAATTCGGGCTACGTGAACACGGGTTACTGGAATTCGGGCAACGTGAACACGGGCGTCGGGATCGCCACCAACAGCGGCGCCACTAATTCGGGCTTCAACAACACGGGTAGCGGAATCTCGGGCTTCAACAACTCGGCGTCCGGCGGCGCCCTCGAGAACGGCAGTATTTCGGGCTTCTTCAACACGGCCACCGGCGGCGCCCTCGCGACCGGCAGTATTTCGGGCTGGTTCAACACCGGCGTCACGGGCCCCTTAAACGGCTTTCCGAGCGGCGTCTTTAGCGGCTTTGGCTCGGGCTTGTTGAACGCCAGCACCGGTTTTTCGGGCTTATTTAACATCGATAAGATCGCGTAACTAGTCAGCTCACGGGTGCTGGCTGGAGACCGAGATCACCTCCCCGGTGAGGTAACTGGAGTAGTCGCTGGCCAGAAACGCGATGGTGGCCGCTACTTCCCAGGGCTCGGCCGCGCGGCCGAACGTCTCGTCGGCCGACAGCCGGTCAAGCAATTCGGCCGACATCGTCCTGTCTCCTTTTTGTCTGGCGATGCTGTGATGTGCCCGATTGGCGGATGAATCGGACCTTTTCGGCAAAACACAAAGTCTTATTCGCTTCAAAGACCTAGGATCTACCCGCGTAGGGACCATCGACTCCGCTTCGTGCTGAAAGGCCGACCATGGTCAATTTCGCGGTATTGCCTCCGGAGATCAATTCATTGCGGATCTTCGCGGGTGCGGGGTCAGCGCCGATGTTGCAGGCGGCGGCGGCCTGGCAAGGGTTGGCCGATGAGCTGGGGACTGCGGCTCAGGCGTTTTCGTCGGTGACCTCGAATTTGACGGGTCAAGCCTGGCAGGGCGCGGGTTCGGCGGCGATGGCGGCCGCGGCCGCCCCGTATGCGGGGTTCTTGAACGCCGCCTCGGCCCAAGCCGCCGGCGCGGCCGGCCAAGCCAACGCGATCGTCAGCGCCTTTGAGGCCGCCCAGGCCGCGATCGTGCATCCACTTTCGGTAGCGGCCAACCGTAATGGGTTCGTGCAGTTGGTGATGTCCAACATCTTCGGCCAAAACGCGCCCGCAATCGCCGCGGCCGAGGGCTACTACGAAGAAATGTGGGCCCAAGACGTCACCGCGATGTCGGGCTACTACACCGGGGCCTCAGCGGCCGCTGCAGGGCTTAACCCGGCCCAGAGCGTGCTGCAGAACCTGCTGTCCAACCTGCCCAACATCGGCATCGGTAACAAGGGCGGCACCGGCAACATCGGGAACGGCAATACCGGCGGCCAAAACATCGGGAACGGCAACGACGGCTCCGGAAACGTCGGCGGCGGCAACGCCGGCAATAACAACGCCGGCATTGGAAACCAGGGCTCCGGAAACGTCGGTGCCGGAAACCAGGGCTACGGCAACGTCGGCTTCGGAAACGCCAGCGGCTCTGGCACACTGCCGGGCCACAACATGGGCCTGGGAAACACGGGAAACTACAACACCGGGTTGGGCAACAGCGGTAACGGCAATACGGGTGCCGGCAACGACGGAAACAACAACGTCGGGTTCGGGCTCACCGGCAATAATTTGATCGGTATCGGCGGTGCGTCTTACGACACGGCATCTGGTCAGTTCCATTTCGACGGCCTGAACTCAGGCACCGGCAACATCGGCCTCGGCAACTCGGGTTCCAACAATATCGGATTCTTCAACTCCGGCAGCGGCAACATCGGCATATTCAATTCGGGCAGCAACACCTCTACGCCGAGCGGCTTCAACAACTTCGGTTTGGCGAACTCCGGGACATTGAACAGCGGCTTCGGGAACTCGGGTGCGTTCAACACCGGCCTCGGGAACGGTGGCAGCTGGGACACCGGCTTCGGGAACACAGGCGAACTGAACACCGGTTTCGGAAACGCCGGACTGGTGGACACGGGCTTCGACAATGCGGGCTCCTTCAACACAGGCGTTGGGAATTCGGGAGGCATAAACACGGGCCTGTGGAATTCGGGCAACGTGAATACGGGGTTCGGGTCCACCACCGACACTGGGCTGCATAACTCGGGCTTTGGAAACACGGGCACCGGAGACTCCGGGTTCGGAAACACGGGAACGCAAGTCTCGGGATTCATCAACAGCCTGACTGGCCCCGGTGCGGGCGCCACCTCGGGCTTTGGAAACACAGCCAGCGGCGGAAGTAATGGAAACGCCGATATTTCGGGCTATTTCAACCGCGGCATCACCGGCCCGATATTCGGCCATCCGAGCGGCTATTTCAGCGGGGCTGACTCGGGCTTGCTCAATTTCGGCACCGCCATCTCGGGCCTTATTAGCCTCGGCCGGTTGTTCTGATCAGGGACAGTCTCCCCGAACCTCGACCGCGTAACACTAGCGGGCATCACGGATGCTGGCTGGATACCGAGATCACTTCGCCCGTAAGGTAACTCGAGTAGTCGCTAGCCAAAAACGCGATGGTGGCCGCCACTTCCCAGGGCTCGGCGGCTCGGCCGAACGCCTCGTCGGCGGACAGCCGGTCGAGTAGTTCGGCTGAGGTCGTCTTGTCAAGGAATTTGTGCCTGGCAATGCTGGGCGAGACTGCGTTGATCCGCACCCCGTACTCGGCGGCTTCTATTGCGCTGCAACGGGTTAGCGCCATCACTCCGGCTTTCGCGGCCGCGTAGTGGGCCTGCGAGTGCTGGGCGCGCCAGCCCAGGACGCTGGCGTTGTTGACGATCACCCCGCCGTGCGGCGCGTCGCGGAAGTACCGCAGCGCCGCGCGGGTGGCCCGAAACACCGACGTCAGGGTGACGTTCAGAACGCGGTCCCATTCGTCGTCGGTCATGTCCGCCACGGGCGTTTGCCCGCCGAGCCCGGCGTTGTTGACCAGCACGTCGATCCGGCCCATCCGGGCATGGGCCGACGAGATCAGGGCGTCGACCGCAGCGGTAGACGTCACGTCACACACCACGCTCTCGACCCGGCCAAGCCCCAGCTCGGACAACTCGGCCGCGGTCTCCCCCAGCCGCCGTTCATGGTGGTCGGAGATCACCACGTCGGCACCCTCGGCCAGCGCCCGCCGTGCGGTGGCGAAGCCGATGCCGGTGCCCGCGGCCGCAGTCACAACCACCACCTGACCGTCCAGAAGTCCATGTCCGCCAATCTCTTTCGGCGCTTCTGCCAAACTCATCCCCGAGCCTCCCTAGGCAAGCCGAGCACCCGCTCGGCGATGATGTTGCGCTGGATCTCGTTGGATCCGCCGTAGATGGTGTCGGCTCGGGTGAACAGGAACAGCCGCTGCCATTCGTCGAACTCACCGTCCGGCAATGTCATTCCGGGCTTGCCGATCACGTCCATCGCCAGCTCGCCCAGGTCGCGATGCCAGTTGGCCCACAACAACTTCGACACGCTGTCCTGGCCAGGTTGTTCGACGTCCATGGTGGCCAGCGCGTAGCTGCGCATCGCCCGCAGGCCGGTCCAGGCCCGGGTCAACCGTTCCCGGATGAACGGGTCGCCGGCTGCGCCATTGCGCTCGGCCAGCTCAGCCAGATTGGAAAGCTCACGGGCATAGACGATCTGCTGGCCCAGCGTCGAAACACCACGCTCGAACGTCAGCGTGCCCATCGCCACCCGCCAGCCGTCGCCGGGCTGGCCGACCACCATAGAAGCGTCGGTGCGGGCATCGTCGAAGAACACCTCGTTGAATTCCGCGGTGCCGGTGATCTGAACGATGGGGCGGACCTCTACGCCCGGCTGGTCGAGCGGCACCAGCAGATACGACAATCCGGCGTGCCGTTTGGAGCCCTTCTCGGTGCGCGCGAGCACGAAGCACCACTGCGACAGGTGCGCCAGCGACGTCCACACCTTCTGCCCGTTGATCACCCATTGGTCGCCGTCGAGCTCGGCGGTGGTCGCCACGTTGGCCAGGTCGCTGCCGGCGCCGGGCTCCGAATATCCCTGGCACCACAGCTCGGTGACGTCGAGGATGCGCGGCAGGAATCGCTGCTGCTGCTCGGGGGTTCCGAATGCGATCAGTGTCGGTCCCACCAACTCCTCGCCGAAGTGGTTGACCTTGTCCGGCGCGTCAGCGCGGGCGTACTCCTCGTAGAACGCCACCCGGTGCGCGGTCGAAAGCTCACGACCACCGTGCTCGACCGGCCAGCCCAGGCACGTCAGCCCGGCCGCCGCGAGGTGCTGATTCCACGCTCGGCGTTCCTCGAACGCCTCGTGCTCACGCCCAGGCCCGCCGAGGCCCCGCAGGGCCGCGAATTCGCCGACCAGATTGTCGGCGAGCCAACGGCGGACCTCCGCCCGGAAATCCTCGACGTCCTGCATGCCCTGTAGGCTAACCTACCAAGCACTTGCTTTGTTAGAGGAGTATCGATGACGAGCGATCCCCGCACCGTGCCCGCGGCGCTGGATCGTTTTGCGCTCCAATTCCCTGACCACGACGCGCTGATCACCGAAGACCGCACCCTGACAGCCGCCGGCTTGCGCGACGAGGTGCACCGGGCGGCCGCCGCGCTGATCGCACTCGGTGTCGAACCCGGAGACCGGGTGGCCATCTGGTCGCCGAACACCTGGCATTGGGCGGTGGCCTGCCTGGCGATCCACCATGCGGGCGCCGCCATGGTGCCGCTGAACACCCGCTACACCGCGGCCGAAGCCAGCGACATCCTGGCCCGCACGCACGCCCCGGCGCTGTTCGGAATGGGCCGCTTCCTCGGCAACGATCGCGTCGGCGACCTGGACCGCACCGCGCTGCCCGCGCTGCGCCACATCGTGCGGATACCGATCGACGCCGACGACGGGACGTGGGACGACTTCATCGCCCACGGTTCGCAATCTTGGGCCACCGATGCGGTAATCACCCGCGCCTCCGCCGTGAAACCCGACGACGTCAGCGACATCCTCTTCACCTCTGGCACCACCGGCCGCAGCAAAGGCGTGCTGTGCGCGCACCGGCAATCGCTGTCGGCCTCCGCGTCGTGGGCCGCCAACGGCAAGATCACCAGCGACGACCGCTACCTGTGCATCAACCCGTTCTTCCACAATTTCGGGTACAAGGCCGGCATCCTGGCCTGCCTGCAAACGGGTGCGACGCTGATCCCGCACCTGACGTTCGATCCCCTGCGCGCGCTGCAGGCGATCGAGCGCCACCGCATCACCGTGCTGCCCGGGCCACCCACCATCTACCAGACCCTGCTGGACCACCCGGCGCGCCACGACTACGACCTGAGCTCACTGCGGTTCGCGGTGACCGGGGCGGCTACCGTCCCGATCGTGTTGGTAGAACGGATGCAGACCGAACTCGACATCGACATCGTGCTCACCGCCTACGGCCTGACCGAGGCCAACGGCATGGGGACAATGTGCCGCTCCGACGACGACGCGGTCACCGTCGCCACCACCTGCGGGCGCCCGTTCGCCGGCTTTGAATTGCGCATTGACGTGACCACCGACGACGCCAAGGCCGCCGCCGCGGCCACAGCACAAGAATCAGGCGAAGTACTGTTGCGTGGGCCCAACGTCATGCTCGGCTACCTTGACGACCCGGGAGCGACCGCGGCCGCCATCGACGCCGACGGCTGGCTGCACACCGGCGACATCGGCACTGTCGACGAGGCCGGCAACCTGCGAATCACCGACCGGCTCAAGGACATGTACATCTGCGGCGGATTCAATGTCTATCCCGCTGAGATTGAGCAGGTACTGGCCCGGATGCACGGCGTGGCCGACGCCGCGGTGATCGGGGTTCCCGACGAGCGACTGGGCGAAGTGGGCCGGGCGTTCGTGGTGGCCCGGCCCGGTTCGGTGCTCGAAGAAGCATCGGTAATAGCTTATACCCGTGAGCATTTGGCAAATTTCAAAGCACCACGCTCGGTGCGCTTCGTCGACGCGTTGCCCCGCAACGCCGGCGGCAAGGTGCTCAAACCACAGTTGCGAGAGATGGCTTAGACGGATTTGAAATGGACATAAAACTAGACGACGAGACGTTGGCTTTCCAGGACGAGGTGCGCAAATTCCTGGCGGCCAACCGGGAGTCCATCCCGACGAAGTCCTACGACACCGCTGACGGTTTCGCGCAGCATCGTATCTGGGACCGCGTGCTGTTCGATGCCGGCCTGTCGGTAATCACCTGGCCGAAGAAGTACGGCGGGCGTGACGCGCCGCTGCTGCACTGGGTGGTGTACGAGGAGGAGTACTTCGGCGCCGGCGCTCCCGGTCGGGCCAGCGCCAATGGCACCTCGATGCTGGCCCCGACGTTGTTTGCGCACGGCACCGAAGATCAGCTGGACCGAATCCTGCCGAAAATGGCCAGCGGCGAACAGATCTGGGCACAGGCCTGGTCGGAGCCGGAATCCGGGAGCGACCTGGCGTCACTGCGGTCTACTGCCACCAAGACCGGCGGTGGCTGGTTGCTCAACGGGCAGAAGATCTGGAGCTCGCGGGCACCGTTCGCCGAGATGGGGTTCGGACTGTTCCGGTCCGACCCCGCGGCCGAACGGCACAATGGGCTGACGTACTTCATGTTCGACCTGAAAGCGAAGGGCATCACGGTGCGGCCCATCGTTCAACTGGGCGGCGATACCGGCTTCGGCGAGATCTTCTTCGACGACGTGTTCGTGCCCGACGAAGACGTCATCGGTACCCCGAACGAGGGATGGCGCGCCGCGATGAGCACGACGAGCAATGAGCGCGGCATGTCACTGCGCAGCCCGGCCCGCTTCGTCGCGGCGGCCGAGCGGCTGGTGCGGCTCTGGAGAGAAAATGGGTCAGCGGCCGAATTCGCCGAGCGGGTCGCCGACGGGTGGATCAAGGCGCAGGCCTACCGGCTGCAGACCTTCGGGACGGTGACCAGGCTGGCCGCCGGCGGCGAGCTGGGCGCGGAATCGTCGGTGACCAAGGTGTTCTGGTCCGACCTCGACGTCGCAATACATCAGACCGCGCTGGACATCCGCGGTGCCGACGGCGAGCTGGCCGGCCCCTGGACAGAAAGCTTGCTGTTCGCCCTGGGCGGGCCGATCTACGCCGGTACCAACGAAATCCAGCGCAACATCATCGCGGAGCGTCTGCTGGGTCTGCCGCGAGAGAAGAAGTGACCGTGGAATTTGAACTCGACCA
>Ga0182013_10005649_pt1 | contig 14472 bp, 12 predicted proteins | sample 612S2MmetaG_FD_120487 | JGI IMG/M metagenome (GOLD analysis project Ga0182013, IMG submission 120487) | Permafrost microbial communities from Stordalen Mire, Sweden - 612S2M metaG | ecosystem: Environmental > Terrestrial > Soil > Wetlands > Permafrost | place: Sweden: Stordalen | collected... | reverse complement strand
GGTCGTAGGACACTCGGATACTGACCCGAAACGGCGTTGTGGGAAGCGTCCAAGGCACCTCCGGCTGCACCGTCGCCAACTCGGAAAAAGGTGGAATAGGTGTTTCCTGGATTACTCCCGTGAAGTCCCGCTCATGTCAACTGGGGCGCCTAACGCCCAAACATTCGAACTGTCGAATCGCGTCCAGTGCGCTTGTACCCGCGGGCCGCTAACCCTTCCGCAAAAGCTGCGGGTGCGCAAGGATTTCGTCGTATCGCGCCGGCAAGGAAGTCGAGCGCTTCAACGAGAGTTTCACTGAGAAGGACCTGTTGGCCGCCGTCTAGAAAGTGCCCTGAGCGCCGCCGATCGGATCTCTAAAATAAGCGATACAGGTCCGCGCCTCTGCTCCGTGAGCTACAATCGGTTCGGCGCACCATAGCGCTGCCCGAGCCGAAGAACGCGGAGGCGTAGCGCACCGAGGCCATCCGGGAGGCGCTGGTCAGTCCGCTGGCCGTGGACGGGATCGGGTTGCTGGCGGGATACCAGAAAGTCGACCAGCCGAAGCCGGGAAGTATCCGCGCGACGGTCATGATCTCGGCGGGCGATCTCCAGTTGCAACAGAACCGCGACCAGTAGACCGGCGACGTGGAAGTGGTGCTGACTCCACGGTCGGCCGATGGCAAGGACCGCGGGACCATCCGCCAGGGGCTCGCGCTCAAGCATTTACCACGGCGCTGGAACCGAACGGAGATGTGGCGGAACTGCGCGCGGTGGTTTGCGATCGTGCGTCGGGCCGGTTGGGCTCGCTCATCACGCCGGTGACACATGCCGGTGCAGTAGTCGCGGGGGAAGCCGCTTACCATGTAAACTGTCTCCGTGCCTTCCGCCATTCTCGAAATCCGCGATGTGTCCTGCGCTCTGGGTGGCCGGCCGGTACTGCGCCATATCGACCTGAACGTGGAGGAGGGCGAAACCGTAGTGCTGTTGGGCCGCAGCGGATCGGGCAAGACCACGCTGCTGAAAACCGTCAATGGGCTGGTTCCGGCGTCCGCGGGCGAGGTCCGCTTCGAAGGCCGTGCCGCAACGCTTTGGGACCCGGTCCGGATGCGCCGCCGCATGGGCTATGTCATCCAGGACGCGGGACTCTTCCCGCATTGGACGGTGGAGGCCAACATCGGACTGGTGCCGCGGTTGGAGGAATGGGAACCGGCGCGCGTGGCGGCGCGGGTGGAGTTGCTGCTGGAAGCGGTGGGGCTCGCGCCCGCGGAATTCCGCCACCGCTATCCGCGGCAACTTTCCGGCGGCGAGCGGCAGCGGGTGGGCATCGCGCGCGCGCTGGGCGCCGACCCGCCGCTGCTCCTGTTCGACGAGCCGTTCGCCTCGCTCGACCCCATCACACGCTTCGAGTTGCAGCGGCAATTCGTGGAACTGCGCCGCACCGTGCGCAAGACCGCGCTGTTCGTGACGCACGATGTCCGCGAGGCGCTCATGCTGGCCACGCGCATCGCTTTGCTGCGCGATGGAGCGCTGGAACTGGTCGCCACGCCGCCCGAATTCCGCAACGCCGGCACGCCTGAGGCGCGGGCGTTCCTGGCGGGCATCGAAGAGGATGGGAGGCCGAAATGAACGGCAGCCTGGCGCCGGAGATTTTGTCGCTCTCGCTGCAGCACTTGCGGCTGGTCGGGATTACCATCGCCATCGCGGTAGCACTGGCGCTGCCCGCCGCAGTCCTGTTGGCGCGCCGGCCGGCCGCGCGGCGTTGGGTATTGGGCTTCGCGAATATCGCGCAGACGGTCCCCAGCCTGGCGCTGTTCGGCTTTCTGCTGCCGCTGATCGGTATCGGCGAGCACACCGCCATCCTGGCCCTGAGCCTGTACGCGCTGTTGCCGATTCTGCGCAGCACACTCACCGGCATCCTCGGCGTGGACCCTTCGGTACGCGAATCGGCCATGGCGATGGGGATGACGCCGCGCCAGATTCTCTGGCAGGTGGAACTGCCGCTGGCTGTCCCTTCGATTGTGGCCGGGCTGCGCATTGCCACGGTGACCACCATCGGGACGGCGACGATCGCGGCCTTCATCGGCGCCGGCGGCTTGGGCGTGTTTCTGGTGCGCGGGATTGCCATGATGGATAAGCAGGCTTTGCTGGCGGGCGCGCTGCCCGCCGCGGCCATGGCATTGCTGGCGGACGAGGGGTTGGAATGGATCGAACGAAGATTGTCGCCTGCCTGAGCGGGCTGTTGCTGGCCTCCTGCGGCGGGCACCCGCGGATCGTGGTGGGCTCCAAGAATTTCACCGAACAGGTGATCCTGGGCGAGATTCTGGCGCAGCAGATCGAGCGCCGCGTGGGCGTACCGGTGGAGCGTGCCCTGAATCTCGGCGGCACGCTGTTGTTGCATGAGGCGCTGGTGCGGGGCTCCATCGATCTCTACCCCGAATACACCGGCACGGCGCTGATGGCCGTCTTGAAGCGGCCGCCGGCAACCGACCCCGCCACTGTGCTGGCGGATGTGCGCGCCGCGTATCGAGCGCAATGGAAGCTGGCGTGGCTCCCGCCGCTGGGCTTCAATAATACGTTTGCCATGATCGTCCGCGGCGAGACCGCCCGCGGGGGCCATGTGGCGACACTGTCGGACGCGGCGCACGCGGGCCCCTGGCATCTGGGTGTGGGCGCGGAATTCCAGCAGCGCGCCGACGGCCTGCCAGGTCTGCTGAAGACTTACGGGTTGCGGTTGGCCGGCGAACCGGTGACGATGGACCTGGGCCTGCTCTATTCGGCGCTCGACAGCCGTAAGGTCGACATGATCGCCGCCAATTCCACCGATGGCCCGGCGGCGGTGCGCGACGTCACCATACTGGCCGACGATCGCCACTATTTTCCGCCATACGATTGCGCCGTGGTGGTGCGCGAGGAGACGCTGGCGCGCTACGCGGGTCTGCGCGGCGTATTGGAGCAGCTTTCAGGGAAGCTGACGGCGGAGACCATGCGGCGGCTCAATCGGGAAGTGGATGGAGAGCGCCATCCGGCGGCGCAGGTGGCCAGGCAGTTTCTGGATTCGCTGCGGTAGAGTATTGCGGCCCGGATTTCGCCGGACATGATCTCGTAAGCAGGCAAAACGGAGCCGGACACGAAGTTTCGCAAGAGCGGCGCAATTCGAGCCTGGCGCCAGTTTGCAGCGTGTGCCGATAGCCAACGGTGTCTACGCGCAATACACTACGGCACATCTCACAGGCGCCACCTCGTCAGCACCGAATGTCTGTCAGTGGTCCTGCCTAGATCCAATGCCGTTCACCTCAGCGAACAAGTGGGGCGAATAGCCCGCCGCATGCCAGCCGAACGCAGGGACGAGCTCGTTCAGGACCTGTCTCCCAGAGCCGGGCCTGTGGGCGGACTGTGCGTCCACTTTCACGGCATGGGTTACGTCCAAGTGGCTGTCAAGGGTTGTAGGTCTACACTGCGCGACAAGGGAGGAGCTATCAATGCCACAACGTTGGCCCGATTTCCATTATCGCCGACGATCCGGACGGAAGGCCGACGCAAGCGCGTTTCTCTCTACATGGATCTTCGGAACGCGGCAGTTCCTGTCACCCCTCGCTAGCGTGGCTTACATCATCCGCTACTTCGTGGGGTCATGCTTCGCTGCCAGGAGATGGATTGTAGTGTTATGGGCGGCGCGAATGAGCCAGCGCTCATTCGGCTGCTTCACCATTACGAATGTCATGCGATCCTGCATATCCTTTTCGAGTCTTCCATCCGGCGTGGTGAACTCCCCCATCCTGATCGTCAGAACGACCAACGCCACATCCGACGCGATCTCTGATATTTCGCTCTCTAATATCTCCTGCTGCACTCCGAGAAACATCGTCGATAGGTAGACAGTGTGAGCTTTCATCACAGCCGCTTTCCCGCACCAGTGCATCCCCACGATGTTGACCCAGTCGCAGTCTTCCGTGAGGTAAGACGCATAGGCGTCCATATCGTTCGCGTTCCAGGCATCACCGAGCCCTATCGCCGTCTTCTGAATCGTCTGAGTATCCTTTGTCGTAAGCATTTGCCCCGTCCTGTCGCTTCTCTCTGCATTTTGAGTGTAAGGCAACACGCGAGAGGCCGGATTGAACAAATGCGACATCGTGCGTTTGCCGGTTCAGGCTCCCTGCCTCCATGTCGGAAACGTTCAATTTCACTGCCGATCCGTTTGCTAGACTCGCACCATATCAACTCGGGATGAGAGGGTGCATCATGGCTACCGTTGCAGTGAGGGCAAAAGCAGTTGTCTCAGAACGCCGCTTCTTTGTGTGGATGGCAGCCGTATTTGTGGTGACGGTGTTCTGCGGTTTCGGACTCAATTTCGCGATGGGCCGGGTTCAAGCGGCGACTCTGCCGCCCCTGGTTCGTTTTCATGGTATTGCGTTTGGCGGCTGGATCCTGCTCTATCTGGTCCAGTGCGTGCTGGTGGATCGAGGATCGGTTGCGCTTCATCGCCGGCTTGGCTGGTTCGGCGCTGTGCTGTCAGTGGTGATTGTGCCGCTGGGCATCGTCACAACCATCATGGCGATCCGGCGCGGCGCTGTGCCCTTCTTCTTCCCGACGAACATCTTTCTTGTACTGAATGTGCTGGGAGTGCTGCTTGTCGGAGCTTTGGTCGCCGCCGCAATCGTGTTGCGGAGGCGGACGGACTGGCATCGGCGGCTGATGTACTGCGCCGCGCTTGAGCTGATCGCACCCGCCTTCGGGCGTTTGTTGCCCATGCCACTGCTCGGTCCCTGGGGAGCTTTTGCGATCTCGGGCATGCTCCTCCTCTATGCGGGTATCGGTATCGTCTTCGATCTGGTGCAGTATCGCCGAATGCATCCCGCGTGGTGGTGGGGTGTAGGAGCCATCGTCTTCCTGCCTCTCTCGTTGGGCCCGATCGCCTTTAGTCCCGCTGTGCGGGCGCTGGCCGGGCGGCTCGCGGGGCGGTGAATTCAAGTGGAAGGAATGCGCGTCCAGTCGGCAAAGAAGGCTGACGGAGAAGATCCGGTGAGGTCGCGGCATTCGCGCACGAAGTGCGCCTGGTCGGCATAACCGGCGGCATGGGTGAGTTCGGTCCAGGTCGCCTGCGGCTGGCTCCGCCTCGTCTTCAGCAAGGCGTTGAGACGGATGGCACGAGCATACAACTTAGGATTCAGTCCCACCTGAGCGGCGAATCTCCTGGTGAACTGGCGTTCGCTGAGCCCCGCCCACTCAGCGAGCCCATCGATGCGTTTCTGACCGCCGGATTCGAGGAGTATCCGCCCTGCAATATCGATCCGGTCGAGTGGTCGGGCGTCGCGCAGAATATTGCCGAGCCAGCGCTCGGCAGCGGCGACACGGCCTGCAAAGTCCGCGGCGCCAAGCACGGCATCGCGCAGACCGTTACTTGACCGTCCGAAAACATCGGCCATTGCGACACCGTGGTTAGCGATGGCGTTCATGTCGAACCGGATCAGGCGATGTATTGCACCGGGCTGGAAGCGGATGGAGAAAGCCTTGATCTCTCCGGACATCAGCAGCCGCGTAGTGCCAACCCCATGCGGACCAACGAGGGCAACTTGCGGCGACGTTTCGAAGTCCTGGCGCCGATGGGAGACGCGATAGGCTTCGGCGAGATAGATCTCAATGAACAGGTCCGGGCGCGCGGGCAGCGGATGAGTGAGGCTTGTTTGGCCGAAGTGCGCACTGCGCTCCTCGAAGCCGAATACAAGCGATCGCAGCGAGGGCGAGGGCGGCAGACGCTCTAAGACCATCATCGGTAGCTCCTTCCAAGTCCGACATCTCCGGGTACACACGGAAAGCGTAGCAAAATCCGCAGCAATGTCTTTGTCAGGAGTTCAAGACGCCCGGAACGCCGGCTTCGATCCGGCGATGCTGATCGGATCTTGCGCCAAACGGAAGTTGGCAGAGCTCACCATGGTCAGATCCTGCCTGACGCCGTAGTGTTTGCCCATCGCAATTCACTTCAGAGCGTCGCCATGTCGAACTTGGGCCACCCGTGGAAGATTTGGGAGGCGCCAGGACGAAGCTCCTAAAGCGGCCCGTTTGGGGCCAAGTCTCCGCTTACTTTCGCAGAACGATCACCACAACGATCAGCGCCACCAGCACCACCACCGCGGCGACGATCATCACCAAGTCCCGATGGGACTTCTTTGCAGGCACGGCTTCGGGAAGCGGCGCGGCGGGAGCGGTGGGCTGTGACGGACCCTGCGCCTGCTGCTTGGGGGCGTCGAAAAACCGGGTGTACTCGCCCGGGGCCGAATCCGCCGGCTGGCCGCCCGACAGCGCTTCAGCGGCAATTTTGGCCAAATATTCGGAGTCGCCGAACATGCCCGAGGCGGATGACAGTCTGGTTGAAGTGTGGTCAAAAGGAGGCGGCTCGGGACCGGCGGGCGTGGATGGCCCCTTGGCGCCTTCCGGACCGAACATGCGGGTGAATTCTCCGGCCGCCTGAAAGGGCCGGTTTTCGGGCGGAGTGGCCAGCGATGCGTTGGCGTGTTCCTTTTCGATGTCGATGGCTTCGCCCGGCAGCCGCGATCCGAAAAGGCGCGTGAACTGTCCGGTCTCGGCGGATGCCTCGGGGGCAGGTGGCGGCCAGAGGGCCGGGCGCGGGTTTCCGGGCGGCGCTGGCGCGGAAGGCGTCCGCTGCGGCGAAAGCTGGAGGGGATTTGTAAATTCGCCGGGTTTCTCCGCGACAGGCGCCGGCGGCGGTGCGGCTGTCGAACGCTGCTGCGGAGGGTGGAAGAGACTCGTAAACTCGCCGGGCTCCTCCGTGACGAGGCTGGCGGCGGGCGGGGGCGGTGAGGGTGTCGAACGCTGCTGTGGAGGTAGGAGGAGACTCGTAAACTCGCCGGGCGCCTCCGCAACGAGCCCTCCGGCGGGCGGCCGAGGGGCCGGCGGCGGTGAGGGTGTCGAACGCTGCTGTGGAGGCTGGAAGAGACTCGTGAACTCGCCGGGTACCTCCGCGACGAGGCCGGCAGGGGCCGGCGATACCGGCGTCCGCTCTTTCTTGGGAATTTCGAACATCCGCCCGAACTCGTCGGAGGCGTCGGAAACCGGCGGGGCGGCGGCCGGAGGAGGGACGTGCGACCGCGCGAATTCGCCCGGTCCATCCGTCAGCAGTTGGTTCGACGGCGGGGGCGGGGCCGACTGGGGTAACGCCGTTTCCTCGGGTAATGCCAGCGACGGCGAAGAATCCTCTTTCAGTAAAGGATTGGAAGCCGTCACGTTGGCCGAGATCCACTCGCGCAGATTGTGGAACGGCTCGATCGCCTCCGTAACGGCGTACGGGTTCCCGGCGAACTCCCCTACCTCGATCAGCGGCGGAACCGGTCTGCCTGTGTCACCGCCTAATTTCGACTTGAGCACCGCCAGCATCGGCTGTCCACTGGGATTGAACAGATGCAGGAACACCGCCCGGCCGGTCGAATTCTCCACTGCGCGGAAAGTCTTCGCCTCGCCGTCCGCAATCAGCCGGTCGAGTTCGTATTTCTTGTAAAAACTCATAGCCGATCCCCAGCAGCAAACCGCTGTATTATGATGATGACACCTTACAAGCGGATGTCAACGGAATCAAAGGATGAAAAGTCTATCCCGGGTGGTCTGGTCGGAAGGGATGTTTCTGGGACCACATCATTTTCAGGCCCAGAACCGTTACTTCGAGGATTCGGTCCAGTTTTCCACCGATAGTTTGTGGTTTCGCCCGTTCGGGTTTAGCGGCTTCGAACTGGACGCCGAAGCGTTGCGCAACGGCACGGTGTCGCTGTTGCACGCCCGCGGCCTGTTCCCCGATGGCCTGAGTTTCCACCTGCCGGAGTTCGATGCCCCGCCCGAGGCGCGGCACATCATCGACCTCTTCCCGCCCATGCAGGAAAGCCTCGACATTTATCTGGCGGTGCCCGAGCGGCACGCCGACGGGTCCAACTGCGCGCTCACCGAAGAAGAGCGGCAGTTGCCGGTCCGCTATCTGGCGGAAGAGAAGCCGCTGCCCGACGAAAATACCGGCCGTGACGTGAAATCCATCCAACTGGGGCGCAAGAATTTCCGCTTTCTAGTGGGCGCCGAGAGCACCGAAGGGATGGCCGCCCTGCCCATCGCGCGGGTGAAACGGCAAGGCACCGGACAGTTCATGTTCGACGACCGCTTCGTTCCGCCGGTGCTGCAGGTGAACGCTTCCCGGCCGCTCATGGCCATGCTGCGGCGCCTCATCGAACTGCTGGAAGAGAAGTGCCGCACGGTGGCCAAGCCCAAGGATTTGGGGAGCGCCACGGTATCGGGCTTTTCCGCCGAGGGCATCGCCAATGCCTGGTTTCTGCACTGCGTCAACGCCAGCCTGGCGCCGCTGCGGCACCTCTGCGTGTCCAAGCGCGCCCATCCGGAGGAGCTGTTCGTGGAGCTTTCGCGGCTGGCGGGAGCATTGTGCACCTTCAGCTTCGATTCCCACCCCGGCTCGCTGCCGCTCTACGACCACATGCGGCTGGCCGAGTGCTTCGACGCGCTCGACCGGCATATCCGCGCGCACCTGGAACTGATCGTGCCCAGCAACTGCGTGCAGATCGGCCTCGCCGCGGGAGCCCGGTATTTCTACGAGGGCCGCATCACGGACGAGCGCGTGCTCAACCGGTCGCGCTGGATCTTCGGGATCCGCTGCGCCATTGGGGAAGCCGACCTGATTGAGCGCACGCCCCGGCTGGTGAAGGTCTGCTCGCGGGAGTTTGTCCCCAAGCTGGTGGAGCGGGCTTTGTACGGACTGCAATTGTCCCATATTTCCGTGCCGCCGCCGGCGCTTTCGCCCAAAATCGAGTTCCAGTATTTTGCCATTGACAAGTCCGGCCCTTGCTGGGAGCATATGGTCAAAACTCGGGAAGTGGGCGTGTATGTGCCGGGCGAGTTGCCCAATCCCGAGATTGAGTTATCGGTATTATTGGAATCTTAAAGGACATCTATTGTGCCGAACCTGGAAGAGGGCGCCGCAGCGGCGGTGAACCCGTGGCCCGATAATCTTGCGTTGTTTTTCCAGGAGCTTTATACTGCCATCGTGCGGCTGCGCGCCGGCCGCCAGGACGTGAATAACGCGGACGTGTTCCGCAACCAGGTGCTGCACGCCATCAAGACCGCCGAACAGAATGCCCGGACGCGCGGCTACACCGATGAAGACGTGCGCCTGGGGACGTTCGCCATGGTGGCCTTCCTGGACGAATCCATTCTCAATCTGCGCAAGCCCGTTTTCAACGACTGGGTGCGCAAACCGCTGCAGGAGGAGCTGTTCGGCCGCCATGTGGCGGGTGAAATGTTCTTCGAGAATCTGCAGGAAATTCTGGGGCGGCGCGACTCTCCCGAGGTCGCGGACCTGCTGGAGGTTTACTATCTCTGCCTGCTGCTGGGGTACCTGGGGCGTTACAGCATCAGCTCCAAGGGCGACTTGCGGGCCTTGATGGGGCAGACCGACGACAAGATCAAGCGCATCCGCAAGAGCGGCGTACATCTCTCGCCCAACTGGGCGCTACCGGACGAAGCCGCGGGGCCGTCGCGCGCCGACCCGTGGAAGCGCCGCCTGCTAATTATACTGGCGGCGTGCGCTCTGATTACTTTGCTGTTGTTTCCGGTCTACAGGATTTCTTTAAGCTCCGGCGTGTCGTCGTTGCGCCAGCTTTCCGCCGGGGGGCGGCCGTAATCGGGCCATGGGATATTTCGGCTACTACATCGTCTTCGCCGTCTTCGGTGTGATCTTTCTGGCGATCTCCTGGATCGTCACGGGATTGCTGCACCTGTCGGGCATGGCCCTGATGGTGGTGCGGATGGTCCTGATGGGCCTGGTATTCGCCTTGTGGGGCCTGTTCCATTGGCAGCGGCAGAAAAAGCAGCGCCGCCAGGAGACCGAAGCGCAGAAGGCGCAGGCAGCCGCCGTCGCAGACGAACGGGAGATCGAATCGTTCGTGCGCGACGCCGAGAACCGGCTGGCCACCTCTTCCGTCGGCAAGGAAGCCCGCCTGGGCAACATGCCGATCTATTTTCTGGTGGGCGAAACCGGCGCGGCCAAAACCAGTCTGTTCGTCCATTCGGGCGTGGAACCGGACCTGCTGGCGGGGCAGGTCTACCAGGACGCCAATCTGGTGCCCACGCGGCCGGTGAATATCTGGCTGGCGCAAAAATCGGTATTCGTGGAAGCCGGCGGCCGTTTGCTGACCGAGGCGGGCCGTTGGATGCGGCTGGTGCGACGCCTGCAACCGGCCAAGCGCCGGCTGTTCGGCGGGCAACAGCCGCCGCGCGGCGTGATTGTGTGCGTCGACACGGAGAATTTTCTCAAGCCCGGCGCCGACGAGATGTTGTCGGCCACGGCGCGCAATCTGAATGCGCGGCTGGGAGAAATCTCGCAGGTGCTGGGCGTCCGGCTGCCGGTTTACGTGCTGTTCAGCAAGTTGGACCGGTTGGGATTTTTCACCGACTACGTGGGCAACCTGACGGATGAGGAAGTGCACCAGGTGCTCGGCGTCACGCTGCCCCTGGCCGGCGCCAGGGACGGCGGAGTATACGCCGAAGAGGAATCGCGCCGCCTCACGGCCGCGTTCGACGGCCTCTTCCATGCGCTGTGCGACAAGCGCCTGCCGTTTCTGGCGCGCGAAAACGATTGGAACAAGCTGCCGGCAATCTACGAGCTTCCGCGCGAGTTTCGCAAGCTGCGCAACGCCACCGTGCGGCTGCTGGTGGACCTGGGCCGCCCCAGCCAGTTGCGCGTGAACCCGTTCTTGCGCGGCTTTTATTTTTCCGGCGTGCGGCCGGTGGTGGTGAAGGAATCGGTGCCTTCGGCGCGGGCGTCGCTGGCGCCTCCGCCCAGACCGCGGCGCGGCGCGACCGGCTTTTTCGACGAGGAATTGCTGAACGATTCGCCGGCCGACGCGTCGGCCATGGTGGGCGGAACGGTGCGTACGCGCCGCACCCCGCAGTGGCTGTTTCTGGGCCACCTGTTCAGCGACGTCATCCTGCGCGACCGCACGGCCATGGGCGCCAGCGGGGAAAGCGTGCGCGCGGAAATGGCGCGGCGGGCGCTGCTGGGCGCGGGCGCGGCGCTGCTGGCGCTGGTGTCCGTCGGGATGACGGTGTCGTACTTCCGCAATCGCGGGCTGGAATCGCGGGTGGATGTGGCGGCTCGCGGGATTGCGCGGGGCGAATCGGGCGGCGGCGGGCAGGAACTGCCTTCGCGCGATTCGCTGGAGCGGCTGGATACGCTCCGGGACTCCGTGGAACTGCTTTCGCAGTATGAACGCGAGGGTCCGCCGCTCAGTCTGCGCTGGGGATTGTATGTGGGCGGCGATCTCTATCCCACGGCGCGGACACTGTACTTCGATCGATTCAAGCAACTGCTGTTCGGCTCGACGCAGTTATCGCTGGTGGAGTGGCTGCATAAGTTACCCGCCAAGCCGGGGCCGAACGACCAGTACAAGCCTACTTACGACACGCTCAAGGCCTACCTGATTACCACGTCGCACCACGAGAAGAGTGCGCGCGCGTTCCTGTCTCCGCTGCTTTTCGAGCGTTGGGCCGCGGGACGGCAGATCGACCCCGACCGCGCCGAACTGGCGCGGAGGCAGTTCGATTTCTATAGCGACGAGCTGCTTCTGGCGAATCCCTATTCCTCCGCCAACGACGGCGAGGCGGTGGAATGGGCGCGCTCCTACCTGGCCCAGTTCAACGCGGTGGAGAGCATTTACCAGTTCATTCTGGCGGAGGCCACGCGGCAGAAGCCGGCTGTCAACTTCAACCGGCAGTTTAAAGGTTCCAACGCTTACGTGGTGAACAACCACGACGTCGCGGGGGCTTTCACGGTGGATGGGTGGAAGTTCGTGGACGACGCCATCAATAACATCAAGCGCTTCTTCGGCGGCGAGGCCTGGGTACTGGGCGACCATGCCATTGCCAACGTGGACCAGGCGGCGCTCGGCCCGCAGTTACGCGACCGCTATCATCAGGATTTCATCGGAAACTGGCGGGCTTACCTGGCGGCCTCGGAAATCGTGCCGTATCACAGCGTGGGCGACGCCGCGCAGAAACTGGGCCAGTTATCGAGTAACCAGTCGTACTTACTGGCGCTGATTTGCCTGGCGTCGGTAAATACCGATGTTTCGGCGGACGATGTCAGCGCTCCTTATCAGCCGGTGCAGTATGTCACGCCTCCGAAGACCTGCACGGACCGCTACATCGAGGAACACAACAACGCCTACGCGAGCGCGCTGGTGAGCCTGCAGGCGTCCATGGACCGGGTGGCCAAGAGCGGCAGCGGCGTGAAGGACGATGTGGTGGCGCAGACCGAGTCGGACGCCACCAACGCATATAAAGTAACGCGGCAGATCGCGCAGAATTTCCGCATCGACCACGAAGGCAATGTCCACGGCATGGTGCAGAAGTTGATGGAGGATCCGATCCGCTATGCCGAAGCCGTGCTGGGGCGTCTGGGGCCGGCGCAACTCAATACCGAGGGCCAGCGCCTGTGCACCGAGTTCGGAGGGTTGGCGCACAAGTACCCGTTCGACACCGGCTCGAAGACGGATGCCACGCTGGACGAAGTGGACGCCATTTTCCGCCCGGACGACGGGAAACTGGCGGCATTCTACGAGAGCACGCTGAAGAATTACCTGGACCGGCGGGGCGGCGAGTTTGTGCGCAAGTCCGATAGTAAGGTGCAGATTACCGATGGATTCCTGCGTTTCCTGAATCGCGCTACCGCGTTGAGCGACGCCCTCTATAAGAATGGCAGTAAGTCGCCGGGTTTGACTTATAACATGAAGGCCATGCCGGCGGAGGGGTTGCGGAGCCTCACGCTTACTCTGGACGGGCAGGTGTTGAAGTCCAGCGGAGCGGGCGGGGAGTCGAAGGACTTTGTGTGGCCGGGGCCGTCGCACAACGCCAACATGTCGGGCAACATGGGCGGTCCGGACCTGGGTTTGGTGATGACGCAGGACAGCTTGTGGGCGGTATTCCGGTTCTTCGCGGATGCCGACCGCTTCCAGTCGACGGGCGGCGGCTATACGCTGCAGTGGGTCCCGCGCCAGGGTCAGGCGCAGCAGCCCATGCGGATCGGGAACAAGGATCTGACGCTGCCGTACCTATTGGACCTCAAAGGCGCGCCGCCGATCTTCCAGAAGGGGTACCTGTCGGGGTTCCAGTGCGTGTCGGAAGTGGCGCGGTAATTTCGGGGACAGGCTACATAACCTCGAAATTAATTTCGAGGTTATGTAGCCTGTCCCCGAAATAGCTCCGCCACCGCGCGCGCTACCACCGTCTCCTCGTCGGCCGGCAGCACCAGCACCGTCACCGCCGCGCCATCCCGCGAGATGCGCCCTTCGCCGCGCAGCGCGTGATTCCGTTCCGCATCCAGCTCGATGCCGAACCCCGCCAGATTGGCGCACACCGCCGCCCGCACTTCCACGCTATTCTCGCCGATCCCACCCGAAAACGTCAGCACGTCCAGCCCGCCCAATTCCACCAGAAACGCACCCAGGTAATGCCGTACCGCGCGCACAAACACGTCCAGCGCCAATTGCGCGCGCGCGTCCCCCCGCGCCGCCGCCCCGGTCAGATCGCGCACGTCTCCCGACCCGCCGGCGATTCCCGCCAGCCCCGCTTCGCTCGCCAGCGTCCGCGCCATCTCCGCCACCGTGAGCCCGTGCTTCTCCATGATGTAGAGCGCCGCGAACACGTCGAAATCGCCCACGCGATTATTTTGCGGAAGCCCCGACTGCGGCGAGATGCCGAAGCTGGTATCCACGGCCACTCCGCCGCGCACCGCCGCCAGACTCGAACTGCCGCCCAGGTGGCAGGAAATGTGCCGCAGATCGCCGCCGCCGCACAGTTGCCGCGCGCGTTGGCTGGCGGCGCGATGGCTGGCCCCGTGAAATCCGTACCGCCGCACGCCATCCTCTTCTTTCCATCGATACGGTACGGCGTAAGTCACCGTAGCCTCATCGAGCGCGTCGAAGAACGCCGTCTCGAACAGCGCCACCAGCGGCACTTCGGGCATGGCGCGATGGAAGGCGCGCATGGCGGCGATGTACGGCGGATTGTGTGCCGGCGCGAAGAAAGAGAACTCCTCCATGGCCGCCAGCACCTCTTCGTCGATCAGCCGCGTTCCGCTCACCGTCCCGGCATGCACCGCCTTGAATCCGATGCCCGCCAATTCGCCCACACCCCCCAGCGGCTTGCCCGGCCCCATGATCGCCGCCATGCAACACGTGAGAGCCGCTTCATAGTTGGGACACGCTCCGCCGGCCTGTCCGATGCGTTCGATTCGCCCCTGCGCCAGTACCGTTGGCCCGTTCATATCGAACAGGCGGTACTTGAACGACGTGCTCCCGATATTGGCAATCAGCACGCGAGTTGCTTGGGAACTCACTCTGATATTCTAGCCCCAAGGTGAACAATCCTCTCCGCCCGCGCTAGAATCGGTAGTTACACTCCGAAGCCCTATGAACACCAGAATTCTTCTCG
>Ga0182013_10005648_pt1 | contig 14475 bp, 13 predicted proteins | sample 612S2MmetaG_FD_120487 | JGI IMG/M metagenome (GOLD analysis project Ga0182013, IMG submission 120487) | Permafrost microbial communities from Stordalen Mire, Sweden - 612S2M metaG | ecosystem: Environmental > Terrestrial > Soil > Wetlands > Permafrost | place: Sweden: Stordalen | collected... | reverse complement strand
CGTAGTGGCCATCGGCAAGATTCCCGGCAAGCGCGAGGTGGATGTAGGGGTCGTCGAGGGTGTACGTGAACACGCCGCCGTCGCGGTGCAGGATCGCAAGCAACAGAGCGAGCACCACAGCCAGGTACAGCACGACGCAGGCCGGAGCGACCGAAAGCGCACCGCCCCGCAACGCCCCACGCCGGCTTCGTCCAGCCTGCTCAGACACGACGTTCACCGCAGAACTATACCATCGCCAATGCCGCGCTCACCGGTGACTTCGCTCCGCAAGCGTTTACACCCACGGTTTGCCATCGATTTGCCGCGGTCGGTATAGTGGACTGGCACGCTTCGACGCTTCTTGAGCCGCTCGGTGCGCTCGTCTGCGAGAAGCGTAAGGCTACAGGAGAGCCTGCCATGACCCCGAAACTCACCAGCAAATTGCAATGCAAATCCATATCGCGTTGGCTTGGCCCCGCCCGCATGTTGGCCGCGACGGCCTGCGCTGTGCTGCTCTTCTCCGCGCTCGCGCCATTTGCCATCGCGCAGACCCCGACGCTGATCGTGGTGCGGGCCCTGCCCGCGAAGCTGAAGAAGGGCGAGACGGCGCAGGCCCTGCCACCGCTGACCAAAACCGACGTCGGAGAGATCAAGCTGGGCGGAAAGACGGTCGAGATGACCGACTTTCAGCCGGTTTTGAAGGGGCCTCATGTGCTCCAGCTGATGGTGATCCTCGACTCCGAGGAGATGCTCGGCGCGGCTGGTCAATTTGACGAGATCAAGAAGTTCTTCGCTGACATGCCGCCGAATGTGGAGATTGGCGTGGGCTGGCTGCTGCAAGGCAATGTGAAGGTGGTGCAGCCATTTACCACCGACCGCGACCTCGCCGGCAAGGCGCTGATCGCGAAGGCCAGGGAAGAAGCGGCGAACCCGAAGAACGACAATGGCAACCCGTACCAGTGCCTGCGCAACCTTGCCGCCCACTGGCCGGACGGGGATCCGGGCAAACTGCGCGCCGTGCTGATGTTCACCGATGGGATTACGCGCGGCAATGGCCAGGCGCAGGCGAACGATCAGTTGAATCCCGATGTCGCGGGCGCCTCCCAGTTGCTGGAGCGGGCCGGGATCGTTCCCTACCCGTTCTTCTGGATGGACCCCATCGTTGCGGACCCAAACCGGGCCCCAGGGGGACAGCTCGAGGGACAAACCAACTTCTCTCAACTGGTCGCGGACACTGGTGGCGCAGCGCTCTACGAGGGTATTTTCGCCCCCGGCTCGCTGACTCCTCTGCTTAACCGGCTCTACTCAACACTGGAGAGCGAAGCGATCCTGACGGTGAACGCTCCAGCCGCCCCCGGCAAGCAATTGCGTCTCGACCTCAAGGCCAACCGGGACGACATCAAGATATTTGGTCCGGACCAAGTTACGGTAGGCAACGTACTGCCCAAGAAGTAAGCCACAAAGGCAGCGCAAACTGGTGCGGGCCCGCCGATATCCGGCGGGCCCGCAGTTTTTAAATTGCTAATCCTTTAATTGCTAATTGGAAGGCTGGCTCATTTCCGGCCGGGCGATTTACTCTCACCGGGCACTCCGCCAGCGTTGTCCGGCGCCCCACCTGGCGCGGCCGTGCAGACAGGCCCGCAACCCCGTGCGATACTTACTGCTGACATGTACAAAAGAGTCCTCCTCAAGCTCTCCGGAGAAGCCCTCGCAGCAGGCACCGGCTTCGGCATCGACGCCATCTTCATCCACAAAGTTGCCGCCGAGATTGCCTCGATCCACGCTCTGGGGTGCGAGATTGGCATCGTCGTCGGGGGCGGGAACTTCTTTCGCGGCGTCGCCCAGCAGGCCATCGACATGGACCGCGTCGCCGCCGACCACATGGGCATGCTCTCCACCGTCATCAATGCCATTGCCCTGCAGGACGCGGTGGAGAAGCTGGGGCTGTTCTGCCGGGTGATGTCGGCGATTGAGATTCGCCAGGTGGCCGAGCCCTACATCCGCCGCCGCGCCATCCGCCACCTGGAGAAAGGGCGCGTCATCATCTTCGCCGCGGGCACCGGAAATCCCTTCTTCTCCACCGATACCGCCGCCTCGCTGCGCGCCATGGAGATCAAGGCCGACATCCTGCTGAAGGCCACCTCGGTCGACGGCATCTACACCGCCGACCCCAAGCTGCACCCCAATGCCAGCAAATTCCAGCAGATATCCTACTCCGACATCCTTCGCCTGAACCTGAAGGTGATGGACGCTGCCGCCGTCTCGCTGTGCCGCGACAACAACATGCCCATGATGGTCTTCAGCATGAAGGAGCCGGGCAACATCGTGCGCGTCATCCAGGGTGAGCCGCTGGGCTCCCTGGTCACGCCGTAGCCGGTCTCCGCGTGCAACCGCAACGCCGAAACCTCATCTAAACTGGACACAGTGACCGACGCCCTGCTTACGCCCGACGCCCCGGCACCCGTCTTCGTGCAACCCATCGCCGCGCCGCGCAAGCCGCCGCTGCCTGCGCTGACCGGCGTCCGCACCCTGCTTGCGGTCAGCATCATGCTGTTCCACTTTACCCCGCCGCACATGGGGTTTCTCTACCCCGTCATCGACAACGCTTACGTCTTCCCCGGATTCTTCTTTCTGATGTCCGGCTTCATCCTTGCCTACAACTATGCCGACCGGCCCACGCCGCTGGTGAAGCGCGACTTCTGGCGCGCCCGCTTCGCCCGGCTCTATCCCATCTATCTGCTCTCGCTTGCCATCTCGTTTGTGATGCTGCGCGACGAATGGCACGCGCGCTCGCACGGCCAGTTCTGGGCAGGGGTGGTCCTGGCTCCGCTGCTGCTGCAAGGTTGGAGTCCGGCCCTCGCCACCTTCTGGAATACCGTCGCCTGGACGCTCTCCTGCGAGGCTGCTTTCTATCTCGCGTTTCCCTGGCTGATTCGCCTGCCCTGGCCCCGGAAGCCAGCGCGCCTGATCGCGCTGCTGCTGGGGATATGGGCGCTGGGGCTGGTCCCGCACACCCTCTATCTATGGCTGAACCCCGACCACCTGCCTGCCCCGGCCGACCGCTATAGCACCGGGGTTTGGATCCGTACGCTCAAATACACTCCGCTTGCCTACGCCTGCATTTTCCTCGCCGGGATTGTGCTGGCTAAAATTCAGACCGGGCTTACGCTGACACCGCGTCAGCGCGCCCTGGTCGCGGGCGCCAGCCTGCTCGCGCTCACCGTCTTCTTCGCCACCGCGGTCGCCCATGTGCCGTACATCCTGATGCATGGCGGCCTGCTGGTGCCGCTGTTCGCCACGCTCGTGATCGGCCTGAGCGGGCGCAATATCTTCGCCGCGGCCTTCGCCTGGAAGCCGATCGAGTGGCTGGGCCAGGCCAGCTACGCCCTGTTTCTGCTGCACTTCAACTTCATCAACCTGCTCCGCCACTACCACGTGCCGGAGCGGATGCATGTGGCTGCATTCGATCCCTGGATCTCCTATGCGGCAGCGCTTCTGCTCGCCATCGCGGCGATGAACTTGGTGGAGAAGCCTGCGCGGCTGGCCATCCTACGGCGGCGAACCCAGCCCGCCCAATAGCTGGAAGCGTGCCACCTCGCGCCCTGCATTCTCGGAACTGAGTCAATCAGTAGATCACTTCGCCGAAGGTTGAGACGGCGCCAGCGGGCCCCCTTGAACGGGCAGTGAGTTGACCGGCAGCAAGTTGAACTTGGGCCACTGGGCAGGAATGGCCTGCAAATTGAAGTCGGGCCATTGGGTTGGGACTGCTTTCGGCCTCGGGCTGGGCGACCCAATGGGAAGCAACCGAAGGCCGGAAAACTCGTTCCGCGCCACCAAGGCGCCGGGCGGTAGCGCGCCCAGCTTCGAGGGAGATGGATGAACGATGATCTTCGGATCAATCTGGGCACCGTCCCAACGGCGCTCCGGAGTCAGCTTCGGTAGAACGAAGGTGCTGCGCGGAACCAGGAGCGTAATTTGCCCACTCAACGCAATTTGTCCACTCGATGGAGGCTTGTGCAACCATACCCAGGGTTGAGTGGACACTGGCGGAGTCAGTCTCAGTTCGAACGGGCTAGGCGCAGCGGATTGGCAGACGGCCGAGGTTGCGCCCCAGAGCAGCAGAACCAAGATCGCGTTTTTCATGGCACGCCTCCGTCTCAGGAAACGCCAGCGCAACAAGGGTACCAAAACTGCGGCGGCCCTGCTCGATCTCCCCGGACGGAAGCTCGGGAAGGTCACGCGCAAACGACGAAAGCCCCCAGCGCAGGGGGCCTCGTCCTTACCCAATCCATCGCCATCATCCATCTGGACTACGGCTGAATCAGCTGCGAAGCGTGCGACCCATTAGGCACCACGGCGATGCAGGTCGGCTGCCCGGACCCGCTGAACGGAGAGTTCGACACCCCGCCCAACCCACCCGTGCTCGGGTCCAGCCGCTCCGCGCTGATCGTGTTATCCAGGCTGTTGGAGGCGTAGAAGTAGACGCCCAGGGCGGGATCGATGGCCGCGCAGGTCGGGCCCGTGCCGAGCGCGGTCTGATAGGCGCCCGCCGCGGCCGACGGTGAGCCCGTGGCCTCGTCGATGGCAAAACCCTCCACCGTATTCGCGTTGTAATTGATGACATACATCACCGTACCCTGCGGGTCGATGACCAGGTTGATGGGAAATAATCCCGTCGGGAACGGTCCGCCTACCATGGGCAGCAGCGCGCCCGAAGGCAGCACCGTGTAGGCGATCAACTGATTGGCCGCTTGGTCGGTCACGTAGACGAACCGCGCGGTCGGCTCCTCCGCAATTGCGCTGGGCACCACCCCGGCAGCATATCCGATGGCAACCGTCTTGCCGCTCACGGTCGCAATCGTGGTCCCGGTAATCGGGGTCAGCGCTCCCGTCGTCGCGTTCTGTGAGAAACCCAGTATCTGCGGAGTGCTCGTCGTCTCCTGGTCCAGCACATACACAAAATGATTGAAATAGCTGACCGTGACCCCCACCGGATTGTTGCCGACGTTCACGTTTGCAGCCGTTCCCAGCGAGTTGTCCGTATTCACCGGGAAGATGGTGACGGCGCCCGGCCCGGGAGTGGTCGCCGAATAGCCGGTCTGATAGGTGCAGGTGACATATAGGAATGCGCCCTGGGGGTCGATGGCGATCGCGGTCGGCACGGTGCCGGTCGTCTTGTACACGTTCTTCGAGGCCAGCGTCCCGTCGCCCTGCACCGCGAACTCTTGCACCGTCGAGTCTCCGGTGTTGACCACGTAGACGAACTTGCCGCTAGGCGATGCAATCAGCCGGGTCGGGTTGTTGCCAGCCTGGACCGGCGTGCCGATGGGCCCCAGAGCGCCGGTCTGAAAGTCGACCGAGTACTGATCGATCACACCCGGACTGGTCTTGGCCGTGGTCATGTACACGTACCCGGCGACATAGTCGAGGCTGCAGGACGTCAGTCCGAGAGCCACTGCGAGAGACACGATCGAGACCTTCGCCAAACGGCTAAAGCGGTTTGGCAGCAGACGCTTCGCGAAGCCGAAAGCCTTCGCGCTGTTTTCCCTCAAGGAAAACAGCACTGGACGATCCTCGTCATGGTTCGGGTGCTGCGAAACCGCTCTGATCTTATGCAGATTCATGTGCTTCCTTCGTCCCGGCAGCTCGCGCTGCCTGCTGAAAATTCTATCCTGCCCGTCGCTGCTTGCGCCGCGATCGCAAATCTGCTGTCGCCCTTAGTAGTTCCGGAGCGGATACGCCGGTGCGGTGACCGCGCAGGTCGGCAGGGCGCTGCCGCTGAATGGCATTCCGAGAATCTGGTCCAGGCTGCCGTCTTTCTCGTTCAACTGTTCGCCGGTGAGGTTGTTGCTCAGCGCATTCGACGTATAGAGGTAAACCGCATGGATGGGGTTAGCGTCGCTCGGCGAGCCGCTGACGGTCACGCAGGTCGGTCCGGTCCCGGTCTGCACCGTGCCGGCCACGGTCGACCTAACCGGCTGTCCATTCGCGCCGATGTTGAACCCGTCGAGAGCGTTCGCGGTGTACGCCGCCACATAAAGATACTGGCCGTTCAGATCGAACGACATGCCCATCGGCCCCGCATCGGTCTGCACCGTGCCCAGCAGGTTTGGAATGCCATTCGTCCCCACCGAATACCAGGCTAACTGGTTCAAGGTCTGGTCTGTGATGTAGAGATTGGTCGACGTGGCGTTCTCGATGATTCCGGAGGGATTTGGCCCGGTCGCAAAGCCGGTCGACGCGACATTGCCCGCGTTGATGGTGACCCCGGCCAGAGACGTGAGCGCGCCCGAACTGGGGTTCTCCGAGAAGGCAAGCAGGTTTGCGGTCACCGCCGAATCCTGTTCGAGGACATAGACGAAGTTCCCCACCTTGCTGGTCACGATCGCCATCGGATTCCGGCCCACGTTGACCGTGATCGCGTTTTGCGTACAGAGCTTGGGGTTCAATGTTGTCGCGTTCGCGCCGCAGAGGCTGTTATCGGAGGCGATGGGAAAAATGGTGATTCCGCCGGGTCCGGGATTTGCCGGCGTATACAGCTCGCTGCCGTTAGGATAGCCGGGGCTGGGCGGATTGTTCTGGTAGGTAAATGTCACATAGAGGAACTTGCCCGCCGCATCGATGGCCGCCGCCGTGGGCAGGCTGCCGGTAATGTTGTAGGTGTTCTGCGGGTATAGCTTGCCGTCGGTCCCGACGGCAAACTCGGTCACATCGGAGTCGAAGTTGTTGACCGTGTATAGAAACAACTGGCTCGGCGCAACCACCAGGCCGACCGTGTCCCGGCCACCGGCGTCGATCGGCGAGTCGGGGAGCGGCCGCAGTAGTCCTGACTGGTAGTCCACCTGATAGCCGTTGATCAGGCCGTGCGGCAGCGTCTTCGCGCTCGTCATGTACACATACGACACGGTGTAGTCGTTGCTGCACGCCGTGGCGCCGAGCGCCAGCGCCAGGGACAACATCGACGCCTTCACCGCGCGGCCCATAGGTTTCAACTTCATGCGATTCAATAGCTCCAGGGCAAATCCCTTTCCACCCTCATCCGTCGGGAAATGGGCCGGTGTCGCCTCGATCCAGCGCCCGTACCTCCGGGCTTGGCAGGCGCCCAGCCGTCTCTAATCCACATTTCCGCTTACCGCAAGGCAGGTTGCCAGACCGGTTGCCGCGAACGTCGACCCGCGCGTAAGGTCGGAAAGCTGACCGGTATTCTGGTTGATGTACTTTCCGGTCAGGCTCCCATCGTTGCTGTTGGACGTAAAGATATATTGGTTCGACGGATCCTCCACCATGCAGTCCGGGCCGTTGCCGACGGGATACGGATTCTCCGGATCGGAGATTGGTACCAGCGCCCCGGTCGACTGGATCACGAATGCCGAGATCGTACTGTTGGCGTAGTTCGAGTTCGTCGAGTTGCGGTTCAAGATGTAAAGAAACTTGTTGTTGGAACTCGTCATGGCGTACACCGGCTGGTAGGTCTGTGCCAGGTTCGCCGCCGGGACCAGATTCGCCACTTCGCCGTCGGCCTGGGTGCTCAGCGAGCAGGCCGTGCCGCCGCTGGACAGGGGAATAATTGCGCCCCCGGGGGATAAAGTCGAACCCGCGTCGGTGAGGAAGACATAGTTTCCGCTGACCCAGATCGAGGTCAGATTGACCGCGTTGGTGTAGTACCTGGAGTTTGACTCGACCGTCAGCTGGCCGGAGCCGCCGATGCCATACGGATAGATCGTCTGGTCGCCCGAGTCGAGCGTGTATAGGCAGGCGCCGCTGGCCCGCATCATCTTGGGCGAGGGACCAACCTCAAAGTAGTTCAACTGCTGCCCCGCGGTATTCTTGATCAACTGGTTGGGCACCAGTTGCAACCGGCCCGTGCTCCCGTCCACGGCGAAGACCGTGATGTCGCCGTTGAGATCGAGGACCCCGTTGGTGGTCGTCCCGTAAGCCGGGGAGCGCGAATCCAGAACATAGAGAAAGCTGCCGGTGAGGTCCGTCGCCGCCCACACTGGCGTGTTGCCGGCGGTGCTATAGCTCTGCTCGAAGGTAAGAATGCCGTCCTCGCCGACCGCAAACACCGAGACGTTGCCGTCGCCGTTGCTGACTCCATTGGAGTTGAACGTGCCCTTGTTCACGACAAAGACGAAGTTCCCGCCCACCTTCACCGCGACCATTGCCGGGTTCGACCCCCCGGAGGAGTACGGGGAGTTCACCATGTTGGTCAGGTTCCCGGTGTAGTCGTCAATCTTGAAGCCGGCAATCTGGTTGTACTGCGTGCCCGTAACCCACATGAATCCGACCGTGTAGCCACCGCACGCCGACATGCCCAGCACTACCGCCATGGATACTACGAAGGCCCTTGAAATCCGGCCAATCCCGCTCAACGTCATGTGCTTCCTTAATCCTCGCTGGCGGTCTGAGTGCGACACGCCCTGTGCTGCGAGCAACTCTCTGGGGATACAAATCCTCCCCTCATTGTAGAAGCTGTGGCGACTTTGTGCCACTTTCGCCGGGAAACAGTTCGCAAGGGGCCGTTGTCAGTTGCAGGTTGTCAGTTGCAGGTTGAGAGCCCGGCGCCACGGTCGTCAACTCGCAACCTGCAACGCCTCTAAAAGATCTTCATGTGGATGGTCAGATACTTCTTCGGGTCCTGACGAATCGCTGTCACCAGGCTGGTGCTCTCGGTCAGCAGCTTGTTGGTGTTGGTGTAGACGGTATCGTCGGTGGCCAGTTTGCCCAGCGCTCCCTTGCCCTGGTTGATCCCCGTCACAAGATCGTCTGCCTGGGTAATGGCGTCGTTCAACTTCTTCGCAAACGTCGGATCCTTCAGCAGCATGCCCGCGCTGCCCTTGCCCGCTTCCGCATCCGCCAGAATCGAATTGAGATTCGCCAGCGACTTGTTCAGATTGTCGTACATCGTCTCGTCCGTCAGCAGCTTGCCCGCGCTGCCTTTGCCAGCCTGTAGATTCTTCGCGATGTCATCTACCCGGCCCAGCGAATCGTTCAAGCGGTCGTACATCTGCGCGTCGTCGTTCAAGAACTTGCCGATCGAATTGGTGTTGCTGTTCAGCTTGACGGTCATGGTCTGGACCTGGTCCGCGGCGGCGGTGAACTTGTTGTACAGATCGGGATTGGTCAGCAACTGGCCGAACGATCCCTTGCCGGACTCCATATTGTCGACCACGGTATTCAACTTCGCCAGAATCACATTCAGGCTCTCGATGGTCCCCTGGCTGGCCTTGACTACATCCTGCAGGCTCGGCGTCTCCAGCGTCTTCAACTCATCGCCATCGCGCAGCGGCGGCCCGGTGGCCACCTGGCTGTTGATGTCGACCACCGTATCGCCCAGCACACCCACCGTGGTCAGCGCCGCCGTGGAGTCGTTGTGCAGGCTGGATTGGTACTTGCTGTCCAGCTTCATCACCACCTGCACCGGGGTCAACTTGCGCTCCGGAGCGGTCACCACGGTGATGGTCTTCACCGTCCCGATCGTGACCCCTTCAAGGCTGACCGCCGCACCCTCCTTCAGCCCGGCGGAGTTCTCAAAGTAAGTGGTCACCGTCAGCTTGTGGGTAAACAATCCCATCCCCGACGAGCTGGTCATCAGGAACAGCAGGGTGGTCAGAATCACGACCGACACCAGTACAATCACCCCAACCTTCAGTTGCGACCATCGGACCTCCTGCTGGCTGGGCATAAACCTCCTCAGTTCCGGTGACTTAGCGCGCTTAGCGCACACCTTGCGTCGCACAGGCTTTGATGTGAGGGTACCATCCCCTGCCCGCCGTCCGCATCCCGCAATCCTGTGCGGCCTATGAGACCGTATAACAATGGATGCAGAAGTTTGCTGCCGAGGTTTGGAGAAACCGCAATGATCCTGGGCGTGGGCACCGACTTGATCGAGATCGCGCGCATTGCCGAGAGCATCCGGCGGTATGGCGAGCGCTTCCTGCGCCGCATCTTCACCCCGCGCGAGATCGAGTACTGCCAGCGCAAGAAGAACGCCGCCGAGAGCTTTGCCGCGCGCTTCGCGGCCAAGGAGGCCGGCGCCAAGGCCCTGGGCACCGGGATCAGCCGCGGGCTGAGCTGGCTGGAACTCGAAGTCACCCGCGACCCCAGCGGAAAACCCAGCCTCCAGCTCTCGGGCCGCGCCGCCGAGCGCGCCGCCGGCCTCGGCGTGGCCCGGGTGTCTCTCTCGCTGACCCACAGCGGAGAACTTGCCCTGGCCGTGGTGGTGATGGAGGGCTGAAGGTCGTTGTTCGTTGACCGTTCTCCGTTGTTCGTTCAATGCGAGTCGGCGGCCTTCAACGGTCAACGTAGAACGTACACCGCCTCCCACCCGTCACGTGACCCTTGTAATCCGGCCGTCACGCGGAGCGGCCATGGCTCCGATGAACACAGCAACGGCAAACCACATTCAAGCCGCGGCGGAATACCACCCATGCAGTCGCTCGAGATCCAGGGCTTTACCTACGAACAGCGCCACGGCCTGCTTCCCGGCCTGACGGTTGCCTTCAGCAACTGCGGCGGATGGATCATCGAGCGCAATACGCTTTCGTCCACCACCATGGAGTTCCGCATCGAGATCCAACTGCGCGCGATCCTCGACCTCTACGCCGCGATCGTCGCCACCGGGGTCGAACTCACCCGCTCCGGCCACGAATCCCTGACCGAGCTCTGCACCCGCCGCAAACATCTGCGTCTTTCTGCAGAACTCGGCCAGACCGTCACCATCCGCCTGGAGATCAGGTTCCTCGACGACCTGACCTTGCACTCCCTGCTGGCCAGCGGCTCCGGCCTGGCTTGATGGCGAGTTGTCGGTTGCAGGTTGCCAGTAAGAGCGGCGTGCAGATGCGTTCGCACTTATCCTGCAACTAACAACTGACAACCTGCAACTGATCTACTCCTTGACCCCGCCGCCGTGAAGACTGAGAATCAAAGTTGACAGGTTTCTCTTATCCGCGCGGTCTTCGCGCCTTCTACAGCTCTTGTGAGGTCCCCAATGCTCGCCTATGTTGTTCTTCTGTTCGCCGTGCTCAGCCGCATCCTTCCCCACGCCTTCCACGCCGTCAACTGGAACTTCACCGCGGTGGGCGGCGGCCTGCTCTTCTTCGGGTCGAGGATGGGCGCTACGCCCGGCCGTTCCGCGTGGCAGACCGTCGCGAAGCTCGCCTCCGCCGTCGCCGTACTGGTCGCAACCGACTACTACCTCACCGTCTACGCCTATGGGTACTCCTTCCATGCCCGCGACTACTTCGTCACCTGGCTCTGGTACGCCGCCGTCTGCCTGATCGGCATGCAGATTCTACAGAAAGCCAGCGTGCTGCGGGTCGTCGCAGGTGTTCTGGCGTCAGCCACGTCGTTCTTCCTGCTCAGCAACTTCATGGTCTGGGTTGGCGGCACCATGACCACGTATCCGCGGACGCTCGCCGGCCTGGGTGCCTGCTACATGGCCGCGATTCCGTTCTACCGTAATGACGTCGTCTCAACCGCGATCACCGCCGGCGCTCTGTTCGGACTGCCCGTGCTGGCCGCAAGGATCGTCGAATCGCTGCACACCGCGCAGCAGGACAACCTGCCGCTGGCGTAGGAAGTTACAGGTTGCCAGTTTTCCGTTGCAAGTTGAATGGTCAGCAGCGCCGATTTCTACAACGAACAACCTGCAACGGACAACCGCCGTTACGTGATCAGCGTGGAATCCTCGTCCACGTTTGCATCGGTCGCATCGTCCGCGGGAAGATCCGGGTTGCGCCGGTCGAAGAGCTTGCGCACGATGTAGATCGTTATCCCCACCACGACGACGCCCACCATCCCCAGCATGATCCCCGGATGCTCATGCAGCGCATGCCGCCCCGCGTGCGCGATCTCCGGCCCATAAAGCACCGTGATCAAGCCAAAGAACAGAAACTGGATCATCTTGCCAGCAAAGATCGCCGTAACAAATCGCAGCAGCTTCATCTCGAACACACCGGCTGCAAACTCGAACAGCTTGATTGGCATCGGCGGCGGGCACATGGCTGGAATCATGATCGCCATAAACTCCTGGCTCTCGAACCGGTCGCGCATCCGCTCGTAACGCTCCCGATTGATGCGCTTCAGCAGGAACAGCTCGCCTCCCGCCCGCCCCACGTAGTAGGGAATCATGCTGCCAATTGCCGACGCCCCCGCCGCCATCAGGCAATAGAGCAGGAGCTTCTTGTGGTCGGCCGCTGCATACCCCACCAATATGCCGTCCAGCGGCATCGGCAACGGAAACAGGCCCGAGTCGATCAAGGCGAGTCCGCCCAGTCCCCAGATGCCCAGCGGCTTGAGCGTAGCCAGAAGAACGGCGCTGAGCTTGTGCAGCACGACAACTGGGTGAATAGTCACAGCAGTCTGATTCTACGTGCCCGGTGGGGAGTTGTCAGTTAACAGAGTGTCGGTTGTGAACCCAGGGAACTTTTCACTCCCGCCAACACCGTCTCTCCTCAACCTGCAGGTAACAACCTGCAACGGCCTCTCAATGTCCCATCCGGCCTGGCAGCGCCGTCTTTCAACTGACAACCTGCAACCCGCAACTGACAACTGCTTTAATGGCCCGCCCGGCCGGCCAGCAGATCGAGCGCATGAGGAAGCACCGGCAGGATCGCGGCCAGCGATGTGGTCGCTCCCGCCGGCGATCCCGGTAGATTCACAATCAGCGTCTTGGCGCCAGTCGTTGCCTTTGACGAACAGACCCCGCAGACACCCCGGCTCAGCACCGCCAGCGGAGTATGCCGCAGCCCTTCCGCGCGCATCCGCTCCGCCAGCCCCTCCACCAACCGTTCGCACACCTGCCGCGTCGCCTCGGGAGTCACATCCCGCACGGCCAACCCGGTCCCGCCCGTGGTCACGATCAGTTCCGCATTCGCGGCATGGCAGCGCAGCGACGCAACAATCAGGTCCAACTCGTCGGGAAGCGTCTCCGTCACCACTGCCGCCGCGCCCGCCGACCGCAGCAGCTCCACTACCGCCGGCCCGGAGCGATCTACCTGCACGCCGCGCGCGCAGCGATCGCTGATGGTCAGCACAGCCACGCGCGTGTCCTCACGGAATCCCGCCTGTGCTGCCGCATTCTTCGAGCCTTCCGCCGATTCCGCCATGATCACCCGCGATAAGAAAATCTGAGTTGGTATAAGCCGGAGCCCCTATCGTCAAGTGGCTTTTTTCCCAAGAAAAAGCCACCCTGTACACCTTTGCCAACAGCACGGGAACTCTGATTATGTTCTAGTGTACGGCTAGCTCTTCCATCGTAGTGCGCGGGGCTGGCGGGGCGAACGGCTTCGTCACCGCCGACAGCAGATTCTTCCCCAGCACCACCGATGCGCTGACGACTCCGCTGAACAGCGCGCCCACCACGCCCAGGCTGGCCGCATCCTGCCCGGTAAGATACAGTCCCGGGATCGGCGTTCGCGCTCCCAGCCCCCGCAGCTTGTAGCGCTCCGGCGTCGCGGCGAACCCATAGATCTCTCCCTGACCGTAGTTCATGAAGTGGCGGGTCGTCATCGGGGTGGACAGCTCCGCGCACGCGATGTTTCCCGTCACCGACGGGACCTGCCGCTCCAACTCGACCAGCAACCGCGCCGACAGCCGCTGCTTTAGCGCTTCATACTCCTCGCCCCGCCGCTTCCAGCGTGTCTGCTCCCAGACGGCGAAGGCCGCGTAGGGAAGCATCGTAATCGCCTCCACCGTGCTCCTGCCCGGATGCTGCTTCTGGAACTTCGGGTCCTTGGCCGAAGGGAAGGAGAGATAGACGCCGGGGAACGGCGCTTCGATGTCGCGCGGAAAGTCGTGCGTGAACCGCCGCACATTGGCGTCGTGGTCGAACGAGGGATACACCCAGAGGTTGGTGCCACTCAATCCTAGCTCCGCGTCGCTCTTCGCCAACCCAACATACAGGCTGATATGCGCGGTCGAGGGCTCCAGCCGCCGCAGTTGCCCACGCAACTGATTCAGCGCCGGCAGGTCGGGCGGCAGCAGCCGTTGGTAGGTGTTGGCCGCGCCCGCGTCGCTGATCACCTGCGGCGCGCGAAACTCGCGCCCATCGGCCATCCGCACGCCAACCGCCTTCGCCCCTCGTAGCAGGATGCCTACCACCTCGGCGCTGGTCGCCACGCATCCACCGTGCGCTTCGATCAGCGGGACCATCGCCTCCGCAATCGATCCCGCTCCACCGGCGGGATAGCTCGCCCCGGCGAAATAGTGCTCGGCAATGGTGGCATGGATGGCGAAGCTGCTCTTTGCGGGAGGCAGCCCGTAGTCGCCCCACTGGGCTGTCAAGATACCTATCAGTTCCTGGTTCGTTGTAAAGCTCTCCAACACCTCGCGCGTGGTACGCCGCGCCCAGCGCATATAAGGGGCGCGCATCAGGCCGCCGGCCAACGACGCAATTGGTCCAGGGATCGCCTTCTCCGCGTAATAAAGTCCGCTGACCCGGTTACACGCCTGCACCGCCGCGATGTACCGGTCGATTGCTCCCGCCTCGCCCGG
>Ga0182013_10005647_pt1 | contig 14477 bp, 15 predicted proteins | sample 612S2MmetaG_FD_120487 | JGI IMG/M metagenome (GOLD analysis project Ga0182013, IMG submission 120487) | Permafrost microbial communities from Stordalen Mire, Sweden - 612S2M metaG | ecosystem: Environmental > Terrestrial > Soil > Wetlands > Permafrost | place: Sweden: Stordalen | collected... | reverse complement strand
CTTTCTTGCCGTTGAAAGAGCTGATCAAAGCCGCGCGCGGAATGCCGGCGCTGCCGAACACATAGCCCGGATTGGCGATATAAACGCCTTGGATGGGCACGTTGAAATGCCGCGCCTGCTGGTAGGACAGCGTGTGCACCACCGCTTCGCCGAACTCGATGTACTCGTCGGCCGTGATCGACGCCAGGGATTGGACCTCGAGTTCGTGCTTGAGCGTCTCGCGGCCGCGCTCTACCTCGACATTGATCTGCCGTCCGACGTGGCCGTCGAGCACGTCCTCGAGCGCGAAGAATTCAGGGACCGGCTTGCCGTCGATGGACACCAGAATGTCGCCGGGAGCCAGCACGCCGTCGGCGCCCGATCCCGGCTGGACATCGTCGACCACCAGCATTCCGGTCAATTTCGGATACGCGCCCCGCAGCCGCGCTTCGACATCGGAATTCAGGCCGAGGCGGCGCAATTCGTCATAAGGCGTGTACTTGAACACCGTCTCCAGCGTCCCGCGCGGCACGGGTTTCCCCGCGTCGATGAACGACAGGGCCCGGGTCACGGCCGTCAACGGCAGGTAGAAGCTCGACGCCGCGCCGGTCGCGCCGCCCGCGTTGAGCGCCACCACCCGGCCCTCGATGTCGATGACCGGTGAACCGGAAGAACCGCCGGAGGTGCTCGAGGCAGCCTGATAGTAAAACGTGTTGAAGTCGTTGTACTTGCCGTAGCCGTATTCCGGCGCCTCGCGGTCCAGGCGCGCCAGGGTGCCGGCGAGAATGGAGAGCTGCTCGCCCGCGTCGTTTCCGACGACGCGGATCTCGCGGCCGATGACGGCACCGGCCGGATACAGCGGCAGTTCCGCCGGCTGGATGAACTTCAATTTCGCCGGATCGTAGCGGTAGATGCCGAAGTCGTGGATCGGATCGCGGTACACCGGATAGAGCTGCACTTCCTCGCGGTTGAGAAAGATTGCCTGCGCCGTCACAGGTCCCGGCGTGACGACATGCCGATTGGTCAGGATGAGGCCGCGCTTCGCATCGATGACGAAGCCCGTCGCCTGGGCCGTCGTGTTCCATTCGGTGTCGAACGCCCGCGTGCTGTCGATTTGAATGGTGACGACACCGCTCGCGATGCGTTCCAGAGTCTGTGCCCAGTTGGCGGGCGTGCTGGGAATGCCGGGAGCGTGGACGGGAACGGCGGCGGCTAGGATGCGGGAACAGGACAATAGAAGTGCGGACAAAAACAGCGCGGTACGGGACATGCCGATCCTAGGGTTAAATTGTGTTCAAGTGCCCGTGATCGGACAAGACCAGGAGCCATACGGTTCCTAGCAAGGCAAAACTCAGCATCACGGCGGCCGACCCCATGTCCTTGGCCATGCCGGCCAGGGGATGGCGTTCGGTGCCTGACCGGTCCACCACCGCCTCCACCGCGCTGTTGAGGATTTCAACGATCAATATCAGCAAAACCGGGGTCACCAGCAGGGCGCGCTCCACTCCCGAACGCCCGCAGTACAGGCCCGCGGGGATGAGCAGCAACGACAGCATCGCCTCCTGGCGAAACGCCGCCTCTTCCCGCCAGGCGTGTCGAAAACCTTGGAAAGAATAGCGGAAAGCGCGCAGCACGCGCCTGATACCGGTGGGTTTATGTCTGTCGCTCATTCAAGCGGCGGGTTTCCATGCCAAATCCAGCTGTTTCGCTGCGCGGACATCATCGAGCCGCCGCACCGGCATTGTATGCGGTGCCGAGGATAGTTTCTCGGGCTCTTGCTCCATTTCGCGCCGGATCGCGATCATGGCATCGCAGAACCGATCCAGGTCCTCCTTGGCCTCGGTTTCCGTGGGTTCGATCAGCAGGCACTCGGGCACGAGCAGCGGGAAATAGGTGGTCGGCGCGTGAAAGCCATAGTCGAGCAGGCGCTTGGCCACATCCATGGCGGTCACTTGGTAGAGGCGGTTCTCGCGCTTCAGCGTGAGAATGAATTCATGGCTGGCCCGCCGGGCGGGATAGGCCGCTTCGAACCCTGCCGCCTGCAGCCTTTTCATCAAGTAGTTGGCATTGAGCGTTGCGAACTCCGCGACGCGTACCATCCCCTCGCGCCCCAACAGCCGCATGTAGATGTAGGCGCGAAGATTGACCCCTGCATTGCCCATGAAGCCCGACAGCCGGCCGATGGATTGCGGCAGGTCGCGCTCCGTCAACCAGCGGAACCGCTCGCCCTCCTTTCCAACGACGGGAATGGGCAAAAACGGCGCCAGGCGCGCGGCGACCCCCACGGCCCCGGAACCCGGGCCGCCGCCGCCGTGCGGGGTGGAAAAAGTCTTGTGCAAATTCATGTGGATGACGTCGAAGCCCATGTCGCCCGGACGCACCTTGCCGAGAATGGCGTTGAGATTGGCGCCGTCGTAGTACAAGAGCCCGCCCGCCTCATGCACGATGCGCGCAACTTCGGCGATCTTGTATTCGAAAACCCCGAGCGTCGACGGGTTCGTCAGCATGATGGCGGCCGTCGCGGGACCGACGGCCGCTTTCAGGGCGTCGATGTCCACATCGCCGTTCGCATCGCAGGGAATCTCCTTTACGCTGCATCCGCACATTGCCGCGGTTGCCGGATTGGTGCCATGCGCCGCCTGAGGCACGATGATTTCATTGCGGGCCGGATCGTTGCGCGCGCGATGATACGCGCGAATCATTGCGACGCCGGCAAACTCGCCTTGCGCTCCCGCCATGGGCGTGAGGCTCACCGCCTGCATTCCGGTGATCTCCCGCAGCATCTCCTGAAGCTCGTACATGCACGCCATGAAACCCTGCGGCTCGGGACCGAGCGGATGCCGCCCGAGAAACTCCGGGAGCATGGCCAGGCTATTGCACGCCTTGGGGTTGTATTTCATCGTGCATGAGCCGAGCGGATAGAAATGAGTGTCGATCGAAAAATTCATCTGCGACAAGCGGGTGAAATGGCGCACCGCCTGCAGTTCCGACACCTCGGGCAGCGAGGGCCGTTCCGCGCGGCGCAGGTGAACCGGGATTTCAGCCGAACCCGCGGCGGCGGGCGGGAACTGCGTCGGTGCCTGCCGCCCGGGTTTGCTCAGTTCGAATATCAGGGGCTCTCGGAGCTGCAACTCGGCCATGGTTTCCTCCCTCAAGCGGCGGCGCGCGAAGTGTTCATGATGTCGGCCAGCGCGCCGGCGTACGCGGCGATGTCGGCGTCGGATTTCGTTTCGGTGGCGCACACCAGCAAGGCGTGCCCCAATTCCGGATAGCGTTCGCCCAGATCGAGTCCGCCCAGGATTCCTCGGCGCGCCAGTGCCGCCAGAACGGGCGCGACGGGCCGATCGAGCTGCAGCACGGTTTCGTGAAAATGCCGCGTCTTGAATGCGGGCCTGACTCCCGCGACAGCGCCGAGCGCCGCCGCCAATTGCGCCGTGCGCTGCAGGCTGGCCTCGGCGACGCGCTCGAGTCCGGCAGCGCCCAGCAGCGACATGTAGATGGTCGCGGCCGTCACCATCAAACCTTGATTGGTGCAGATATTCGACGTCGCCTTGCTGCGTCTTATGTGCTGCTCGCGCGCCTGCAGAGTCAAGCTGAAACCCGGACGTCCTTCGGTGTCCACGGTGCGTCCCACGATGCGCCCGGGCATTTGCCGGACGTATTGCATGCGCGTTGCCATGAAGCCGAAGTACGGGCCGCCCGATGCCAGGGGCACGCCGAGAGGCTGCCCTTCGCCGCAGACGATGTCGGCGCCTCGATTGGAATCGCTGCGCGTACCCCACTGTCCCGGAGCCTTGAGCAGCGCCAGGGAAATGGGATTTACCACGGCAATCACCAAGATTTTGTGGTCGTGAGCCCAGTCGGTCAATTGATCGGCCTCTTCCAGGCTGCCGAAGAAATTCGGCTGCTGCACCACCAGCGCGGTGACGTCCTGTCCGCCGTAGGTTTCGAGCGACTCGAGCAGCGTTCGCCCCGCGGCCCGGTCGAAATCCACCGGCTCGAACACGATGTTCTGATTGCCGGCAATCGAATGCGCGACCCTGGCATACGTGGGGTTCACCGCGCGCGGCACGAGGATGCGCCGCGAACTCGATGCGCGGTTGGCGCGTACCGCCATCAGGCAGGCCTCCGCCAACGCGGAGGCTCCGTCGTAGAGCGACGCGTTCGAGACCTGCATTCCGGTCAAGGCGCACATCATCGATTGATATTCATAGATCAATTGCAGGGTGCCCTGGCTCGCCTCGGCCTGGTAGGGCGTGTAGGCGGAGTAGAACTCGCCGCGTGTCGCAATCGCCCACACGGGCGCCGGAATATGATGTTCATACGCGCCCGCCCCGATGAAATTCAACTGCCGGCCGTCGCCGGCGGCGCGGTCGCTCAGCAGTCGCGCCACCTCCATTTCACCCATGGCCGGCGGGACGTCGAGCACTCCCGCGCGCAACTCCTTGGGGATTTCGTCGAACAGATCCTCGATCGACTGCACGCCGATGACCTCGAGCATGCGCGCGATGTCATCGGATGTGTGAGGAATGAACGCCATGGGAACTCCCTACTTCGCTTCGTCGGCCAGGTAAGCCTCGTAGTCCGAGGCGCTCATGAGCGCCGCCGGCTCCCCCGGCGAATTCGCCTGCACGCGGAACAGCCACCCCGCCCCATACGGATCCTGGTTGAGGAGTTCGGGCGAAGTCGCGAGCGCGGCATTGGCCGCGACGACTTTGCCGCCCACCGGGCTATAGACGTCGGATGCGGCTTTCACGGATTCGACCACCGCGCACGCTTCTCCTGCGGCCAGGGTGCGCCCGACTTCCGGCACCTCGACGAACACCAGATCGCCGAGAGCGGCCTGTGCATGTTCGGAAATGCCGATCTCCATCGAACCGTCCTGAATCGTGCGCACCCACTCATGGCTCTTCATGTAGCGCAAATCGCTCGGAATATTGCTCAAGGTAAACTCCCCGTTGCTAGACCTGAATCATTGCCTTCCCGCGGCGCACGAACGGCGGCTTGACGATCCTCGCTGCGTGCAATTTGCCGCGAATCTCGACTTGCACTCCGCATGCGCTGGTTCTTGGTACGCGCGCCAGCGCGATGGACCGGTTCAAGGTCGGAGAAAAAGTCCCGCTGGTCACTTCTCCGCCCGGCTGTATTTTCTGATGGCTGCGAAGCACGCCGCGCTCTTCGAGCAGCAGTCCGACGAGTTCCTCGCCGCCATGCGGCAGGCCTTCCAATGCAGCGCGGCCGATGAAATCGCGGTCGCCGGGCTCGAATGCCACCGTCCATGCCAAACCTGACTCCAACGGATGGTGGTTCTCATCCATATCGCTGCCATAGAGGTTCATGCCGGCCTCGAGGCGCAGGGTGTCGCGCGCACCCAGGCCCGCCGGCTGAATTCCCTGCGCACGCAGTTCATTCCAAGCCTTCTCGGCATCGGCGGCGGGCATCATCACTTCGAAGCCGTCCTCGCCGGTGTAGCCGGTGCGGGCGATGAACCACGAGTCGAAGGACGCGCCGGCAAACGGCGCCAGTGCCAGTGCCGGCCGGCGCTGCGCGAAATCGAGCAGGGGCAGCGTTTTTTCCCGGGCGTTCGGGCCCTGAACGGCGATCATCGCCAATTCCGGACGCTCCGCCACGACGACGTCGAATGCAACCGCGTGCCCGATGATCCAAGCCAGATCCTTTCCGCGGGTCCCGGCATTGACGACCAGTCGAAACCACGTCTCCGACAGAAAATAGACGATCAGGTCGTCGATGACGCCGCCGTTCGGCAGCATCATGCAGGAATACAGCGCCTTTCCCGGAAGCTTCAATCGGTCCACGTCGTTGGCGAGCAGATGCCTCAGGAATTCGCGCACCCTGCCGCCGGTGAGGTCGAGCACGCCCATGTGCGACACATCGAACATTCCAGCGTCGCGGCGCACCGCGTGGTGCTCTTCGATCTGCGAACCGTAGTGAAGCGGCATGTCCCAGCCGCCAAAATCGACGATTTTGGCGCCCTGCGAAACATGGGTGTCATACAGAGGAGTCTTCAGGCCCATGGCAACCTCGAGTCGAAAGAGACTAAGGGACGCGAGCACCGGCGTGCTTGGCCCCTCTGTCCTTATGACCTGAGAGATTGCGCGCTAAGAAAGCGCTGCTCCCCTTCGGTGGGCTGCCCTTGACTGCGCAGCCGCTCTCCAGAGATCGCGAGAGTCTGCCGTTCATGTGCCTGAGCGTTTCCGGGCGGTTGCGCCTTCGGCGGTCCTAATCGAAAGGACACTCTCCAGACAGCTCTTATCGCGATACGTCCATCATACATGATCGCCGGTGTGCGCAACAACGCGGTGCCGGCGCCGGCGCCGGCGTCGCGCGCCGCGGCGCGCACGTCGCCGCGCTATCCGCCCGATTTCTTCGCCGGCCAGCCCAGCTTGATCAGCGCCGCGACGATGACGTCCCGATGATCGCCTTGGATTTCTATGACTCCTTGGCGCACGGTGCCGCCCGATCCGCAGCGCTTCTTTAACTGTGTCGCCAGGGCTTCGATGTCGCCGATCGACATCGGCAGGCCCGAGACCGTCGTCACCCCTTTGCCCGCCCTGCCCTTGATTTCGCGGCCCACGCGAATGGCGGCCACTGCGGCGGCGCCGGGGACGCCCTTGGGGCAGACGCATTCGCGGACGGGCCGGCGGCAATTGGGGCAAAGACTGCCGATGCCGGTGGAGTACACGATTCGCTCTGCCATGCCGGTATTATAGCGTCCCCGGTCACACGCGACCCATGAGGCTCCGCCATGTCCTTTACAGATCCAGTGTCGCTCGAGGGAGAGCGGGTTTCATTGATTCCGCTGTCGCATTCGCATCGCGGCGATCTCGTCGAAGCCGTGAAAGACGGAGAATTGTGGACTCTCTGGTACACCAGTGTCCCCGAGCCCGATGCGATGGCGGAAGAAATCGATCGCCGCCTGGAACTGCGAGGACGCGGCTCCATGGTCCCCTTCGCCGTCATCGAAAAATCCAGCGGCCGGGCCGTGGGCATGACCACGTTCATGAATATCGACTCCGCGAATCGACGTGTGGAGATCGGTTCCACCTGGTATCGAAAGCAGGTCCAGCGCAGCGGCCTCAACTCGGAGTGCAAGCTCCTGATGCTGGCGCATGCGTTTGGCGAATTGGGCTGCATCGCCGTCGAATTCCGCACCCACTTCTTCAACCGGCAAAGCCGTGCTGCCATCGAGAGATTGGGCGCGAAACTCGACGGCATCCTTCGCCAGCATCAGCTCGGGCGCGGCGGCACGCTCCGGGACACCTGCGTATACAGCATTCTCGACCGTGAATGGCCGGCCGTCAGAGCCCACCTCACTCATCAGCTCCGCTAGCGTGCAACTTTCCGGCGCCGGCGGTGTTTTGGGTCTAAACGAACGACTCCAGTGCAACAGACATCCACCGGACCCGACCGCTCAGCCGAATTCACGACTTTTATGCGTGCCTATCAAGACATGGTCTTCTCGACCGCGGTCCGCCTCACCGGCAACGACATCCAGGCTCAGGACATCGCCCAGGACGTGTTCGTCAAAGCCTATGAGAACTTCTCCCATCTGCGGGTGAGTCCCGCTGCGGGCGGCTGGCTCAAAACCGTCGCGACCAATCTGACGCTCAATTACCTGACCCGGTACCGCAAACGCTGGCGGCTGTTCTCGGACCTGCGATGGAACGCGGGCGCAGACGACGACGGCGACGGCGGCGACGGCGCGGCGGACTGGCTCGCGCCGCTTCCCGATACGCTGCTCGCGGACCTGAGCGACGAGCACCGGCGCGCCGTGATCGACGAGGCACTCCGGCAATTGCCGCACCATCAGCGAATCGTGCTCGCGCTCTACCACTTCGAGGATATTCCCTACGAGGAGATCGCGGCGCGGCTGCATATCTCGCTATCCAAGGTCAAAACCGATATCCGCCGCGCGCGCGCGGCTCTTCTGCCCCTGCTTCGAGCCAAAGGCATCCAGCCATGACTGAGCTTCCGGACCCCGAACGGCGATTGGAGCAGTTGATGGACCAGGCCTTGCGCGGGTTGCCTGCCCACCGCGCTCCGCTCTCGCTGGAATCGTCGGTGCTCCGTGAAATCGAGCGCCTCGCCGCGCGGCCGTGGTGGCGGAGAACCTATGCGCACTGGCCCATCCAGGCGCGCTGCGCCTTCATCCTCGTGTGCGCCTCCCTCATCGGCTTGATGTTCCTACTCGCCGGCTGGGCGTCGGGTACCGTCCTCTCCTGGCACGGGTCCGGTGCACTGCCGATTTCCTCGGTGCGCCACGCGGTGGCCATCGTGACGGCGGCGGCCGAACTTGCGGGACTGCTCGCAAGCTCGATTCCCCATTCATGGTTGTATACGGGGCTGGCCGCCGGCACGGTTCTTTATACGGCTTTATTCGGGCTGGGCGCCGCAGCGTACAGAACGCTCTACCTTTCGCCCCCTCATCGGCAGGTGACATCTCCATGAACTATTTCGCGTTTCGCCGAATCGCCTCCTCACTCATGGTCCTCACTCTGTGCGCGGGCGCGCATTACGCCCGCGCGCAATCGACCGCACCGCGCGCTGCCGCCGCGGCAGCAGCCGCTTCCGCGGTTCCGGATTCGGCCCCTGCCGCCGCCGCCCCGCCTGCGGATCTCCCGCAGCCTGCCGACGATGACGGCTGGGATCGCCGGGACGACGAGCACCATCATGCACGGCATCCGCATCGGCCCCGGGACGGCGAGCACGGCGATGAGATCGTCAATATCGGCCATGATTCGGAATTGCAGTCCGGCCGCCATGCCGACTCGGTGGTCTCGATTTTCGGCTCCTCGAACAGCGCGGGCGATGCGGGCGACGTGGTGTCCGTGTTCGGCGGCACCAGAATCACCGGCCCGGTCAGCGGCGACGCGGTGGCCGTTCTCGGCGGTATGTACATCGACAGCAAGATGGACGGCGACGTGGTGACGGTATTGGGAAACGTGGATCTAGGCCCGCATGCCGATATCGGCGGCGACGTGATCGCCGTTGGCGGCGAGATTCATCGCGATCCGGCGGCGCTCGTCCACGGCCAGATTCAGAATATCTTCTCGGCCGATTTTGGAAACATGGACTGGCTGCATGCCTGGATTCAGCACTGCCTCATCTATGGGCGTCCCCTCGCCGTCGCGCACGGGCTCGGCTGGGCCTGGAAATTATCTCTCGGCTTCCTGGCGTTGTATGTCTGCCTCTCGCTGGTTTTTCGGGAGGGTCTTTCTCGATGCGTGGAAACCTTTGAGACCCAGCCCGGCCAATCGATCCTCGCCGCACTGATCACGGTGCTTCTGACGCCCGTGGTCGTGGTGCTGCTTTGCATCACGGTAATCGGCATTGCCGCAGTTCCCTTTGTCGTGGTCGGATTGTTTTGCGCCGGCTTATTCGGCAAGGCGGTCATGCTGGCGTGGATCGGCAGGCGCGTCACGGGCAAGCCGCTGTCGGGTCCCGCGAGTCATCCGGCCGTCGCCGTCCTGATCGGCGGGGCTCTGGTGTTGCTGCTGTACCTGGTGCCGGTGCTGGGCTTTCTCGTGTACAAACTGCTGGGTTTGATCGGCCTCGGCGCCGTGGTCTATACATTGATCGTGGCCGCACGGGCGCGTCAGGCGGTCAAGGCCGGCGTCCATGGGGCGGCGGCAACCGGCGCCGCTCCTGGGGCGGTCACCGAACCCGTCACGCAGCCGCGGCCCTCGCAGCAGCCGGCGTCGGCATCACAATCGCCGGCGCAATCTCAGCCGCCGGCTCAATCGCAGCCAGGGCCCGCGCCCAGTCCGGCGCCCCAGTCAGCGCCGGGTCAGCAGTCCCCGCCAGGTCAGCAGTCACCGCCGCCGCCGCAGCACGCATCCCAGCGACCTCCCTATCCCCAGCAGCAGCCCGTGACGGCGGCGCTGCCGCGCGCCGGCTTCATGCGGCGCATGGCCGCCCTGTTGCTCGACGCCCTGCTGATCGGCTTTTTGATGGGCGTGCTGCATCGTTCGTCCCACCTCGAGTTGTTGGTCCTGGCCGCCTACGGCGCGATCATGTGGAAACTGCGCGGCTCCACGGTGGGCGGAATCGTGCTCGATCTTCAGGTAGTTCGCCTCGACGGCCGCGAAATCGATTGGCCGACCGCCATCGTTCGCGCCCTCGGCTGCTTTCTGTCCCTGGCCGTGGCCGGCCTGGGGTTTTTCTGGATCGCGTTCGATGAGGAGAAGCAAGCCTGGCACGACAAAATCGCGGGTACCGTCGTGGTGCGCGTGGTCAAGGGCGCACCCCTGGTATAATTGGGGCATGATTTCCCGTAGAACGTCCCTAGGCGTAAAAGTAGGTGCGGTGACCATCGGCGGCAAGGCCCCGATCGTCGTGCAGTCCATGACGAATACCGACACCGCCGACATCGACGGTACGGTCGCGCAAGTCAAGGCGCTGGCCCGCGCCGGCTCCGAACTGGTGCGCATCACCGTCAATAACGACGAATCCGCCGCGGCGGTGCCGCACATCCGTGAGCGCTTGGACGCCATGAATGTCCGCACGCCCCTGGTGGGCGACTTCCATTTCAACGGCCACAAGCTGCTCAAGGCGCATCCGGCCTGCGCCGAGGCGCTGTCCAAATTGCGCATCAATCCGGGCAATGTCGGACGCGGCAGCAAGCGGGACCCGCAATTCGCGGAAATGATCGAGACCGCGTGCCGCTACGGCAAACCGGTGCGCATCGGCGTCAATTGGGGCAGCCTCGATCAGGACCTCCTGACCCGCATGATGGATGAGAACTCCAAGCAGGCAGTCCCCCTCACGGCAATCGACGTCATGCGGGAGGCCATCGTCGTGTCGGCCCTCGACAGCGCCAAGCGCGCGGAAGTGCTGGGCCTCGGCGCCGACATGATCGTGATCAGCGCCAAAGTCAGCGGCGTGCAGGACTTGATCTCCGTGTATCGGAATCTGGCGGAGCGCTGCACCTACCCCCTGCATTTGGGATTGACCGAAGCCGGCATGGGCAGCAAGGGCATCGTCGCGTCGACCGCGGCCATGGGCGTGCTGCTGCAGCAAGGCATCGGCGACACGATCCGCGTGTCGTTGACGCCCGAACCCAACGGCGACCGCACGCAGGAAGTGATCGTCGCGCAGGAAATACTCCAGACCATGGGACTGCGTGCCTTCACGCCGATGGTAATCGCCTGTCCCGGCTGCGGCCGCACCACCAGCACCTATTTCCAGGAATTGGCCCAGAAGATCCAAGGCCACATCCGCCACCGCATGCCCGAGTGGCGCAAGCGGCATGCAGGCGTCGAAGACATGTCCGTTGCGGTCATGGGTTGCGTGGTCAACGGACCCGGCGAGAGCAAGCATGCCAACATCGGCATCAGCCTGCCGGGCACGGGTGAGCACCCCGTCGCGCCGGTGTACGAGGACGGCGCAAAGACCGTGACGCTCAAGGGCGATCGCATCGCCGAGGAGTTTCAGGAACTCGTGGAGCGCTACATCGAGCGCACCTACACCAGGAGTCCCGCTTGAATGAGTTGACGGCCAGGAAATGCGCTCCCTGCGAAGGCGGAGTACTTCCCATGGGGGCGGCTGAAGCCAAGGTCCTGCACGGGCAATTGCACCGCGATTGGCGGATCGCCGACGATTCCAAGAGCATCGAGCGCTCGCTCAAGTTCAAGGATTTCTATCGAACGATGAGCTTCGTCAATGCGCTCGCGCATGTCGCGAATACCGAGGACCATCATCCGGACCTCGAGATCGGCTACAACTACTGCCAGGTGAAGTTCTCGACGCATTCGATCGGCGGCCTGTCCGAGAACGATTTCATCTGCGCGGCCAAGCTCGATCGTCTGCCGCTGTAGCCCGCCGCTGTAGCCCGCCGCACTAGGCGGCCCCACCTAGGCGGCCCCACCGGACTCCGTCTTCAGAAATGCCGGGATGTCGCCGGCCAGGCCCAGCGCGCGCTGCGCCAGGTGACGCTTGACCGAGGGCAATGAGCCGGCCGCGCGGAGCGCAATGCCGCGCACTCCCGAACTCCAGGGATCCGCATTGGAGAACAAGCGTTCGAGCCCGTCGAGAGCGGCCGCCGCCAGCAGGTTCTCGCTGCGCCGACGGCGTTCATAGCGCCGAAGCAGCCGGTGTTCGCCGTAGCGGCCGGCGGCTCCCGCTCCGGCGAGAACGTCGGCGAGAACTGCGCAGTCCAGCAAACCCAGGTTCAGCCCCTGCCCGGCGAGGGGGTGCACCACGTGCGCGGCGTCGCCGATCAGCACGGCGCGCGGCCGCGTGTATTGCAGGGCGTATTGCAGCTTGAGAGGAAAGCTCGCCACGGATGTCGAGAGTTCGCAGGCGCCGAGCGCATCGCCCGCGGCAGACGCCAGGGCGCTGCCGAAGGCCTGTGGGTCGAGCGCCCGCAAGCGGGCCGACTCCGACGGCGTCGTCGTCCAGACGATGGACGAGCGGCCATCCGGCAGCGGCAGAAAAGCCACGGGCCCGGTCCGGAGGAATCGTTGCCATGCGGTGTTGCAATGGGGTCTCGCGGTGCGCACGTGCGCCGCCAGTGCGTCTTGATGATAGGCATGACCGGCGGTTTCGATGCCCAGCAATTCCCGCGTCTTGGACTGCGGCCCGTCGGCGCCGATCAGCAGCTGCCCGCGCACTTCGCGGCCATCGGTCAAGCGGACCGATACATTGGCGTCGGTGCAGGCAGCCGCGGCGAGCGCGGACTCGATGAGCACCGCCCCGCTCCTGCGCGCCGCCTGCAGGCATTGCCATTGCAGGGCCTGCCCATCGACGATGTGGCCGAGATTCGGCTCCCCGATTTCCGCGCAATCGAAGGTGAGCGACCCCTTTCCGGTCGGCTCGCCCGCCGCGTCCCAAACGCGCATGCGCTCGTACGCAAACACGCGCTGTCGGGGCAGCGAATCCCACACACCGCACGCTTTGAGCAAACGCTCCGAGGCGCGGCCGAGGGCGAACACCCGCAGGTCCCAATCCGCGTCCGCCGCGGCCGGAGCCGAAAAGCGATCGGCAATGATCGCGACCCGGCCGGGCGCACACAGCCGGCGGGACACGAGCAGGCTGGCCATCGCCGCGCCGATCACGCCGGCGCCCACGACGATCACATCGAAGTCGCGGCTGCCGGGTGCGCTCATTGCAGCGCGACGCCGCGCGCCAACTTCGGCACGCGCCCACCCGCACCGGTGCTCAAACGCGACAGCGCCGCCTTCGCCGGCGGCAGCAAGTCGAATGCCAGAAGCCCGGCATTGCGAAGACGCCGCACGGCGCCCAGCGGATTTGCGAACACCCGCACCAGACCGTCCGTGAAGGCGATCACGCCGCGGCGATCGTCGGCCCGCCACGCATCGTATTCAGCGAGCAAGGCGGATGCGCCCGCATCGAACTGCGGGTCGCGGCGGTGGTCGGCGATGAGCTCGGCAAGGCACGCGACATCGCGAAGCCCCAGATTGAATCCCATGCCTGCGACGGGATGCAGTCCCTGTGCGGCGTTGCCGACGATCACGCAGCGCCCGGCACTGGTGCGCGCGGCGCGGGTGAGCGACAAGGGATAACCCACACGGCGCCCGACCTTGAGGAAGCGGCCCAGGCGAAATCCGAATCGCCGCTGCACCTCGGCGAGAAACTCGCCGTCCGACCACTTCAGGGCCGCATCGGCCGATGCCGCGTTCAGCGTCAACACCAGAGTGCAGCGGCCGCCGTCGAGCGGCAGCAGCGCGAGCGGTCCGCTGTCGGTAAAGCGCTCGTACGCCACATGGTCGTGAAAGCGTTGGGGCAGCACCGTGGTGATGATGGCGGTTTGCCCATAGTCGCGCGACTGCGCCTCGATGCCGAAGGCGCTGCGCACCGCCGATTGCGCCCCGTCAGCGGCCACCACCAGTCTCGTGTCGATGGATGCGGGCGCAGCTGCGGGCGCAGGCGCCGCCCCCGTCGCCGCCGCAGGCGCCGCAGGCGCCGCAGGTGCGCCGCCGCCGATGGCCGCCACCTCCACCGTCACCGCGTCGTCGCGCGCCGCGACGCCGGTCACCTGCGCGGGACAATGGACGTGGATATTCGTCTGTGCCGCAAGCTGCGACCACAGGGCCGCTCCCAGTGCGCGGTTCGGCACCACATAGCCCATCGCGGCCAGGCCCTGCTCTGCGGCGTCGATGCGCGCGAAGCCGAAGCGGCCTTGATCCGAGACATGAATCTTCCGGATCGGCGTCGCCAGCGGTTCGACGGCCCGCCATACGCCGAGTGTCTCGAGTATGCGCCGGCTGGCGTTCGACAGCGCCGTCGTGCGCTCATCGAAGCTCGGCTGAGAAGCGGAATCGTGCGCTACCGCCTCCACCAGCGCGACTTTGAGGCCGAGCGGCGCCAGTGCGACGGCGAGACTCGCCCCCACCATGCCGCCGCCTACGATGGTGATGTCGTAAAGCTCCCTCATCCGACCATTGCCTCGATGGCCTCGGGAGTCTTTTCCAGCGCCGCCGTGAGCACCTCCGGAGCATGGGCCGTCACGAGTACTT
>Ga0182013_10005646_pt1 | contig 14478 bp, 9 predicted proteins | sample 612S2MmetaG_FD_120487 | JGI IMG/M metagenome (GOLD analysis project Ga0182013, IMG submission 120487) | Permafrost microbial communities from Stordalen Mire, Sweden - 612S2M metaG | ecosystem: Environmental > Terrestrial > Soil > Wetlands > Permafrost | place: Sweden: Stordalen | collected... | reverse complement strand
TCACGCCAAATTCGCCGAACGAAAAGCCCAGCCCCTCGGCCACGCGCGCGATGGTTTCGACCATCGGAAAATATTCCTGATCCTCGATAGATATGAGCGTCTGCCGCGACACATGACAGAGATTTTCAAGCTGGCTGAAATTCAGCCCGAGCTGTTCGCGCACTTCGCGGAAAACCGCCGCCAGCGCCAGAATCGCCAGCGGCATATGGTTACGATCTGTGCATGAATCATTTTTAACTTCTGACTTTTTGTTTTTCATAAATTCAAAAGCGGCGGAGGGCCGCCGCAGTCCAAGACGCTGGCGCGAATATTACGGCTCCCGCGTGCGCGGAGCGTCTTGGAGTGCGCCAGTCCTCTGGCGCTTTCCCCACGGCGCGGACAGCCCAGCCAAATGTCCGCATCCCAGCCGCTGGCAGTTCTCCGATGATTTTTCAAATTTATCCAGCCCGCCGGGAAAAGCGGCGGAGGGCCGCCGCACTCCAAGACGCTGGCGCGAAGGCCATGGCTCCCGCGTGCGCGAAGCGTCTTGGAGTGCGCCAGTCCCCTGGCGCTTTGCGTGGCGCGCGCAAATGGGTTTGCGCATGGCTGAAATAATTAAAATTGTGAAATACATCAAGCACTTGGAAAAGACATTTGCCACGGAACTGTTGGATGGCTTGGAGTGAATTGCTACTTGGCGTTATTCTGGCTTTTCGGATAGACTATCTTTAAATTGCTCACGTTGGTAAAGTATGGCTTCCCTTTTAAAGGCTTGATTGTGCCCCAGACTTCGGAGTTGATGTAAGCGTTTGTATAAATAGTTTTCGCCGTTTTGAACTGGTCAGCAATAAAAAAGTCGTGTGGGAGCAGCTTGTCCGATATGTGAACCGAATAAAGAGTGATTTCTAGATCTGGTTTTTGTCCGCCTTTGGATATGGAGAAAAGTTTCATCTTTGCCGGAAATCCGCCAAGAGATGCGGTCGGATTGGGATATTGATATTCAACCCGCGTGAAAGCCGGCAAATTCTTCTGCTTTGATATATTGAGGGCGAATGGCAGGTTGTTTGAAATCTCTAATTCACCATATCTGGATATTCCATACCGATTGGTAGCGGTGAACTGATTGCCTGTCCAAACAACGCTTTCAGGTTCTATGTCCGCCGAACCAATATCAAGAAATTGACACACCAAGTTAAACGAGGCATTCACGCTAGCTACAAAAGCATTTGTGCCGGAACCATACAAATAATTATTCTCCCCAACTTGATAGAACACCGATCCTGCGCGTCCGATAACGCTTACGTTTTCAGCTGGTATATTCGGTGTATTTGGACTCGAAATATCCCGCAAGTAATAATCAGAACCGGCCCGGGCACCTGCATAAAAATGTTCCATCTGCATTTTTTTTGCTTCCTCCAAAATCTCCTGTGGATTTAGCGGGGTTGTGCTTTCCGCAGCCGGCCCTTGATGGATAATTTGGGCGAGTCGCCCAAGTTCTTCTGGAGACATGAGGCTGCGTTGCCCTACAATAAACGAGTCAACGTGCAGCGGAGAGCTGATTGCTTGCTTGAAAAAGTCAACGGTATCTAGCGGCACTTGTTGTGGTTTTTGACCCGAAAGCGCAACCGTTACAAATCCACCGGTGATCAATACAACGGTGCCAATTGCAATTGCGGATTTAAATTTCGCCCAGTTCATAATTTTCAATGCTCCTTTCACCAGAATTAAAGTTGAAGTTCCTGCCGCCGCCCCCTTCGCCATTGCGACGGCAGAAATTGTTTTCGCCAGGCCCGCCGGCGCAGCCGACACGGAGTTGGCGGAAATCGCCCCGGCAATGATGGCCGTGGTGGAGTCCACGCCGCGTTTCGTGAAAAACTTCCGCAGCTTTTCCAAGGCGCGGTTCACGCGCATCCGGGCGTTGTCTTCGCTCGCGCCCAGCGCCGCGCCAACTTCCGCAAAGTTTTTGTTCTCGAAAAACCGCAGCACCAGGGCGTCGTAATCTTTTTGCCCCAGCCGCGCCATCGCGCCATCGAGCAGCGGGGCGATGTGAGTCCAGTTTTCCGCTTCCGCATTGTGTCCGCGCGACAAGTTGGATTGGATTTGGGTTTGCATATAAGCCTCCTGTTCGCGTTGCTGGCGGCGGCGCTGGTTGCGTTGAGCTTCGGCGCCGGCGTATCGCGCCGTGCGGCACAGCCAGCCGGGCAGCACGGTTTGTTGCGGCAGTTTATCGGCCTTGCGCGCTAGGATGATGAAGACTGCCTGGGTGATTTCCTCGGCCAGATGGGCGTCGCGCACCTGCCGCAGGGCCATGGAATAGACGAGATTGACGTGCCGGTCCACCAGCGTGGCAAAGGCGGCTTGGGAATTGGTCGCCGCATATTCCCGCAGCAAGGACAGGTCGTCATTCATGTTCTCACTGGTATATGGCCGCCGACGGGAAAAGCGAACAGATTATTTTACGAGGGCGTCCAAAAGCGGCGGAGGGCCGCCGCACTCCAAGACGCTGGCGCGAAGGTGGGGCGCGTCACTCCGTGCGCGCCGCCAGACACGCTTTAGAAATTATTTCCCTCATGGGGTGTTGTATTTTACAAAATCTTTATAGGCATCCAGATTTTGTTGCGCAAGCCTGTTTGTAAAGTCGGCAAACTCCTCCGGCAAAACCCAGCCAGAAAACAATTCAAAGTTGACTACGTCTTGTTGTAGCAACTTGATTTGTTGCGTGGGTGGTTGTTTGTCCAAAAATTCAAGCAAATTGCCGGTGTTAAAGCTGGTCACATTGATTTTTGTTACAACCACTTGCGGATCAATCTTATGAATGTCCTCCAGAATATGGTTTCGCGCGTCTTCATTCATTCCCCATAGAGCCTTTATCATGTCTGGCACTGCCGCAACTGCGTTGGTGCCCATTTCAGCCAGTTGGTCTGCCGCGATGTATGCTTGATACGGGTCTTTCAAGGCAACACGCAGGTCGTCGAACGTATATTTTCCCGACTTCCATTTTTCATCCCACATTTTGGCGTCCTGCTGTTTTTTTAGCGCTTCGGCCACGCCTTCATTTTGGGAGGCTGTATCGGGTTCAATCTTGGCAATGGCGTCATAAACAGACTCTTGAACACCTATTTCACTTGCAGACTTCGCAAAATCCAAAAGATCGGGAACTAGGGGTTGGGCCGTCTGCCCGACATCTCCTAAAATTTCAGCCGCCAATAATTTGTAATACTGGTTATGCCTGTCATTTGGCCGCTGGAACAGCGCATGAATCGCCGGTAAAACATTTGGGTTGTTTGTTCCCTGGGATTCAATCAACGCCAGCGCCACCCGAAATTGAGCGTTTGAGCCGCCGTTTTCGAGCAGGTTTTCCAAGGGTGGAATATAGGACGCAACTGATTGCGGATTATCTTTCAAAACGTCGGCGATTGCCTGGGGAACATTCCTGCTCAAAAGCCCCTGCATACTGTCCTCATCCGAAAGCAATCCGGTCAGTGCAGGCAAATCAGATGGGGTAAAGCCGATCTGCTTAAGCGCGCTGAATATCTGCCAGCGATCCCTGATTGGTGAAGAACTAATCATCGCCCAAAGAGTGGATGGAGCTTCGGGTAAATACTTGCCGACATATCCCATGCCGAAAATGGAGCCGGCACGAATATATTCCTCCGAACGAATGGTGTTGGTGTCCGAATTGTAGGCGTAATCCAATAGAACATTAAAAGCATCTCTGCGATACAGGCCAAATGCATCAATGGCGTTTGTGATTCCTTCAGAATCGAATAATATGCGAGTAGTGGGTCTGGTGTGCAAAACTTCCCGCAAATGTGCAACCGCCGCATCCAATCTTTCATTCTCGTTGAGAATTGGACTGTTGTTTGAAGAATTTATAGGCGGTTGCAAATGAATCGTCCCATTTTGATTGCTGGTCGCCAAAGCACTTTGATTGTTGCTCATTTGAAATTTGCCGCCCGAAGATTGTCCAGCCTCATGAAAATAAATGGCCGTGCCAACAGCTACAATCATGATCGAACCGCAGACCGCCAGAGTTTTTACAAGAACGGATGTGAAAAAAGTTGTAGTTCCTGCCGCCGCCCCTTTTGCCATTGCGACGACAGAAATAGTTTTCGCCAAGCCCACCGGCGCAGCTTTGACGGAATTGGCGGAAATCGCCCCGGCAATGATGGCGGCGGTGGAGTCCACGCCGCGTTTGGTGAAAAACTTCCGCAGCTTTTCCAGCGCATGGGCCACACGCTTCTTTGCCGCATTTTCGCTTGAGCCCACCGCCGCGCCGATCTCCTGAAAACTTTTCCCGTCAAAGAACCGCAGCACGATGGCGTTGCGGTCCTTTTCACCAAGACGGCCCATCCCATCCTCCAGCAGCGGCTCAATCTCCTGCCAGGCTTTTGTCACGGGTTCATCGGTGAGCGATTGCATATAGGCCTCCTGTTCACGGTGCGCCCGGCGGATCTGGGTTCGCAGGTAACTGGCCGTAGTCAGCCGGGCGGTATGATACAGCCAGCCGGAAAGCACGGTCCCGGCACCAAGCCTGCCTGCTTTCCTGGCAAGAATAATGAAAACGGCCTGTGTGATTTCCTCCGCAGCGGCAGTGCTGCCGGTCTTCCGCAGCGCGGCGGAAAAAACCAGGTTCACGTGCCGCGCCACCAATGCCGCAAATGCGTCCTCCGAATTTTGAAGGACGTATTGCCGCAGCAATTCCATGTCAGCCATTTCCTGCATCTGCCAATAAATGTCCGCTGCCGCGAAAAAGTGCCATGTTATTTTTTATTCCCGGGCAGCGTAAGTTTGGCGAAAGATGGACACGGATTGGTGGTTGAAAAGGCGGTGTCCTGCCGCCGCCGCCCGAGATGGATGACAAAACGACATTGTTTTGGAGTAAAACGAAGTTTTTTTGGGGAAAAACGATTTGATTTCGACACAAAACGATTTGATGAAATGCAATTTCCGGCCTGAAATGCACCCAAAAATCTTGAAAATATCAAAATATCCTTAAAGACCGATCCTTTACCACGAACGGTTTGGGGACGCACTGAACGTCAGCCGGGCGGCTGTGCACCCCAGCCGGTGATGGAAATTTACTCGACTCTTTTCGGAAATGGGCGGATTCTGCCGCAAATCATGGAAGCCATCGGAATAACTCTGGCCTGTGTCGCGGTACTGGTCGTGCCAGCACTGCTGCTCTCGCGCCGACAGCGGCACGGATTCCGGCGGCATCGCCGTCGTTCCATGCAGGATGGCGGGTTTTGGTTTTTTGGCGGCAACGATTCCAACGCAGACCAGCCGCATCAACACCATCACGGACATCATCACGATACCGGTTCAGGCGGCCATCATGGAGGATTTGACGGTGGCGGTCATCACGGCGGCGGTGGCGGACACGGCGGCCATTAAAACGCAGGAGCCGACGTAAGGTGGCTCTGACTGAAAATCTGAAACCGGGGATTATTAGTTCATTGAATTCAATGGAGTCCGCAAGCAGTAAGGAAAATCCGGGTGCGAAGCAAACCTTAAACCGCCGGATGAAGTGAACCGCGAAATTCGCGAACCACGCAAACGGATTGCCGGAAACTGATTCATATACGAAATTGATTGAGAGCATTTTTCCGAGGATCATCACCGTCACATTGATATCGACTGCTCTCGTGTTCTGCATTCGAAACTTTTCAGCTTATATGCACAATTATGTCGTAAATCGTCATCGGCAAAAGGCTCTACTAACATTTGAAATATTTGTTAACGCTACAAGGGATGAATCAACCAAGAATGCTGTACTAATTCAATCAACCCAAGCTATATTTGCCCCACAACCTACTGGTTACCTTAGAACTGAAACCGAAATGCCACAGGTAAATCAAGTCACGGAAATCGTTCGCGGCCTCGCTGGAAAAGATAAAGACTGAGTCCAAACTAATTTTCGTAGCGCATTCAGTCACGGCTTCCAGCCGCCACCTAGGGACTTGACCAGATTGATGGCTGCCGTCAGGCGCGCTCCGGCCAGTTGAACCGTGGCCTGCTCATGGTTCAACGCGTCGGTTTGCGCGGTGGCCACGTCGAGATAGGTCACCAGGCCGGATTTGTAGCGGTTGTTGGCAATCTCCAGCGCATGGCGCGACGAGGTCAGCGCCTCATTTTCCGCATTCCATTCCTCCGCCAGCAAATGTTGCGCGGCCAGTTCGTCCTCCACATCGCCAAAAGCGCCCAGCACGGTCTGGCGGTAACTGGCAACCATTTCATTGTAGCCGGCGTGCGCAAAAGCCAGGTTGGCGCGGTTCAGGCCGCCGGTGAACAGCGGCAGTTGAAAGGATGGCCCGACCGACCAGAACCGGCTGGGCCAGCTGAACCAGGAACTGGAATCAATGGATTGAAACCCGGCGAGGCCGTTGATGCGGATGGCAGGGAAAAAGGCGGCCTTGGCAACACCGATGTCCGCATTGGCGGCGGCCATGCGGCGTTCCGACGCGGCGATGTCCGGGCGTTGCTCCAGCAGTTCGCTCGGCAGACTCGGCGGAACTTCGGGAATGGCGGTGGTGGCCGGTGAATTTGTGGCGATAATAAAATCAACCGGCGACTGGCCGCAAATCACGGCGAGCGCGTGCAGCGTTTGCGCGCGGCGCAACTGGATGTCCGGCAATTCCGCCTCGGCGGTGTGCAGTTGAGTCGCCGCCTGCGCGACATCCAGATCGGAAACGATGCCACCTCGCCGGCGGTTCTGCGTCAACTCCAGCGAACGCTGATACGTTTCAATCGTGCTGGCAATCACCGCGTATTCATCGTCCAGGGTGCGCAGCGAGAAATAATCGTCCGCGACCTCGGCGCCGACGTCCAGTTTCGCGGATTCCAAATCGTCCGCGCTGGCGACAAAACGCTCGTGTGCGGCTTCGGATTGCCGCCGCACACGTCCCCACAGATCAACTTCCCAGCCGAGATAAATCGGCGCGGTGAAGGTGTTGTAATTATAAGGCTGGCCGGCCGGTTTGCCATTTTGCGGTTCGTTGACGCTGGTGCGCTGGCGGTTGAAGTCGCCTGTGGGCGTGCCTCCGGCGGTGAGCTGCGGATAATATCCCGAACGCGCGGCGGCGGTCAGGTCGCGGGCCTGTTCAAACCGCGCGGCGGCGGCGGCGAGATTCTGGTTGTTCGTGAGCGCGAGCGTTTCCAGGCGGTTCAATTCCGAATCGCTGAACATTTCCCACCAGTTGCCGCGCGGCGCATTGGCGGACGGCTCGGCGATTTTCCAAAGAGTCGCGTTCGTCTGGTTTCCGTCGCTGAAGGTTTTGGGCAGCGGCTGGCCGGGCAGCGAGGCCGGGCGATGATAATCCGGGCCGACGGCGCAGCCTGCCAGCGCGATCACCAGGGCAAACGAACCGATGAAAATGGCTTTGTTCATTTGGCCACTGAATTGGTGTCCGACGATTGCTCCACCTGGACCGTCATGCCGTCGGCGATGGAATCCGGTGGGTTGTTGATGACGCGGTCGGTCGCATTTAATCCGGCGAGAACTTCAACTGTGTTGCCGAAATCGCGCCCGAGGGTGACGGTCTGCAATTTCACCTTGCTGTCATCGCCGACCAGGGCGACCTGCATTCCCTGCGCACGAAAAACCAGCGCGTTGTCCGAAAGCGTCAGGACGTTGGTGACGGCGGCTTCGTTGAAACGCACTTGCGCATAGCTGCCGGCGAGAATTTCGCCGTTCGGGTTGGGCACCTGCAATTCAACCTGCAACGTGCGCGAGGCCGGGTCCACCGCGCCGGCGGTGCGCGTGACCTTGGCCTCAAAAATCCGGCCGGGCAGTTCCGTGAAGGTCAGACCGGCTTTTTGTCCTGGTGCGACGGCGTGAATGAACGGCTGCGGCACGCGGACATAAACGCGGAGCGGATCCGTCTGCGCCATGCGAAATAATTCCGGCCCGCTGTCGGCGGCGATGAGCTGGCCGATGTCCGTATTGCGCGCGGTGACCGTGCCGTCAAATGGCGCGGTGACGTGATCGAAATTTTTCAAATCCTCCAACCGTTTGACATTTGCCTGTGCCGCCTCCACATCCGCCTTCTTCAAGGTGTAATCGGCCGTTTTCTCGACGGTTTCCTGCTCGCTCACGCTGGCGGTCTTGAGCAAATCCGTCCAGCGGTCGGCGGTGACCTTGGCCAGAGCAAGAGTGGCGTTCGCCTGGTCCAGTTCCGCCTTGGCCTGCGCGAGCTGCTGGTCCAGTTCCGGCGTATCAATTTCCGCGAGCACCTGGCCGTTGGTGACATGGTCGCCGATGTCCGCAGACCAGTTTTTCAAAAAGCCGCTGGCGCGCGCGTGAATCGTGGCTTGCACAAAAGCCTGGACTTCGGCGGGCAGCGGCGTGCCCAAATCCGGCACGGATGCCACCGGCGAAATGACATTCACGGTCAGGACCGAATCGCTGCGCGTCTCCGCCAGAAGTTTCCGGTGCGCCAGCCAGCGCGGCACGAGGCCGATGACGAGGCCGATGATGACAAGGACAATGACGATTTCCGCAACGCGGCGCAAACGGACCGGCGGCGGTGCGGACGATAAAGGTGGTGTTGGGTTCATGGCATTAAAATTTGTTGGCTGGCTTAGGCTTGTTATGCCGGTGCATGAAGCTGAAAACGACGGGAACAAAAAACAGCGTGGCAATCGTGGCGAACACAAGTCCGCCGATGACGGCGCGGCCGAGCGGTGCGTTTTGTTCGCCGCCTTCGCCGAGACCGAGGCTCATCGGCGCCATGCCGATGATCATGGCGAGCGCGGTCATCAACACCGGGCGGATGCGGCTGACTCCGGATTCCATCGCCGCCGCAATCGAGTCTAGTCCGCGATGCAGATTTTCCCGCGCGAAGGAAACGACGAGCACGGAATTGGCCGTGGCAACGCCCATGCTCATGATGGCGCCCATCAACGCCGGAACGCTCAACGTGGTTTGTGTCAGAAACAATCCCCAAACGACGCCCGCCAGCGCACAGGGCAATGCGGTGATGATGATGAATGGGTCGAGCCAGCTTTGGAAATTCACCACGAGCAGGAAATAAATCAGGATGATGGCCATGACCAGACCGAGGCCGAGGCCGAGATAGCTGGAGTTCATGGTTTCGGCCTGGCCGCGCACGATGATGTCGCCGCCGCGCGGTAGATCCTTTTTGATGTTTTCAACGAGCGGCTGGATGTCGCTCAATACTCCGCCGAGGTCGCGGCTGTCCACGCCGCCATATATATCTATCACCGGGGTCACGTTGTAGTGCGAGACCACCGGCGGAATTTCGACCCGCTTGAGGCTGGCGACGTTGGCGAGAATCTGCCCGCCGTTCCCCAACAAGCCGGCGCTCACCGGCATCGCATTAAGCTGCTGCACCGAGTCCATCGCGTATTGTGGCGCACTGACGTTGATGAGGTATTGCACGCCGACCGCCGGGTTGAGCCAGTAGGCCGGCGATACCTGGCTGCTGCCGCTCAATTCGAGCAGGACGGAGCTGGCGACGTTTTGTTCGGTCAACCCCAGTTCGGCGGCCTTGACGCGGTCAACGGTGATGCTGAACTGCGGCAGGTTGTTCGGCTGCTGCACGCGCACATCCACCGCGCCGGGGATTTTTTTGATTTGATCCGCGAGCCGCACGGCGAGTTCCCGGGTTTTCACCTGGTCGCGTCCGACGATTTGAATGTCAAACGGCGCGGGCAGGCTAAAGTTGAGCGTCTGGCTCACGATATCCGCCGGCAGAAAATAAAACATCGTGCCGGGAAAATCACGGTTCAACCGCGTGCGCAGCCGCCGGACATATTCCGCCGTGGGCGCGTGGCCGGGCTTAAGCGAAACCAAAATATCCACGTCGCCCGCGCCGATGACACCGCTGGTGTTGTAACTCAGATTGATCGAGGAGTTCGGAATGCCGATGTTGTCCAAGATGCCGCCGAGTTCATCCGCCGGAATTTCCTTGTGGATGACACTGTTGACCTCGCCGGAGAGACGTTCGGTTTCCTCGATGCGCGTGCCGGTGGGCGCGCGCAGATGCAGAAGGAACTGCCCGGTGTCCACGCTCGGGAAAAAGTTCCGGCCGAGCGTTTCCGTGAGCAACCATGAGCCGACGCAGAACGCGAGGAAGAAAATGATGAAGGGTTTGCGATGTTCAAAACAGCTCGCCAGCAGGGCGCGATAGCCGTTCCTAAAGCGTTCAAAGCCCTTTTCAAAGAAGTCCTGGAAGCGGACGAACGGCAGAATCAAGAGCGGAACTTTGGAATGGTCAATGTGTCCACCGTGCAGTTTGACGCCGCGATACAGCCACATCACCAGCGTCGGCACGAGAGTTCGGGAAATGAGGTAGCTTGCCAGAATCGCGAACACCACGGCTTCCGCCAGCGGCACAAACAAATAGCGCGCCACGCCTGAAAGAAAGAACATCGGCACAAACACGATGCAAATGCACAACGCGGAGACGAATGCCGGCAGCACAATTTCCTGCGAGCCTTTGAGGATTGAATCTTCCAACGGTTCGCCCAGCGCCATGTGACGGTGAATGTTCTCGATGGTGACGGTCGCGTCGTCCACCAGAATTCCCACCGCCAGCGCCAAACCGCCCAGCGTCATGAGATTGATGGTTTCACCCAGCCCGCTCAAGGCCGCGATGGAACACAGCACGGCCAGCGGGATGGAGAGCGCGATGATGAACGTGCTGCGCCATGAACCGAGGAACAGCAAAATCATGGCGGCGGTCAGTGCGGCGGCAATGACGCCTTCCTTCAAAACGCCGCTGATGGCCGCGCGCACGAACAGCGACTGGTCGGCAAATTCCTTTACGTGCAAATCCGGTGAAACCGAGGCCATCACGTGCGGTAGCGCGGCCTTGACGCCTTTCACCACGTCGAGAGTCGAAGCGTTGCCCGCCTTCATGATCGTCAGCAGCGCGCCGCGCACGCCGTCCTGGCGGACGGCATTTTGCTGCGGCGTGTAGCCGTCGTGCACCTGCGCCACGTCGCTCAAATAGATGGTCGCGCCGTTGACGATCTTGATCGGCAAATGGTTCAGGTCGTCAATCAGATGTGCGTTGGCGTCCACCGCCACGGAATATTCCGTCGCGCCGATTTTGGCCGTGCCGCTGGGCAGGACGAGATTTTGCGCGTTGATCGCGTTGATGACTTCCTGCGCCTGGATGTTTTTGTCCTTGAGCGCGGACAGGTTCAGATCCACCGCGACCACGCGCTGCTTGCCGCCGTAGGGGAAGGGGATCATCGCCCCGCGCGTGCTCGACAAACCGACGCGGACCTGGTTGGCCGTCACGTCAAACAACTGCTGCTCCGACATCTTTGTGCTGCTGAAGCTGTATTGCAAGATCGGCACCGTGGAGGCGTTGTATTGGATGATCAACGGCGGCGTGATGCCCGGCGGCATCTGCTTCAGGACGGTCTGCGCCGACGCGGTGATTTGCGCCACGGCGGAATCCACGGAGGCGTTCGGCTGGAGAAAAACCTTGATGACGCCGATGCCGCCGTAGGAGGTGGATTCGATGTGCTCGATGTTGCCGACGGTGACGGTCAACGCGCGTTCGTTCACGTAGATGATGCGCTGTTCCATCTGCTGGGCATCGAGGCCGGTGTATTGCCAGATGATGCTGACGACCGGGATGTTGATGGCCGGGAAAATATCCGTGGGCGTGCGCAGCAAGATGAACGGCGTCAGCACGACCAGCAGCAACGCGGCCACCACAAACGTGTAAGGCCGGCGCAGGGCTAGAAGGACGATCCACATATTCGTTTCAAATTTGACTGGTCAGTTAACTCATCTTTGATTGCTGGTAAAAGGGCTAAACTGCCAGTTCCCTCGCTCCAATCATCTCCATGACGGTCGGTTCCAAGTCTTCAAGCACTTCAAGATCATTGTGAATTTTGGCATGAAGCAAAAGTCCCAGCACCAGCGAATGAACCCGCCGGGCCGCTTCCCGTGCGTTGCCAACGGCCACCAGACCCTGGAGCTTGGCATCCGTCAATGCGCTTTCGATATACCGGATGTTGCGGTCCACGAGTTCCTGCGTCTTGACCCGGATTTTTTCATCCTGCGTGGCCAGCTCGGCGCCCAGGCTCGCGTAGGGGCAGCCGCAAACATGGCCGTATTTTTCAGCCTTCTGCTGCTGCCGTTCGCGGATGTTTTGGCACCAAAGCTCGAGGCGTTCCAGCGGCGGAAGCTGCGGGGAAAATATCCGGTCGAGTTCCGGCTGCTTTTCCCGCCAGTGTTCCTCGTAGGCCTCAACCGCCAGTTCGGACTTGGACGGGAAGAAATGATAGAAGCTGCCCTTGTTGACCCGGGCGCGCGCGCAGATATGGTCCACGCTCACGGAGCCGTAGCTCTGTTTCCAGATCAGGTCGAAAGCCACTTGCAGGAGCTTTTCCTTGGTGTCGCTGGGTCTTGCCATAAATTTCAAAAATAGAATACTGCACTTGACTGTTTAGTCAAGTGACAATTGAAACTGGCGGATATCCGCTAATAATGCACACCATTATAAGAGCTGAAGCCGGGATAAAGGTAACACCAAAGTCAGCAGAATAATCAATTGCAGGAAAGCCCCGTCAATCATCATGATGCTTGGAACGGCGCACGGCCCACCACACCCCGCCCGCCAGCAACGGCAGCACCAGCGCCACCACCAGCGTGGCATGAACAGCAAAACCCGCCGCCTCGGTCCCTTCCAAAATAATTTTCAGCAGGTTGGCGAGATAGTAGGTCAGCACCACCACGGACAAACCTTCGACGGCGCGTTGCAGGCGCAGTTGCGCGGCGGCGCGGCGGTCCACGCTGGCCAGCAGCATCTGGTTCTGGCTTTGGAGATTCACCTCCACCCGGGTGCGCAGCAGGCTGGTGGTGGATTGCAAACGTGCGGACAAGGCTCCCAGCCCCGCTTCGGCTTTCTGGCAAGTGTGCAAGGCCTGCGCCAGCCTGCGGTCAAAAAATTCGCCGATCGTTTGGTAACCCGGAACTTGCTCCTCCCGCAGTTCCCGGACGCGGGCGGAGAGGATTCGAGCGTAGGATTCAGTCAGACTAAACCGCGAGCCGCACCGTGCCTGCAGCCGCTCGGTGGTGAGCGAGAGATTGGTGAGATCGCCCAACAATGCACGTTCGTCTCCGGCGTCCATCGCGCCAATGCGTTCCACCAGGGCGACGTGCTGCCCTTCGAGTGACTCGATTTGCGGGAGCAAATCGCGGGCCAACGGCAGGCTCAACATTGCCGCCAGCCGGTAGGTTTCAATCTCCACCAAACGCTGCAACAACCGGCCGTGTCGTCCCGGGGTCAGGCGATGGCCTTGCACCAGGAATCGGGTGGCACCGTGTTCATCCAGCTGGAAGCTGCTCCACACCGAAGCGACGCGCTCCACCACCCAGCCGCCGACCAGCCGTTCCTGGTTGAAGAACTCCGAAATCCGCTCCATGGTCTTCGCTGTGCCGGCATCCTCGACCGACAGTTGTTCGCCGGCAATTTCCACCGCCGCCAGAATCCGGCCGGGGATTGTGTCCAGCCAGCCGTCCGGCAAAAGGTCCATGGCCGACGTTGCAAACGGCCTGCCCGACTGCGGTGCTATCACCGTGAAGGTGGTGAACTCGGTGTGCCGCTCGATGCGCATGTCGGCCGCGCCCAGGTTCAGAAGTTGAAAGCCATGCTCCGCCGGTTTGGACGTGACGCCCGGATAATTTTCAAGCTCCACCACGGCGGAACGATGGGCTGTTGCCTCGGCCGGCGTGAAGAAAATCGCGCGATGCGCCGCCATCACCTGGCCGGACACCACTGGAAAAGGCCGGGCCAAAAGTTCCGCATGCAGTTCACGGTATTGGGTGTGCTCCTTGTGCACAGCGTTAATTATCGCAATTAATCATATCTGTAAAGTTTTCTAAAAATCACGCCAGGCCGTCCTGCGCGTCCGTCAACTGTTCGAAGCGGAATTGAAAAATGACTGCGAATTGAAAGTGATAGACATCCATCTGCATCCCAAACTGGCGCGCATCAACCAGATTGTGGCGATCCCGACGCTCATCATGGAATTCTCACCGCCTGCGCGCCGGTTCATCGGCAACCTGTCGGAAACCAACGGCATTTCCGCCGGGCTGGACTTGATTAAAAAAGATAAAATCGCACTCTGAAACTTGGTGTCTTTGTGTCCTGGTGGTTAATCTTCCTGGCCTGCCGATGTCGCCTTTTTCCCTCCCCAAATCCCCTTTTCAGGCGGGGAAATCTCCTAGTCCCCTGACCAGTTTCCAAAGTCGGACGGGGACCAGCATTTGTCTCCTGCCGACATCCAAAACCACACAAGAGACATCCCCGAGTCGGGCTTCTCTTGTGGCATGTCGTGCCGGGAAATACCAAAGTCGGGCTTGGAAATCCCCTTTTCCCGCCGCGAAATCCCCTTTTCCAGTCGGAAAATCTCCTTTTCCCGCCGTGACTTCCCTTTTTCTCGACGGGAAATCCCCTTTTCCCTCTTCGACTTCCCCTTTTCCCACCCGGAAAGGGGTTGTCCAGCCGC
>Ga0182013_10005645_pt1 | contig 14479 bp, 11 predicted proteins | sample 612S2MmetaG_FD_120487 | JGI IMG/M metagenome (GOLD analysis project Ga0182013, IMG submission 120487) | Permafrost microbial communities from Stordalen Mire, Sweden - 612S2M metaG | ecosystem: Environmental > Terrestrial > Soil > Wetlands > Permafrost | place: Sweden: Stordalen | collected... | reverse complement strand
CGTCCCGAGGCTGTTGGGTCCGACCAGTGCGATCTGGACGTCGGGTAGGGCAGCGGCCAGTTCTTCCAGCAGTGGGACGTCGAACCGCCACTCGTGGAGCGTGCCGACGTAGACGGCGACCGGTCCTGCGGGCAGCACGTCCGGTCGGTCCTGCGGGGTGCGGAAGAGCTCGACGTCGACGCCGTTCGGGATCAGGTCGACTGATCGTCGGTCGCCGCGGGTCCGTGCGAGGTCCGGCGAGCACACCACCACGGCGCCACTCCGCTCGAGGAGGAGCTCGTCATTTGCCCGCAGACGTGCCTCCTGGCGTGCCGGGAAGTCGGCGAGCAGCCAGTCGTCGGTGACGTCGTAGATCGTCGGCCAGCCGGTGGCCAGCGCGAAGCGGGCATAGTACGCATCGTTGATCCAGACCAACGGGTCGGTGAGCGCCAGCCGGTCGGCCGCACGGGCGACCTGGCGTCCCAGTGAGCGGTCGGCCGACGACCCGAGGACCCGCGGCAGCCACTTGCGTGGCCTCAGGACGTGCACCCGGGGATGCACCTGCTCCATGCGCGGCTGGGAGATCCGGGTGAGGCTGCCCTTGCGGAGTTCGAAGGGGACGTCGACCGCCGGGGCGACGAAGAGGACCTCGAGCGCCGGATCCATGGCCACCAGCTCGTCGACGAGGATGCGGATGCGGCGCCGGACGGTGCCCCAGTCCTCGAGCGAGCACACGACCAGGGACGTGGCGGACGACGGAGGCGAACTCATCGGCGTGGCGCCCCGGTCTTCGACTGTGGTGTCCACGAGCTGACGTCCCGGGGTTCATTCGCGGCAGCCGTGCACGGCAGGCGCTGGTCCGGAGTCGATCCCCGGCACACCACTACCGTCGTCACGTGCACGGGAGACCTTGAGACGCACGTGACGAGTGGGGGAGATGCGTGTGGCGAACGGGAAGTGGGTCGGCCCGGACCGGCACACGGGCGCGGTGTCGCACCGCTCTACCGCTACGATTCACGAGTCGTCCCCCGTGACGCACCCGAGGCACCCCGAGGCCCATGACCACCACCCTCCCGCCACGATGAGCCCCACCATCGAACACGGTCGGCTGCGTTGGCGACCCGGACGTCACCAGTTCGGGAGGTCGTCCGGGCCGGTGCTCGTGTGGGCAGTGGTCGTGGCCACCGCCGTCGTGGTCGGCATCGCCGTCGCCTACAACCTGCTGGCCGGTCTGGCCGTGGCCGTGGTCGTCCTCGGCTTCGGCATCTTCGTGGCTGATCCGATCCTCCTCGTCGTCATCGTCCTGCCCGGGGCGATCCTCATCCAACGGGTGGGTGGTTCGAGCACCAACCTCAGCGTGGCCGACGTCCTGGTGTTCGTCGGCGCGTTCATCTGCCTCTTCCACATCGACTGGAGCACGGCGAAGAACCTCAAGCGGTTCCTGACGGGGATCCTGTGGTACCAGGCCGTACTCGTCCTGGTGGTCGTGGCCCACCCCTTCAGGGGCGACTTCATCGAGTGGTTCCACCGGCTCTCCTACCTGGCCGGTAGCACCCTCGTCGGATGGGTGATCGCCACGAACGGTCGGGCACGGCAGGCGTTCCGGCTGTATCTCTGGGGTGCCGCACTGCTGGCTATCATCGCGCTCGAACACGCAGTGGCTCTCCACTTCCAACCGGCACAGTGGGGGGTCTACCAGAAGAACGCCGTGGGTTCGGTGATGTGGGTGGCGGTGGTCATCGCCCAATTGAACCCGTCCTGGGCCCGGATCCCCAAGGTGGAGGCCCGGGTGATGGAGGTCCTCTGCCTGCTCGGGCTCCTCGCCTCGCAATCGCGCCAAGCTGCCATCCTGGTGGTGCTGGCCCTCGGCACCGCCGTGCTCCGGGACTCGCACATCCGGGGGCGGTGGAAGACCGTCATGTTCATCGCGGTTCCCGCGCTCGGCCTCACCTACTACAGCTTCGTGCTCGCCTTCCGGAACAACCCCCAATTCAATTCGGTGGCGATCCGGGTCGGCCAGATCGGCGCAGCGGTGCACGTGTGGCACCAGAGCCCCTGGCTCGGACTGGGTCTGCGGTTCTACTACCTACCGCAGTTCGCCTCGGTGACCGCCCCGCCCAACTCCCTGATCGACAACCTCGCGTCCACCGGGATCATCGGCTCCGTGGCCTTCTTCTTCATGGTGATGGTCACGATGCGCTCGATGGCGCTCCTGCCCCGGGTGTACGGCACACTGGGCCTGGTCGTGCTGATGGCCCACTACGTCGACGGACTGTTCGACATCTTCTGGATCGGCGCAGAGTCGATCGCACCGTTCGTCATCGCCGGCATCGCGCTGGGCATGGCCGACGCCGATCCCAAGGGAGACCGAGCCCGCGATCTCGCGGAGGTGACCAACGCGGACAGGCGACGGCTGGACCGGGGTACCGGCGCCCGCCCGTCGCGGCGTGACCTTCCGCCATACCGTCCGTCGGCCCGGGGGTCGGTGGAACCGGGGGCGGTCCCGCCGGGCGCCGGCCGATGAGTGGCACTGTGGCCACGTCCCGGCGCTGACCGGCAGCGGTCGGTGAGGCGACTTCCCCCGGGAGTCGGCCATCGGGACGGAGCCGACCGGCGGGGACCGGACGCTCCACTTCGGCACGTCCTGCGGCTACAGGTCGCCCTCGGGTGTGCCGATGCCACAATTGATGTTTGGGCAGGGGCACGACAGGTCCCCGGGAGTGCAGGAACTGCTGTATCCCGAGGGAGTGGTGGACCGTGGGGACCGGATCCCCTCGGAGGACCCCTGTGGTTCCGATCTGGTGGTCCTCCCCCGTGAGATCGCCGTCCGGCCCCGCGACGTCGAGGTCGTCGTCACCTCCGGCCTGCTCGCCGACCTGTACGACCCGACGCTGGTCATCTCGCACGGCTACGTCGGACCCGACCGTCGCCGCTCCGACCGCTCCGCTCCCGTCCGGCGCGGCCTGCCGGGGTGGCTCCACCGGGTGGGGCAGGTGGTCCTGCTCACGGCGGTCGTCGTCATACCCCTCACCATGATCGCGGCACGGTCGGTCCCGCCAGCCGCCAACGGGACGTCACCCGCCCCGGCCACGGGTCAGGCCGCACCGAAGCTGACCGCGGCCAGCCGGCACGGTGCCCTCCACCACGCCCCGCACGTGTTCACCGCCACCAGCCAACAGATCGCCCGGGCCGAGGCCGCCTATCAGAAGGCGCTCGCCCGGGCCGGAGCCGCCGGGGCGCCCTCCGGGCCCGCCGCGCCGACGGACACGGCCGCTGCTCAGGCGTCCCAGGCCGCCGCCTCGGTGGCTGCGGTGCAGCACCAGGCGGCACAGCAGGCGGCACAGCAGGCGGCACAGCAGGCCGCGGCCGGGCAACGCGCGGCCACCCAGGCCGCCACCGCTCAGGCCCGGGCCGATTCGCTCGCCGCCGAAGCGCAGCGCAGGGCCGCCCGTGCCGCCGCCCAGGCCCAGGCCCAGGCGGCCCGGTCCGCGGGCCACGGTGGAGCCGGCACGCCCGGTGCGCCCGGTGCGGGCACACCGACTACCGGCGGCACCGCCGGAGGACCCCCTCCTGGTGACGGCGCCTCCTCCCTCACCGGCTCCTGACCGACCGGACACGTCGATGTTCCACAGGTTCTTCAGTTGAGCCTGCCGTTTGCCGACCTTCAGGTATGGGGTCGGACACGACGGGCACTCGGATGTACGGGATCGACAGTGACATCGCCGTCGTGGAGCCGTCCGTCGACCCGTTCGCCGGATGGCGCTCCCTCCAGGAGGCCGATCCGCCGCCCGGGACGGAAGGCACCGCCCTCGACGCCGGCAGCGCCGGATCCGTCCAGGTACTCGATGATCCGGGCCTGGTCATCACCGAGGGGTACATCGGGGCGGACCGTCGGCGCCGGGGTGCCCGCGCCGGCGTGGCCCGCGCCTCCTGGATCGGCCGACGCCGGCTCCTGCGCCTCGACCTGGTGATCGTCCTCGCCCTCGTCGCCCTGGTGGCCGGTGCATTGGTCCTCGTGGCGGATGGGGCACCCCCGGCGCGGCCGTCAGTGACGTCGGCGCCACCGCTCGAAGGCGTGGTCCGGGCCCGTCCCCACACCCCGACGACGGCTCCCCCGGCTCCGACCGTCGCTGCGGCCCCGACCGTCGCGGCGGCACCGGCGGCCGCCACGTCCGATGCATCTCCGGATGCCGCGCCGGACAGCCCCGCTGCGATGGGCGCCGCCGCCCTGGCCCTGATCCGGTACCCGTGGCAGCAGCTTCCGGGCTACTCCATCGACTTCCTGCCCATCAGCGACGCCCCGTCGCCCGGGTACTACGGCAACACCAACTTCACGTGGGGGCAGGCCGGCGGTACGTCGACCCTCTACGTCTACCCGGGGGAGACGGTCCAGCACCTGGCCGGCATCACCGCCTTCGAGATCGGCCACGAGGTGGATGCCGCCTACGTCGAGCCACAAGGTGGGCACGACGCCATCGCCTCCATCCTGGGGATCCACCCGGCCAGTTGGGCGCCGCAGTGCGACTGTGCCGAGCAGGGGTATCTCTCCGGGTGGTACTCCGCCGCCTTCTCCAGCTACTGGTCACCGGGCGTCGGCGAGTGGAGCTCGCTCGCCCCGCTCCCCACGGGAGCGACCCTCGTAGCCATGGAACCCTGGCTCGATCCCCGGATTCCCTAAGCTCGTCCTTCCGATGTCCCTGCTCCCCGTAAATGGCCTGGCCGGCACCGACCGCTCCGTCATGGCCCCCGCCACCGTCGCCCGACAGCCGCGGGGCCGCGCCCGCGCCGGACGTGGAGGTCGGGCGTGACCCGCGTCGCCCTCCTGCCGAGCGCCTATCCGCCGTCGCTGGGGGGCGTGGAGGAGTTCACCCGCGCCCTGGCCCTGGCTCTCGTCGCCGCCGGTGACGACGTCGAGATCTGGACCGTCAATCCGGACGACCGGGACCCGGAGACGGTCGAGCTGCTCGACGGACTCGTAGTGCGCCGATTCCCCATGCCGTTGCCGGCAACCAACTGGGCGGCGGTGCGCCACGCGGCGCTCACCGGGCCCCGGACGCTCCTCGCCCTGCGTCGTGCCGTGCGGTCCTTCCGCCCCGACGTACTCCATGTCCAGTGCTTCGGCCCGAACGGTGTGTACGCGACCGCACTTTCTCGGATCACCGGCCTCCCCCTGGTGGTCACCCTCCACGGCGAGACGATGATGGACGACGGAGACATCTTCGAGGTGTCGCGTGTCCTGTCGGCCGCCCTGCGCTCGGCCCTGCGCTCGGCGGCGGCGGTCACCGCCTGTTCGGCGTTCACCCTGCAAGATGCCGTCAACCGGTTCGGACTTCCCGCATCGCGCGGTGTGGTGATCCTGAACGGAGTGTCACTGGACCGTGACGGGCAGCCGCCCGATACGGACGACAGCGGACTGCCGGCGACTCTCGACGGGACTCCCTACGTGCTCGCGCTCGGCCGGGTCGTCGACAAGAAGGGGTTCGACCTCCTGCTGGCGGGCTATGCGGCCATGGACCCGGCCGACCGGACGGCGGACCTGTGCATCGGCGGATCGGGCCCTGCGCTCGAGCGGCTCGAGGCACAGGCCGAGGAGACGGGCATCGCCGACCGGGTGCACTTCCTGGGACGACTCACCCGGGACCAGGTGGCGGCCGCCATGGCCGCCGCCACCGTCTTCGTGATGCCGAGCAGGATCGAGCCCTTCGGGATCGTGGCCCTCGAGGGGTGGCGGGCCGGCACGGCCGTCATCGCCACCACCCGGGGCGGGCCCCCTGAATTCATCCGGGACGGTGTGGACGGCCTGCTCGTCGATCCATTCGACACGGCGGCGGTGGCGCGGGTGCTCGGCCGGATCCTGTCCGACGGTGACCTCCGGCGATCGATCGCCGCGGCCGGCCGGGAGCGGGTCGGCGAGTTCGCCTGGCCGATCGTCGCCGCCCGTTACCGAAGCCTGTACGCATCGGTGACCGGCGCACCGGTCGTCCTCCGGCCGACGGTGGTCGCGTCGTGACCGCCGTCGTCCCGATGGAGGTACGGGTGGGACTCGACCTCGTGGACCCGGACGACGTGGCCGCATCCGTCGCCCGGTTCGGCGACCGTTACGTCTCGCGCGTCTTCACCGCCCACGAGATCGAGTGCTGCCGTCGGCCGGGTCGTGGGGGCGGGAAGTCCTCCTACGCCATCGAGTCGTTGGCCGCCCGCTTCGCGGCCAAAGAGGCCGTGCTCAAGGTGCTCCGACCTATCGGAATGCGACCGGAGTGGCGTAGTATCGAACTACACCGGATGACGGGAGGGTGGTGCGAGATCCGCCTCTCCGGCACGGCTGCGGCGATGGCTGCAGAGGCCGGAATCGCCGGACTCTCGGTCAGCTTGTCCCACGAGCAGACGTTGGCGGCCGCGGTCGTCGTCGGTTGGTGCACACCACGAGACAGGGGAGATGGATGACGGTAGACGACACGATCCGCGGGGTGCTGACCGACCACGCCCGACTGGCGGTGCCGGTCGAGTCGCTCGCCGACGACACCGACCTGTTCGGCGCCGGCATGACCTCCCACGCCAGCGTCAACGTGATGCTGGCGCTCGAGGACGCATTCGACTTCGAGTTCTCGGAGAAGATGCTGAAGAAGGCGACGTTCGAGTCCATCGGTTCGATCCGGACGGCAGTCACCGAGATGACGGCGGGGTGAGCGGACGATGACCACCGCCCTGACGACTCCACCGACCATGACCAGTGGCGGATCGGTGTCGGCACGCATGGCCGCCATCGCCGACGAGGTGGCCGGACCGGCCTCCGCGGAGGTCGATGCCCAGGCCCGGTTCCCGACCGAGACGATCGAGGCGCTGCGGGCCGAGGGTTTGCTGGCCGCGCTGGTGCCGACCGCACTGGGTGGGGGAGGGGCCACCCTCGCCGAGGTGTCCGACGGCCTGGTGGCGCTGGGCCGCCGGTGCGCGTCGAGCGCCATGGTGGTCGCCATGCACCACATCCAGGTCGCGTGCCTCGTGCGCCACGGGGACAATCCGATCCTGCGCGACTACCTGGGTGAGCTGAGTGAGCAGCAGTACCTGCTGGCCTCGGCCACCACCGAGGTGGGCACGGGTGGCGACGTGCGATCGAGCATCTGCGCGCTGGAGGTGGCCGACGGCCGCTTCCGCGTGGAGAAGCAGGCTCCCGTGATCTCGTACGCCGACGCTGCCGACGCCGTACTGGTCACCACGCGACGCAATGCGGAGAGTCCCGAGTCGGATCAGGTGATCGTCCTGTGCCGCCCACCGACCCTCGAGCTCGAGCAGGTGGGGGAGTGGAACGCCCTCGGGTTCCGCGGTACGTGCAGCACGGGCTTCGTACTGCGGGCGTCCGGTCCCGCCGAGGCCGTGCTCACCGAGCCGTACTCCGACATCTCGACCCGGACGATGCTGCCGGTGGCGCACCTGCTGTGGAGTTCGGTGTGGCTGGGCATCGCCACCGATGCCGTCGAGCTGGCCCGGAAGTTCGTCCAGGCGGAGGCGCGGCGCAAGCCGGGTACCACGCCTGCCGCGTCGGTGCGACTGGCCCAGACCACGGTGCTCCACCAGCAGTTCGTGGACATGGTGGGCTCCTCGCTGGCCCGGTTCGAAGCGGCGGACGCGGACGGCGACAAGCTCTCGTCGATCGGGTTCGGCATCGGGATGAACGCGCTCAAGGTGTCGTCCTCGACCCTGGTGGTCGACATCGTGCGCGAGTGCATGCTCATCTGCGGTCTGGCCTCGTACCGGCTCGACACGCCCTATAGCCTCGGCCGACACCTGCGGGACGCCATGGGTGCGGCGCTCATGGTCAACAACGACCGGATCATGGCCAACAATTCCCAGATGCTCCTCGTCCACCGGGGCGAGTGACGGACATGGTGGCGGACCCCGGCCCCGCGTCCCCGTCGGAGGGCGCCGACGAACCGTGGGCGGCGTTCCGCGCCACGCTGCTGACCGAAGGGATCCTGCTGGCCACCGACGTGGACGGGGTCTACGGACGCTCGGCGACGTACGAGGCGATCGCCGAGGGCATCGACCGGCTCGTCCTGCGTGTCGGCGCCGACCAGGACGCGGTCAGCGTGCGGTTCCCACCGGTGATGCCGTGGTCCACCTTCCAGAAGAACGGATACCTCGAGTCGTTTCCGGACCAGATGGGGTCGGTCCACACGTTCCGCGGCGACGAGCGGCTCCACGCCGAGCTGGTGCATCGGGCCGAATCGGGCGAGGACCGTGGCGACCTCCTCGAGACCACCGCCCTGGTGCTGTGCCCGGCCGTGTGCCACCCGCTCTACCCGACCCAGACCGGCACGCTGCCCGAGGGAGGACGTCGGGCCGAGGTGTACGGCTACTGCTTCCGTCACGAGCCGAGCACCGACCCGTTCCGCATGCAGGCCTTCCGCCAGCACGACTACGTCTACCTGGGTACGCCGGACGGGGCGCGGGCCCACCGCGACCTGTGGATCGACAGGGGCCTCCAGGTCCTGAGCTCCCTGGGCCTCGAGGTGGAGGCCGTCGTGGCCAACGACCCGTTCTTCGGGCGCCCCGGCAGGATGTTGGCCGCCAACCAGCGGTCCGAGGAGCTCAAGTACGAGATCGTGGCACCGGTGTTCGCCTCGGGCCGGCCGACGGCGATCTCGTCGTCCAACTGCCACCTCGACCACTTCTCGCGCCCGTTCGGGATCGACACGGCCGACGGGGCGCTCGCCCACACGGCGTGCTTCGGGTTCGGTGTCGATCGGATCACACTGGCCCTGATCGACCGGCACGGTACTGACCCGGCCGGCTGGCCCGACACCGTCCGGTCCGTCCTGTGGCCCTAGCGGCCCCGGAACGCCGGCGGTCGAGCCGATGAGCGGCCGGCTCCCGGTGCTGACGGCGGCCGGGTTCACCGCCCACCCGCTGCACGCCACGGAGCGGACCTGGACCGAGACCAATTGCTACGTGGACGTGTGGATCGAGGTCCTGCACGCCCTCGGCCTCGACCCTGTCGCCGGCGCCGCCTTCACCCTGAGCTGCGATTTCGAGGGCGACCAGTGGACGTTGTTCAAGTACCCGCCCGAGGACCTCCGGGCCGTGTACGGGCTCGAGGTGGCGGAAATGAACATCTGGCGACCGGTGGTCGACCACGTCGAGGAGCAGCTCGCACTGGGTCACCTGTGTACGGTCGAGGGTGACGCCTGGTTCCTGCCCGACACCCGCGGCGTGTCCTACCGCGATGCGCACGTGAAGACGACCATCGTGCCCCTCGCCCTGGACCGCGCCAGCCGGTCACTGGGCTACTTCCACAACGCCGGCTACTTCGAGCTGGAGGGCGACGACTTCGACGGGCTCTTCCGCCTGGCCGGGTTCGCCGACCCGGACGCGCTGCCGCCCTATGTCGAGTCCGTCCGGCTCGACCGGGTGCGCCGGGACGATCCGGACCTGGTGGAGCGGGTGGTCGACCTGACCCGGGACCACCTGGGACGGCGGCCGGTTGACAACCCGGTGACCCGGATGGCGGATCGTCTTCTGGCCGACCTGCCGTGGCTGGCCGGCCAGGACCTGGAGGCCTTCCACCTCTACGCCTTCGGCCTATGCCGGCAGTGCGGGGCGAGCACCGAGCTCGCCGCGACGTTCGTGGACTGGCTGAACGTCCACCACGAACCTGGCACCGAAGCCGCCGCGGCCGCGTTCCGGGACGTGGCCGAAGGGGCGAAGGCCCTCCAGTTCGCCCTCGCCCGTGTGGTCCGGGGACGGACAGTCGACCTGGCACCGGTGATGGAGGGCATGGCCGACCGGTGGGAAGTCGCCATGGACGTGCTGGATGCCCGCTATGGGCGCTGACCAGGTCCCCGACCCGAACTCCCCCGAACTGCTCGGATCCGCGGAGTGGCGGTGTGCCTCGACGGCGCCCGGCGCCGTGGCCGCACCAGGCGACCTCCCCGGTGCCCTGGGGGACTGGCTGCCGGCGTCGGTGCCGGGGACGGCGGCCGGCGCCCTGCGTTCCGACGGGGTGTCCGATCCCCTGCTCGAACTGCTGGACGGGCGCGACTGGTGGTTCGTCGGACGGTTCGCCGGCCCCGGCGGTCCGGGTGCACCGTCCACGCCTGACGGCGGGGGTTGGATCCTCGAACTGGACGGCCTGGCCACCCTGGCTGACGTCTGGCTGAACGGTCGGCACCTCCTCCGGTCGGAGTCGATGTTCACCTCGTGGAGGGTCCCGGTGGCCGGGATCGGCACCGGAAACGAGCTGTGCATCCGGTTCGCCGCGCTGACGCCGGTGCTCGAGCAACGGCGCCCACGACCCCGCTGGAGACCGCAGGGGATCAGCAGTCAGAACCTGCGGTGGATCCGGACCAGCCTGCTCGGGCGCCAGGCCGGGTGGGCCTCGATCCCGGCCCCGGTCGGCCCCTGGCGACCGCTGCGACTCCGGCCGGCCGAGCCGGTGGAAGTGGTGTCCCGGCGGGTGAGGGCATCGTGCCCGCCTGCGGCGGACGGTCGGGATGGACCGGCGAGCGGCACCGTCGACGTCGACCTTGTCGTGTCCGGTGTCGCGGTGCCCGCCGACGGCCCACCCCCGGTGGCCGTCCTCGAGGTGGCCGGGGCCGACCAGGCACTCGACGCCCTCCCCGCCGACTCCGGCTGGCGGCTCCGCGGCACCGTGACCGTGGACGGCGCCGACCGGTGGTGGCCGCACACCCACGGCGCCCAGCCGCTGTACCCGGTACGTGTCGTGGTCGCCGGTGTCGCCCTCGAGCTGGGCGAGGTGGGGTTCCGCACCGTCGACGTCGACCGCTCGGACGACGGCTTCACCCTCGTGGTCAACGGCGTCCCCGTCTTCGCCCGGGGAGCGGGCTGGTACCCGATCGACCCGGTGAGCCTCCAGGCCGGACCGGACGAGCCGGAGGCAAGTGTCCAGATCGCCCGAGCGGCAGGCATGAACATGCTGCGGGTCACCGGTGGCACCGTGTACGAGGACGACGCGTTCTTCCGAGCCTGCGACCGCGCCGGCATCCTCGTCTGGCAGGACGTGATGCTCGCGCAGCTCGATCCTCCGGACGAAGACGGATACCTGGCGGCCATGGTCACCGAGGTGAGCGATCTCCTGGACCGGACGGTGTCCCACCCGAGCCTGGCCGTTCTGTGCGGGGGCGAGCAGATCGAGGAACAGGCCGCGATGTCCGGGCTCACCCGGGACCGCTGGGGTATACCCCTGCTCGACCAGGTCCTGCCGGACCTGGTGGCGGGCTCGGCTCCCGGCCTCGTCTTCGTGTCGTCGTCCCCCAGCGGGGGCGCGCTCCCGTTCCACGCCGATGCCGGCGTGTCGCACTACGTGGGTGTGGGTGTCCACCGGTATCCACTCGAGGACCTGCGCCGTGCCGCCCCCCGCTTCGTGAGCGAGACCCTGGCCTTCGCCTTCCCTCCCGAGGCCGCATCGGTGGAGGAGGTGTTCGGGAGTGAACTCGTCACATACGGGTATGCCCGTTGGAAGCGCGGCGTGCACCGGGACCAGGGCTCGTTGTTCGATCTCGAGGACGTCCGCGACGACTATGCCGCCTCGCTCTTCGGCGTCAACATGGGCGAGCTGTGGCGTACCGACCACGAGCGTGCGCTCGACCTCGGTCGGGCGGCCATGGCCGTGGTGGTGGGCGCGGCGGTGTCGGAGTGGCGCCGTGACGGTTCGCCGTGCGCCGGTGTGTTGGCCCTCGCCCTCCGCGACCTGCGGGCGGGCCCCGGTTGGGGGCTCGTGGACTCGTCGGGGCGGCCGAAGTCGGCATGGTACGCCTTCGCACAGTCCTCCGGCCCGGTGGCGGTCCTGGCCACCGACGAAGGGGTCAACGGACTGGCACTCCACCTGGTCAACGACACGGCAGCGGACCTCGCCGGCACCCTCGAGGTGACACTCCACACCTCGGTGCACTCGGTGGAGAAGGTGTCGCATCCGGTGTTCGTTCCAGCCAGGAAGGGGATCGAGGTGCGGGCCGACGCGCTGTTCGACGGATCCCGGGACCTCACCTTCGCCTACCGGTTCGGCCCCCGGACCTACGATTTGGTGACTGCCGACCTGGTGGACGCATCGGGACGGCGCCTGTCCCGGGCCGACTACCTGTCCGGTGGCCCGGCCCGCGGCCTCGATCCCGACGTCGGGCTTCAGGCTGACCTGGAACGGGCCGATGGGAGGTCGTGGCTACTCCGCGTCTCCGCCCGCCGCTTCGCCCAGTTCGTCCAGGTGGACGTCCCGGGATACGTCGCCGACGACTCCTGGTTCCATCTCCCCCCCGGGGGCGAGCGGACGGTGGTGCTCCGCCCGTCGCCCGGGCCCGACAGCGAGCCCATGGGCCACGTCCGGGCCCTCAATTCGGGTCTGTGGGCAACCGTCGCGCCGTGAGGTCGACCGGTTCGTGGACGGGGCCGCCCGCCGCTGACACACCACGGCCGGAATTGCCTGTTGTGCAGGGACTTGCCCGCCCTCTACCATGGAGTTCCCACGGCGGGGACTGTTGCGTGAGGAGGTCGGTCGGGCCTCTGGTCGAGTTGCACCGGCTCAGGAAAGGGCAGGCCGGCTGGCATGGCTATTCGTGAGGATGAAGTAGGGCGGCTCCTCGAGCAGCGGCCCGACGCTGTGGTCGTGCCTGCCGGAGGCGGGATGGCGATCGACCTCGGCGACCATGCCGGGGCGGTGGCCAAGGTCCGCCGCCATGTGCTGCGCCGCCTGCTCCTGGCCGACATCGTCGGGCTGATGACCGCCGCCATGCTGGGTCCACTGCTGGTCTCGGCGGTGTCGAGCAATCCGGGTTCCTCAGCCGACCGCACCGGCACCGTGGTGCTCTTCGACCTGGCGGTGATCCCGCTCTTCCTCGGGGTCTTCGCCGTCTACGGCCTCTACCGGGGCTCCACCCGCCGGATCTCGCTGAGTGTCTTCACCGACCTGCGCAACATCCTCCACGGGCTCATGGTTGGTGGATTCCTCTACGCCATCATCGGCTACGCGGCCCACCGGGCCGACGCGTACCAGTCGATGTCCGTCGGCAAGATCGTCGCCATGTGCCTGGTGGCGGCCGTCACCGTGCCCTTGGCCCGGATCGTCTCGTTCGGGCTCATCGGCCGGGCCCCGGCCGGTTCGGTCCCGGTCATCGTCGTCGGGACCGGCAAGTTGGCACAGACGGTGGCGAGCCACCTGCGGGCCCATTCGAGCGTGAAGTTCGTGGGGTACGTGGACGACAGCCCGCTCGGCCGCAGCGATGTCCTCGGTGAGCTCGAGGACCTTCCCGAACTCTGTCGGCGGTACGACGTCGCGCGGGTCGTCGTGTGTTTCTCGCGGACCCACCCCGAGCGCACGACCGAGATGCTCAAGTCGCTGTCGGGCAAGGTCGGGGTCTCCATCGTCCCCCGGTACTACGAACTGATCACCAGCCGCTCCCACGTGGAGGACCTGTCCGGGCTGCCGATGATCGACATCGCCCCGGCGTCGCTGTCGATGGGCTCACGCTTCCTCAAGCGCACCTTCGACATCGTCGTGTCGTCGGTGATCCTGGTGCTGACGTCGCCGTTCTTCCTGGTGACCGCGGTACTGATCAAGTGCACCAGCCCCGGCCCCGTCTTCTTCCGGCAGGTTCGCACGGGCCTCCACGAGCAGCCGTTCTCCGTGCTGAAGTTCCGGACGATGTACGACGACGCCGAGCAGCGCAAGGCCGAGATCCAGCACCTGAACGAGGTGGACGGCCCGCTGTTCAAGGTGACCGAGGACCCCCGGGTGACCCGACCCGGCCGCTTCCTGCGCCGGACCAGCCTCGACGAGCTCCCCCAGCTCATCAACGTGTGGAAAGGCGACATGTCGCTGGTCGGCCCGCGCCCGTTCGTCGTGTCCGAGGCGGCCGAAATCGAGGGCTGGGCCCGCAAGCGGTTCGAGGCCCGTCCGGGGATGACCGGCCTGTGGCAGGTGTCCGGCCGCAACGAGCTGTCCCATCTCGAGTTGTGCCGGCTGGACTACCTCTACGTCGCGTCCTGGTCGTTCTGGTGGGACATGCAGATCCTCTGGCAGACGCCGGCCACCATCTTCAAGGGCCGCGGCGCCTCCTGATCCCCGCCGGGTGAGGACACCGCGACCGGCGCCGATCAGCGTCCCGGCCGCACGTCGTCGACGACCGCTCGGACGCTGTCCAGGAATCGCCCGGGAGAGAACCGGGCCGCATGGCCCGTCAGCACCGGTCGCGACCAGTCGCCGCGTACGAGCCGGTCGACGGCGGCCGCGATCTGCGCCGGGTCCGGCTGGTCGAAGAAGCAACCGGTCTCGCCCTCCACGATGGTGTCCAGGAACCCGCCCCATCGGAGCGCGGCGGTCGGTGCGCCGAAGGTCGCCGCCTCCACCGGCGTCAGGCCGAAGTCCTCGTAGGACGCAGCCACCAGGCCACCACAGGCCCCGTACAGCCAGTGCAGCTCGTCGTCGTCCACCCGCCCGAGGATGGTGACATTGGCCGGCGCCGTGGCGGCCAGCTCGTCGGCCAGGGGGCCGGTG
>Ga0182013_10005639_pt1 | contig 14483 bp, 14 predicted proteins | sample 612S2MmetaG_FD_120487 | JGI IMG/M metagenome (GOLD analysis project Ga0182013, IMG submission 120487) | Permafrost microbial communities from Stordalen Mire, Sweden - 612S2M metaG | ecosystem: Environmental > Terrestrial > Soil > Wetlands > Permafrost | place: Sweden: Stordalen | collected... | reverse complement strand
CGTAGTGGCTGGTGAAACCCAGAAATCCGGAGGAGCGGTGGGCTTCGGTGGTGCCGGTCTTGCCAGACACCGGCAGATCCCAGCCGGCGGCGCCGGCCGAACCCGCGGCCGTGCCCATGCCCACTGCGTCTTTGCTCATCGCGTTGGCCAGGGTGTTCGCCAGACCCTCGGGCACCACCTGATCGCAGGGCTCGGCGGGTACCGCGACTTCATTTCCCCTGCGGTCGAACACTTTGTCGATCGGGCTCGGCGGGCACCACACGCCGCCGGAGGCCAGAGTGGCTGCGACATTGGACAGCTCCAGCGCGTTCACTTCGATCGGGCCGAGGGTGAACGAGCCGAGGTTCTGTCGTTTGACGAAGTCAGCCAGGCTCTCGTTGCTGTCCGGGTTGTAGTCGCGGGCGGTCCCGGGTTCGGCGTAGGACCGCAGACCGAGTTTGACCGCCATGTCGACCGTGCGCGTCACCCCGATCTGCGAGATCAGCTTCGCGAACGCTGTGTTTGGTGAGGTGGCCAACGCGTCCGTCACATTCATCGACCCCCGGTAGTTACCGGCGTTGAGCACGCACCAGGTGTCTTTGGGGCACCCCTTCGCCCCGCCGCTACCCAGACCCTTGGCCTGGAACCGAGCCGGCGCTTCGAGTGTGGCGCTGATGCCCATACCCATATCCAGCGCGGCCGCGGTGGTGAAGATCTTGAAGATGGACCCCGCGCCGTCGCCAACCAGCGAGAACGGTTGTGGCCGCATGGTTTCGCCGGCGCTGAGGTCCAGGCCATACGTGCGGTTGCTGGCCATCGCCACCACATGGTGGGAATCCTTGCCCGGCAAGATCACACTCATCACGCTGGAGATGCCGGCCAGGGTCGGGCTCGCGAACCTGTCAATCGCCGTCTTGACCGGGATCTGGACGTCGGGATCCAGCGTGGTTTTGATCAGGTAGCCGCCCCTGGCCACCTGCTCCTTATTAATGCCTGCACGAGACAGGTACTCCTGGACGTAATCGCAGAAGAATGCGCGGTCGCCTGCTGCGATGCAGCCGCGGGGCACCTCATTGGGCTGCGGAAGAATCCCCAACGGTGTGGCCTTGGCGGCGCGCAGTGCGTCCTCCTCCTGAGGCAGGTTCTCGATCATCGTGTCCAGGACCAAGTTCCGCCGGGTCAACGCGCCATCGGGGTTGGTGTATGGGTTGAGCGTGCTGGTCGACTGCACCATGCCAGCAAGCAGGGCCGCCTGCTGCCAGTTCAGGTCGGCGGCGTTGATGCCGAAGTACGTCTGCGCCGCGTCCTGCACGCCGAACGAGTTGTTGCCGAACGAGACGAGGTTCAGGTAGCGAGTCAGGATCTCGGGTTTGGTGAAGGTCTTATCAAGAGTGAGTGCCATCCGGATCTCGCGCAGCTTGCGAGCCGGAGTGGTTTCGACGGCCGCGCGCTTTTCGGCGTCTGTCTGAGCGGTTACCAGCAGTTGGTAGTTCTTGATGTACTGCTGCTCGATGGTCGAACCGCCGCGAGTGCCGACGTCGCCGGACGCGTAGCCGGCCAGCCCGGTCAGGGTGCCTTTCCAGTCGACCCCATTGTGGTCGGCGAAGCGTTTGTCCTCGATCGAAACGATCGCCAGCTTCATGGTGTTGGCGATCTTGTCGGACGGCACCTCAAACCTGCGTTGTGAATACAGCCACGCGATGACATTGCCTTTGGCATCTTGCACCGTCGATACCGCGGGTACTTCGCCCTGCAGAAGCTGAGCCGATCCGTTAGCGACCACTTCAGAAGCACGATTGGAGACCAGGCCTAGCCCGCCTGCCAGGGGAAACATCAGAGCCGCGGCCACCACACTGGCCAACAGACAGCACCCAGCGAGCTTGAGCAGCGTGATGGTGGCGGGGGGACGTTCCGGCATGCATAACACCCTAGCTGCCCGTCGTCACCCCGAATCCGCCCCAAGTTCGGTTAAAACTTGAACCGCCGTCAACCACCGAACTTAAGCCTGCATTAAGCCAAGTTTCGCTCCTGCGCCACTGGTCAGCCCCCCTAAAGCGGGTGGAAATCTTAGGCTCGGACCTGCGCTTCTTAACGAGACGGCACGCGCGTGCCAAAAAAAGCGTTATGAGACTGTTGCGCAATTGGCCCTTGACCACCTAACTTGAACAGACGGTGCGATTCAGGTAACACCGATTTGCATAGTGTGGCGTAGATCGCAGCGCAGAGATCTGCACCTGAGGAGGGCGGTCGCGAACCGGTGGCCGGGAGGAAGGGAACAGCTCGTGTCAGGAATAGAACCTGCCGCGCGTAGAGCGCATCTATCGGCCGTGCCGACGACGCTGCCAAGCGTCGGCGAGGTTGAGGATCGGATTGCCTGGGTATCGAAGGCACTCTGCCGCACCACCGACCCGGATGAACTGTTTGTTCGGGGCGCCGCCCAGCGTCAAGCTGCAGTGATCTGCCGTCACTGCCCAGTAATGCAGGAGTGCGGGGCCGACGCGCTGGACAACAAGGTCGAGTTTGGCGTTTGGGGCGGTATGACCGAACGCCAGCGCAGGGCTTTGTTGAAGCAACACCCCGACGTCGTGTCGTGGGGCGATTTCTTCGACAAGCGCAGAGGCAGAGGAACCGGATAAGGCACCGGATAACCAGAAATCCCTAGAAGGCCCCTCCCCTCTAGTTACATTCTGGTTACAGCTCAGCCGTGATCTGATCGGCTAGCGTACGCAGGGCATCCAGGTCGGAGACATCGAACGGCAGCGACGGAACCCCGATGATCGGCACGCTGGGGTTGGCGCCGGTGAATCGGGAAAGCAGCCGAATTTCCCGCTTGGACGTTTGAGCGCGGTCGGCATGAATCTTCAACACCGCTGCGGCTAGCGTCGCGGCCTCCGAATCCGTTTCGCCCTCCAGCACTTCACTTGCGTCGGTCGCGCGCTCTCCCGGCAGGGGGCACAACATCGGGTGGGTCCGATTCAACAAAAGTCCCGCTAGCGGCATCCCTTCCTGCGACAACCGGTCGACGAAAAAGGACGCCTCGCGCAGTGCATCGGGTTCGGCCGCCGACACCACGACGAATTGCGTACCACGCCTCTTCAGCAACGCATAAGTGCGATCCGCCTTCTCGCGGAAACCACCGAAGGTAGCGTCCAGCGATTGCACGAAGGCCGCTGCGTCACCAAGCATTTGTGAACCGAGCACGGTAGACAGCGCCTTCATCGCCAAACCCATTGCGCCGGTGACTAATTTCCCGAAGCCACGGCCCGGTGCGAGCAGCAGCCGCCACAATCGGCTATCCATGAAGCTGCCCAGCCGTTGCGGCGCATCGAGGAAATCCAGCGCGTTGCGCGACGGCGGGGTGTCCACCACTACCAGGTCCCAGCGGTCCTCGGCCAGCAGTTGCCCCAGCTTCTCCATCGCCATGTACTCTTGCGTGCCTGCCAGTGATGTCGCCACGGTTTGGTAGAACTGGTTATCCAGAATCGCTTGTGCCCGACCGGTTCCCGAGTATTGAATCACCATCTCGTCGAAGGTGCGCCGCATGTCGAGCATCATCGCGTGCAGTTCGCCGGAGACTTCGGGCGCCAGTGGCACGCGCTGCGGAGTGTTGCCGAGGTCGTTGACCCCCAACGCTTGTGCCAGCCGTTTGGCTGGGTCGATCGTCAAAACAACAACGGTGCGGCCATATTCGGCCGCCCGCAACGCCATCGCAGCCGCGGTGGTGGTCTTTCCTACGCCACCGGCGCCGCAGCACACCAGGACCCGGTTGGCGGTGTCGGCCAGGATCGCCGCCATATCAAGTTTTTTTGGCTTAGCGCTCATCGAACTCCTTGCTGCGCAAGTGATTCAGACAGTTCGTACAAGCTACCGAGGTCAACACCGTCGGAGATCGCCGGTAGTTCCAGCCGCGGTACTTGTAACGCGTCGAGCTGCTGTGCGGTCTCGCTGCGCGCGGTGATTCGCGTCGCGTGCTCGATGGTCTCAGTCAGCAATCCCGCGAAATCGGCGTCGCTGAGCTCGATTCCGGCGAGCTTCAACCCGGCCCGCACCGAGTCCGCATCGACATCACCTTCGGCGGCCTTTGCCAGGTCGCCGGGCTCGAGGTAGGACGGGATGTTTCGATTCACGATCACGCTTCCGATGGGCAGGTCCATCTCAGCGAGCTCCTCGATGGCTTCCAGCGTTTCCTGCACCGGCAGCGCTTCCAGCAGCGTGACCAGGTGGATGGCGGTCTGATCGGAGTGCAGCAGCTTCACCACGCCATCGCTCTGCGAGTGCACCGGGCCGCCCTTGGCGAGATCGGACACCGCCTTGGTGACGTCCAGGAAACGCGCGATGCGGCCAGTGGGAGGTGCGTCGACGACAATGGCGTCATAGACCGGGTTCTTGCCCCCCTTGTTCAGGCGCACCACCGATTCTTTGATCTTGCCGGTGAGCAGCACGTCGCGCAGACCAGGCGCGATCGTCGTCGCAAACTCGATCGCGCCGATACGTCGCATCGCCCGGCCCGCGATGCCGAGGTTGTAGAACATGTCGAGGTACTCCAGGAATGCGGCCTCGATGTCGATCGCCAGTGCGTTGACCTGGCCGCCGCGCTCGGCGGTCGCGATCTTCAGTTCTTGGTAGGGCAGGGGCGGGACGTCGAAAAGCTGCGCAATCCCTTGGCGCCCCTCAACTTCCACTAGGAGGACCTTGCGGCCGCCCGCTGCGAGGGTCAATGCCAGGGCCGCCGCGATCGTCGATTTACCGGTACCGCCTTTGCCGGTCACAAAATGCAAGCGGGCCTTCGACAAGCGCGCTGGCCAGCCGACGGGATTACCGCCGCTAGATGTGGTTGCCACCATCGCATGCTAGCCCGATCACCCAGGGCCCCCCGCAAACCGGGTCGGACGCCGGGCTGGCCAGAGGTGTTCACAACCTACCGATAAGCTCGCGTCATGAGCCAACCGACCGCGTGGGAGTACGCCACGGTTCCGCTGTTGACGCACGCCACCAAACAGATCCTCGATCAATGGGGTGCCGATGGTTGGGAGTTGGTGGCGGTGCTGCCCGGGCCTACTGGTGAACAGCACGTGGCGTACTTGAAGCGCCCAGCGTAAGGATTGGCATTTATGACCGCATCGGTTCGGCTCGGAGAGCTCGGAGTAGTACTTCCGCCGGTGGCGGCGCCACTTGCCTCTTATGTTCCAGCGGTGCGTACCGGCAACCTGGTTTACACCTCCGGCCAGCTCCCGCTGGAAGCCGGAAAGCTTGCGCGCACCGGCAAAGTCGGCGACGAGGTCAGCCCCGAGGAGGGCAAGGCGATGGCGCGGATCTGCGCACTCAACGCCCTGGCTGCGGTGAATGCCCTGGTAGGTGTCGACGCGGTCAAACAAGTTGTCAAGGTCGTCGGGTTCGTCGCCTCCGCCCCGGGTTTCAACGGGCAGCCAGGCGTCATCAACGGGGCCTCCGAGCTGCTCGCTGAGGTGTTCGGAGATAAAGGCGTGCACGCGCGTTCGGCCGTCGGGGTATCCGAACTGCCACTGGACGCGCCGGTGGAAGTCGAGATGATCGTAGAGGTCAGCTAGCTGCCGTGACCGAGGCTACTGAGTCGCTGACCCATCCCGCATACGGCCGGCTGCGGGCGGTCACCGACACTGCGTCGGTGCTGTTGGCCGACAACCCCGGTTTACTGACGCTGGAGGGCACCAACACGTGGGTGTTGCGCGGCCAGGGCAGCGACGAGCTGGTGATCGTCGACCCGGGTCCTGATGACGATCAGCACATCCCGCGGATTGCCTCGCTGGGCCGCATCGCATTGGTTCTGATCAGCCACCGGCATGCCGACCACACCGATGGCATCGACAAGCTGGTCGAGCTGACCGGGGCGACGGTGCGGTCGGCGGGCAGCGGATTTTGTCGCGGCCTCGGAGGTGAGCTGGTCGATGGCGAGGTGGTTGACGCGGCCGGCCTGAAGATCAAAGTTATGGCGACCCCCGGCCACACCGCGGACTCGCTGTCGTTCGTCCTCGAAGACGCGGTGCTGACCGCCGATACCGTGCTGGGCCGCGGCACCACGGTCATCGACAACGAAGACGGCAGCCTTGCCGACTACCTGGAATCGCTGCGGCGGCTGCGCGGCCTGGGCCGACGGACGGTCTTACCCGGACACGGCCCGAACTTGGCCGACCTGGAAGCCGTCGCGGACGGATATTTAGTGCACCGGCACGAACGTCTGGAGCAGGTGCGCACTGCGTTGCGGGAACTCGGCGGCGACGCCACCGCCCGACAGATCGTCGAACATGTCTACGTTGACGTCGACGAGAAGCTCTGGGATGCGGCCGAGTGGTCTGTCCAGGCCCAGGTCGTCTATCTGCGCAGCTGAAGGGCGGCGCCGCGAGCGTGCGCAGTTGTACGCGGTTTGCGGCGTGTCGCCGCGCAGACACGCACGCTCGCGAATACCGCGCGCTTACCTCGCTCGGCGGGCCAGTCTCTCGGAGTCGGAGATCAGCACGCTCTTGCCCTCTAAGCGAATCCACCCGCGGTGGGCGAAGTCCGCCAGCGCCTTGTTCACGGTCTCCCGGGAAGCGCCCACCAGCTGGGCGATCTCCTCCTGAGTCAGGTCGTGGGTGACCCGCATAGCGCCGCCCTCCTGAGTGCCGAAACGCTGGGCTAGCTGCAGCAACTGCTTGGCCACCCGACCGGGCACATCGGTGAAGATGAGGTCGGCGAGATTGTTGTTGGTTCGGCGTAGCCGTCGAGCCAGCACTCGAAGGAGCTGTTCGGCGATTTCCGGACGATCGGCGATCCATGCCCGCAACGCGTCACGGTCCATCGACACCGCCCGCACCTCGGTGATCGTGGTCGCGCTCGAAGTCCGTGGTCCCGGGTCGAAGATCGACAACTCGCCGAACATGTCCGAAGGGCCCATGATGGTCAGCAGATTCTCCCGGCCATCCGGCGAGCGGCGACCAATCTTGACCTTGCCGGAGACGATTATGTACAGCCGATCGCCCGGCTCCCCTTCGGCGAAAACCGTGTGTCCACGGGGGAAATCGACGGGTTGCAGCTGCTTGGTCAGTGCGGCGACTGCGCCGGGCTCAACCCCTTGGAAGATTCCTGCCCTTGCCAGGATCTCGTCCACGTTGCTTCTTCAACTTTCCAACGAAGTGATATGGGCAGGCCAACCCGTTGCTCGGGTTCCGAAACTATCCGAGACTGAAGGTAGGCCAAAGTGTCCAACGTGCCACGCTACACAGGATTGACACGCCAAGACACGTCTAGTCGCCTTAAATTGTGGATTGTCGCGCGAATGCGTGTGTATATCGCGTGGGCAAACGCGCTTCGTAGACGTTGGCGAAGTCCCTGGCAAGAACTGTCTCGGGGCGATGCCTCCCGGCGGGCGGCACCAGCGACGGGGGATCGGCGACTTGCAGGGCCTGGCGTCGATGCAGGTATTCAAGCGCCTCCGGCATGCCCTCCCGGGCCAGTGTGCGCATATCCAAGGCTTCTGCTTGCTCGAGGAACGCGGCCACATCGGTCGCTTTGACCGACTCGTGGGCAAGCTCCTTCTCAAGGCGCCCAAGACCAAGCGCCGCGAGCATTAGCAGCCCCGGTACGCACGCGACCAGCAACCATGACACAAGGAGAGTAAACATGGTCAAGGTCTCAGCGAGATCACGAAATCAGTACTCTGTCGTAGGTGAAAGTGGCAAAGCCGTCCGGGCGTTCCAAGTCAACGCCAGCCGTGGAAACCCGAGTCGGTTTGGTGCGGCGGGCACGACGGATGAATCGGACCCTGGCGCAGGCGTTTCCAGAAGCGCATTGCGAGCTCGATTTCACCTCGCCGCTGGAATTGACGGTTGCCACCATTCTCTCGGCGCAGAGCACCGACAAACGGGTGAATTTGACGACGCCGGCCGTCTTCACTCGATACCCGACGGCAGTGGCGTACGCGCAAGCCGATCGCGCCGAACTCGAGGAACTCATCCATCCCACTGGTTTCTTCCGTAACAAGGCGTCGTCGCTGATCGGCCTCGGACAGGCCTTGATCGAGCGCTTCAACGGCGAGGTGCCAGCCACGATGGCCGAGCTGGTGACGCTGCCCGGGGTGGGGCGCAAGACCGCCAACGTGATTCTGGGGAACGCGTTCGGTGTCCCCGGGATCACCGTCGACACGCATTTCGGGCGATTGGTCCGCAGGTGGCGTTGGACCGCTGAAGAGGACCCGGTCAAGGTGGAGCATGCGGTCGGCGAACTGATCGAACGCCGCGAATGGACCATGCTGAGCCACCGGGTGATCTTCCACGGCCGCAGGGTCTGCCACGCCCGCAAACCGGCCTGCGGTGTCTGCCTCCTCGCCAAAGACTGCCCCTCCTTCGGCCTGGGCCCCACCGAACCGCTGCTCGCGGCGGCACTTGTCCAGGGGCCGGAAGCCGAGCACCTGCTGGCCCTGGCCGGGCAGTAAGCAACGTTGACCGGGAAAGCCCGCTGGACCATCGCGATCCTGGCAGTGGTGGCGGCGTTGACGGCAGCGCTGGTTGCGCAGCTGCGCGACAACTCCACCACGACCGCGACAACCCAGACAACAGCCGGCCGTGAACATCGGGACGCCGATACGCCGGCTGCGCTGGCCGGGCCTCGGGAGCGCGCGAAGCTGCCGCCCTGCCCCGCGGCCGGCGGCGGTGTTGCGGGGCCCGGCCCCGCCGCACTGCGCGGTGTGACGGTGGAATGCGCCGCTGACGGCTCTGCCGTTGATGTCGCCCCCGCGTTGGCCGGACGCAGGGTGGTCCTCAACTTGTGGGCGTATTGGTGCGCGCCATGCACGGCGGAACTTCCCGCGATGGCCGAGTACCAACGACGAGTCGGGTCCGACGTGTTGGTGGTGACGGTGCATCAGGACGAGAACGAGATGGCCGCGTTGCTTCGGTTGGCGGAACTCGGTGTTCGGCTGCCGACGTTGCAGGACGGTCGGCGGTTGATCCCGGCCGCGCTGCGGGTCGCGAACGCGGTGCCCGCGACGGTGGTGCTGCGGCCGGACGGTAGCGTTGCGCAGACACTGCTGCGCGATTTCGCCAGTGCCGATGAGATCGCCGCTGCGGTCGGAAACGACGCGGGATGAGCCGGGCAAGTAACGAGGGAGGCGCGGTGAGTGCTGGGGGTACCGCCCGCTCGCGGGGGACTCTGCACCTGGCGCCCGACGTCTGCCCGTCTTGGCTGCGCCCGCTGGTTGAGAATGTCGACCAGATACCTGACGCATACCGGCGCCGGCTGCCGCCCGACGTGCTGGCAATCGTGACCAAGGCCAAAGCCGACGCATCGCTGAATCACGACGAGCGCGAGGCCGCTGTGCTGGTGTTGTTCTCGGGCCCGGAGTCCGGCCCGATCGACGGCAGTGTCCCCGACGACGCCGACCTGTTGCTGACCGTGCGGGCCTCGACACTGCGTCACCACGCGGGCCAGGCTGCGTTCCCCGGCGGCGCAGCCGATCCCACCGACGACGGTCCGGTCGCCACCGCCTTGCGCGAGGCCTACGAAGAAACCGGGATCGACCTCAGCAGACTCCATCCCCTGGCCACGTTGGAGCGTGCGTTCATTGCGCCGTCGCAGTTCAACGTCGTCCCGGTGCTGGCCTATTCGCCGGATCCCGGTCCGGTTACCGTCGTCAACGAGACCGAAACCGCGGTTGTGTCCCGGGTTCCGTTGTGCGCCTTCATCAATCCGGCCAACCGGCTGATGGTCTATCGCGGCGACCTCGGCAACCGTTGGGCCGGTCCGGCGTTCTTGTTGAACCAGATGCTGGTTTGGGGATTCACCGGCCAGGTGATTTCCGCGGTGCTCGACGTCGCCGGGTGGGCAAAGCCGTGGGACACCAACGACATCCGTGAGCTGGACGACATGATGGTGCTGGTTGGCCACCAGGGTGACGCGCGATGAACTCGATGAACCCTTCACAGTGGCTGGATGTCGCCGTCCTTGCCGTCGCCTTCATCGCGGCCATCTCGGGCTGGCGTTCGGGCGCGTTGGGTTCGCTGCTGTCGTTCGTCGGCGTGCTGCTCGGAGCGATAGCCGGCGTGTTGCTGGCACCGCACATCGTCAGCCACATCGCCGCTCCGCGCGCCAAACTTTTCACTGCGCTTTTCCTGATACTCGCGCTCGTCGTTGTCGGTGAGGTCGCCGGTGTGGTGCTGGGACGGGCGGTTCGCGGCGCGATCCGCAGCCGCACGATCCGAAACGTCGACTCACTCATCGGCGTGGCGGTCCAGCTTGTCGTCGTGCTGACCGCCGCCTGGTTGTTGGCCACCCCGTTGACGCAGTCGAAGGATCAGCCTGAACTTGCTTCTGCGGTCAAGGGTTCACGGGTGCTCGCTCAGGTCAACGAGGTCGCGCCGCCCTGGCTGAAGACGGTGCCCAAGCGGCTGTCGGCGCTGTTGAACACCTCGGGACTGCCCGCGGTGTTGGAGCCGTTCAGCCGCACCCCGGTGATTCCGGTCGCCTCACCAGACCCCGCGCTGGCCAACAATCCGGTGGTGACTTCCGCTGCGCCGAGCGTCGTCAAGGTGCGCAGCGAGGCGCGTAGCTGCCAGAAAGTGTTGGAGGGCAGCGGATTCGTGATAGCTCCTGACCGGGTTATGACCAACGCGCACGTGGTGGCCGGGTCCAACAGTGTGCAGGTCTTCGCCAGTGGCAATCCCCTCGACGCGACCGTGGTCTCGTACGATCCTTCTGTCGACATCGCCATCATCGCCGTCCCGAACCTGCCGCCACCGCCGCTGGCCTTCGCCGACGCCGATGCGAAATCCGGGGCCAGCGTGGTGGTGATGGGCTACCCCGGCGGCGGAAATTTCACCGCCACCCCGGCCAGGATTCGTGAGGCGATCAAGCTGAGCGGCCCCGATATCTACCGGGACCCGACACCTGTTACCCGCGACGTGTACACGATCAGAGCCGATGTGGAGCAAGGTAATTCAGGTGGACCGTTGATCGACCTGAGTGGTCATGTGTTGGGCGTGGTGTTCGGTGCCGCCGTCGACGACGCCGACACCGGCTTTGTGCTGACGGCCGGCGAGGTGGCCGGCCAGCTTTCCAAGATCGGCAACAGCCAGCCGGTGCCCACCGGGACTTGCGTCAGCTGACCCGGGGCCCGTGCACCTGTTCGAGGAACCTGGTCAGGTGCCTGTTGACTTCCTCCGGTGCTTCTTCGTGGCTGAAATGTCCTGCGCCGGGGATGGATAGGTAGCGCCCGTGCGGCGCGTAGCGCTGCGTGCGGTCCACCGGATCGGCCAGCACATAGGGGTCGGCATCGCCGCGTAGGTGCAGCAGAGGCATACCGAGCTGTTGGGAAATCGATCTCATGAATCGCCGGCCTTCGTCGCGCACCTGGCTGCGAACCGCCCAGCGCTGGTATTCCAATGCGCAATGCGCCGCCGATGGAATCTGGATCGCCATCCGCAGATAACTGATGGTCGCAGAGAAGTCTTCGGAGGCAAGCCATTTAGCCGAACTGCGGGTACGGACAAGGCGCTCGACCTCAGCCGCGCTGTCTCGGGTCAGCAGGCGTTCCGGCCAGATCGGCACCTGATAGCGCAGCAACGTCGGCAGCAGTGCGTAGCCCTGATCGCGCCGCGTCAGAGTGGATCGGCGCAACGCGGCCGGGTGCGGTGAGCTGATCAGCGCGATGGCGCGCACCAGGCGTGAGTGCAGGAGCGCGGTGCTCCAGCAGACCAGCCCGCCCTCCGCATGGCCGATCAAGGTGGCCGACGAGTGCCCCAGCGCACGGATGAGCCCGGCCGTGTCGCCGGCGAGCGTCCAGCCGTCGTAGCCACGGGGCGGCTTGTCGCTGCCGCCGTAGCCGCGTAGGTCGACCGCAACCACTCGCGCACCGGTCAATCCGCGCAGCTGATGACGCCAGGACCACCAGAACGATCCGAAGCCGTGCAGCAGGATCACCAGTGGCCGCGCCGTGGCCGGTGTGGTCACGTCTGTGCCGCCCGGGTGGCTAACGGGTAGAGCCTCGACGACGTGGAACCGGATGCCGTTGGCATGGACATCCAAATGGCGCCAAGGCCCGTCGATTCGGGTTAGCGCGGGATCTGGCGCTGCCACCTACCAACCTGAGGGATCGGTGGGTGTGGTGTCGGGCTTGGTTTCGGGGTTGGTGATCGCGCGCGCCCCCGCTTTGTCATGGCCAGGGGTCAGCGCTGTGCGCGTCTCCTTGACCGATTCGATCGTCTGGCGCGGTCCCCTGATGCGCCGAACCTTCAGGAAACCGAATACGGCCAGCGCGGCCCCTACCAGCAGCATGATCGCGAACACGATCAGATACGCCGCCCATTGTGGCAGCCAGTTTCCGAGCAGCTCGGCGAGGAAGAAGAAGAAAAAGAAGGTGGAGTAGAACAGCACCACCAACGCGGCGATGAAGAAAACGCTGCCGGTCAGGCCCTTCTTGACGTCCCTGGTGATCTCGGAACGGGCCAGTTCGACCTCTGCGCGCACCAGCGTGGACACCTGAGTTGTCGCGTCTTTGATCAGATCACCGATCGAGGGCTCAGCAGGCCCGGCATGGGGGTCGGCCAAAGGAATCGTGGTCAGCGTGCTGGGCACACCGTTCTTGCGATCGACTTTGCTCACAGACGGTCCTCTCGGTTGTCGTCGCGGTTCATGTTGCCATGCGCTGCGATGTCAGGCCGACGGAGCTGGCGCACGGATCATTTAAACTGGCGCACCTGTGCCCTGACGTCCGACCAGCTCGACGGGAGTTCCGCTTTGGAGACGGCGCATCGATGCTTTGCGGGGGCGTTGATGGCCGTGCTGTTGGCCTCACTTGTGGCCTGGGTGGGTTTGCCCGCCAAGACCGCGGCTGCCGACGACAGGGTCCCGATGGGCGGCGGTGCGGGCATCGTGATCAACGGGGACACGTTGTGCACCCTGACGACCATCGGGGGAGATTCCGCCGGCGAGTTGATCGGCTTCACGTCCGCGCATTGTGGTGGCCCAGGCGCGCAGGTCGCCGCCGAGGCTGCCACGAACAGGGGCGTGCTCGGCGTGATGGTCGGGGGCAACGACAACCTCGACTATGCGGTGATCAAGTTCGACCTGGCCAAGGTGATACCGGTGGCCAGCTACAACGGCTTTGTGATCGCCGGCGTCGCCCCGGATCCGACGTTCGGTGCGGTCGCGTGCAAGCAAGGCCGCACCACCGGCAACTCCTGCGGCGTCACCTGGGGGCCGGGCCAGACGCCGGGCACCATTGTCATGCAGGTGTGCGGGCGACCGGGTGACTCCGGAGCGCCGGTGACCGTGAACAATCTGCTGGTAGGCATGATTCACGGTGCCTTCAGCGACGCCCTCCCGGACTGCGTCGTCAAGTACATCCCGCTGCATACTCCGGCGGTGGTGATGTCGTTCAGCTCGATCCTGGCCGACATCAACGCGAAGAACCGGCCGGGCGCGGGCTTCGTCCCCATCCCGGCCTGAGCCTGGGTTACTTTGCGGCCTGGATCGCGTCGAACACGCCGGGATCCAGCAGCGTCGACGTGTCACCCAACTCGCGGTGTTCGGCGACGTCGCGCAATAGCCTGCGCATAATTTTGCCGCTGCGGGTCTTGGGCAGCTCCGGCACCACATGGACCTCGCGCGGCTTCGCGATGGGCGAGATCTCGCGGGCCACCTCGCCACGCAGCTCGTCGACGGTCCTGTCGTGCGCGGTGTAGTTGGCGCGTAAGACGACGAACGCGCAAATGGCCTGACCGGTGGTGTCGTCGGTGACTCCGACCACCGCCGCCTCGGCGACGGCGGCGTGACCGACGAGCGCCGACTCCACTTCGGCGGTGGAGATCCGGTGTCCGGACACGTTCATCACATCGTCGATGCGGCCCAGCAGCCAGATCGCCCCGTCGGGATCGAAGCGGGCGCCGTCCCCGGCGAAATAGAAGCCCTGCTCGGCGAATTTGGACCAGTAGGTCTTTCGGTATCGCTCAGGGTCGCCCCAGATGCCGCGCAGCATCGACGGCCAGGGCTGGTCCAGAACCAGGTATCCGGAGACGTTCTTGGCATTGTCGGGGTCCGGCTGCAGCGGATTGCCGTGGTCGTCGACGATCTTGGCCGAGATCCCCGGCAGCGGTGTCATCGCCGAGCCGGGTTTGGCCGCAGCGACTCCCGGCAGTGGCGAGATCATCGCCGAACCGGTCTCGGTCTGCCACCAGGTATCCACGACCGGGACACTTCCTGCGCCGATGACCTCGCGATACCAGCGCCAGGCCTCGGGGTTGATCGTTTCGCCGACCGACCCAATTAGCCGCAGGCTGGACAGCTCGTGCGCGTCGGGGATCTCGCGGCCCCACTTCATGAACGTCCGGATCAGCGTGGGAGCAGTATAGTAGATTGTTACACCGTACTTTTCAATGATCTGAAAATGCCGGTTCCGGTCTGGGGTATCGGGTGTGCCCTCGTAGAGAACCTCGGTGATGCCATTGGACAACGGACCGTATACGCCGTAGGTGTGTCCGGTGACCCAGCCGATGTCG
>Ga0182013_10005637_pt1 | contig 14488 bp, 8 predicted proteins | sample 612S2MmetaG_FD_120487 | JGI IMG/M metagenome (GOLD analysis project Ga0182013, IMG submission 120487) | Permafrost microbial communities from Stordalen Mire, Sweden - 612S2M metaG | ecosystem: Environmental > Terrestrial > Soil > Wetlands > Permafrost | place: Sweden: Stordalen | collected... | reverse complement strand
GGTATCGGCCCTGTGGATCGCCTGTTTCGCGCTCACGTTTACCTTCCCGTCTTTGAACGCCGCACTCGGTCCCGCAGGAACCTTCTGGCTGTACGCGGGCATCTGCGTGATGGGATTCCTCTTCGTATGGCGGCGCGTGCCGGAGACCAAGGGAAAAACACTCGAACAGATCGAGCGCGGATACGCACGCTAAGGTGCTGCGCCGGAAATCCTGACAAGTATTCGTGGGGCAGACTTTCAGTCTGCGGAGGGCTTGAGCCCTCCCTCCTGCGCACGATTTGCCGGCTTGTCGAAGCAGCCACGACAGCTTGGTCGTGAGATCGATAAACAGCGACAGTGGACCTCACGGCCAGGCAGCGAGGAAGGGCAGCGGTTAACTATTCGAGCTGGTGACACCGGCGCTCGATAGTGTGTTCATGATGATGGCCAGCGGGTTCTGCGCGCTGCTCTGGCTGCTCCCATCGGCCTGGAAAGCGGCGAGGATCTTTGCCATCAAGCTGTCGCTGGTCGAACTGGTGCTGCTCGAACCAGTTGTGCTCGAACTGCCGCTGCTCGAGTTGCTACTCGAACCGGAGTCGGAGCCACTGCCGGAAGGCGGAGGAGGAGGCGGCCCATTCGTTCCACCGAGAGATTGCGCCAGATCCTGAATGTTGGGAAGGTTCCCGGAGGTGCTGGCGGTATTGAAGTCCGAGGCAAGCTTCGTCAGTTGGCTGGCCTCACTGGTATTGCCATCCGCCGTCGCTGACGACGCGGCTTTGGTGAGGTTGGTCGAGATTTGCGACATCACGGATTTGTACTCCGTGGGGTCGGACTTTTGGAGATTCTGGAGCGTGCTCAGCAATTGGGCCAATGGCGAAAGCTGGCTCTGGTCCGATGTCGCGGAAGACAGGCTGCTGGTCGATGAGCTGCTGGTGGATGAGTTGGAGTTGCTTTTGGTCGAACTCGTTCCTTCGAGAGCAGCCATTAGGGTTTGCAGATAGCTTGAAGAGGTACTACTGATCGTGTTCATACTCAACACATCGGCATCTGGGCGGCCAGATTGTGTTAAGCCACGTAAAACTTTCGGAGGACGTTTCCCCCTGCGAGGTGTATCGTTTCATTGCGGAATTGAGCTAATCCGCTCCACCGGCGGCGGCCGGAGGCAAAAATCAGGCCCCTAGTGCCGAGAGTTCGTTACAGGCCGCGGCGATTTTCTGACGCGTGCGTCATTTTATTGACGCTCGCGCCACCTGCACCGCATCGATTTATCTCACGGCGATCACCGCGTTCTGTACGTCCGGTTTGGTTACCTGATTCTGGCCGAGGGTCAGATCTCCACCGGAAATCGACACGGCGGTAACTCCGGCATGGGCACTCCTAAACTGCAGCGTCAGGAGAGATCCCGAACCGGCTACGCCGGAACCGTCCGGTCGGCGAGCGATGCGAATCTTGGCCCGGCCGACATCGTTTTGTATGTGCTTCTCGATGGTTGGTTTACTGCCGGCGCCCCACAGGACGCCCGCCGCGACGTCCTCCAGCTTGAGCACGTTGGGATCGAACTCTATCGTCAATTCCGCGGCAGCGGGGGCCGCCGCATCGTCCATCAGGAGGGGCAACTCGAAACTATCGCCGGCTTTCTTTTCCACTCGAACTTCGCTGAAACGGAGTTTCGTGAGACGGGTGGTTCCCTGCCCTGCCGTCTTGACTGCGCCTAACGAATCTTCCGGCGGTGCTGTCGCGGGGGGAACCAGTGTCGCGGAACCCGTTCGCGCGCCGGCCGGCGCTGCACTCGCGCTATCGGTGGAGCCTGAGCCGGCCGCCGGCTTGGCATTCGCGCTATCCGTGGAGCCTGAGCCGGCCGACGGCTTGGCGGTGCTGCCCGCATCGGCCGCTTCCGGCTCGACGATTCTGGGCCGGCGTTTTACCGAAACCTGCTGGGTGGGGCCGGTATCGATGCCCCGCATGTTCTCCGGAGTGATCTCCTGCCGCCGGACGACATGAGGCACCAGGGCGACCATGATCTCGTCGCGCTCGCGGTCGACGCTCTCCCCTTTGAAGAGGCGCCCCAGTATCGGGATCTCGGATAATCCGGGAGTGCCTGTCTTGGTCTTGGAGTCCTGCAGACTCAGCAATCCGCCCAACAAGCTGACCTCGCCTTCACGCAACCGGATGTCGTGCTCGATCTTGCGCTGGCCGATAATCGGCTCATCGATGCCCCCCAGGCTCTTGGTGCCGGTGACATTCGAAATATCCAGGCTCACGTGCAGCGAAATGTCGCCATTCTCGTGAACATGCGGCAGAATCTCCACATTCACGCCGACGTCCAGATAAGTGAATTGGGTATTCACAAGCGCATTTACACCCGTGCTCGTAACCGTTCCGAGACTCGACTGGGAACTTCCGGTCGCCGTGGGCTCCCTCTCACCGATCTTCATGGTGGCCTTTTGCCCGTCCACCGAGCGGATCTGCGGAGATTGCAGCACCTTTGTCCCGGTATCGCTGAGGGTCGCCTGAAACACGGCGCTGGGGAGCACTGTCGTGAAGTCGCCGGCATTGACCTTTCCGATATGCGAGAGCGGCATGGCCGTGCTGGTGCTCGAGCTGCTATCCGAGGTCGTCGAGGACGTGGTGGAAGTCGATGTGGTCGTAGTCGACGACGTGGCCGCCGCAATGGAGCTGCGTGGCGAAAAGGTCGCCGCCAGATTGATGCCTGTGGAGGCGAGCGCGGTCGTCAAGTTCCGCACGTATGTCGAGCTGGCTTCTATTACGAAGATATCGACGACCACTTCCGCTCTCGCCCTGTCGAGATCGCTAATCAGTTTCTCCGCCACCGCGATTTTGTCCCCGCTGCACTTCAACACCATCGCGCTTTGGGTCTCCATCGGGAAGATACGCTGGCAATCCGTGACCGTTCGAACCATGGTAGTCAGCGCTGTGAGTTCGGCATTCGACGTGGTGTTCGCCAGATAGAAGATCCGCACTACCTCGTCTTCGAAGTCCTTCCTCTTATTGACATTGTCCATGGTGATGAAAATCGTATTGCTGGAGAGCGGCTTCCAGTACGACTTTGTCACCACGGCGAGATAGTCCAGTGCTTCCTGTACCGTGGAGTCGTTGAGGGTCAGGCTCAATCGGTCTTTCGGACCGGACGCCACATACTCAGGGTCGTACACCACGTTCAAGCCGGCTACCATGGCCAGTGTATCGAAGAGCAGCTTGGGAGTCTGATTAGATATCTTGAAGTCGTGAATCGTGGGCTTGAGAGGCCTCAGTTCAGGCATGGGAAGCAGTCGCTCGATCCGGTCCGCCATCTCTTTTTTCGCCTCGTCGAGCGGGGTCATGCCGCGCACATCGGGCTTGGAATCCGCGCCCGTCTGCTCTACCCTTTTGCGCTCCCGCTCGATCATGGCGATGGTGAGAGTCAACTCCTGCTCGGCGACGGTGGAACTCGGACTCAGCGCGAACGCCATTTGAAGTTCGACGAGAGCGTCTCCCAGTTGTCCTTGTTGCCGCAGCTTGACTCCTTTCCCGAGGTGCATCGCCGACGCCTCGAAGCGCGCCTTTTGAACCGCCATCTGGTAAGCCGCCTCGCTGGGATCCTCCGACAAAGCCTGCTCATATGCCTTCACGGCGGCGTCCCATTCCTGCTTTGCCTCGTGAGCCCGGCCTTCGAGTAAGAGGCGATCTCCTTTGCGTGTTTTGCCTTCCAGTGGACTTGTATAGAATATGAGGGCGGCCGATAGCACGGTCGCCATGAAGCGGTTCAAATAGGCCATTTTTTGTTCTGTCAGAGACTATGAACTCCGATCGCGTGGACGGTGACCGCCGCAGCGGTTTCCGGCGATCAAGACACCGCGATCCGAAGAGAAATACCGGCTAACTCTCTACTAACTGCTCAATCGTCTTCTGACTAAGTGACGCGGGAAGGGCCAAGTGTGATGAGGCGAACTTCGTTAAGTATTGTTAAAGGCCCTGTTGTTCGTGTGGCAGCCAATCCTGGCTGCAGGCGGGCTTTCAGCCCGCCCCCCGGGGCTTTGGCCATTCTCGACGTTTCGGTCGACGGCGACGTGGCGGGCTTCGGCCAGGCTTCAGCGAGGGCGGTCCAGTGCGGGAAGGTCTCTAGCGCCAGTAACCGCTGGACCGGGAAGCAAACCGGCGGGCAGCTCAGAATCAATAGTTTGCCCGGTGGCTTCCAGCCTGCGGTTGCTGGAGAGCCTGCGGAGGGCTGCAGCCCGACTCTCTTCGGCTTCGCCTGCAGCCAGGAGCCGCTACTTGAAGCCCGAAAAATTCGCCGCGTATCGAAAGCGGCGGCCCAAAAGGCCGCCTGCAGGCAGGATTGCCACCCACACGTTCCTTTACGGTGAGAATCGGTATCCCACGCCACGTACCGTATGGATATGCTTGGGATGCTGCGGTGTGTCTTCCAACTTCTGACGCAGCCATGCCACGTGCACGTCGATCGTCCGGGAAGAGACCCCCGGCTGATATTGCCATACGCTTTCGAGCAGTTCTTCCCGCGAGATAATTTTGCCGCGATGGTCGATCAAGTAGCGCAGCAGTTCCAGTTCCTTCGTGGCCAGGTCGATGGCCGCTCCGTTCTTTTGCGCCCGCCCTTGGTCGAAATCGATCTCGATGCCATCGAAAGAATAGCGAGTGACGGGCGCGACATTTTCTTTCTTGATCCGGCGGAGCAGGGCTTCGATTCGTGCCAGCAGCTCGGCCGGCTCGAACGGTTTCGTCACATAATCGTCGGCGCCCAATTTCAGACCGACGACACGGTCGACCAGTTGCGTCTTGGCGGTCAGCATGAGAATGGCGACATCGTTTCCCTGCTGCCGCAGTTCGCGGCAGACCTCCAGCCCATTCTTGCCCGGCAACATCACGTCCAATATCAGAAGGTCGAACGGTTCGCTGCCAGCCTTCGCCAGCCCGCTCAAGCCATCCCTCACCGCGTCCACCAGGTAGCCTTCGGCGGAAAGCAGATCGGCGAGTGTCATCGCCAACCCCGGCTCGTCTTCCACCAGCAGGATGCGTGACTTCACGGAGTGCGCTCCAAGGATGGCTCGGCAGCTTCGAACACCGGGATGCGCAATACGAATACCGTCCCTTTGCCTTCCGAACTGCTTACCGTCACGCTTCCGCCATGGGCCTCCACAATCTTCTTCACCAGCGCCAAGCCTAATCCGGTGCCATGAGCCCCATCTTCAACCGCACGCTGCCCGCGAAAGAACGGGTCGAAGATGTGCCGTTGCTCGTCGGGCGGGATGCCGACGCCGCGATCGGCCACTTGAATCTCCACCATGCGCCGGGCCGCCTCGCCGCAACTCGACACGAAGATTCCGATCCAGCCTTTTCCGTTGGCGCTATATTTGGCCGCATTATCCAGCAGGTTTTCCAACACCAGTTGCAGCGCGCGGGGATCGCCGGCCACCAGCGGCACCCCTGGATCGATCGACTGCTCCAACTCGCAGTGGGCCTCCTCCAAAGCCTCAGCCCTGGCTTCTATCGACCGCTGAATGACATCCCCAATCTCCACGGGCTCAATCCGCTGGACCGCCCTACCTGCATTGGCGCTGGAAAACTGCAGGACCTGTTCCACGATCTCCTTCAACCGCCCGCTGTGCTGCTGAATGAGCTTGCCATAGCGCTCCACCTGGGCGGGATTCGCAGCCAGCTTGCCCTGCAGGTTGTACGCTGCGGTGTGGATCACGGTGAGCGGAGTGCGCAACTCGTGCGAAACTCCCGCGACGAACTCCATCTGCAGTTCCGCCAACCGCTGCGCCCGCCGCGTGAGCCGCACCCACGCGCCCACGGTAGCGAGCATAAAAACCAGCACCGCTCCGGTAACACCCAGATTTTGCCAGCGCGTCTTAGCCACTACCGCGGCCAGCGATCCCCCCTTGTGCCGCACGAACATCTGCCAGCGTCCAGTGTCGGGAGGCATTCCTCGGCCTGGACCGAAGTCCATGCCGCGCGCGAACTCAGCAGGCGGACCACCCGGACCGCCGCGGCCGGCGTTGAACATCCAGCTAACCTCGAACAGGTTCACCGATCCGTCCGCCGTTGCCCGGATGTCGCCGAGACCGCGATCGGAGCGATAGATGACGTTCTCCGGATGAGCCCGATTCACCACTTCCACGTCGTAATCCAAGTTGCCGCCGGTGCCCAGATGCCGCTGCAAGACTTCCGGCAGAAGAGCATCGGCAATATAGGCGCGATCGATTTCGACGATCAGCCATAGGGACGGCCCCCGTCCGAAATCTCCGGGCCGGCGCGGCGTTGCGCCCTCCGCTTGCTCCGCAAACAGGGGCCACTCGAATATGGCGCCCTCGTCGGCAAAGCGCGGTCCTTGTTGCCTCGGTCCTTGTTCATTCGGTGGTCCGCCCCGTCCGCGGCCGCCTGGCATCGGAAGAGCGGCCATGGCTTCCATCAGGTCTTCCGTAGCTTTCCACTCCGCCGGCCAGGCGGAAGGGGCGAAGTTGCCCGTGGCCGGGTCGAGCACTTGCAATATCGCGCGATCGCCCTCGCGCGCTACGACGGCCAAGCGGCTGAGCATGCCGCTGCGGCCTGAAGTCTTTTTCCAGCGATCGAAACGAGCCGCGATTTCCGCTTCGGCCGATTGCCGGTCGCGAAAAGAGGCGGGCGTCAACGCGGTGCTGGGGTCCGAGATAACGCTGTTCAACTCGCGGCTGAGACGCATCAGGCTGGCTTGCAGGCTGGCGCGCAACCGGTCTCGCAGTGCCCCGCTGACCTCGGCGTTCCAGGTGTATTGCAGCGCGCCCAGGAGGACGCAGAGTGTCACCAGGATACAGATAAACACACCTGAAGATAGGTTTTTCCGCTTCACTCCGCCTGCCTATCTCTACAGTACGCGATCGCGCCTTAACCCGCCATCGTTGCGGAGTAAAGACTCTGTTAAGAACGTTAAGGATTGCCGCCGCGAGGAAACAATTCGGGGCCCCAGAGCTTCTTTTAGATAGAGCCCATGAAAACGCTTATCGGATTTCTGATGTTGGCGGCGCCGGTCCTCCTCCAAACCGTGACGGCTGCTGAATATCACGGCACTGTGAAGTGCGGAGGATTGCCGTTTCCGGGTGTCACCGTTACTGCCTCGCAGGAGCAGAACAAGGTGGTCACCACGACCGATGCGCGCGGTGTCTTCCGCTTTGCGGATCTGGCGGACGGTCCCTGGACCATCGAAGTGCAGATGCTCGGATTTGAGACGATTTCGAAGCCGGTCAGTATCGTCCCGGGCGCGCCGGAGCCGGCCTTCGAACTGACGTTCGTCGCGCCACCTGCCACCACGGACGTAACCCCAACCCGGCAGACCCGCACCGCTAACCCGGCGGCACAGTTTCAACAGCTTTCCGTGAACGCTTCCTCCGAGTCGCCGGCCACCGGCACGGAGACCAGCCCGACTGCCGAGCAATTGACTACCCTCAACCAAAACGCCGCCAATTCGTTCATCGTCCAGGGAAGCGTAAGCAGCGCTCTCCAATTGGGCCAGACGAACGATTGGGGACCGCCCGGAGTGGGGCAACCGGGGATGGGCATGGGACAGGCGAGAATGGCGCCCGCCGGAGCGGCAGTCGGCGGCGACGATCGCGGTCCCAGCAGCGCTGCAGCGCAAGGCGGCCGTGGCGCAATGTCCGCCGCGGCTGGGGACATGGGCGGCGGACCTCCGCCGGGCGGCGGACCCGGTGGACCGGGCGGCGGGCCTCCTCCGGGCGGAGGACCGGGTGGAGGAGGTCCTGGCGGAGGTGGTCCGGGCGGAGGCGGTCCGGGCGGTGGCGGACCGGGCGGTGGCGGTGCGGGCGGCCCAGGCGGGCCCGACGGCGGGCCGATGGCCCGAGGCGGCTGGCAGGGGCGTCCCAATGCCATCGCGTTCGGCAATGCCCGCCGAAATCCGCAGAACATGTACATGGGGAACCTGTCGTTCACCCTGGGAAATTCGGTCCTCGATGCGCGCAGCTTTTCCGTCACCGGCGCCGACGTCGACAAACCCGCTTATGGCTCGGCCCGCGGCAGCCTTATGCTAGGCGGCCCGCTCCAAATTCCCAAGTTAGTAAGTGCCAGCCGCCGGATCTTCTTCAGCTTCAATTATCAGGTCCAGCGGAGCCGCAGCGGCACAGTCTCGGATGCTCTTAATGTGCCCACGGCACTCGAACGCACAGGTGATTTCTCGCAGACCTCCGTCAACGGATCGGCGGTTACGATCTACGATCCCACTAACGGCACACCCTTCCCGGGCAACAGAATTCCTAGCGGCCGGATCAGCGCCGCCGCACTGTCTCTCTTGAATTTCTACCCACTGCCGAACCTCACCACATCGGGGCGCGATTATCAGACGTCCTGGGTCAATGTGAACAACTCGCAAAACATCAACGCCCGTATTTCGAACGTGCGCTTTGGCACCAAAGACCGGCTGAATTTCGGCTTCGGCTATCAGGACGGCAGCAGCGTCTCGCCCAACCTGTTCCAATTCGTCGATACCGGCGCCAGCCGGGGTTTGAACACCAGCCTGGGATGGTCGCACACCATCGATACGCACCTCACGGACACGGTGCAGATCGCATTCAGCCGCATGCGCCAGCTCACCGATCCGTATTTCGCCAGCCGCGAGAACGTCGCGGCGGCGGACGGTATCGCGGGCACCTCGCAGGAGTCGCTGAATTGGGGCCCTCCCAACCTCAGCTTCACCAATTACGCCGGCCTCAGCGATGGCAATTACTCCCTGAATCGCAATCAGACCTCGTCGATAGCGGACACGCTGCTGTGGGTGCACGGCTCGCATAATCTGACTTTTGGAGGCGACTACCGCAGTCAAAAGTTCGACCAATTGGGCGACACCAACGGCCGCGGCTCCTTTTCGTTCGACGGTTCCATGACGAGCCTCCAAGTCAACGGCGTCACGCAGTCCGGAACCGGGTACGACCTGGCTGATTTTCTGCTGGGAGCACCCACCACCGCGTCCCTCCGGTACGGGAATTTCGACCGGTACCTTCGCGGCTCGGGTTACGACTTCTATATCAACGACGATTGGCGCGTCTCCTCGCGGTTCAGCCTGATACTCGGGCTGCGCTATGAATATTCCGCGCCGGTTACGGAGCTCTACAACCGCCTGGTGAATCTTGCCATCGCCCCGGATTATTCCACTATCAGCGTGGCGCTGGCGGGCAAGGATGGATACTCCGCAGCGCTCATCCATCCCGACCGCGACAACTTCTCTCCGCGGCTGGGCTTCGCCTGGCGCCCGCTCACCAAAGGGTCGCTGGTGGTGCGAGGCGTATACGGAGTCTACTACAACACTTCGGTCTACAACGTCATCGCCGGCAACCTGGCGCAACAGCCGCCGTTCGCCGAGTCTCTGAGCATTTCCGGCTCGTCCACCAGTCCATTGAACATCGCCAACGCGCTCACGCTGGCCACCACCCAGGGGACCACCAGCACCTACGCGGTCGACCCGAATTATCGCCTGGGCTACGCGCAGTCCTGGAGCCTGACGGTGCAACATGACCTGCCCGGCTCGTTGTTCGCCACCGTCGGTTATCTGGGCACCAAGGGAACGCGGCTGGACCAGCAGTTCATTCCCAATTCAGCGGCTCCCGGCGCGGCCGAGTCCACCCTGGTGCACGATTTTACCTACGAAACGTCGAATGGCGATTCGGTCTACCACGCGGCACAGTTTCAACTGATGCGCCGCTTCCATAGTGGGATCATGGCCCACGCCTCCTATCAATTCTCGAAGTCGATTGACGACGCCGGCACGGGCGGCCGCGGACAGGGCAATACGCCGGTGGCACAGAATTGGCTCGACCTGTCCGCCGAGCGGGCGCTCTCCAGCTTCGACCAGCGGCACAACCTCTCGCTGCAACTGCAGTACAGCACCGGGATGGGCACCACCGGTGGAACACTCCTCAACGGATGGAAAAGCGCACTTCTCAAGCATTGGACCGTCAGCAGCGACGTCAATCTCCATTCCGGCAATCCCTTCACCGCCACGGTGGGAGGCAGCGGTTCCCAGGTGAGCGGAACCGCCGTCAGCAATACCCTGCGCGCCGACGCCACGGGCGAATTGGTTGAGATCGCGGGCGCGCTGTTCAATACCGCCGCGTTCACTCTGCCGGCTTCCGGGTCATGGGGCAATGCCGGCCGCAACACCATCCCCGGTCCGACTACGTTTTCCCTCAATAGTTCCCTCGGCCGGGTATTTTCATTCGGCGACCGCCGCTCCGCCGACCTGCAACTCCAGGCGCAGAACGTTCTCAATCATGTCACCATCACGAACTGGGGCACGGTGGTGGACTCGAGCACCTACGGTTTGGCGACCAACGCGGCCAGCATGCGCAAGATCACTCTCAGTCTACGGTTCAGGTTCTAAAACTATGCGACCATTTCTCATCTTGATCCTGACGGCCGCCGCTGCCTTCCCGCAGGCGGTCAAATTCGAATCCACTACGCAACTGGTAGTGGTGAACGTCTCGGCGAAAACGCGCGCCGGTGAGCCGCTCCCAGACCTGAAAGCCTCCGACTTCACCCTCACCGAGGACGGCAAGCCGCAGCAGATCAAAGTCTTCGAATATCAGCAAATGACAGAGACGGTGCTCCCGCCGCCCCCGCTCAAAACCCGCGAAGGCGAAAAGTCCAGCCAGGCAGCCGCAACCACGGCCACCATCGCGCCGTCCAAATCGGGGCAGGTCCGCTACAAGGACCGCCGGCTCCTGGTCCTCTTCTTCGACCTCGCCGGCATGTCGGTCTCGGAGCAACTTCGCACCCAGCAGGCCGCACTCCAGTTCCTCAACGCCAGGATCACTGGGTCCGACCTGGTGGCGGTGATGACCTACGTCACCGATCTGAACGTGCTCCAGGACTTCAGCGACGACCGCGACCGCCTCACTGCCGTCATCAAGGCCCTGCCCATCGGCGAGAACGGCCAGTCCAACGGCAGCACCGGCGACGTGAGCGAAGGCGATAGCGGATCGGCCTACACCGCCGATGACAGCGAATTCAACATCTTCAATACCGACCGGAAGCTGGCGGCCCTGGCATCGGCATCCAAGATGTTGAGCAGTCTGCCCGAAAAGAAAGCGCTCGTCTACTTCGCTAGCGGCATGACGCGCACCGGCATCGATAATCAGGCGCAGTTGCAGGCCACGGTCAATGCGGCCATCCGCGCCAATGTGGCGTTCTACACGGTGGATGCCCGCGGCCTGGTGGCATCGGCTCCGCTGGGGGACGCGACCCAGGCATCGCAGGGCGGCCAGGGAATGTACTCCGGCGCTTCGCAGCGTAGCGCGCAAGCCAACTTCCAGGCGCAGCAGGAAACCCTCTACGCGCTGGCCAGCGATACCGGGGGCAAGGCACTGCTCGATCAGAACGACCTCGCGCTGGGCATCGTGCAAGCACAGAAAGATATATCGAGCTACTACATTCTGGGTTACTACAGCACGCATACGGCTCTCGACGGGCGCTACCGGCGGATCAAAGTCCAGGTCAGCCGCAACGAGACCGCCAAACTCGATTACCGCAGCGGCTATTTCGCCGGCAAGGAGTTCCATCGGTTCGACGCGTCCGACCGTGAGCGCCAGCTCCAGGAGGCCCTGATGTTGGAAGACCCCATTACGGACCTCACGCTGGCTGTCGAAATCAATTACTTTCGCCAGGCCCGCGACCGTTACTTCGTGCCGGTATCCGTCAAGATCCCGGGCAGCGATATAGAACTCGCGAAAAAGGGCGGCGCGGAAACCACGCGGCTCGACTTTATCGGCGAGGTAAAAGACGCCAAGGGCGCGCTTCAGGCCAACGTACGCGACGAAATCCCGGTCAAGCTGAAGGGAGAAGCTGCCGGCGAGCTCTCGCGCCGCAATCTCGAATACGACACAGGCTTCGTATTGAAGCCCGGCGCCTACTCGCTCAAATTTCTGGCCCGCGAAGATCAAACCGGCAAGATCGGAACCTTCGAGGCGAAGTTTGCGGTACCCGATCTGTCCACCGGTCAAGCCTACCTGCCGATCAGTTCGGTGGTGCTGAGCTATCAGCGGGAAAAACTCGACGCCGCTCTGGCCACCGCGGAGAGGGACAAGAAGCTGATTGGGTCAAATCCCCTGGTGGCAGACAATCAGAAGCTGGTTCCCAGTGTGACGCGCGTGTTCCGGCAGGACGAAAACATGTACGTTTACCTGGAGGCATACCAGCCGGCGGCGGAGAAGACCCAACCCATGCTGGCGACAGTGGCGTTTTATCGCGGGACGGCCAAGGCCTTCGAAAGTGCGCCGCTGCGCATCGCCGACGGGCTCGATCCGAAATCCAAAGCCGTCCCGCTGCGCTTCAGCCTTCCGCTGGAACGCGTGCAGCCAGGCTCGTACACCTGCCAGGTGACGGTGCTGCAGCCCGGACAGAAGAAATTCGCCGTATGGCGCGCCCCCGTGGTGCTGCTGGCCCGGCAGGCCACGCCATGATCGTGTCGGCATTCCCACGTTTGCCGCTAGCCAAGACGTGGCGCAGGCACTCATGCCTGCCGGGTCGAGACTCATCTCGACCCTCTTCGAGGGTCGCGGCAAGCACGGAGGAACGCCGAGATGAGTCTCGGCGCTGCAGACACGAGTGTCCGCGCCACGTCCGGCGTCACCGAGCAGGTCTGGCTCAAGTCACTCTTCTCTGCCGCCAGATTTGCCTCGGTGACTTCAGGAGTTCGGAGCCTCGGTCTTTGCAGATAGGAGGCCCGCGCCACAGCACCAGGACCGGGGAATCGGCACGTAAAGTTTTGTTAAATGGGGAACCGCCAATCCGATGCACACATCTGAAATCTTGAGAGCCATGCATTCATCACACCGTCCGCTCATAGCCGCGATATTCGTCCTTCTCCCTGGCGCCGTTATGGCCCAGCAGGATAGAATTCCGGGCAAGATCAACACCAGCCAATGGAGCACATTGAGCGGCAACGTGCACCCCAACGCGCGGAGCGCGTACGATCGGGGCAAAGCCGATGACGCTCTGGAGATGAGCTCGATAATGCTTGTGGTCAAGCCATCCGCCAGCCAGCAAGCCGCGTTGGACCAGCTACTGGCGGACCTGCAGAATCCGGCTTCGGCCGCTTATCGCCAGTGGCTGACCCCTGAGGAATACGCCGACCGTTTTGGGCTCAGCGCGAGCGACATCTCTAAAATCGAAGAGTGGGCCCAGGGCCAGCAGTTAACCGTCACAGGCGTGGCCCGTGGCCGGAACGCGGTGATGCTCAAAGGCTCCGCCTCGCAAATCGGCGGCGCGTTTCACACCGAAGTTCATACCTACCTGGTGAACGGCGAGACGCATTATGCCAATGCCACGGAACCGTCCGTGCCCGCGGCCATGCGGGACGCGATACTGGCGATCCGCGGACTGCATAACTTCCGGATGAAGCCCAAGACTCATAAACTGACCCCGGCGTACACCTCGTCGACCAGCGGCAATCATTACCTCGCTCCTGACGACTTTGCCACCATCTTCGACCTTGCTCCGCTCTACGCCAGCGGCATCGACGGATCGGGGCAGAAGATTGCGATCGTCGGCCAGAGCCGGATCGTGAGTACTCACCTCTCGACCTTCACCAGCTACTTCGGGATGTCCAGTGTCAGCCTCACTACCACGCTCGTCCCGAACACGCAGGACCCCGGCATCAGCGAATCGGATGAGGAGGAATCGGATCTCGACCTGCAATGGGCCGCCGCCGTGGCACGCGGCGCGAGCCTCATCTTTGTGTACTCCTACGACGTGAACGACGCCGCTCAATACGCCATCGATCAAGACTTGGCGCCGGTCGTCAGTATGAGTTATGGAGAATGTGAGGAGTCCGATACCCAGTCGGATGCCTTGACCCTGCGCACCTGGGCACAACAGGCGAACACCGAAGGGATCACGTGGGTTACGGCCGCAGGCGATTCCGGCGCGGCCGGTTGTTATCAAAGCGCCAGCGGACCGTTCGGAGGCGCGAGCAGCGATCTTAGCCTCGCCGCCGACATCCCTGCCGATATTCCGGAGATTACGGGAGTCGGCGGCACTACCTTCAACGAAGGAAGCGGCACTTATTGGAGCAGCAGCAATAGCAGCACCAAAGCCTCGGCGCAATCCTACATACCCGAGGTCGCCTGGAACGACAGCGCCGCCGACGGTGGGCCGGCGGCAAGCGGCGGAGGCGCCAGTAAGTTCTTTTCCAAACCGTCGTGGCAAACCGGCACAGGCGTTCCCAGCGACGGCGCTAGAGATGTTCCGGATGTGTCCTTCCCTGCCTCGGCGGACCACGATGGTTACATGGTCTACACCAGCTCCGGCCAGCAGAACGCGTGGTATGTCTTCGGCGGCACGTCTTGCGGCACACCGGCATTTGCGGGCCTATTGGCGGTCGTGAATCAATATCTCCTCTCGCAGGGATACCAGACCGCCAGCGGACTGGGAAATGTGAATGGCCATTTGTACAGCCTGGCAGCGTCCGCCCCCAGTGCGTTCCACGACATTACGTCCGGCAGCAATGCCG